>ERZ651768.182-NODE-182-length-45533-cov-5.336743_pt1 | contig 45533 bp, 26 predicted proteins | sample MGYA00514754_ERZ651768 | MGnify/ENA metagenome assembly ERZ651768
GTAAACTCTTAGCGAGAAAGGGTTTCCATCTGGCGCGCCCGTAGCTCAGTCCGGATAGAGCAGTGGACTTCTAATCCGCCGGTCGCAGGTTCGAATCCTGCCGGGCGCGCCTTTGCCTATGAAGTGTCTGCAATCGTTCGGCACCATCTCACTACTTGCCACTACACGGTGGTGCCAATTCGGAAGTCCGATTATGCTGACCTGCCCATGCAACGCTCATTTCCAACACCAGCGAGCCTTTCGTTATAAGAAAGGATTGATATGCAGACCTCGTACCGTGTAACTCTGTGGACTATTTGTGGTGCCTTACTTGCGATAATCCTGGTCTCTGCACCGGCCTTAATCGCACAGCAGAGCAATGACGAGGACGTCGATCACGCCGGGATCATCCGGTCGTGGACCGATGCCAACCGGGAGCGCGGGCGTAAAATCTACGACCTTCACTGCTACGGCTGCCACGGTTATGACGGCACCTCTCGCCTGCCAGACGCTCGCTCTTTCAACACCGAAGAGCTGCGCGCTGGCAGCGACCCCTACAACATGTGGCTGACGCTCACCGAGGGCTTCGGGCAGATGGTGCCTCAAACGCAGTACACACCACAGGAGCGTTATGACGTTGTCCACTTCATTCGAGAGGTGCTGATACGCGGCCGCAACCGTGATCAGTACTTCGAAATCACTGATGAGTACCTCGCCTCGCTTCCGGAGGGAACCCGCAAAGTGGACCTGGCGGTTCTCGAAACCCACCCGCGTGATTATGGCCCGGTGCTGACGTCACAGTTCCGTCGTGAGGTCAACCGAGCGATGAGCTTTGACCTCGGCCAGGATGTGTTCGTAACTTACGACCTACACCGAATGCGCCAACACCATGCATGGGACGGATTCCTGAACCTGACCGAGACCCAACACATGCGCTACCGAGGCGAGCGTCAACCTTACCCAGATGGCGAACCGCTCGCCGGCCTGCAGGAATATTACTGGGCCTTCGGTGACGAATTTGAACCGGCTCCGGAAGTCTCACTAATGGCGGGCCTTGAAAATAGCAAGTCCATGGGGCCCACCGACCCAGAGCTAATTAACTACCATGGCCACTATCTCGATGGCCGTACAGCGACGTGGTCGTTCAGCGTCCTCGGGCGCGAAATCTTAGACAGGCCACGCGCGCACCGCACGGACCACTTCGTAGTCCTGGAGAACGTGATTCGTGTAGCACCCGGCAACACGGCGTTACGCCTCACCGTCGGTGAGCTAGAAGTTGCCGCCGACATCGCTGGAATCGTTCCGGACAACCGCGAGATTTCGGGGGGGCTGGAACCCACCGGTCCAGCTGGCGATCATTGGGTGATCGCAGCAGAGGGCCAGCCGGGCGGAATCGGCCGTTTCACTGCTGCCACAGTCGGTGGTAACACCGACGGGCTGCGGTGGGAAGTAACTAAAGGGCATCGGCTCGGTCTGCACATTCCGGCGAGCAACCAACCTATCGTCATCCGTGTGCTGCGGTTCGGCGGGGAAGGAGCCGAGGAACTTGCACATGCGCGCGACTATGTAGACATAGTTGTCGCGAATGGCTTAAGCACAGCACCTGACCTGAGCGGGGTCATAAGTGGCGGGGCTCCCCGGTGGAATCAGACTCTTGTAACCCAGGGGATTCTCAACGTCCGAAAGCCACGCTATGACCCGATCGATTACCGCCGTACCGAGGGAGTTTCGCCCTTTCGGATCAAGGACCGGCCTCGTGTTGAACTGCCACAAGAACCAGCCGCCTATGTGGTCGATGAAATTCCACTTCCTGACGACAACCCTTGGAACGCCTGGATGCGCACCTCAGCGCTGGACTTCTTCGATGATGGCCGTATCGCTGTGGCAACACTCGGTGGCGATGTCTGGATCGTTTCGGGCGTAAACGACAAACTAGACAACGTCGAGTGGCGCCGTTATGCGACGGGCATGTTTGAACCACTCGGGGTAAAGATCATTGATGATGTCATCTACGTCACCGCGCGCGACGGCATAATCCGGCTACACGATATCAATGATGATGGCGAGGCAGACTACTATGAGGACTTCTACGCCGACCCCGACGTCTCCAACGGCTTCCACGCGTACAACTTTGACCTCGATACCGACTCGGACGGAAACCTCTACTACGTCAAACCCGGGCTCTTCACCGACTATTCACAACCCGGCGGTATGCTGAAGATCTCACCCGACGGTAGCAGGGTAGAAATCATCGCTCGCGGTTTCCGCGTGCCCAACGGCATGGGCATTGACCCAACCGACGACACGATCTACGTCAGTGGCCAAGAAGGCAGTTGGGTTCCAGCGTCGAAGATCACCATCGTGCCCCAGGTCGAGGGCGAGCAACAGTGGCTGGGTGTGTCGCAGCGCAGCGAGCCTGACTTTGAGTCCTTTCTGCAGCCGATGATCTGGATGCCGCGCGAATTCGATAACTCCACGGCTTCTATGGAGGTCGTACGGGACGAACGCTTCGGTCCACTCAACGGCAAACTCGTGCACACTAGCTTTGGCAAAGGTTGGATCTACTATCACATGCAAGAGCAGGTAGACGGTGTGACTCAAGGGGCAGCTGTGGCGTTACCGTTCCAGTTCGACAGTGGGCTCCAACGTTTACGCGTTAATCCTGCCGACGGTCAAATCTATGCTGTCGGCCTCACTGGCTGGGATGCCGAGGCTACTGAGCGGGACGGCACGCTAAGTCGGGTGCGCTATACCGGCGCGCCAGCCTACCTTCTGACCGAAACACATGTTCAAAGTACCGGTGTCGAGCTCAGCTTCAGCTTCGACCTCGACCCAACAACTGCTGGAGCCGTAACCAACTATACGGTCGAGCGCTGGAACTATCGGTGGACGTCACGCTATGGCTCGGATCATTTCTCCATCGATCGCCCCGGCGAGACCGGCAACGACACCATGACAGTCACCGACGCAATCGTTTCGGACGATGGCCACTCAGTTTCACTTAGACTCACGGACATGCGGCCCGTGCATCAGCTAATGATCCGTATGGACATCACAGCAGCCGATGGAACACCGTACAAGGAAGTAACCTACCTGACGGTGCACCGCGTACCTGAACCCGGCTAAGGCAGCACCCCACGAGAAGGAAAGGCAGACCCGATTGGACAACACCAAAAGATTATTTGTTGCGAGCTTCGTGACACTAATCGTCGCCGGCATCGGCTTCGCTATCCGCGGGGCAATTCTAGGCGACCTCGGGACACAGTTTGGTTTTACCAAGACCGACCTCGGAACAATCACGGGGGGTGGACTGGTGGGCTTCGGCCTGGTGATCCTGTTGGCCAGTGCGATTGCCGATCGGGTTGGGTACGGCAAGCTCTTAGCCGTCGCATTCGGGCTGCATATCACCTCGGTCATTGTCACGATCAGTGCAACACCAATCTATGGTGACGGCAGTGGTGGCAACGCAAACGCTTACTGGGCCTTGTACATCGGTATGTTCATGTTTGCTATCGGCAACGGCATCGTCGAGGCTGTTATCAATCCGCTAACAGCTACGCTCTATCCCGAAGAACGGACGCACTACCTGAATGTTCTACACGCCGGATGGCCAGCCGGCCTGATTATCGGAGGAGTGTTGGCTTTCGCATTCGCCAGCTCCGATGCTGCATTGGCTCAAGTACGCTGGGAGATCCTCATCGGACTGTACATGATCCCAACGCTCATCTACGGCACCATGCTCTATCGGGCCCATTTCCCAGTATCTGATGCTGCAGTGGCCGGCGTATCAGTGAAGTCGATGCTCAAGGAATTTGCAGCTCCAGTGCTGCTGTTCCTTCTCCTATTACACGCGATGGTTGGCTATGTTGAGTTGGGTACCGACAGCTGGATCGTCAATATCATGCAGAACGTTATCCAGGGCCAAGCATTTCTGCTGTTCATCTACACATCAGCCTTGATGTTCGTACTGCGCTTCTTCGCCGGGCCGATCGTGCACCGTATCAACCCACTCGGGTTGTTGTTCGCCAGTTCGATGGTCGCGACGGCGGGCCTTCTAATGCTCGGGTCTTCCGCGACAGGGATCACGATCATTGTCGCCGCTACTGTTTACGGAGCAGGCAAGACTTTCTTCTGGCCCACCATGCTCGGTGTTGTGTCGGAGCAATTCCCTCGCGGTGGGGCACTAACACTAGGAGCGGTTGGTGGCATCGGAATGCTTTCGGCCGGCCTCCTCGGTGGACCCGGCATCGGCTACAAACAAGACTATTTCGCCACCCAGTATCTGCAGGAACAGCATCCGGCCCTGTACGAGGTGTACAAGGCACCGAGCGAGCGCGGTTTCTTGATGTTCCCAAGGATCACCGGCTTGGATGGTGCCAAGGTCGGCGCTGTTCTGGAGGCCAGCTCCGGGTCGTTAACCACGGTTGAAAACGAGTACAAGGGTGCCCTTATCCGTGCCTCGACCCACGGCGGCCAAATGGCCCTAAAGTGGACTGCCCTCGTGCCACTAATGATGACTCTCGGTTTCCTGGGGCTGATTGTCTATTTTCGGTCGCGCGGCGGCTATTCAGCAGTGAGCATCAACAAGGATGGATCGGGTCTCAGTACACGCTGAACCAGGTCGCCCCCGATCATCTCTGCACCGAGACGACGGTAGCGAACGGTTGCGCGGCGTTGGCTGCCCACCATGCTCGCCACCCCGCGAGTGCCTCTTCTTTTGAGCCAGTATCACCCTCGGGATCGTAGCCGAATTCTTGCCCTGTAGCTTCGCGCAGCGCCATGATGCCTTCATACTGGAGCAAAATGGGTTGGGAGGTTTCAAGGAGCTCAAGCATCGCCTCGATGCCGAGCGCCTCACGTCGATTGAGCAACCCTTGGCTAGCCCGCATCTTCACCCAAGGGTCCGGGGCGTGGAAAGCAATTTCGTCGAGCAACTCCGTGACACGCTCGTCATCCGCGATATTGCTAAGCGCACGCACGGCAGCCTCGCTCACTTCCACCTCGCCAGTGCTCATCATCAGATGAACGGATTCACCCGCCGCCAACAAGCGTTCGACAGCATCTCTGGGCGGATTATCGGGTGAGTTCCCAAGCTGCATCAGTGCTTCTTTGGCGTCTTCCTGCAGCACCGTCGCTTCCGCTGAACCGGAAGTTTCAACCATCACTTCCTTCACGCTCTCATCCATATCCCGTCCCGCAACAAAAAACGCCAACCAAAGCCCACCTACGATCGCCAGGGCGCCGATAGATACTTTGGTGACAGCCCATTGGATTTGTTCCGAACGGGCTAGGTAATGAACCGTAGAAGCGAGAGTTAGAGCTAGCCCAAATGTGCAAACCACGGCGGGGCCGCTGGGAAAGTCATATTGGTAGGACAACGTCAAACCGGCCATGCTAACCAGGGTGCCGGCAGCCCACCCAATCGCCAGTTGGCCACCGATGCTTCGGCTGAACATCATCGCGATTACTGCCGGAATAATCAGAAACGAGAAAACCAGCAATACACCCGCAATCGAAACGCTCAATGTGATAACAAGGCCGAACGAGGCATAAAAAAGGAAATCCCACCAGCGGACATTCCAGCCCTCAGTTTCGGCGCGGTCTGGTTCGAGTGTTATGGTCAAAAAGCGATCACGAAAAACCCAATGGAAAAGTCCGATCGCAGCGTAGACAAGCGCCGTCTGCAAGATCATGTCACGGGGAACCCAGAGCAACGCCCCAGTCAGCATAGCCTCGACCAACTCGGCACCCTGCGGAGCCCGGTCAGCAATCAGGATGGCCGTAGCCGATGCCACAGCGAAGGTGATCCCAATGATCGCCTCCTGCGGAATCTGCTGCTCGCGGAGCCGCAAGACTGAGAAGATCGCGGCACCGATAACCGCAAACAACAAAGAGTAGAAGTAGGCCTGGTTACCACCCTCCGGATAACCGAGCAGAAAGGCAAACGTTGCTCCCATGGCTGCGATTTGCGCCAGCGCAAGGTCAACGAAGATGACCCCACGTGAAACGACGTGCAAGCCGAGATAGGAATGAATCCCGGTGAGTACCAAGCAGGCGACGAAAGGCCAAAACAAAACTTCGAGGGCTAGTTCCAAAAACTTTTCCTCTCTAGCAGCCGGGGATAGCCGTCTTCATCGCCGTAATCCAAGTATCAATGAGCTCAGTGTACTCGTCGAGATCATCGGAGTCGGGATCCGTGTAGATGGGCACGTACAGAAACTTTGTCCCAGTCCGTTCAGCTATTAACCGCGGGATGCGCTCGTTGAAGTAGTTGGCAGTCCAGAGAGCCGGGATCTGATCACGTCGAATCAGATCTATGAGGCTCGCGACGTGCGATGCTGAGGGAGGGATGCCGGGCCGGCGTTCCACGTAGTTGGCTATTTCCATGGCGAAGCGGTTGACGAAGTAGGCCCAATTCAAATGGTACGCAATAATACGTTTGCCCCGAAGGCACTCGGCCGAGGCAAGCCATCCTCCCTGGCGATCTAGGAGAGGCGCGCCACCGATCTCCGTGTCCTCAAGGAAGGTTCGCAACCGACTCGCCAGCGCCAAATCGGCAAGCTTGTCCCCACCAACCAACTCGATGAGCTGCATACCAAACATGCGCTCGTAGATCTTCTCCTTGAAATTCTCGAAGCGCTGTTGATAGTAGGCAGCGTTGTCGCTGTCCACGTTTTGCAGCCCAACCTTGATGTTGTCGGCAACGATGACCGCACGCAAAGGGTCTGTATGGACGTGCGGATTGCCGAAGAGGTGAATATCACCACCGGCACGGCTGACATTTTCTGGTATCTCTAGCATTGGAACACCGGTTGATACCGATACGTAGCCGATCTCACCTTCGCGGATGCGTGGGTTGCGCGCCTTGTCGATGACCGCTGGCATCCAGATCTCCAGGTCGAGTCCGGTTGCCAGCAACAAGTCGGCGCGACTTAACATAATCGAGTAGCTCGGCCTCGCCTGCACAAAGTGGGCATCTTGGCGCGCAGCAGCAATCGATTCCACCGTTCCTTTGTCGCCAATGATTTCCGTGGCGATAGATTGATACGGTGTCAACGACGCAACCACCTTGAGACGGTTCTGCGGCGCAGCACTACCGTCCGAAAAGGCAGTCAACGAGACAATAACCAAAACCATCGCGACCTTGGCTATCGTATTTCTTCCTTGCGTGTCCATCAGTATTTCTCGTGCTTGTGTGGTCCAAGGGCCCAGGTCAACTGCACGTAGAACTTATGTTCGGGTTCTGAGATCTCAAGTTGCCGCGACCCATAACTGTACTGGACCCTGAACCGGGCCCACTCACTCTGCCACCATTCGAAGTAGGGTGACGCGCCCCACAGACTCTTTCCAGGTTCCATCGGAAGCTGCGTATAGTCACCTCGTAAACCGACAAACGCTCTCCGGTTCAGTTTGTAGACACCGTACGTATAAGTGCCCCAGGAGTTGATAATGCCCTGATTGGTTGCTCGTCGTTGCCAGAGGAACTCACCGCGAAGCTCAAACCCACGATACAGAGAAGTTTCGGGTGGCGCCCAATTAAAGTTCCAATCTGTACCGAAGACCTGGGTTCGTAACTCTCCATCAAAATCCGCTTGTTCTAAACCCGAAATGCCGGTGGCAGCAGACAGGCCGACTTCGATATATGAGGCATCAGAAAGGTCAAAATAGTTGGTTTCGTGGACCAGGAAAACAGGCTGGTCGAAACCTTGCCCCGAGAACGAAACTTCGTTTGCGTCGTTTACTACCTGCACAATGACCTCGTTGTAACCACCGAGGAACGAGGGCGGAATCCATGACAACGACGTGCCCAAGCCGGTTAGGCCCTCTTCGCCCCAGATCGCAAGGTGAACGGCGGGTCTGTCCGCTTGTGGAAGCGAGTGATGGTGGTAGCGGTTAAGCTTGCCCCAGTCGAGACGCAGTTGCCCCGCTTTAATGCCAAGGCCTGCCGGCAGTGTGTTGTAGTCGATGTACGCCTCTTCGACCTTAAACTCACCTTCTTCCTGCACAACAAAGAACTTGGCGCTGGAGTAAGGATCGAGAGGCGCCTGAAACGATGCCTCGAACTCGTTGAAGCGGAATTGGTTAATTTCCTCATCTCCAGTGCGATCGGCGAAGACGGCGGACATGTCCCCGGTCACGGAGATCTCGGGATTCAATTGGTTAAGGTTTCGAGTTTGGCTCTGAAACCGTCTTCCTGCACCCTGGTTGGAATCTTGCCCACCAGCCCCTGTTGTCTCGGGCCTACCCTCCCCCAGTAGTTCTGCAAGCTTCCGCTCAAGCTCTGCGCGCTCCTCCTCGCTCATCGTTTCTCCAACGACTTCAGCGGCACCTTCCTCCGCCGTCACCACCACATCCGGCGGTGTACCCAACTGGGCGTCACGTAGCTGTGCGATCTCAGTTTCGATCGTCGCGAGCCGTGCGCCGTATTCGTTTCTTAGCTGTTCGAGTGCCTCCTCCAGGTCTGTAACTCGCCGGTTGAGCAATTCTTGTTGAGCGTCCTGCGAAGACAAAGGTATTGCCTCCACAGTGCTCGCAATTGACAACGAGAGCCCTCCTGCCGTGAGGGCGATGACAACAAATATATTCCACATGATTTCTTCCTCGCTTCGCTATTTCCGAAAGATGTTTCGGGAAATACCGTGACCGCAACGCCGAGTCCAACGCATCCGAATTCGAGGTGCAACGGTCTACATCAAGGCGAAGCTAAACAGCCTCGCCCGGAGTTCGTTTGACTCCGTTAGGATGCCGAGGCAAACAGTGGGGGCCCTCTGTAAGTCAGCGAAGGCGGAAGCGTAGGAAACGCCCGCTGGGTTTCAGACGGGGATGTGACCGCGATCTGAAGAACCAAGCACGACAGTGCCGGGACGGTTGCCAAAGAACCCCGTAGATGGAGCGCTTGGCAAAGCGTGCAACTTTGATCGTTGCTCTCAGCGTGGGAGTGCACATTCAAGACCCCCGAGAACGCGGCGACTAGAAGAAACGCTGCAACGAGCGTCGTCGACAACCAAGTAGTTTTCTTCATAAATCCACCGATGATGCTGAGGTTTACTTCGATAGGTAAGGTTAGGCGCAGACATAGATTAATGTCAATGACCACAGAACTGGCGCCCCGAATCGATGGTCATCGAATCTCCATCGATAAGCAGGTAGGTCGCTACCCGTAGGCGGCCAGATGTATCAAGCTTCTACCCCAGCCTGTTAGTGTCCGAGAATGCACATAAAGAAGAATGCTTGCCTGGCAACCGGATTTGAGCCAGATGACTTCGAATTGCTGGAAAAGTTTGAAGCTGGGATAGCCACCGACGACCTTGTGGACCGCCTATGGAGGAAAGCAGGCCGCTTGATTGGGAAACTTGGTGCTGACCTGTTCGGTGATGGCCTTTACCATGCAGACCTCTGGCCAGAAGGTGACGCTGACGATGGAGATCGTGGGCCTTTCTTGTGGGCACGTATTAAAAGGGTTGGCAAGGAACAATACGCCACCCACATTGGTGTTTTCCTCTCTCCCGACCTCTGTAACCTGTCAATTGATCTCGAGAAGGACCTCCTGGATGCTAAGCAATCAGGCGAAATTCTCGAGCAAGTGATCGAGTTCTTCTGTTCTGATCTTCCGTCGATGCTCGACTCCGCAACTCACACGGACCTTCAAGTCTGGACCGATTCGCAAAACGTTGTTGCCGTCGATAATTTTCGAACGGTGGACTTCACGGCATTCATGAATGGCAACCAGGATGCCGGCCATCCCTGGCCGAAAGTCGGCTACATCTTGAGCGCTCATGATGTGGAGAGCTTCGGGGATCGCTGGGTCGAAGAGTATCGTCAGCGAGCCCAGTGCTTGGTGGGGATTTATGACGCAATGATTGGGAGTTTCGCGCCCTTTATCGACGGGTGAATCCCCTATACCTCCCTCGGTTTTAGGCCACTCTACCTAATTTCGATTTCAACCAATTCGAGTGGCGCGTCACCGGGATTCTTGAGGCTGTGTTCAGCATCAGCTTTCTGGAACACCCAAGCGCCGTCGGCGACCTGAACGGTCACTACTGGTAGGGCATGTCGATGTAGGCTGCTCGATGCACCCGGCTCGAGGGTGCCCCGGAACGAACGAAACCAGTGATTGTCTATCTCGACATCGAAGCCCGAAGGGGGCACGGTAGCAGGTCTGGGTGAACGCGCGGCAGAATCCGCAGCTGGCCCGTGGCCACGGTTGATCACCGCGATTAGCCGGAACAACCCGTCACCGACGTTGTTGACTCTGTGGGTAACCGGTCGGTCAGCATAGCGGATATTGCTAAATACCCTACCTGGCGAACTCACAGGCCCCGCCCCGGGGCCAACCCAGTCACGGCCCATAACCTGTGACCGCGTGCGCGAAGTGCCGATTGAGACATAGAAGATCGGGTCGGCGTGGGTGTGATAGAGCGTTGTGTCCCCCGGCGGTATCTGCACGTCGAGGATGAATGCTACATCGTCGTTGAAAACGAGGTGGTGTCGTGGCTCTTCGTGGACAGGGACTGCTTGCTGCAACACCAAACCTATTATTAGGCAACCGGTAGGTAACAAGCAGGAAGATGGAAATGTCATCACTGGAAGACAAACACCGGGCACACAAGCAACGAGTAAACGTTACTGCGTGCCCTTAAGGTTCGATCAGCAAGAAATGCAGTTGTTGTTGTTAATTGCCCCGAAGCGTTCAAGCAACGCGATCGTCTCGAAGAATGGTTGGACCCGCTGCTGTGGACCGTTCGCCATGTCAATCGTCGTTTGCCCTCGGCGACTAACAAACGTCGCATCTGCACCACGCTCAAGGAGAAACATGATCACTTCGTTGTCACCGCGTGATGCGGCGTTATGCATCGCTGAGAAACCATCGTGGGAACGCACGTTGACGTCCACGCCAAGTTCATCAACGAGGTACTCCACGGCGTTAAACCAACCGTCAGGCACGTGGCGATGCTGCTGGCCTACACGTGAGGTGCCAAAACCAACGCCCGCGGCAGCGTGCAACGGGTGCACAGCCGGGTCACCCGCCTTCGACGGCGGCAGCCCTGAGGGATCCGTCTCCTCTTCGGTATCCTCGGGGTCCTGCTGGCCCGGGAAAGGCTGGCTCCCGAAGTTCCGCCGAGTACGGTTGCCGTAAGAGAGCGTTGAAATATTGGGGTCGGCACCAAACTCCACAAGGAGTTTCATGGCATCCACGTCCAGAGCATAGGCGGCACGCCAAAACGTGGTGGCACCAGAAAAGTCGACGCCCATGCGTCCAGCATTGTAAGCCGCGTACCAAACGTGCGTCGTTGTGCGGGCGTTAATATCGGCTCCAGCTTCAAGCAAGAGCCTCATCAAGTCGAGGTACGAAATCTCCTGCTGCTCGTTTGCCGTCGGCTGTGGGTACCAGGTGCGCAGGTGCCATTCCTGATTGATCGCAGCGAATAGCGGTCCAACTCCGTCGTCACTCACATAATTCGGGTCGGCACCTCGAGCTAGGAGTTCTTTGGCAAGATCGTAATTCCCGTTGATTGTGGCTAGCAGAAGTGGGCTCGACTCATCGGCTGTACGATGATTGATGTCAGCACCTGCTTCTAGAAGCATCAATGCGGCTTCGGAACGACCGTCACGCACCGCGTAGTGAAGTGCAGTAAACGCACCCTGCGTACCGATTTGATCGGTTCCCGAAAGCGCTCGCGGTGCATTAGGGTCGCTCCTAGTCGGCCTGGGGCGGTTACCACGGCCCGCACCACCCCTTCGCGGAGTGCCAGCCGGATCATCTGGGTCCGGTGGTGTGGTTGCGCCAGCAGCAGTCCCACCACTGGTCGGCGGCTCGTCCGTTTTCGTTTTCTCCGCAGACTTTTTATCATCGGCCGGCGGATCGTCCGTTTTCGTTTTCTCCGCAGACTTTTTATCATCGGCCGGCGGATCGTCCGTTTTCGTTTTCTCCGAAGACTTCTTATCATCGGCCGGTGGATCGTCTGTCTTTTCCGCAGCTTTTTTACTGTCTAGAGTGGGATCGGCGGAGGCTTGTGATCCGGCCGGGATGAAGCCATCGAAACGTTCACGGAAATCCGTGCGTTCTTCTGGCGACTTCGCAGCATCTTTGATTCGGTTTCGCGTTGACCGCGCCGCACTATCTGCACGGGATTTCGCTGGATAATCGGTCACCTTCGTCACCGCTCCAACATCTGCACCAGCAGCCACCAGCGTCGCGATTGCCTCCAGCCGGTTATGCGCGGTGGCAAAGTGGAGCGGTGTACGTTCCAGGTACTGATCCCGGGCGTCCACATGGACGCCAGCGCTAATCAAGGCACTAATCGATGCAAGCTGACCGGCCTGCGCAGCCAGGTGTAGCGGACTTACACCGGTGTCGGTAATCCGCTCTCCGTCACTGCCAGCCTCCAAAAGACGTGCCACAGCCTCGCTACTGCCCTGCATAGCTGCTAAATGGAGTGGCGTATAACCGCCCAAGCGTGTCATCGGCTCCACCACGGCTCCGGCGTATAGCAAAACCTCCATAGTGGTGACGTCGTCGGTCAGAGCCGACCAATGCAACGCGGTCATACCGTCGCCTTGGGAAGCGTTGACGTCAGCGCCTTCACGCAACAACGCGCGAACTGTATTGATATCTTCACGCATCGCCGCGTCCGCAACCGGGGACTCAGCTGCTGAAGCAACCAATATCGCCGGTACCGAAAGGGCCATCAGCATTAAGATGGCGACAACGGTGGGCGCGTTCAAGTGTAGACGGTTCCGCATTGCTCGCCTCCGGGTCAGTTAAGCGTTACCAGCTTCGGTGGGGGGTGCCGACAACGAAAAAATCCCGTTGCTATCACCGAAGCTCTTCATATCGTCCATACCGAGCCTCTGCATAAGATCCAGCATCACGTTCGCCATCGGGGTGCCGTCATCAGCGTGGAGGTGCACACCACCATCCAATGCTCCACCAGCACCCCCCAGCATGATCAGCGGGCACCGGCGATGGTTATGCAGGTTGCTGTCAGCCATCGGCGAACCGTAGACGATCACGGTGTTGTCGAGGAGACTGGCGTCCCCTTCCATCGTGTTCTGGAGCTTTTCCATAAAGTACGGCAACAAGGAGACGTGATATTTGTTGATCTCCGCGTAGTCTCGCACTCGGCTATCACGTCCACCATGGTGCGAGGCTCCATGGAATCCGGCGTCGATGCCGCTTTCGGGATACACCCTACTTGAGCCATCGCGCCCAAACTTGAAGGAGAAGACGCGGGTAAGGTCTGCTTCAAAGGCCAACAACTGCAGGTCGAACATCAACTTGACGTGCTCATCAAACGAATCGGGCACGCCGGCAGGGGCCGAAGGAAGTTCGCGCTGCTCGCCGCTGTTGTTGCGCGCTTCGATACGCTGGATGCGCTGCTCGATCTCCCGGATATTATTGACGTACTGGTCGAGACGTTGCTGGTCGGCCGGACCGAGCTGGGTACGTAAGCCGGTCAGTTCCTCCATGACCCAATCGAGAATACTACTGTTGGTCTGGCGCAGTTGCGAACGCCGTTCCGGCGTCCCGCCGGCACCGAACAGCTGCTCGAATACGGCGCGCGGGTCTCGGATCATCGGTAGCGGGTTGTCCGCTGCCGCCCAGCTGATTGTGTCGGTGTATACGCAAGCGTAACCGTAGGCGCAACCACCGGATTGATCGACCGGTTCGACAGAAAGCTGAAGCGATGGAATGGGGGTGTCGTTGCCGAAACGCTGCACGTATAACTGGTCGATCGACGGGCCTACGTACACGTCCGATCCCTGTGTCATCTTGGGACGAGCCTGGGTCAAGAATACCGCGCTCGAACGGAAGTGGTCGCCACCGATATGTTCGGGGATGAAAGCCTCGGCCTGCTGGCAATCAGTGTTGCTGACAATTGTGAGGTAGTCCTTGAACTTGTCGAGCGGTGCCAAGCTCCCGGCTGACAGGTCGAAATTCCGACCAATTACCTCAGGCGCCCAGAGGAACTCGGATGCGCCAAACTCATTACAACCCGCCGCGCCGTGCACCTGCTCGATGCAGACCATCCGTGTGCGGCCAGCTGCCCTTCCCGCGGCCGTGCTGGCCCAAAGCTTACGTGCCGGAACCATCGCGTCGAGCAAGGGCACGCCAAGCGTCACACCCATGCCGCGCAAGACCGTTCGACGTGAGATGTGTTTCTGCGAAATGTACATACGGCGGTTCTCCGGTTTGCGTTATCTAACAACTCGTTAGAACTGTTGTCCTCCAAGACCCATTTCTTCTGTCGTTTCCGCCCTCGCCATCCGGAACGAATCGCTGTTGACGATTCCAAGGATAAACGAAGAGATCCGATAATCGTCCTTTTCTGCCTCGCCAATAATCTCGCGGACCCCCGGCATATCGTAGTACTCCACTCTGCGGCCCATGGCATACGACATGAGGCTCCCGGTGAAGTGCGTGATGATGACGTCGGAGCGCTTCAAGAGCGCTGCAGTCAGGTCGGCGGGGCCGTTTAGTTCCGTACCATCGTACATCACGGCCTCGGTATTGATCGGGACGCCGCGGTCTTTAATACGCCAGGCGCCGGTTACATCAAAATTGTCGAGCGATAGACCAAGTGGGTCGATCATGTTGTGGCACGAGCTACACGCCGGGTTGGCACGGTGCTCAGCCAACTGGTCAGCAACCGACTTAAATCGCCCATTTTCAGTTTGCCCGGTCTCCTCAAGGTCAGGAATGTTTGGCGGCGGTGCTGGCGGCGGGCTGCCAAGCAACACCTCCATCACCCATTTGCCGCGCTTGACCGGTGAAGTCCGGTTGGCCTCTGACGTCATCGTCAAGATGCTGCCGTGCCCTAAAACACCTCGGCGACGGTTATCAGGATAATTCACCCTGCGAAACTCCGATCCCGTGACGCCGGGAATGCCGTAGTGACGCGCGAGGCGCTCGTTGGCAAACGTGTAGTCGGCAGTCAGCAATTCAAGTATGTTTCGATCCTCAGCCACTAAATGGGCAAATAGCAACTCGGTCTCACGATGCATCGAGTTAGCCAAGATCTTGTCGTAGTACGGGAACGACAACGCGTCCGGATCGACCTTATCGAGGTCTTGTATCCGAAGCCACAGGCCTGCAAAGCGCGTGGCGAGAGACTCGGCGCGCGGGTCGGCAAGCATCCGGCGAACCTGCGCGTCAATGATTTCCGGGTCCGAGAGCTGACCGCGAGCCGCCAAGTCGATCAATTCCTGATCGGGAGGCGTACTCCAAATGAAAAACGACAGCCTCGAGGCGAAGGCGATGTCGTTGACCGGATAGATGCTACCCGGGGCGACCCCCGCAGGGGTCTCCTCCGTGCGAAAGACGAAGTACGGGCTGGTGAGGATCGCCTGTAGCGCCGTTCCGATACCACCCTCGAAACCACCGAAAACCGCCCCCTGATTGTAGAAGGCCGTCAGGCTGGCAATGTCGCTGTCGTCTACCGGCCGCCGGTAGGCCTGCGCGGCGAGGCGCGAAATGATGCTCTTGGCACAGGGCAGTTCCTCTCCGGCGGATGTCGGACGGCAGGTAAAAATCCGTCGTCGCGTCGGATTGTCGGAGACACCGGTGACATTGAACGGCCCGACGATGGACAAGTCACGCAGGTGGGTGAGCGTCTCGACACCGTAGCCGACGCCGATCTGCGTGTCGGCCAGGGTGTTATCGATCGGCGTAACCAGGTCATCAATAGACAGCCCTCCCTCATACTGGGCTAAGAACGCCGCTGCTACCGTATGCGCGCCGGCACGGACGTCGACCGGACCGACGGTAATCGTCAAACCAGTGGGATCCATTTCCGACAGCCAGCGGTCAATATCGAGGATACCCACTCGCTCGCCATCGATCGACACTTCAATTTGCTCTTCCAGGAGCGTGCGGCCAAACAATAATCCAGTGGGCTCACCATGCAGTAGCATCCGGAATTCGTACTTGCCATCAGCGGGGAAGTTGTGGACCACCGCGACGCCGCCGCGGGTGCCAAACGGTGCCCCATCGACACGCTTCTTTTGCGACTGGGTCCGCGGCACGGGGTAGACAGTCGAGTCAGGACCGGCGAAGGGATCACCGATGGCGGCACGACTGACATGGCCAGCGGCCCGCAGGTAGCCTTCCATCACTGTTGCTGAGGGCATCTGTACGTCAGCGATGTTGTCAAAGCTAGCGCTAATCGTGTCGGGCGGGAGAAACGTGCTGGGATCAATTTCGATGCCTAGCAAATCCCTGATCGCCCTGACGTATTCGGCACGGTTGAGTCTCTGGAAGGTGCGCCTGCCAGGATTCGGGTTGCGCGCCGCGTGCTCGTCGATGCTCGTTTCAAGTGCCATCGCCAGGGCATGCTTGGTAGCAGCGTCGGGCTGCTGCGCCTCCTTCGGCGGCATCATGCCGACACGTAACTTTCGAATCATTTTTTCAGCAATCTCGGCGTTCTCGTAGGCATGTTCGGCATCAAATGACTCAAGCGACAAACCGCCCGTCAGCAACTGATCGTTGTGGCAACGGAAGCAATAGCGCCCAATGGTCATGTTCTGCTCCTGATAAGACATCGGAGCAGAGCCTGCAGCGACCGGTTCTACGAAAGCAATAGAATTAACGTTCAGGGCCTGAGAGCCACCCGCCAACCCGGTATCGACGGAGACAGCAAGGCATAGAATCGAAGCGATCGATGCCGCTAACGCGAACTTTTTCATTTACAAATTACCTCGTGCCCAACCAAAAGCGGACGGACAAGTGCCAGAAGCCTATATACGAGTGCTTTAGACTAGTCTCAACAACGAATTATTGGCAAGGGCAAATAGGGAATGTGTAGGTAAATTTTACATGCTTAATATCCTGAAAAAGGCTCAAATTCGCCAAAGAACCATCGTTTCCACGAGTCACTAGCCCATTTCAAGTATGGGATCAGATGAAACATCGCCTGGCACGCCGGGACCATTGAGTCCAGGATTTACAGAGAATGCAAGGTTTCACCGAAGGTATATGCCTCACTCATACGTAAACATGGGGCGAAAACACGCGGGAGAATCTTTTGAGAGCGAAAAACACTGTCCTGATAGCGTCACTCGTCATTACGGTTTTTCTTGTATCGGCTTCGTTAGCAGCACAATCCAGCAGATTCCGCTTTGAAACTCACGATACGACAGGAATGGCATGGTTTAAGGGCAATACTCACACACATACGCTGGAGAGCGATGGTGACTCCCCGCCGGAAGAGGTCGCCACCTGGTATAAGGAAAACGGTTACGACTTCCTGGTGCTCTCCGATCACAATGTGCTGACCAACCCGGCGATTCTTTCGCACATCGTCGATGAAACCTTCATTCTGATCCCCGGCGAGGAAGTGACTTCGAGTTTTGAAGACAGTTCCGTGCATATTAACGGTATTAACATCAACACTCTCGTAATCCCCCAAACCGCTGAAACTCTTGTCGGCACAATCCAAAAAAATGTCGACGCGATCCGTGAGGTAGAAGGAGCGCCGCACATCAATCACCCCAACTTTGGGTGGTCGTTTGGAGCCGAGGAACTTGCCCAGGTAGAAAACAATCGTCTCCTTGAGATCTACAACGGTCATCCGGCCGTGCACAACAACGGTGGCGGCGATGCGCTCGGCCTGGAGGCTATCTGGGACTACCTGCTTACGCGCGGCAAGCGCATCTACGGAATCGCTGTCGATGACGCCCACGATTTCCAAACTATTGGGCGTGACCACTCCAACCCAGGACGTGGCTGGGTCACTGTACGCGCCCGGTCTCTCGATGCGTACGAGATCGTTACTCACCTGGAAGAGGGGCTGTTTTACGCAAGCACGGGCGTTGACCTCGACGATATCCGTGTAAGCGACCGGCGCCTTGAAATACGCATCCGCCAACGCGGCAACTTCAAATACCTGACCAGGTTCATTGGCGCCGGGGGAAAGGTGCTGTCCGAAACCCCCGAAAATCCAGCCGTTTTCGAGCTCCGCGGCCCCGAGGTGTACGTGCGCGCGGTTGTCTACGACTCCGGAGGTTGGCGCGCCTGGGTGCAACCCGTTTTCACGGTCAGCAACTAAAACAGACCCAATCTAAATCTAAAGACGTCGACCTAAAGATTGTTCTGCTGCCTTAACCAACCCTCCCGCGATGAATTAACGGTAATGGGACGTGGGGTTGCTAAAAGGGCCTGTGGGAACGTTGTTAGGGACCCAGCGAGAATAACCGCTGGAATTGATGTCCTAAGCACCCTTAATTTAGAAGCCTTTCCCGATGTTCCATCTGCCGCAGCGCGAGGAACAACAGCATCGCGCCAGCAATGAAAACTGTGAGGCGATTGATCAAGATTTTTTCAGCCCAGGCCGGATCTTCGGTAATCACCGTCATCTCGAATGGGTGCAGGAACAGGTCCCAATTTGTCCCTTGGAAACTTTCGTAAGTAATCAGGACCAAAATTATAAAGCCGAGCCCCAACATACCAGCGGCATTGGCGCTGCGCGTAAAAACAGAGAAGAAGAACGTTAGGTTAACGACCAAGAACGCCGGCAGAAACGCGTTTAGCCCACCCCATATGTACGGAAACTCCGCGAAAAAATAGTAAGAAACAGTGCTCATGATCATCATCGTGACCAGCAGCACGGCGTACACCGATAACATCCGCAAGCTCCAAACTGTGTAGTGCGAGCTAGCGGTGCTAAATAACACCTCAAGGGTATGCTGGTCACGCTCCCTGGCGATCAGGTCCATGGCTAGGTAGATCCCGAGAACCGTGCCGGGTAACTCGACCAAAATAAACAAGGCATCGCCGACGCCGAAGCCCGAGTTCGGCTGGTAGACCGCAAAGAGGTAGAGAATCGTGTAGAACGTCAGGAGGCCAAGCATCATAAACAACAACTTGCGGCGAAAAACGACGCGACCGCTGAGACGAAACAGCGACACTAAGCTGCTTGTCAGCTCGCGCCACGACAGCATCGCCTCGACATCCGGCGCTGCTGCGCCGAGCGTCGGCGCGAAATCACCATGATCCGACTGTGGGCCCCGACTCACGTCGCTCACGCCACACCTCGATGCTCACCGAGTAAGTAAATGTACGCGTCTTCTAGTGACGGATCTACTTGTTTAGCCTCGAATTGCGTCGGTGCTTCATTTGCCAAGAAGTGGACACGGATGCCAGCCGGGGTTCGCAGGTGGGTGATGACATTGAGATCATGCTCAAGATCGTTGAAGAAGTCTTCCTCGAGCACCGCTTCCCATACCTTGCCTCGTGCCTGCTCACGCATAACCTGCGGTGTGCCCGCGTAGACACACTGCCCATTGTTGATGACGGCCAGCCGGTTACAGCTGCCGGCGACATCCTCAACGATGTGAGTCGAGAAAATGACGATGCGATCCTTGCTCAAACGGGCCAGCAAGTTGCGGAAACGGATGCGTTCAACCGGATCGAGCCCGGCGGTCGGCTCATCGACGACCATGATTTGCGGCGTGTGTAATAGCGTCTGGGCGATGCCAATGCGCTGCCGCATACCACCTGAATAGGAGCCAATCGTATCTTCTTTCCGATCGACCAGGTTGACTTGCTCTAGCACATCCATGATGCGCTCTTTACGCTCAGCGGAATCTTTAAATCCTTCAAGTAGAGCTCGGTACTCCAGATACTCGTAGCCAGTCATGTGATTGTACGAGCCGAAATGCTGCGGCAGATAACCGATCAGGCCCTGCAGGTGTTCGTGCTCAGCGAGGTTGACTCCGTTGACCGAAACCGAACCAAACGTTGGCTCTAGGACCCGGGTGATAATCCGCATCATCGTCGTCTTGCCTGCGCCGTTCGGCCCGAGCAGACCGAACATGCCACGGCCAATTGTCAGATTGATACCACGCAACGCGGTGAACTCCGAGAGTTTAGCTCCAATGATCGGCGTCTTCGCGGCAATGCGATAGATCGGCCGACGTAACCAAACCACCCGCCCTATCATGTCTTCGATATCGACCTTGCCGGCCTCAACCTGGCGTGCCAGCCACCGGACGCCACGGACCGCAAAGAACAGCACGGCGCAAGTAATCGTCAGTGACCAAGCATCGAGTCGACGCTGTGTGTAGTAGAGGAATAACGTCAAAAAACCGTAGCGAACAACAAAGAGAAAGGCTCGGGACGATCCCTCGAGAACCAATGAACCGACAGCGTGCACCAGATGAACAAGAAGCCCCCAGGTTACAACCGAAATCGCGAAAAGAGCCATCCCTGCCGTAACGTATGTGTGCAGGAAGATCAGAAGCGCAAGAACAGGAAGCTTCCAGATCAGCCCGTCCTTCACCGACCCCCGATCAAGTACTTCGAGGCCTTCATCGAGCATGCGCCGAGCACGGCGCTCGAAGCGGCCCCAGTCGCGCCGGAATCGACCAGGGGCTCCGTATATTTTGGTAAGCGTGTGGAGCTCCACTGAATATACTGGCTCCCGCCTCGTGTGCACGAGCACTCGTGTATGGTGCGCCCGCATAATGGTCCACACCGACGTCAGGAAAAGGAACCATAGAGGGACCGCAAAGATCGACGTCCAAAAATAACTCTCATACCGATACTGCACGCCATAGGTGGCCGCCATTGTCATGCTTGAAGCGATTCCAACACCGAGCCAACCCATACGCCGCAGCCAATCCGTTACTTGGTCAATGCCCATGTAGGCCACCGGCACGAAGATCAACGTCGAGACCATCGACACCGCGAGCCCACCAACCACGGTGATCGCGAACGGTGGCCAGATCTCGAAATCACCGCCAAACGACAGGGTGAGAGGGAAAACACCAAGCAGCGTTGTTGATGATGTCATTAAGATTGGACGCACCCGCGAGCGGCCCGCGGTAAGCACAGCCCGCTCACGCCTGAAACCCTGCTTGCGCATGCTGGTCACAGCATCAATCAAAATGATGCCGTTGTTCACTGCGATACCGATGAGGACGACGAAGCCAAGTAGCGCCATCGGCCCCGCTTCTGAGGTTAGGCCGGTGCCGGTGATCAGCAGCGCCATGCACGAGCCGATCACCGCGGTCGGCAGCGTGCAAAAAATAACAATTGGGGAGGAAAACGACTCGAATAATGACGCCAGGATCATGTACACCAGGATGGCCGCAATTCCCATCATCCAGTAGTAAATCGTGTCGACCTCAGCCTCGGTAACCTCGATTGTGTAACCCGGCGGCAAGATCATGTCGTTGATCACCAGCCGTACGTAGGCGCGGGCCGCGTCGATCCGGGGTTGCGCCTCCGACACCTCGTCGGTGAAACGGTAGGTAAGGACAACACGACGTGATTGATCTGTACGCAAGATCGTGTTGCGCCCCTCATCGGTGCGAACGCGCGCAACCTCTTCTATCGGCGTGTACTCGCCCGCTGGGGTCAGGATCGGCAGCTGCCGCAACTCGTCGAGACCGATTGGATCTTCCTCGATATCGTCGATGTAACGAACCTCGATGGGTGTCTCCGTACCATCGGCTTCAAGATAAGCAGTCGATGTCTGCACGCCCCGAGGGTTCGCCTGGCTGATTGCCCCCAGTACCGTGCTGATGGCGAGCTGGCGGTCGAACATGGCCATCGCATCAGGGATCACCTGAACCTCGGGACCGCTGCGCGCCAGGTCGACCGAGATGCTGTTCTCGTTGACGTCGAGCACCTCTTCGAGCCGAAATTCCAAGTCGTCAGCAATCATCTGCAGGGTAGCGAAGTCGCTGCCGCGCACGACGACAGTCTCCGGCGTCGCACCCTGCCCGAGTGAGAAACCACCGGTCATTCCGCCGCCACCGCCGCCACTCCGCCCACCACCGCCGCCGCCGCCTGAGGCGGGCGGATCAAAGTCAACGTCTACGTCCCCGCGGTCGATGTCATCGAGGGCATCTTCGAGCGCCTCCTTTGCCATGTCGACGGTCATGCGATCCGGGTAGTCGGCCCGATCAACAAGCGTGACGTTCACCGAACCCTGCGCTTCCTGAACACTTGTAGTAAAAGTCTCTACGTCGTCGAGTTCAGAGACGACTTGCTCGACCTTGATGACGGCCGCATCTGTGGCGTCGAGGGTCGCACCTTCGTCGAGCGAAATGTAAACAGTGAAACCGCTCTCTTCGGTCAGGGACTGTTGCTGCAACATCAAGAAAAACGCGGCGATCAGCGTGGCCAGCAGCGCCACGGCTACAGCGACAGCAAGGCGTACGCGATGACGCAAGTTTGCCTTGAGTACGACTGTATACATCTCAAGCAAGCGACCGGTCCCGAGGGGCCGGAGCGAAGCACGCGACAGTGTGCGCGCCCCGAGCATCGGAACGAGCGTCAGAGCAACAAGCAACGACGCCATTAGCGGAAACGTGATCGCCAGCGCAAGTTCACGGATGATGTCCTGGAATTCACTCTGGATGAAAACCACTGGAATGAATACAGCTACCGTCGTCGTCGTTGAGGCGATAATGGCGCGGCTGACGTCGGCTGTCCCCGCACGCGCCGCTTCCATGGCATCTTTGCCGGCTTCGAAGTGCTTGAAGATGGACTCCATTACGACAATGCCATTGTCGGCGAGCATCCCCATAGACAGCGCCAAGCCACACAGTGATAGCACATTGAGCGACAGGTCCCAGGCGTACATGAGGTTAAAGGTCAGCAGAAGAGACGAAGGAATCGCCAACAACAAAATTCCAACGAACCGGGCACTTCGCAGGAACAAGAACAGCACGCCTAGTCCCAGGAACACGCCGATGACTGCCGCCCGCTGGAGCGTGCCGAGGGCTTCCTGCATGATTTCCGCTTGGTCGTCAGTAACGGTAATCTCGATCTCCTCTGCGGCGAACTGTCGGTTGAGCCTCTCGACGGTGACGAGCAGGTTCTCAGCAATGGAGATCAGGTTGCCCTCGTTTTCCTTCTGGATGCGAATGCTGACTGCCTCAAGGCCGTTGACCCGGCTATAGTCGGTGCGCTCCTGGAGTCCGTAGTTGATCTCGGCGATATCACCGAGGGTAAGCTGCCCGTCCTGCCGCACGACGACGTTGTGGACCTCGCTGATTGCCGCGAACTGCCCCGACACACTGACCGGAAAACGCTGATTGGCGTCGAACACGCGCCCGACGTACGCGCGCGGTACGTTGACACTGTTGATCGCCCCGGTGATTGCGTTCATCGACAACTGGTGCGCAGCCAGCAGTTCGGGGTCAACGATGATCTCGATCGACCGCTGCTGCCCACCCAGAGGCGTGGCCGAAACCACACCATCGACCGCCTCAAGCTCGGGCCGGATCTTCTCCTCGGTGAAGTCGCGCAGCCAGTTCAGATCACCGGTGCCGAGCACCTGGAGCGTCATGACTGCACTGGTCAAGATCGACGTGTCGAAGCGCTGCACGGTGAGCGTCGTCTGCTCCGGAAGCGTGGGCAGCAGCTGGCTCATGCGTCGGTTAACCTGCAGTTCGGCGACCCTCATGTCGGTCGACGGCTCGTACGCAATCGTTACCCTGCCGTTGGCAAGGCGCGACTGAGAGTCGATTTGCACTACGTTCTCGAGCTTGCCTACCTCCTCTTCGATCGGCATCACGACCTCACGCTCGATTTGCTCAGGCGACATCGCGCTCTTGTTAGCAACAATGAAGATCTCTGGGAAGACGACCTCGGGCATCAACTCGACGCTAAGTCGACCGAGCGAAACCACGCCGAGCATGCCGATCGCGATAAAAAACATCCCCGTGGTGACGGGTCGGCGGATGGCAAGATTGGAGATCATGCCGGGTCCGTTGTACTCAGCAGCTCCGGCAACCTGCGGACGCGCTCGACCATCTCGTAGGCCACCGGAATGATGACTAACGTCAACAGCGTTGATGTCACTAGTCCGCCAATCACGGCGATCGCCATCGGCGCTCTCATCTGGGCGCCCTCTCCTAAGCCAAGCGCCATCGGCGAAAGCGCCAGAATGGTGGTGGCACTGGTCATTAGGATCGGACGCACCCTGTCTTGCGCCCCCTGCACAACAGCTTCACGAATCGACATTCTGGTGCGCAACTGGTTAACGTGGTCAACCAGAATGATGGCGTCGTTCACCGCGATTCCCCCCAGCATGATGACGCCGATATAAGCCATGATGCTAAGGGGCTCGCCTAATGCCCAAAAGGCAACGACGACACCGACACCTGCGAACGGTACTGTCAGCATCACGGTGAACGGGTGCAGGATCGATTCAAACAGCGATGCCATCACCATATACACGAGAATCACGGATAGCCCGAGAGCGAAGCCGAGGCTAGCAAATGACTCGGCACGCTCGCGCTCCTCTCCGCCAATTTCAACACCGTAGCCAACCGGGAGCGCAACCTGCGATACCAGGGCTTCGACCTGGTCGATCGCCTCGCTGAGCACGGCGCCTTCAACCAGATAACCGCTGATCCTCCCGATACGCCTCTGGTCCTCACGTAGAATTTCGCGCGGGCCTTCGACAGTGCGGGGATCGGCGATGTCGCCAAGCGTCAAAACCGCACCCTCAGCCGTGTCGATACGAATCGAGCGCAACTCGTTGAGCGTGACGTCCTCGAAACCGACTCGAATGTCTCGCGAGCGCTGATCCTTCGAGAGCTCGCCGGCAACTTCGCCAGTCAACCGGCGTTCAAGATCAGCTATCAGCGATTGCGGCGTGAGTCCAAAGGCAGCGATGACATCGTCGCGCAGGTTCAGATCGATTTCTGGCTGGCCGCCTTGAAAGCTCGTTCGCACGTTATAGACGGCCGGCAACTCTTCGATCAGCGCTCCCACCTCGGCGGTCAGCCGGCGCAACGTGTCGAGGTCGTCACCGATGATCTCAAGCTGCAGCGGCGCCGCCTCCGCCCCGAGCACGCCCTGCAAAGCCGTTTCCTGCAGCTCGTACTTGGCCTCCAAGTCGGGGATCTCGGCCAGCTCCCTGTCGATGGCCTCCACCATCTCTGCGATGCTGCGACGAGGGCCGGTGGACAACGCCACCGAAAGATTAGTGCGGTTTGGCCCACTCGGATTGGTGACGTTGGTCACCCGCGCTGGGTCTTGGCCAGAGCGCGAGTACACCGTGGCCACATCGGCGGAGCCCAGTTCCTGGATCATCGAACCGACGCGTGCCGCCACCCGGTCGGTCATCTCCAAGCGAGTGCCCTCGGGCAATGCGACGTCGACGTTGAAAAGACCCTGGTCTTCTCGCGGAATAAACTCCATCGGGATCGTCAGCGCCATTTGGAACGTGACCCCCGCGGAGATGACGATAAGAACAAAAACGACGAGCTTGTGGTCGAGCGCCAAGGACAACCCGGCACGGTACAAGCGCCTTTGTTTTGGTCTTCGGCCCGAGCTTTGCTTGCGCAGCAGACGCGAGGCGATCATCGGGACCACCGTCATCGCAACAACCAGCGACGACAGAAGCGAGAACACCACCGTCCACGCTTGTTCCTCAAAGAGCTCGCCCACGAGCCCCTGGACATAAACGATCGGCAGGAACACTGACACCGTGGTCAACGTCGAGGCCAGGATCGCAACCCCAACGTCGGAGGCGCCCTTGGCCGAAGCCTCATACGGATCGGCGCCAAGCTCCAGACGCCGGTAGATGTTCTCGATTACGACAATGGCATTGTCGACGAGCATGCCGGCGCCAAGCGCCAGTCCACCCAGTGTCATGATATTGAGCGTCAGATCCTGAAAGTACATCAGCGTGAACGTGGCCAGAATGGAGACCGGGATCGCCAGGCCGATAACCAGCGTCACGGTGATCGAACGTAAGAAAAGGAACAAGACGCCGACCGCGAGCAGAGCACCGTAGAAAGCGGCTTCTTCCACCTCCTGGACGGCCGCCTCGATGAACCGAGCCTGGTTCTCGACGACGGTAAACTCAACGTTCGGTAGATCGAGCCTCAGTTGCTCCATGTCGGTAAGCACCGTCTGCACGACGTCTACCGTGCTGGCGTCAGCCTCTTTGTAGATCGCGATGCCAAGACACTCGACACCGTTGAGCCGCACGATGGTCACGCGCTCGGCATACTCGAGGATGACGCGGCCGACGTCTTTCACGTATACCGGAACTCGCAGCTCGGGCTCGGTCGCTGCGCCTGCAGCCGTGCCTGCGCCTGCACCTGCCTCGGCAGCAGAGCTACCTTCAGCGGCAGCGCCGGCGCGCTGGCCGACGATCAGGTTCTCAATCTCGGTAATGTCGGTGAGACGACCCATCCCCTTTACCTGGTACGACTGATCACTTTCCTCTATACGGCCACCTGAGACATCCTGGTTGGCTTGCTGGATTTGCTGCACCACCGTGCTATCGGTGAGGCCGAAGGCTTCCAGTAGGTAAGGGTCGAGAATGACGCGAATCTCCTTTTCGGCATCACCTTCGATCTCAGCCGAGGCGACACCGTCGAGGGCCTCGAAGCGAGGCTTTACTAGGGTGTCAATGGCCCCGAACAATTCATCAAGGTCGGCATACTCGGGTGAAGTCACCGCAATGCGCGCCACCGGCAGTGCCTGCGGGTCTTCCTGAGTCACGTCGAGGGTTCCAATCTCGTCGTCGGTGGCGTAGGTACCCATGCGCTTCTGCACATCAAGAAGCGCAAAATCCATGTCGGTCTCCCAGGTGAACTCGGCAACGACGACAGCCTGGCCGGAGCGTGTTATCGAGTAGACTCGATCGACACCGCTGACCGTACTGATGTCGCGCTCCAACCGTCTCGTGTAGCGCTCTTCCATCTCCTGTGGAGACTTCCCGGGGACCTGCAGGTCGACGGTAATGACCGGCGTCTCGACGTTCGGCAGGAGGTCGGTTCCGAGGCCGTCGAGAGAGATCCACCCGAGCAGCACGACGGCAAAAGTCGCCATCGCGATGGTAACCGGATAGCGGGTTGAAAACTCTGGTAGCGACATGTCAGGCCGTCAAGTGCACGGGGAGAAAACTTGCCGATTCAGTTATTCATTCCCCTTGGGCCGCCCTCGCCAGTAACGCGGACCTGGGTTCGCGAGCGAAGCGTCTCAAAGTTTCTGGTAATCAGACGCTCGCCTTCCGAGAGTCCGGCAATCACTTCGACCATCAGGTCGTTCGACAGGCCGGTCTCGATATTTCGCTGCTGTGCACGGCCCTCTTCCTCGACAAAAACAACGCTACGGTTTTGCCGGCTCAGCACCAGCTGCTTGGGGATGACAATGATGTCAGCACGCTGCTCGACGACGATGTCCGCCTTAATGAACATCCCGGGACGCAGGACCAACCCGGGGTTGTTGATCGTTACTTCGATGCGGAAAGTGCGCGTCGTCGGATCGAGGGTCGGGTCGAGCACCGATACTGCGCCGATGAACACCTGGTCGCGGAAGGCGTAGTTGATGACCCGCACCTCCTGCCCTAGGTCGATGTACGGCATCTGCGAATTAGGAATCTTCAAGTCGGTGATCACTTGTCTGTAGTCAACAACCTGCCCGATCACCGTGTTGGCCTCGACGATGGTCTCTTCAGTCGTGTCAACAAGTGCGGTCATATAACCCGAAAGCGGCGCGTAGACATTCAACTTCCCGAGCTGGATTTGGGCGTCAGTAATGTCGGACTCGGCGTCGGCGACAGTTCTTTTGGCTGCCTGCACCTCGGAGGCCACCGCCAAACCCTCATCGAACAGCGCCTGTTTTTCGGCCAGGTTATTCTGGGCATTCTCCAACCCCAGTTGTCGCGACTCCTGCCGGATACCGTTGACGTACTCCTCACTCTCGATGCGTGCGATGTGGGCACCTTCATCGACGCGGGTGCCCTCAACTGGCTTCTTGCCGCTTACGTCCTCGACGTAGAAAAGGTTTCCACGAACCTCAACGAGAATGTCGGCACTGCGCGAAGCACGCAAACTGCCGGTCGTTGAAACGAACGACTCTATGATGCCGCGCGCCACCGGCTGTACGGTAACCGGCACGATGAGATCGATGACGCGTTCGTCCGTCTGGACCTCACAACCGCCAACCATCAGCATCAGTAAGAACAGGAGTGGGAACTGTGGCGACTTCATCTTTCGCACTTCACTTGACTTTCATCGTGGGGATGGAAGCAGCGGACCCTCGTTGCTCCATTGAATCGTCCCATACTCTTACACTGGGCGCCTTCTCCAACATGGCATTTTTAGAAGCTATTACAAATCTTTACAGATAGTTTACGAACACCGAATGTTCTCCATAGAGAACAATAGCCTCCGGTGCGGTATTCTCATAAGGTATCGAGTTAACTTCTGGCTTGCAGGTCCCAGGATGCGAAGGCGGTCTCTCTCCCTCCTGCTCCCCATTGGAAGGTCAATGGACATCCAGATCTCTTCACTGAGCAAAATTTATAAAAAAGGAGCGCTCCCGGCGCTCGACAATCTCGATCTACGTATAAGCAGCGGCACCTTCGGTCTGCTAGGCCCAAACGGTGCCGGCAAGACAACACTGATCAAGATCCTGTCGACGCAGATGGAGCCAACAACGGGCGAAGTGACGATCGACGGCCTGCCTATCGACGCCGCCCGCGGGGAGGTCCGCCAGCGGCTCGGGTACCTGCCGCAGTACTTCGGCGCCTACCCAAACCTGACTGCGTTTGAGTTTCTCGACTACATGGCCCGTCTGGCTCACATTCAGCCAAGCAAGCATCGGAAGCAGGTGGTTGAGCAGGCGCTGGAAGAGGTGGCGCTGACGAAGGTGCGCGACAAGTACACGGGGACGTTCTCGGGTGGCATGAAACGTCGCTTGGGTATCGCCCAGGCGATCCTCGCCGAGCCCGACTTCCTGATCGTCGACGAACCAACGGCCGGCCTAGATCCAGAAGAGCGTATCCGATTCCGCAAGATCCTCGGGCGATTGAGCCGCAACCGCGCCATCCTGATGTCGACCCACATCGTCGGCGACATCTCAAGCACCTGCGAAGATATTGCCGTACTCAACTTCGGCCGACTATTGTTCCACGGTCCGCCAGAGGAACTGGTACGGCATGCCGAAAACAAGACCTGGACGCTGCACGTCGACGACGACGGGTTCACTAAGATACAAAAGGAATGGCATGTTGTCACCGTGGTGCCGGTGGGTGATGATCTGGCAGTTCGGATTGTCGGAGACGACGCCCCGCCGAGGGGCGCTGAGCCCGAGCCCCCGAACCTCGAAGACGCGTACATCTATTTTATGGCGACAGACGACCAAGCCCCCAAAGAAAACGGGAACCATTCATGAACATTCTACGGAACATCTTTGGCGTTGCCCGTTACGAGCGCATCATGTTGATGCGAACTACCAGGTTCCGTGCCCTCGGCTTGATTGGTATATCGATCCCGACGGCGCAAGGCATTGGGCTGGCAATCGCCGAAACTCAGGGCTGGCTGGCCGAGGGAGGTCAGATGTCGGCCCTAGGCCTCAGCGGGTTCATGCCGTTTTATATGTACACCTACTTCCAGACCATCCTGATTGCCTTCGTGGCTGGGAATTTCCGTGCCGTCGATGAACGTGCCGATGTCGAGGAAGTTATCTCGTCGCGACCGCTGACCACCGCTGAGTTGGTGACCGGCAAGTACGTTGGTGTCGTTCAAGCACTGACGACTCTAAGCCTCTGTGTTCTCGTCCTTACTTTGGCGATCCAGGCAGCGAAAATGAGCATCACAGGTGACCCATTCTTGCTGACACCTTACCTGGCCTACTTCTCTTTGATGACGTTCCCGGCATTGATCTTTATGTCAGCGTTGACGTTTTTTCTCGGTGCCACACTGCGCAACACTACAGCGACTGCGCTCGTATCGATCGCCTACATTATCGCCGTGTTGTTTTTCCTCGGAACACGTTACGGGGGTATCTTCGACTTTGGTGCCTTTTTTGCGCCGCTGTATTTCTCCGACATGGCCGGTCTCGGAGACGTTACTAGGGTGCTTCAGATCCGCGTTTTCTACTTGACGCTCTCTGCCGCCCTGCTGGGACTTGCAATCGCGCGTTACCCGCGTCTTCCAAAGCCAGGCATATGGTCGAAGATAGGCCATGTGATGGCTGTGGTCGGGATCGGCGCCGCGGTTATCCTTTACACCAGCATGGCGCAGCAAGACATGGCCCGCGACCAGAACCGGGCCGAACTGTTCGCGATCCAGATCAGCCACGGCGACATGCCCGTCGTCGACGTGCTGACCTACGACCTCGACGTCGAGATCATGAACGACGGGGTGCCGCTGGCTGCCACCGTCGAGATGCTGCTCGCCAACTACAACGAGATCCCGCTCGAAACGATGATCTTCACGCTCAATCCGGGCCTGGCGGTATCGAAAGTTACAGATGCGATCGGCCGCGACTTGCCATTTGAGATCAAGGGTTCGGTTGTAGAGATCACCCCGACAAAGACTTTGGCGCCCAGTGATGAAACGACAATCGCGATGACATACTCGGGAGATATCGATCGCGAAGGGTTCGACCTCCTACGCACAGCGGCGCGCATCGCGAAATGGCAAGGCCCGATCCACAAAGGCGACCTGACCGCCTGGATCCGAAAGGACTCGGCTTACCTGCCACCGCGGAGCCGCTGGTATCCGGTTCCCGGGGTCGATTACGGGAATGACCAGGCACGACCGGTTTCGTTTTCCACCGGCCGCATCACGGTAGATGCGCCGGCTGGCCTTGAGGCGATCACCCAAGGCATACCAACCAGCGAGCGAGCCGAGGAGGGGCGTAGCCGCAGTGTTTGGGAGATCAACGTTCCGGTGCCGCAGCTGTCGCTGAATCTCAGCGAGTACGAGGTGTTTACCACCGACGCCGCCGGAACTGAGGTCGCCATCTATATCCATCCGCTGCATATGCGGCAAGTCTCGTTCTTCGCAGATGCCATAGAGGAGATTGATGGATTGCTCGAGCAGTTGCTAAACACTATGGCTCAGGAGACCGGCCTGCCGTATCCGTACAAGCGCCTTTCGGTGGTCGAGGTCCCGTTCCTTGTTCAGTGGTACTACGAAGGGTGGGAGGAAAACGGAGGCCTCACCCAGCCTGGCATCCTGATGGTCGAAGAAGACACTCTGATCAGCCAGGTCAAGCGCATGGCCAATAGGGTTAACCGCACGCTGGGCCAGGAGTGGGGCCAGGGCCAGGATCCAGCATCGTTGAAGCGTGACCAGATCGCTAGTGCTGTCTTTTCCGTATTTCTGAGTTCCGAGGGAGGAGGTGCAGGTGGGCTCTTCCGTTCGCCGCTCGTGCAGCTGTGGTCATTTAACCGTGGGTTCGAGGGCGAAAACTCGTCATTGCTAGCCCGCGGCATGCCCGTCTACATGCAAGAGGACCTGTCGCAGGAGATTCGCTCCTCGATGTTCCAGAACCGGCGGGGCGGCGGTCGCGGCGGGGGCGGGGGTGATTTTGCACGTATGTCGCGAAGCCGGCCACAGGACCACGGTATGAGCGTGGAAATCAGGATGGGCGGGGGGGGCTCCTCGGGAGGATCAAGTTTCAACGCACAATCAGGCCCCAGCAGCCCGGGTGGCGGCAACCAGCTCGGTACTGAAGTGACCTGGGACGAGATGCTCGAGGCGATGCAAACAACGTCGCTCGCCGACCTTGACCCCGAGGCTAACCCCAACCTCTATCGTTCCGTCTTGGACGCCAAGGGTTTGACGATGTTCCGAATGATCGAAGCGGTCGTCGGCTCCGACGAGTTCATCAACACGCTCGAGGCGTTCGGCGAATCGTCGCAGTACGACGACGTTTCCTTTGCAGAGTTCGAACGCGCGGTCGTTCCGGAAGGAACCGGCGAGGAGGATGTCAGCCGCAGTGGACTCGATCGCCTTATCAGCGATTGGGTGAACGGAACCTACGTGCCTGGTTACACGTTGACTCGCAGCGAAGCGAAGAAGGTCGAAAACGACCAGGGCGAGGTGGTCTACCAGGTCATGGTGCGCATCCGTAACGGTGAGCCTGGTCGTGGCTTCGTTCAGGTCCAGTTGCAAGGACGCGGCGACGAGATCACCAAGAACGTCGAGATCGAAGGTGGTCAGGAGGTCGAGGTCTCAATGGTGATTGGTGTGCGCCCCCACATCGTGACCGTGGAGCCCTTCCTGGCCAAGAACCGGCGCCCGCTGCGCTCGCCGCTGCGCGTTGGGGAAGAGGTCGAACCGGGGCTCCCGGAGGAGTACGTCGTGGTGGTCACCGCCGAAGAGGCAGCATTCACCGAGATCATCGTTGACAATGAAGACGAAGGGTTCTCGATGCCTGTGCGCCGTGTGCAGCGTTACATGCGCCCGGGACTGGAGGGCGGTAACTGGTTGGTGTTGCCAAGCCGCTTCGCTTTCGGCCGCTACGAAACCAACTACCGCCGCCAGGAGGGTGGAGACGGAGCCCAGCCGGCGGTCTGGACCACGACCCTTCCCTACGCCGGTGAGTACGACGTGTCTTACTACTTCCTGGAGAGCCGTATCAACGGGCGGTCAAATAGGAGGGACGGCTTCTGTTGTGCCGCTGACTACTACTTGATGAACATCCACCACGGCGGCGAAACTACCGAGCTTACGATCGACACCGACTACCTCGATTCTGGCTGGAACGCACTGGGCAGGTTTACGTTCGGCGAAGGCGAAGAGGCAAGCGTCGAACTCTCCGACCTCGCTGAGGGTGCCCTCTACGCCGATGCTATTCGCTGGCGCTACGTTGATCCTGATAACCCTAACGCCGTCTACGACGAAGGGATCATGCCCTGGGAGTACGGCTGGGGTGGCTTTGGTGGTGGCGGAAATCGTGGTGGCGGAGGAGGTCGCGGCAGGGGACGCTAGCCCGAAGCTGGCCGCCCCGGAGCTTCGCAGGCCGAACCTTAGCCCTGCACCTTGACAACGGAGAAACGGCGAATCTCTAGGTCGGTACCGCGAGGAATTTGCGCCTTTTGTCGAGCCAGTTCAATCTGCTGCGCGACTTTCTCTACACCTGCAATCTCCGGCAACAAAACCCCCCGTCTTCCACGACCGTCGCTAACTTCGATGCCAAAGCGCGCCGGATCCAGTTCTTCGGGAGAGTCAACGGTCTCAAGTGGGCCGAGGATGGAAACCTCAACGTCGGTTTGCTCGAGTTCCCGGAGAGTCAGGGAAGGAAACCGTGGGTCCTCGAACGCTGCGGCGCAGGCTCTATCCTTAGTCTCTTCGACGAGGTTGGCGCAAAGCGGCCTGAGACTGCCTATGCAACCACGTAGCTCGCCCAGGATACGCAGCGTTACGAAGACCGGTGATGGCACAGCAAGCAAACCACTAGCTTCAACAATCTCTTGGGGTTCGCAATGTTCGAGTTTGGCGCGGATGGCTTCGCGACCGATGCTAGGTAAGGGCTTTGCGGCCTCAACTAATGCCCGCGTATCTGGGAGATCGGTCATGCCGGAAATAATACTCGGCGACAGCGCGCTTTCGGGCATTGCACGGGCTACGAATTCATATTGGTCAGCACACGGAACCGCATCAGGGTAGAGTGTGTCCCATGATGCCTATGGTGTTTTACACCCATTCAGGGGTGCGTTACCTAGTTCTAGTCGCTGCGGTCGCCGCGGTTGTTTATCTGCTCGTTGGCATGCTCCGCGGTGGGCAATTTGACAAGCTTGCCAAGATCCTTACAGCTGCTTACGTAGGCCTGCTTGATTTGCAGGTAGTCACCGGGATCGTCCTCTACTGGTTGACTCCGAGCTACCCTCAGCTTTTGGGGCACGTCGTGATGGCGCTCGCCGCGGTAACCGTTGCGCATGTGGCCAACATCATGAATAAGCGACGAGACGAGCCGTCTTTGGGTATCGCCCTGGCCGGCGTTGTCATTTCGTTGATTCTAATCGTTGGCGGAATCATGGCAATCGGTCGACCGATTCTCGGCCCAAGCCTCTAGTTAGCGCCCTTCGAGCCAGGTACGTCTTCTGGGCTTTTCGCTCAGGCGCCTGGCCCTGGATCAAACGCGCTAACCCTCTCTGCCCAGGCGTACATGTGGGGTAGGTCTTTAGGCAGATCGAATAGTTCCAAATCCTGGACTCTTCGAATCACTCCTACGGCTGTGACGTCAGCAGCAGTCATCCGCGTGTGAGCCAGCCACTCGTTGTTAGAAAGCACCGCCTCAAGCTCAGTGGTCGCTTCCGCAAAAAGCTTGTTCGCCCGTGCGGTCTCCGAATCGTCACTCACTCCAGTAATGCGCTGCTTCACCATCATCCATAGCGGCTCATGCAATGTGACCCGGCCAAAAGCTTCCCATTTCTCGATTTCGCGCATGGTGAAATAGTCCGTGCTGAACAGCTTCGGCGTATCGGGAAAATTCGCCTCGAGGTAGCGCAGGATGGCTGCTGAATCAAACATGACTGTTTCACCATGGACCATTATCGGCGTAAAAGGCTGGCCCGAGATACGTACGATCTCGCCACGGTCAGATGGGTCAATCGTCTCGAAACGATAGTCGATTCCTTTGAAACCAAGAGCAACACGAACTTTGAAATTGTTCGATGTTTCGAAGCCGTAGATAACGACCTTCGACATTATGAAACCCTCTCGATCTTGTCCTAGTCTAGCTGGCTGCAACCAAAGCGCCATTGCGCACTTCTAGTTTACCCGCCGCCTGCCGAAGGTTCTCTGAAAAGGCTTTCTTCATCCTCGGGCTCCTTACTTCCTCCAGAGAGGAAGGGTCTTTGTCCGAGGACCGCGCGCACTCTGTCTATGCACGCTTTCAATAGTGGTCTCGAACCATATCATTCACTAGAATGAAAACTCGACATGAACAGATCCCTATTTTGCTCCCTAGCCATTTTTGCTTCATTCCTGATCTGGTCGGCAACCGTACCTTCCTCATTCGCAACCATGGAGGGAAGGAGCACACAGTTTCCAACCGATCCCAGGGAGGCATACGAACTAGACGAAAGCAACGTTGGTACGTGGGCAGACGGCCCAACCCGCCTCATAATTCTTAAGGAAGAAAAAGAAATCTGGGACGGTCTCGAAACGGATGAGCAACGTCGAAGGTTTATCACCTGGTTCTGGGCCCGACGTGACAACAACCCGAGGGATACTTCCCATCCCATCAAGGCCGCTTTCTATTTAGGGGTCGCCGAGGCGAATAAGCGGTTCAGTGAAATTCCCAGGGGATGGAAAACGGATCGCGGGCGAGTTTGGCTTATTTTCGGGAAGCCGACGCTTATACGAGAAAACTTCGGCGGAGACCGGCTTGTGTGGAACTACTTTGCCCCAGGAATGGAAGGCATCCTGGGTTTCGATAGCGCGGCTGGTGAATTCAACATCTATTTTTCACGGGTGCCGCGAAGAACACGTGCCTATCGAATTGATGGCGGCCTTGCCCCGGGCGCATGGCCCGCCTACGTCCAACGAGCCATACAATTCGTGCGCGAAACCATGGTAGTAAACCGTACCCTGGAGTTTTCCCCCAGCGGAAACTGAGGGGAACAGGGCTGCGGTTTTCCCCCGAATACCTCTCCCTAAAAAGGAAACCGCACGGCATCCGGTAACAGCCGAATACCGTGCGGTCTCTTGACTCTGTGGGGTGCTCTCCTAGAAGTCGATCCGGAAACCCATCCGGAAGTTCCTCGGGTACTTAATCCGCCTTGTCTGCCCGAAGTCCCAGCTGCTGTTGGCATCTTCGCGCGTGATCACTTGCCGGACGGTGGCCGAGTTCATGACATTGAACAAGTCGGCGAGTACACCAATCCGTACATTGCCAATGTCAAAGGACTTCTCTGCCCTCAGGTTGATGTTGTTCCTCCACGGGTATCGACGCGAGGAACGTGGTTCGACCCATCTATCCTTGCGTCCCGATAGCTCCACGTCGGTGGTTTCAGATCCTCCTCTGAAGCGCACCTGCTTCGTATACGGGTACCCAGAAGCTCCTAGGTAGTCCCAACCGAAGTTAATATCCCAGGGAAGAACGTATGTACCCACGAGTTTGATCTGATGGGGCACATCGTGTGCCAACGGCCCGCCAGCGAAGAACCGAATGTTCGGGTCAGTCCACAGAGCCGAAGGTCCGAGAGACGAGCCACGACCGTTTTCGAAGTCTGTGTCGTCAGTCCCCGTATTCTCGCTGTACACATACGAGCCCATCATCTGCCAGTTGTTACTGAACCGTTTCTCTAGGGCAAGGATGACAGACCAGAAATCTCTGGTCTGCTCGAAGCCATCGATATTGGGCCCAAGCCAGCTCTTACCTTCGATATCCTCGGTGTTCATAAAGGAGTATACGGCCTGATCCCCATTCAGCAGGTTGTACACAATGAAGGGATTACCGGACGCGTCCTGCACTGGGACGGCTTCCCATTCACCGTTCATACGAACCTTATCCATGAAGTCTTGGGTATTTCGAACCACACCCGAAATCTCGACAGAAAAGTCGGACCCAAGCTGACGCTCTACCCCGAGGGTTATCTCTTGGAAGTACGTCATCCTGATGTCCGGGTCGATCTCCAAGCCAGCCGGGGCGAACTCCGTCTCGATGATTTCATAGTCACCGAGATCCGCGTTCCACTCCGAGAATTGGAATTCAACCGCCGAGAAGCTCTGAAAACCCGCGTACATACCCGCGATCATCTGCGGAAAGTACCTGCCAACATGGCCCTTTATAGCGGTCGTACCATCGTTGAAGACATCGTAAGCAAAACCAAGTCGCGGAGCGATTGAGATCGGTGGATGAAAATGATCACCAAGGTCTGCCATGTAAGAGGGATAGTTCGTGATCGCTCCTACACGCGCCTTCGCATTGCCCTTGTAATCTGTGGCTCTGAGACCTGCGTTGACCGTCAGCTGACCATTGGCCATCGTCCACGAATCTTGCACGAAGAACGAAGCCTGCTGGCCCAATGGGTCGATCTCAAGACTCTGCCACTCGTACCGGTATGCCGGCTCGCCAACCGCGAAATCGACAAAATAGGCGGCGCCGCCATTTGTTTCACCGGTGTAGCCGATGTTGGTCTTGGGCATCGTCCAGTCACCCTGGAAACCGACTTTGAAGTCGTGCGATCCGCCCAGGAAGTCGTCGGCGTAGTGAGTCAGCGCAAGGTTTACCTGATAGCGGTTACGGTAACCATCGAAGAAAAAGCCCGGGCTTCCAGTAAGGATGTCATCTCCCGTGGGGCCACCTTCCATGATCAGTCGTGCGGGTGGCAAACCTTTACCTTCCCGTTCGTAGTCTCCCCTTGCCGCAAAGTTTCCACCGAACTTGGCATCCAGGAAAGTGTTGTCCGAGAAAATGTTTATGTAGTCGAAGTTGAAGCTCCGAATGCGGTTGTAACCGGGAAGGTTTGCTGCCTGCTCGATCCAGAGCTCACCGGGGTTCTGGTTAGAATCCCTCTCCGTGTTGAGGTGCGCAGAGAGTTTCGAACCTTCCGTGAGTTGAGTCGTCAGCTTAACGAGATAAACAAGGTTCTTGTCAAAACCTGGCTGATCCGCAAAATCTTCGGATGCTTCTTGCGAAGTTTCCCGTCGAGCCGATCCGTAGGCCCAAAGCCTGTCACGAACGAGGGGGCCACCAATATCGACGTGATAGTTCTTGTTGTTACTCGTCGCCTGGCGAAAATTGGGGTCAGTCGAGTTCTGGCTGTTCCATTCATCCCCGCGGTAGAAGAAGTTCCCCGCACCGTGCAGCTCGTTCGTTCCCGTCTTGCTAATCAGGTTTACGACGATCCCGCTGTAGCCACCAACCTCGGCAGCTCCGGCGACGCCTGTAAAGCTCGCCTCTTGGAGGTTGTCAAAATCCATCTTGACCTCAACCTCTCCACCTTCGGGACTGTTCATCGCGACGCCGTCAAAGACAAACTGAGTACCCTGTGTCGTACCACCAAAGGCCGAGTGGTCTCTACCCGAACCGAGGGTACGACCTCCCTCCGGGCCACCATCGGTGTTGCCGACGACACCAGGAATGTAGTTGATCAAGCCTGCAGCGCTCCTGCCAGAAGGCAACGCTTGAGCAAAATCGGCCGTGACAACAGCGTTGGCGACTGCGGAGTTCTTCACATCGACCAACGGCGGCTGTCCGAGAACCGTTACCTCGTCAGTTGTACCAAGCTGCATCGTGAAAATAACTTGCAGCTTCTGGGATACGGAGACATTAATGTCTGCCTGCTCCTGAGGAATAAAACCCCCCATGTTAACCGCGACGGCATACGTACCTGGCGGCAACGCCGGGAATCGGTAAGAGCCATCGGCCCCCGTGACTGAAATCCTGTCCCCACCGATCAAGTTCGCGGAACTCAAGGTGATCGTAGCGCCTGGAAGGACTGCGCCCTCGCTGTCATCAACCCGACCCTCGATCGAGCCAACCCTTGAAGCCTGCGCAAAGGCACTAACCGGAAGCAACATCACCGTGACAGCAGTGGCAACCAGAAATATTCCGAGATAACGATTAAACATTTACAACTCTCCTTTAAGTACGGGAAGCACTCAGGGCGTAAGGCCAGTTCCATGCCGTACCGACGGGACAAACACTGATGTTGCTACTTGGGAGCTTTCTTCTGCCCCAGCAGCAATTAATTATTTTGTTGTTCAGTATGCACCTTACCACTGTGCAGCTAGATGCTGCCACTGAATTAAACATGCACGGAACACACGATCAAACAATCATTTTGCAACTTCGATGCCAAGTACAGCCGAAAGACGTAATCAAGGCTTCAAATATTTCAATGTCTTACTCTGTACTACCAATGATGCAGTTGCCGAAGGCTTTGACCTGCCTCAAATCGTCCAATACCTATCGAAATCATTCGATTAGTTAGTTTAGTCAAAACAAACGCGATCCTTAAAAGGAAATCCAAGGTAATGGATTGGGCGCCAATAATTCGAATTCTTGCACTCTCTGGAAACCCAGCCAGCGCCCCGTTAGGAATTACCTGTAAATTTCAAAAAAGTCCGGATACGTCATCGAACGGTTCCGCTCACAGCTACGGTGAGCGTGAAACCAGACTCTGGGCTTTGGCAGCGTATTCGCGGGACTTGACCGGATCACCCAACCGATTGTGTAGATCCGCGAGCAGAAAGTAGCCAAGCGCCAGGTCCTGGTTCTCCAAAGGCTCCGCGACAGCAGCCGTCACCATTTCGACTGCCCGAGCGTAATTCTCACTTTTGTTTAAGTAGATCCGCGCCATGAACAAAAGGCCGCGGGGGTAATCAGGATTGATTTCGAGAACACGCTGCAGCTGCCTTTCCTCGTCAGCAACCCTCCCGACGGCACGGTAGATCATGGCGAGATTGAAGTGCGACCCGATGTCTTCCGGGGTGACTTCGATTTCCTTCAAATACTCTGCCGCTGCTTGTTGCAGGTCACCTTCTGCTTCATGGATACTCGCCAGAGTAAAGTGCATGCTCGGCACCGCATCGTCTAGGCTCAGGGCCTTACGAGCATTCTGTTCAGCCGCTTGCAGGTCATCTAACTCGAAATAAGCACCCGCCAGGCCCGAGTATGCCACCGCAGAATCAGGATTCACCTCGAGACACTTCTCATAGTAAGCGAGCGATTCTGAAAGTCTTCCCTGCATGCGGTTAACGTTGCCCAACAAGTAGTAGATGTAGGCGTTCGGCTCAACGAAATCGAGGGCATCGAGTACCGTCTTCTCGGCTTCTTCTACTCGTCCGAGCTTGATTTGTGTCTCGGCGAGGTTGATGTACGCATAAGGATCTTCCGGCTTCAACGGAATTGCTTGTTTGTACACTTCCGCGGCTTCGTCGAATCGCTCCTGTAGGTCATACAACTGGGCCATGCTCTGGTACGCATCCAGAACCCTCGGATCTTCGTCGAGAATCGCTTGCAGCAGCTCCTCAGCCTCTTCATATTTTTCGGTGTGCATCCGCTGCCGAGCTTGGATCGATTTGTTGTAGATGCCGATTTTCTCGCGCGGACTCGCGAGCTCTTCTACAGATTCTTCTTCAGTCGGCACAAAGCTGCCGATGTAGCCTAAGCTCGCCAGTTTCGCCAGTGTGTCCTCGTCGACGGCCATAAATTCGCCGCTCGTTCCACCTTCACCGATTTCATCGATGAACTGGTCGGCGGTTGCCTCGAGACTTTCATAGAGATCCTTCTCGGTGACAGCCAGATTGATTGTTTCACCAGGATCCTCTGCAAGGTCGTAGAGTTCCGGGTCGGGCGACATGATGAGCTTGTAACGCTCGTCCTGGATAGCGGTCAGCTCGCTCCAACCATAGTGATACCGAGCATAGAAGGTCTCCGAATACACGAATCGCGTCTCCGGGGCCGCACCCTCCAGGAACAACGACGTCAAGCTTTGGCCTTGCACGGCTTCGGGAATCTCCAATCCGCTCATATCGAGAATTGTCGGCATAACATCGATCAGAGACACAACCTCGGTGGCCTGAACCCCAGCAATTTCCTCGAAAGGTGTCGAGATAATCAGGGGAACGTGCGTGGCACCTTCGTAGATGAAAAACCCGTGCTGTATTTCCCCATGATCTCCCAGACTCTCGCCGTGGTCGGCCGCGACGATAATGAACGTCTCGTCCCTCTTGCCCGACATTTCAAGAGCTTCAATCAACCTACCTATTTGATTGTCCGTGAAGGCGATCTCCGCTAGGTAAGGGGAGCCAGGGTAGCGGCTCTTGTAGGGTTCAGGAGCCTCGTACGGTGCATGTGGGTCATAGAGGTGGACCCAGAGGAAAAACGGGGTGCTGCGCTGTTGCCCCATCCATTCAAGGGCCGTATCTATGACTTCGTTAGCGGGACGTTGAACGCCTCCCATGGCAATAAAACGTTGGCCCTTCACGTCAAAGTCATCGACGTAGGTATCGAACCCTTGATCCAACCCCCAACGTGCATCGAGAACATAAGCGGCGACGAACCCCGCGGTTTCGTAGCCGCTGGACTTGTAGATTTCGGCGAGGGTCGTGATCTCGTCGGGCACGATGAACCCACCGTTGTCACGAACGCCGTGATGCGGCGGATAGGTGCCGGAGAAGAGCGAAGTGTGGGAAGGGAGGGTCAAGGGCGTGACCGCATACGCACGCTGAAATAAAATCCCCTCACGCGCCAGGGAATCAATGACGGGCGTCTGGACTCCATCAAAACCATATGCTCCCAGGCGGTCGGCTCTGGTCGTATCGAGTGTGACGACGATGACATTAAATTGCTCGTCTCCGCGTAGGCGTGCGAAATCCAACGATCCCGACGAGGAAAATAGATAGAGCCACGCCGCGGTCATCAGTATCACTGACGCTGTAATTACTGCAGCGGTTACTAGATGGTTTCTTCTCATCGTGGCTGCCTGCAGGTACCGCGTTGAACAAAGGGCGTCAAGAGCACAACTCAGAACCTATGATACTTTCAAATTAGTGCCAACATTAGAGACTAACGCGACCGCGTTGAGGCCGAATTTCTTGATCGAGATGCTCTCTGTTTGCAACGACTCACACCCGGACCAGCACCGACCATCCCCGGGCATCGCCTGGGCAATGGTGCTGCTGGTCTGCTGTGGAATGGCTTCCGACCTTCCCGCCTCAAGCGCATCGACCTCGATGCTGGCGACACAACGCGAATCCTCGGGGGCGCTGGATCCTCCACAATGGACGATCGTGACCAGCGATGCTGGGATTGCCTTCAGTCATGAATTTGGCGGTGGAGTGGGTGACTTTGTCTCAGAATCCGGAGGTTCCGGTGGAGCCTGGTTAGACTACGACGTCGACGGGCGCCTTGACGTGCTTCTCGTCAATGGGCTCCCGACTTGGGGCGACTATTCGAAGGGTAACGGGCACACCTTCATGCGCAGCCATGGTGATCGTTTTTCAAAAGCCCCTGAATCCGCCGGACTGCGCGACCTTGTTTGGGGAAGCGGAGCGACGGTAGGCGACGTAGACAATGATGGCTTTCCTGATGTTTTCATTACCGCGCTGGGCTCCGACCATCTTTACAGAAACAATGGAGATGGCACTTTTAGCGCATGGTCGGCCGGGATCGAAGGAAGCGATTGGAGCACTAGTGCCACGTTCACCGATTGGGACGGCGACGGTTTCCTCGACCTGTATGTGGCCAAGTACCTTGAGTTCGACGAAGATGAGATTCCAGTTCCCGGCGACGGCGCCTGCTTTTACGGAACCGTCGAGGTCTTCTGCGGGCCCGAAGGACTCGTGGGCACAAGCGATAAATTCTACCGGAACAATGGGGACGGAACGTTCTTGCCGTGGATGGAGTCCGAGATTGACCCAGATGCCACCTATGGCTTCGCGCTTATAGACATGGACTGTGACGGTGACGTTCGCCCGGAGATCTACGTAGCGAATGATTCGAACATCAATTTACTTTATCGGCGGACAAGAAACGGTGGCATCGAAGACTGGGCCTTGTTTGGCGGCGCCGGCTACAGCGGGGATGGTCGGGAGCAAGCAGGCATGGGAGCCACCTCGGCAGATTACGACGGGGATGGCTTGTTCGACGTCTTCGTCACAAACTTCCAGAACGACTACAACACTTTGTACGATAACCGCGGCGATTGTAATTTCGAGGATGTCACAGCGCGGCGCGGTCTAGCTACAAGCAGCTTTCCATATATGGGATGGTCGGCGCATTTCTTCGACGTCGATGGGGACGCGGACCAGGATCTGTTTGTTGCCAACGGCCACATACACCCGCAGTTTGAACAAGCCGGCATCGAACCATATGCGCAGCGGAACTTGCTCTACCTAAATCAGTTGCGTGAAACTGGCACAGCAGACTTTTCTGAAGTTTCCGAGTTGTCCGGCAAAGGAATGCTCGCCATTGCGTCTTCCCGTGGGGCACTTCGTGGAGACTACGACAACGACGGTGATCACGATTTACTAGTCACCAATATCAATGACAAAGCAGAGTTGTTACGCAACAATGGCCCGATCCGTTTTCCAGTACTGCGCCTGGTATTAATCGGCCGCTCCTCGAATCGTTCGGCCTACGGCGCCCAGATTCGAGTCGAGTCCGGTGGAATCAGTCAGCTACTGGAACTACGTGTAAGCGACGGCTATGTCGGTAGTAACGACCCCCGCACGCTCGTTTACTTGCCCGGTGGCACTGCGGACTTCATTGAGATTCATTGGCCCGGGGGCTCGGTTACTCAGTTAGAACAGGAAGAACCTGGGTGGCTCTTGGTAGACGAGGTACAGGGGGTAATCGCGAGGCGGTCCCCGTGAAGACAACCACAATCTTTATCGTTGTTTCCTTAGCTTTCCTCGGGCCCGGAACCGGGATGGAGGAACTGGTACAGGGTGCATCCCAGCACTTGCAACGGGGCATCGAGTTACTGGATGCGAATCAACCGCAAGCCGCCATCGCCGAACTCGATCAAGCCGTCGCACTGGAGCCTGGGAACCCAAGGATTCGTTACTACCTGGGGAGGGCGTTATACCTAACAGGTCAGTATGAGAAAGCTCTCGAACACCTCGCGATTGGCCTGCCAGTGGCGGCAGACCCAAGCGCATTTGGGCTGATCATGGGGCAATCCCTGATTGAGCTCGGTCGGTTGAACGAGGCTCGATCAGCACTGGATGGGGCTGCAGAGCTGCGACCCGACTATCCACCAATCCAATTGCAACTGGCCCAGGTCTGCTACCGCGCGGGGAACGTCGACGCCGCTCTGCAAAAACTCGCAGAAACCGCTGAACTCGCTCCCCAGTGGACTGTGCCCCGGCTCCAAGCGGCGTCCATCGCAGCAGAAAAGGGCGACGCAGCCACCGCCGCTGAGTTATTCGCGGCTACCCTCGATATCAACGGAGACCTGCCGCTCATCTGGGTCCGCCTCGGCGATAACCTCGAGGCAAACCTTAACTATGAGGGTGCAATTCAAGCATACCGGTCGGCGATTGAGGCAAGCCCGGACCTTTTGGCACCACAATTGGCACTCGCCTATTTGTTCTTCAATAGGCAACAATTCGACGGCGCTGCGACAGTACTTGCCGAATTGTTGCAACGGGTGCCGGGGGATCCTCAAATACTGCTTCCGGTTGGCGAAATTCAGATGATTGAGGGCCAACACGAAGCAGCCCTTGAAACTATTCAGTCAGCGCTCAGAGCCCTTGAGAGAGCCCCTGCCGCGACACTCCAACAAGTTGGTGCACAACGCGATGGGCTCAGGCTTCGCGCCCTCGAGCTCCAAGCAAAGACTTTGACAAGCCTAGACCGTGTAACGGAAGCCGAGGCTGCTGCCCGTACGTTGTTGGCCATGAATCCGTCAAACCTTGACGGTCTGTTCGTTCTCGGGACCGTTCTGCTGAGGTCTGGAAACCAAGAGGGGCGCGACCATTTGAGAAGGTTTCAAAGGTTGTCGGATGTACGTGAGCACCGCGAGCTAGCCTACGATTTCTATCGTAGAGGGAGAGACCCCGACCGCGCTGCAGCAGAGTTTGAAAAAGCGTTGGTCATTGAACCCCAAGACGCTGCGACGCTCACCGGCCTCGGAACGGTACGCCTTGCGCAGGGTAATGCAGCAGCAGCAATCGAACTGTTGGCTCAAGCACGCGAAGCAGGCGCCGCAAGTGTTGAATGGTACCGCGAGTGGGTCTTGGCACTGCATGCGGCCGAACGCTCCGATGAGGCGGCGCAGATCTGGCAACAGGTGCGCGAAGCCGGCGTAACGCTAGGTCCAAGGGTTTGGGCAGCATTGGGCAATCACCAGGGGGCTTGTTGACCCTCATCGGTCTTAGCATCGTCTTGTTTGTCGGCGCCACCATGGCGTTGGGCATTTACACCTATACGAAGATCCAGGGTCAGGCCACTAACTACTACGTTGCCGGCAACTCCATGCCTGTCTGGATCATTGGGATCACGCTCTGCGCCCAAGCATTCGATGCCAATGGGTCGATGGGCAACGCTTACCTAAGCTATAGCAATGGGTTTTGGTCGGGTGCCGTCATCCCACTGGGTATCGCTGGGTGTCTGTTCTTAACCGGTTGGGTATTCGCTGGCCCGATTCACCGCATGCACCTGATGACGTTGCCTGACTTTTATCGGCGTCGCTATAGCCAGAAAACGGAAACCTTAGCAGCGGTCAGCATGCTAGTAGGCAATATCATCCTGGTCGCCGGGAATCTGGCTGGTCTTGGGTTACTTCTCAACCTGGTTTTCGACGCTGGCTACCTGATGATGCTCATTGTCATCTCCGCCTGCATCCTCGCTTACGCAGTAACCGGCGGACTCTACGCAACAATCACAACTAGTGTCGTCCAGGTTGCAATTTTTATTGCCGGATCGCTATTGGCACTCTTCTGGCTCGTGAGCAATCACGGACTAGCTTCAATGATGTCGCAGGTCCCAACTGAGTTTGTAGACGTGAGCGGGCTGTTAGACACTGAACGCGGCGCGCTGGTTAACTGGGCCGCGCTTATTTCTTTGCTGCTCGGCGATATCGTAGCCATTGATTTCATGCAACGTGTGATCGCAGCAGACTCGACCACAACGGCGCGCAGAGGATGCTACGTCGCCGGAATGATTACCCTAGTTGTGGGTCTTTCTGTTTCTCTGATCGGCATGTTCGCTTTCTACTTGGGCAAGGAACCAAGCCGGTTTCTTCTAGTAGATATAGCGCTTAATGATCTTCCCGGGTTCGTCGGCGGCCTCTTGCTGCTGGGTATTATCGCAGCCAGCATGTCGACTGCGGCGGGTGTCGTTCTCGACCTGGCAAACCTCATCACCCGCAATCTCG
>ERZ651768.183-NODE-183-length-45523-cov-4.912115_pt1 | contig 45523 bp, 39 predicted proteins | sample MGYA00514754_ERZ651768 | MGnify/ENA metagenome assembly ERZ651768
CCAATGGTGGTGGACCCAGACCTGCTTATGATCATCGTCCTGGGGGGCCCCGGTAAGCACTCGTCCTGGGTGCCCACCTTCGGCGGCTCTACCCACTCTGCGACTAGGGAGATAAGGCGGGTGTAGCCACATCCCTCCGGCTATGTACACGCCGAATACCGCCGAAGCAAAGATACCAGTAACCGGTTTTGATTGACGCTTGGTTCTGAAGCATCTAGAATTTGCCTCAAAGTTGCTGTTGCAGGAGGCCGACCATGTCCAACAAAGGTTTCTCCCACATAGGACTCTCCACTCTGGACCTGGACAAGACCAGGGATTTCTACGAGAACATTCTCGGTTTCAGGGTCGTGCGCTGCGACATCATCAAGATCAAAGAGGGCGGCCACATCCGTCACATGTTTGTCGATGTGGGCCAGGATCAGATGATTGCGTTCATGGAGCCCAATAACGTCGATGCGATTCCCGCTAATTACGACGCCGGTATTAACGACGGTCTGGGAGTACCCGGACCTTTCTACCATTTCGCGTTCGAGGCCGGTTCGCTTAACGCCTTGGAAGCGAAGCGCATCGAGTTGATTGATAAAGGGCTAACAGTCACCGATGTGGTGGACCATGAGTGGGCCAAGTCCATCTACCTGAAGGACCCCAATGGTATCTCCCTCGAATTCTGCTTCCTTACTCGGGACGTCGGCAATGAAGATGACGTCACGATGCAGGAACGGGGCGAGGTCTCCATCGAGAAATGGCTCGGGGACAACTACATCAACGCCCGGGTCAGTTCCCTGGTCCAAGAGCCTGCTCTCGCTAACGACTAGGATCTCTCGGCAACGCCCGAAACTAGCCCCCGCCGTCAGGTGGGGGCTTTTTATTACCAAACCCTAAGTTTATCTGCAGTTTAGCAGCAGCGATGGACGGGAACTTTTCGGGCGCCAAAGTGGTCGGCAGCTATCCCCAGCCCGATTGGCTGATCGACCGCGAAGCCTTACCCCACGTCGTGTCCAGAGTGCACCAGACCGCACTTTGGCGGGTAGGCGCCGAGTACCTGGAAACGGCCCAAGACGATGCCACACTGCTGGCGATTAGCGAGATGGAAATGGCGGGAGTGGAGGTGATCACTGACGAGGAGATCAGACGGGAGAGCTGCTCCAACCGCTTTGCTACCACTTTGGATGGCGTGGACATAAAGAACCCTGGCGAGGTCACTGGCAAAAGAGAAAAACTATCGCCGAAGTGCTTAATTCGCCGTTCGGCAGGGGCGTCATGACCTCGACCCTCTTCACGGTTGGCTGCCTCACCGCAATACCAACCGCAGGGTCTGTTGCAGAACATCTCGGTTCAAACTCCGGACCAAATATTGGACTACTCAAGATCACCGTCTATTGGTGGATGTTGTTCGGTATGGTGCTTAGACCGATCGACGCCGTGAATGCGATGCAGGTAAATATATCTATCGTGCAGAGGAAAGAGAACTCCAAATCTGTGAAAATCGCCCGCCTCTAGCATGAACACAATAAATGGATCTCGGCCTCATCCCTTGTGTTGACCGTTGTTGTCGCCTTTGTGTTTGGAGTAAATGAGTTCGCAAGGTTCGCCTATATGATCGTGTACATGGCCATCATCATTGTCTTGGCCATAGGATTTGCCTTCGGGGTGTTACGAAACTTTGCGAAAAAAATCAGTGTTGTCAACGATGCTTTTATGGAGTTGAAGGAATCTGACCAATCGGCGTGAGGGGCGTCATAGCAAAAGAAAAAGCCCAGGCTATTTACGGCCTGGGCTTTTTCTTTGTGGTTGGCTGTAGGCGGGGCCTATAGACCCATGGCGTAGCAGGCGCGGCGAGGGTCGGCGCCCGTGCTTAGGCTCCCGGTTTGCGGGTTGCGGACTGACACGGTGGCGCCGAGACCGCAGTTGGCGGTCCAGTCGATCTCGTGTCCCCTGGCCCTCAGCGCATCGGCCGTGCTCTCTGAGATCCCAGGTTCCAAGTCCAGCCGGCCGGGCAGATAGTTGTGGGGGTAGAACGAATTTTCCACGCTCTGAGTGGCGAACCGAGGCGCTTCCACCGCCAACTGTGGGTCCATGCCAAAGACCAGCGTGTTCAAGATCAGTTGGACGTTGGCCTGGGCTTGATTATCGCCTCCGGGGCAGCCGATGGTCATAACCGTTTGGCCGTCTTTCCGGGCCATGTAGTTGATCAGGGTGGTGCGAGGCCTCTTCCCCGGTTCCACCACGTTGGGGTGGCCTTCCTCACAGTTGAACATCTCGATCCGGGTGCTCAGTGCGCAACCTAACTCCGGGAAGAATGCCGACTTTACGAAGGCGCCGCCGCTGATGGTCCCGCAGACCATATTCCCCTGGTTATCAATCACAGACACATGGGTCGTACCTTCGTGGTTTGAGGAATCGGATGCGCCGGTGCTGGACGCGGCCATGGCTTTCGCCTTGGGGACGAATCCGTTGCCTTGGGAGAATTTCCAGGGGTCTCCGGGGGCCGCTTGCTCGAGCAGGGCTCGTTCCGGGTCGATCAGTCCGACACGTTCGGCGGCGTATTCCTTGGACAGCAGACCGTCGATGGGGATCTCCGCATAATTGGGGTCGGCGTAATAGGCCTCTCGGTCTCCGAATACCAGCTTCAGCGCCTCGGTGACCGTGTGGATGTATTCGAGGCTGTTGTGGCCCATCGCTTTAAGGTCGAAGTGCTCCAGCAGATTCAGTGTTTGTTGGACCATGGGCGCCTGGGTCCAGGTGTCGTGGCCGAGAATCTCATGATCTTCAAAGGTGCTGGAAACCGGCTCGCCGAACAGGGCCTCATAATTCGCCAGGTCCTCCATGGACAGGATACCGCCGACTTTGGCTGAAGAATCCACGATAGTCTTGGCGACTGATCCTTTGTAGAAAACGTCTCGCGCCGCTTGCAGTCCGCCCAGCCGGTCCTTGGAGCCGGCGGCATTTGACATAGCCTTCATGGTGTTGGCCAGGCCGGATTGGACCAGAAGGTCGCCGGGCTTTGGGACCTGTCGGTTGTCGTAGAACACATCCCAACCGCCAGGCGGGTAGTTGTCGAACTGCATGGCGGTGTTGGCGTTCGCCAAACGATTGAGCATGTATTCGTAGTGAGGAATACCGTTCTCGGCGTAATCGATGGCTGGAGCCAAGACCTCGTCGATAGTCATGCTACCGTAGCGTTCCAACAAAGATATATACGCTGCGACGATCCCAGGGACGGTGAAGGAGAGATGGGCGTCTTTTCCCGGCCCGGTTGGTATGCGTTCGAACCCCTGCGATTTGTAGAAGTTTGCGGTGGCTTTGCCCGGTGCGACGCCCTGCCCACTGAGCGACAGCATCTCGTCGGTAGCGGAGTTGTAGAGCATAAAAACGCCCTCCGCCGCCAAGGAATACGATGCGATGGGCTCGATAACTGCGGCCGCGAAACCGGCGGCGGCGATGGCGTCGAAGGCGTTCCCGCCGTTCAAGAGCATCCTCATTCCGGCCATGGAAGTGAGATAGTGACCGCTGGAGATCACTCCCTTGGTCGATCGGACAACCGGACGGCCGGTGTCGGGAAGCGTGTAATCGCCCTGTTCCAGGTCGCGCATCGATTGATTTTGGGCCATGATTGACTCCTGGTGGTAGTGGTTGTGGGAAAGTTGTCCAAGCCGGCGCTTTTTTAGGCGTACACTAGACGTGAATCCGAATATGTGGACCAGTTGTGTGGTAAGAAAATGGTCGGGGTGAGAGGATTTGAACCTCCGGCCTCTGCGTCCCGAACGCAGCGCGCTACCCCTGCGCTACACCCCGACTCTCCCTGCTGCGTTCCCGCTTCCCAGTCGGAATTGGGCTTTGGGCAGGGCTGAAGGTATTATACCGCAACGAAGCCGTGCTCGGCGTGTTCGCTTGCGCGTTGATTCAAACCTGTCGGTGGGGCCTGCTTGACTGTTCGTGCCAAGGTACTCATATGTCACCCTGGGCGAAGAGAAGGGTCTGCCAAGTTGGTGCTCGGAAGATTATTCTCCTTCCGCGGAAGGAGAATAATGACAGTTTTGAAGGCGGGAATGGTTGGGGTGTGCGACTAAAGAGCCCGCCGTGCAAATGGTCTCGGCAGGCGTCTTTCGAGCGAGGAAGTTGCGGTGGCTACTGCGCCAGCATCTCCAGGGTTTTTTCTTCCAGGACGGCGCGGTTCAGGGCGCCGGTCCACTTGTTGAAGATCTCGCCGTTGGCGTCGATGAAGATGGTGGTGGGCATGCCCAAGACTTGATAGCCCCTGACCACGTTCGCGTCTTCGGTGAACCCAGCCGGGTAGGTGATCTCCAGTTCGGCCAACAGTTCTTTGGCCTCATCAGTGTTCCCCAGGCCGGTGAACTGGCCCAGGTCTATCCCCAGTAACAAGGCCCGGTCTTCGAACTTGTCGTTGAATGCTTGGAGGTCCGGCATCTCCGCACGGCATGGCGGGCACAACCCAGCCCAGAAGTTGAGCACGATGGGTTTGTCCCCGAACAGACTGTGGAAACTCACCTCCTGGCCGCCGACCACATCTTGACCCTGGAACATGGTCACCGAGAAATCAGGCGCCAAGTCGCCGGAGCTGGACGATTCGTCCCCGATGATCGACTGACTGGCACCGGTCGAGCTGGTGCTGCTGCCACAGGCGATGGCCGCCACCGCCAACACCACCGCCAACGAAATGAGCCAGCGAAGCTTGCTTCGGTTCCGGTTGTTTTTGTGGCTGATTGGTTGATCAACCGGTGGAATTCCCCTCAAATTGCCCTCCGTAGCCATGCCTAACACGAGCGCGACGCCGCACACGTTACTGATTTTTTAGATGTTGCCCGATGTGGGTCGGTTCGACGATTAATACGCCGGATGGGCCGTGGCGGTTTGCTGAAAGACGGTAAATGGAATGGAACGGGTTCAGTCCGCGGATGCCTGGCCGGCGAGCACCGTAAGATTCTCTTGGAAGACTAAGAAACGCTCCAGCACCCTGGTGAGCCGGGAGAGCCATTCGTCGCCTAGCCTGCGCAGGGGCATCTGCATCTGAGTGTTGCCGACCTGCACCGAAGGGCCCAAGGCCCTCTGGAGGGGCACCCGCGCTCCGCCCACCGGTACCCGCAACGACAAGACGATGGCGTCGTTGCCCTGCACGATGGATTCCACGCCTACGTCGGCGGCCAGCGTCCTGAGGGAGACTAGGGTCAACAGGTTCTCCACTTCTTGGGGAAGGGGGCCGAACCGGTCTCTCAGCTCCTCGCGGATCTCCGGGATGTAGTCGGCGTCGCTCATCTTGGCCAGCCGCTGGTAGACCGCCAGCCGGGTGGGCAGGTGGTCCACGTAGTCCTCGGGGATGCGGGCGTCCATGGGCAGTTCGATGCGTGGCAGCTCCGGCGGAATCTCAACCCCGTCGCTGCTCCCGCCCTCTTCTTCCAACTCCCGCACCGCCTCATTCAAAAGCTGGGTGTAAAGGTCGAGGCCGACCTCCTGGATATGGCCGCTCTGGGACGCGCCCAAGATGTTGCCGGCGCCGCGTATCTCCAGGTCTCGCATGGCGATCCGGAACCCGGCGCCCAATTCCGATGCCTCCAAGATGGCTTGGAGCCGGTGGTCCGCTGCCTCGGTGATGCGGCGTCCCCGAGGCACCAACAGGTAGGCATAAGCCCGGTGCTCGCTGCGGCCCACCCGGCCCCTTAGTTGGTAGAGCTGAGCCAGCCCGAACCGGTCGGCCCGCTCCAGGATCAACGTGTTTACATTGGGCATGTCCAGTCCCGACTCGATGATCGTGGTACAGACCAGGATGTCGGCGTCACCATTGGCGAAACCGACCATGACATCTTCCAGTTCCGTTTCGGCCATCTGTCCGTGTCCGACCATGATGCGGGCCTGGGGCACCAATTTATTTATCTCGGCCGCCGCCTGATTGATGGTCCGGACCCGGTTGTGCAGGTAGAACACCTGTCCGCCCCGTTCCATCTCCCGAAGGATGGCCTCTTTGATCACGTCTTCCGAATACTCGGAGACAAAGGTCTTAACCGGGAGCCGGGCTTCGGGGGCCGAGTCCATGGTGCTCAGGTCTCTTATCCCGGCGAGGGCCATGTTCAGTGTGCGGGGGATGGGGGTCGCGCTCAAGGTGAGCACGTCCACTTGCTGACGCAGTTGCTTTAGGCGTTCTTTGTGACTGACGCCGAAACGCTGTTCCTCGTCCACCACCGCCAGACCCAGGTTCTTGAACCGCACGTCCTTCTGTAGCAACCGGTGGGTTCCGATGACGATGTCCACGCTGCCGTCCTTCAGACCCTCGATAACTTCTTGCTGTTCCTTGGGCGTCCGGAACCGGCTCAAAACTTCGATCTTGACCGGGAATGGACTTAGACGTTCGCTGAAGGTGGCGTAATGCTGTTGGGCCAGGACAGTAGTGGGGACTAGCATGGCCACCTGCAGTCCGTCGTTCACCGACTTGAAGGCGGCCCTGAGGGCGATCTCGGTCTTGCCGTAACCAACGTCGCCGCAGATCAGACGGTCCATGGGTCGGGTCGTTTCCATGTCGGCCTTGACCTCGACGATCGCCCTGGCTTGGTCGGGTGTCTCTATGAACGGGAAAGAGTCTTCCAGTTCCTGTTGCCAGACCGTGTCGCTTCCATGTTCGTGGCCCTCGGCGATGGCGCGGGCGGCGTTGATGCGCAGCAATTCCTGGGCCATCTCCCTAGTCGCGCCCTTCACCCGGCTCTTCACCCTCGCCCATTCAGCGGTGCTCAGGCGTGTGAGGGACGGCGGCTGGTCCTGAGCGCCCACGTAGGCAGACACCCGGTCCAGGTGGTCGGTGGGTACGTACAGCTTGTCGTTCTCGGCGTACTCCAGGATTAGATATTCCTTCTCGTCCTCATCGTCGCCGATGCGGGTGGTGCCAGCGAACTTGGCCACCCCGTGGTCGATGTGCACCACGTGGGCCCCAGGAACCAGGTCGGCCAATACCACCTCCGGCCCGTGCTCGGCCTTGCGGCGGCGGTGGTAGCGCTGCTCTTTCACCGTGCCGAACAGTTCTGAGTCCGTTAGCAGGACCAGGGTGGTGACTTCGCCGTTCTCCCCGCCGGCGGGCAGGTGAATGGTCCAACCGTCCCGAAGGTAGCCCGGGAGCAAGACGACTTGGCCGGCGGTTGGCGCGCTTTCCAAGGAGTCGGCCTGGGTTACGCCCACGCCTTCTTGTTCCAGTATCTCCGCGACCCGGCGTTGGTGCTGGGTGACGGCCACCACGGCGTAGTTGGCTTCCTGGTGACGGCGCACGTCGGCGGCCAGTTGCTCAAGTTTGCCGTAGTAGGGAGTTGATGGCCGAAATATCTTGTCTTCGTCGTCGCCCACCCAGGTCTGCAGTTGCATCTGGGGCAGGCCGCTCAGCCGGTTGGAGAACTCTTCCCAGTCCATGTGGGGTGATGGGAAATTGACCGGCAGTTCTCCCCGGTCCTCCCTGGCCTCACGCATGCGCTCGAAACGCTCTTCCAGTTCCAACGCCTCGGCTTCGACCCGGCCGTAGCGCTCCAATACCACCAGGCCGTTGGCGCCGATGTACTCCATCAGGTGGGCTTGGTTGACCAGTCCGTTGTAGAAAGAAAGGGTCTCCGGGTTGGGCTCTGAGGACAGAACTGACAGTTCTTCCGCCATGCGGTCACGGACCTCGTTGCCGCACTTGGCGTAATCGAGGGCTTCGATTGACGATTCCATAGTTTGCTGGTGGGCCAGGCCGGGCAATTGTTCACGGGCCGGCGCCAAGCGGACCTCGTCGGCGGGCCGGATGGAGCGTTGGGACACCGGGTCGAAGTAGCGGATGGTGTCGATCTCGTCGTCCCACAGTTCGATGCGCAGCGGCCATTCGGACCCCGTGGGAAAAACGTCCAGGATCCCGCCCCTGTGGCTGAAACTTCCCGGCGCCTCTACGACCGGTTCGTTGTGGTAGCCCAAGTCCAGCCATTGGCCGAGTACGGTTTCGATCCGTATCCGGTCTCCCTTCTTCCAGAGGCTCAACGCCCCCGTGGCAGGGAAAACTCCTGCCATCAACTCCGGTGGCAGTGTGTAGAGCAGTGCGGAACCGACCGAGCAGATCACCAACGGTAGTACGTCGGGTTCAGAGGCGCCGAATCTCCCAGCCCCAGCCAGCGCCGCCAGGGCGGTCAACCGCTGGTTGCCGGTGTTGGCGTCAACTGCCAGCCGCTCGTATGGGAGCACTTCGGGTTCTGGCAGGAGGTGAATGGGCTGATCTTCGCCCAGATAGGTCAACAACTGGTCGTGGAGACGCCGGGCGTCGTCGGGACGGGGCGTGATCACCAGGAGCGGCCCCCGCTGGCGGCGCCATAAAGAGGCCAGGAAGGCCGAGCGGGCCCCCTGCCGGACAGTGGCTCCCGACGCGTCAACATTCCCCCGGTGCTCGGGATGGCGGTCCAGTAATTCCAGGACTCCCTTAAGGGTCATATGGTGGTTAGAATCTTCGATTTAGCTTGGGCTGGAATGGGCCTAAATATAAAATTACACGCCGGAAAAGGGGCTGGTAACAAAGCCAGCCCCTTTTCCACTATTTTATGGCTTGAGCGGCTCTGTTACAAGCGGCAATCGACCGCCTTCGCGATTCGGGGTGACGTGCGTGCATGCTATAATCTCTATTGAGAGTGAGCGGCTTCTGACCGCCCATTTTTATCCCGATTTCGAGTCCTCAAGAACCCAGATCATGGCCAGAGCAAGTCAACAGAACAAGGCTGAAACAAGCCCCAAGTCCGGCGACCTTCGGTACCGGCGCATCGTGGTCAAAGCCGGGACCGGGGCCCTGACCGGGCCGTCCGGGTTGGACTCGGGAGTCATGGCCGACTTGGTGCGCCAGGTCTGTCAGGTACGTGACGCCTCGGGCGAAGTGCTGCTGGTGACATCAGGCGCCATCGCCGCTGGGCGTTCGGCCCTGGGTCAGAACCGGGAAGAGATGGGGCATGACATATCGTCACGCCAGGTTTTCGCCGCCGTTGGCCAGAGCCGGTTGATGCATACCTATCAGGAGATGTTCGCCACACACGGCGCCCAGGTCGCCCAGACCCTGCTGACCATCGCCGACCTCTCCGACCGGCAGTCTTATCTGAACGTCGGCAATACTCTTCAACGGTTGTTGGAGCTGGGGGTGGTGCCGGTGGTCAACGAGAACGACGTGGTGGCGGTGGATGAGATCGGAGAGGTGTTCGGCGACAACGACCGCCTCTCGGCACTGGTGGCCAATCTGGTGGACGCCGACCTTCTGGTGGTCCTGACCGATACCGACGGCCTGTATTCGGCGGATCCACGGACCGACCCCAGCGCCACACTGATTGCCGAGGTTGACCGGGTCAACGCCAGCATCGAGAGCCTGGCCGGAGAAGGGTTGCATCCCTGGGCCAGGGGAGGCATGGCCACCAAACTTGAGGCCGCCAAGCTGGTCACGGCATCTGGCATCCCCATGGTTATGTGCCACGGCCGGGCCGAAGACGCCGTGCTCCACGCCGCCCGGGGCGAGGCTGTAGGCACTTTTTTCAAGCCCGCCGACAGCAAGATGGAAGCCCGCAAGCGGTGGATGCTGAGCGGCATCTCCCAGCGGGGTAAGATAGTTGTGGACACCGGGGCGGCCGGAGCGCTAGTGAAAGACCACCGGAGCCTGCTGCCCGCCGGGATCCAGTCGGTGGAAGGCGATTTTAGCCGCGGTGAGTCCATATATGTGGTGGACCCCAAGGGCGTCAAGATAGCCTGCGGCATCGCCAACTATGCGGCCAGGGACATCGGCAAGATTCAAGGGCTGAGGTCGGACCGTATCGAAGAGACCCTGGGCTACCACTACGGCCAGGAAGTGGTTCACCGGAATAACTTGGTGCTTTTATAAGATGGCCACCGAAACAGTACAAGAGGTAACCGCCCTGGGACTAGCCGCCCGGAAAGCCTCCCGGAAGTTGGCCCGGCTATCGACCGAGGACAAGAATCGGGTGCTGCTCAATCTGGCCGGACTGCTCCGTTCCGACCAAGCGGGCGTTTTGGCGGCGAACGCCGAAGACTACCAAGAAGCCAAAGCTGATGGCCTGGACGAATCCCTGTTGGACCGGCTGCTGCTGACCAGCGAACGTCTCAACGGCACCGCCGACGAACTCCAGCGGGTTGCCGAACTACCCGACCCCATCGGCGAGGTCATCGAAACATCTTCGCTGCCCAACGGGCTGATCGCCAGCCGACGCCGGGTGCCGCTGGGCGTGGTCGGCAGCATCTATGAATCCCGGCCGAACGTCACAGTCGATATTTTCGGTCTCTGCCTCAAATCGGGGAACGCCTGCATCCTGCGGGGCGGCAAGGAGACCATCCGCTCCAACACAGCGCTAGTGGCCCTGCTGAGAAAGGCCCTAACCGATGCCAGCGTCACTACCGATGCGGTCCAGTTCCTAGACAACCCGGACCGGGCGCTGGTGGACGCCATGCTCAAGATGGACCAATACATCGACCTGTTGGTGCCCCGGGGCGGCGCCAGTCTGGTCAAGTTCGTGGCTGAGAACGCCACCATGCCGGCGGTTACCGGAGGTATCGGGGTTTGCCACACCTATATCGACCGGGCGGCCGACCTGAAGATGGCGGTGGAGATCGTCCACAACGCCAAGGTCAGGCGTCCCTCCATCTGCAATGCCCTAGATACAGTGTTGGTCCACGCGGAAGTCGCCGCCGACGGGCTGCCCCTCATCGCCGAAGAACTGACAGCTTCGGGCGTGGAACTCCACTGCGACAACCGGGCCCTCAGCATATTGGGCCCCGACGCGCCCGACTTGGCTCTGCCGGCCAGCGAAGATGATTGGGGAAAAGAGTTCCTGTCGCTCACAGCCGCAGTCAAGGTAGTGGACTCCCTGGAAGACGCGCTAGAGCACATCGAGACCTATGGTTCAGGCCACTCCGAGGCGATCATCACCGAGGACGACTCAGCGGCCACCAAGTTCCTCGATGAAGTGGACGCGGCCGCAGTGTACGTCAACGCCAGCACCCAATTCACTGACGGCGGTCAGTTCGGCCTGGGCGCCGAGGTTGGCATCAGCACTCAGAAGTTCCACGCCCGCGGCCCCATGGGTTTGAAGGAGCTGACAAGTTATAAATGGGTCATAGTGGGCCAGGGTCAGGTCAGGCCATAGCGGTGGAAAGAGCACAGGGAGGCCAGCATTGGCGGAATTGAAATTCGAGCGCGAGGTGCGCACACCGTATTCCGAAGCGTACTTGGTCATGGAGCTTGACCGTCAGGTCGGCCGGGTGGACATCCATTTCACCCCGGAGATGGTCCACGTTGCCGTGTCCGTGGATGAGAGCCTAACCCAAGAGACCGTCCAGCAGATCATCGACACCATTGATGAAGACATGGTCGATGCGGTTGGCATCGCCCGAGGAAATTTCGTGGTGCACATCTTCCAGGGCAGAGAGACCGGAGTGCTTAGCGACGAGAACGAGAACGAGTTCAGCGAAGACGGCAGCGACCACTAGCCGTCTAACTTCGCGATCAATCTGGCGACCGATGGCCGGTCAGCGGGCGTTTGACCCCGGTGTCCATAAAGTACTGTTCCGTCATCCCCGAGGATAAAATCCCCTCCAAGCTGTTTCCAGTCGCTTGCCTCATGCTCGTACCGCCTTCCACGGGCGAAGTGCTTTGCGTAGGTCCAGACCGTCTTGGGCGAAAATATCTTCAGGAGGCTGCCCTGGGCCAGACTGTAGGCGGCGTAAACGTCCCGCTCCGGGTCTGAGAGGACTGGGAAAGGCAACTGAAGCTGACGCGTTAATTGGAACAGCCGGTGCTTAGGCTCAAAGGATATGGCCGCCACCTCGGAGCCCTTGGCCTGAATATCGCCATACTGCTGCCGCAACTGCGACAGATACTCCCTTCAAGGCACTCAAGCGAAATGCCTCAGGAAGACCAATAGGATCTTCCGGCCTCGTAATCCCTGAAGCGAGATAAACTCGCCCTCGGACATCGGCAGCGTGAAGTCGGGCGCCGCCCGGCCCACTAGGACGGGTCCAACGCCTTTTGGGTCAGTACTCATATCAGGCTCATAATAAGAGAGTCATTTCCATGTTTGATGTTACCAACCGCCCAGTCGCTCCATAGTGCAGAATCAAACTCCAACACCCGGTGCTATACTCATTCTTTCACTCTTGCCAGTACGAAGATGACGCTGATTCAGCCTTGGTAATAGACTCTCACTGCCACATTCTGCCGCCTTCTTTCCGCGACCGCCGGGCCGAGATCGCCAAGCGTGACGCGACCTTTGCGGCGTTGCTGTCGGACCCCAACGCCCGCATAGCCTCCGCCGACGACCTGCTGGCAGCCATGGACCGCGACGGCGTGGACCAGGCCGTGGTTATGGGCATGGGCTGGACCCATCATCAGGTGGCCGTCGAAGCCAACGAATACATCATCCAAACGGTGGGGGATAACCCCGGACGCTTGACCGGCTTCTGTTCCGTCAATCCAGGTTGGGGCGAACCGGCAGTTACAGAAGCGCAACGTTGCTTCGACGCCGGGCTGGTGGGCATCGGCGAACTACACGCCGATACCCAGGGGTTCGATATCACCGACGTTGCGGCCATGGCTCCGCTCATGGAACTGGCCCGCTCCGACCGGCTGCCTGTGCTGGTCCACGCCTCCGAACCGGTCGGTCACGAATACCCCGGCAAGGGCGGCACCACCCCAGACAAGCTGTACCGGTTCATCCAAAATTTTCCTGGAAACGTGATAATCTGCGCTCACTGGGGCGGCGGACTCCCGTTTTACTCGTTGATGCCCGAGGTCAAAGAATCGCTTAAGAACGTGTATTTCGACTCCGCGGCAACACCCTTTCTCTACCGGCCTGAGGTCTTTGGCGCTGTATCTGAACTGGCCGGAGCGGGCAAGGTCCTATTCGCCAGCGATTTTCCGTTGCTGGAGATGTCCCGCCCGCTGGAGCAGGCCCGGAACGCCGGACTTGCCGCCGATGTGGAAGCGGCCCTGCTTTGGGGAAACGCGGCCAAGTTGTTTGGCCTATGAGCAACGGCACTAAAGCATCAGACGAATTGCTAACCCTGCCAGACCACCTGCGGGAGGGTCTCGATATCCTGTTCGTCGGGTTGAATCCATCTCAATATTCGGCGGAGGTGGGCCATTACTTCGCTAACCCGCGCAACCGGTTCTGGCCGGCCTTCAACATGTCGGGCCTGGTAGGCAGGCCGGTCACATTCGATGAAGACGCCACCCTGTTGGATGACGGCATAGGTTTCACCGACGTTGCCAAGCGCCCTACGCCCATGGGGTCGGGACTACGGGCCGCCGACTTCCGCGAATGGGCCCCGGTGCTCAAAGGGAAGATCGTGAGATTCGCGCCGAAGTTGGTCTGTTTCCATGGGCTGATGGCCTACAAAGGCTACCTCCAACATGGCGAGGGCGTGAAAGAGCAAGCCCAGCTCGGCCTGCAAGACCGGACGATCGGCGCTTCGGCGGTCTTCGTCGTGCCCAATCCCAGCCCGGCCAACGCCAAGTACTCGCTGAACGACCTGGCTGAGTGGTACGGGCGGCTCCGGGAAGCAAGCGAACGATGACCGCGTCACGGGAAAAAATGGTCCGTTCATTCATCGCCATCCCGGTTCCCAGATCGGGCATAGAGGTGCTGGAACGAGCCGTCAAGAGACTTGACTCCGAGATTGGCGGACAGGTCAGGTGGGTGCGGCCCAGGGGCATCCACCTGACCCTTAAATTTATGGGCGACATACCTGCCTCAACCCTAGAACGGGTCCTGGAAGCGCTGCCCCAGGTGACCGCCTCTTTCAGCCTCTTTGAGATTTCGATGTCCGGCCTGGGCGTCTTCCCCAACCCTCGGCGTCCCCGAGTGCTGTGGGCGGGCCTTGACGGAGACTTGGCCACTCTATCGGCGCTTCAGATCGCCGTGGATCAAGCCGTCGAAAAACTGGGACTGCCCAAGGATGACCGCCCATTCTCGCCCCATCTGACCCTAGGACGAGTCCGACGAGACACGAATGAGGAGCAGTCGCGGAAGATTGGCTACCTCATGACTAACACGCGTTTGCAGGCCCCACCATCCTGGACCGTGGAAACAGTCGACCTGATGCGCACCGAGCTCGACCCCACCGGCTCCAGGCACTACCTGGTAGGCTCGACAACCATCGGTGGCGGATGATTGCATGGACCGTTTGACCGCCTCCATCACGCCTGTGGCGCCCTTCGATTTCGAGCTGACGGCGGGTTACCACACCTACTTCCAGAGCCGCTACGGCACCGACACCATGGAGGACGGTGTCTACCGCCGGCTTTTGGATCTGGGAGATAAGCTGGTCTTGGCTTCGGTGCGATCGGCAGGCACCGTGGACGCCCCGGAGCTCAAGTTGGAATTGCAGGGCTCGGAGTTAAGTGCGGCGGATGTCGACCTGGCTAAGGAAAGAGTTTCCTGGCTCCTGGGAGCGGGCCAAGACCTGGCCCCGTTCTATGAGTTGGGGCGGGTGGACCAGGCCATGTCCGGTTTGGTGGACCAGTTCTACGGCCTGCACCTGCCCCATACCGCCACGGCCTTTGAGGCGTTGGTGCTGGCGGTTCTGGGACAGCAGATCTCCACCAGCGTGGCCCGAATAATCCGCACCTTGCTGATCGAGACCTTTGGTCCCAGCGCGGAGTTTGACGGCGAGACCTACTACGCCTTTCCCAGACCGGAGTCCATCTGGGCGTCTTCGCCCGCCGAGCTTCACACAATGAAACTGACCCAGCGCAAGTCCGAGTATGTCCACGGCTTGGCCGGGTCGGCTCTGGACGCCGCCGTGGGCCTGGATCGACTGGGCGAATTGACCGACGCGGAGATTGTCGAGAAGCTGGTTGCGCTGCGGGGTGTAGGACTGTGGACCGCCCAATGGACGTTGATCCGCGCCGTGGGCCGCCCGGACGCCCTGCCTCTGGGCGACCTGGCCTTAAGACGGGTAGTCTCACGCTTATTCACGGGCGGCACCGAAGTAACCGACTCCGATGTAGAAGATATCGCTCAGCGTTGGTCTCCCTACCGCACCTTCGCTACGGTCTATCTATTCAGTGCGTTAAGGACCGGGGCGGGTTGATTGGCTGCACAGAGCAGGTGGTTCGACAGGCTCACCACGAATGGACAAAGGACACCATGAGCGGACGAGATGGCCGCACCGCGGAAAAGACCTGGCAAGACCAGGAGGTTTAAATGCCATTTCTAGGACTTAGACTGGGGAACGAGACCCAGTTGGGCGTCGCCGATATTCAGTTTCTCGGGGCATTGGCCGAAGAACACGGCTATGGCGAGGTTTGGATGACTGAGGGCGCCGGGCGCGACTCGCTGACCCAACTTACCGCCATCGCCGCGGCCACCACCCGCATCGGCCTGGGAACCGGCATCCTACCCATGTTTTCCAGGACACCGCTCATCACGGCGATGTCGGCGGTGGGCCTTGCCGCGGTTTCGGATGGCCGGTTCATCTTGGGCCTGGGAGTGGGCAACCGCCCCGCAACGGAGAATGGGCACGGTGTGGCCTATAGCCAACCCATGGAACATCTGTCAGACCTGATCCACATCGTTCGTGGACTGCTGAGGGGTGAGGAGGTCAGTCATCAAGGGAAGGCAATCTCGGTCACCCGGGCATCGTTGGGCGACGCGGCTCCAGAGGTGAAAGTGCCCATTTACATCGCGGCCCTGGGTCCTCGAATGTTGGAACTGGCCGGGGCGATCGCTGATGGAGTTCTGCTGAGTTGGACGGCCGCTAGCTATCTGGAGCAGGCCATCCAACTGGTCCGCGACGGAGCCAACAAAGCCGGACGCGACCCCTCTGAAGTGGACATTTCGGGTTACCTGCGTGTTGTTGTGACTGACGACCTTGAGGCGGGCCGTGCCAGTCTGCAACGGGAGATCGCGCGGTACGCCGGCGGCGGCCACTACCAGTCCTATTTCCGGAACACGGGGTTCGATGCCGAGATGGTGGGAGCCCAGGCAGGTCGGGGCCATTCCGACAATCCGGCCACGACCGCGGCGATCAGCGTGAATATGCAGTCAGAATTGGGCGTAGTCGGACCGGCTGAGGTCTGCCGGGCACGGATAGAGGAATTGCGTGAGATGGGATTGACGAAGCCTGTGATCGCGCCTCTCACAGTAGGGGACATGAAAGACTCTTACGAACGGACCATCAAAGCCCTGGCTCTTTAGGCATTTAAATCTTCAAAGTGAGAGATCTATGTCATCCGTTTTAGTCTTTGTATTCGACGGACTCCAGCCGGCCCAGGTTAATCCCCGGCTGATGCCCAATCTTTCGGCGTTCGCCGCAGGAGGCGTGACTTTCGCCAACCACCACTCGGTTTTCCCTACAGTGACCCGAGTCAATGGTTCCAGCATGGTCACGGGCATGAATCCGGGCGAACACGGCCTGGCCGGGAACCGGCTGGTTATCCGGGACTTTGATCCGGACAAACACATGGGGGCCTTGGAGCCGGAATTGTCCCGCGTAGCCAAGGCTGGGCTGCCGGTGCTGCTGGCGCCGACGTTGGGCCAGGTCCTCGCCCGGCATGGGAAAGAATACGTGGCCATCGGCGTTGGGACCAGCGGTAATGCCTACCTCCATAATCCGACGGCCGAAGATTCGGGCGGCGCGACCATCCACCCGGCATTCGCCCTACCCAGGGACCTGCACGAGTCGCTCATCGACCGGTTCGGCCCGTGGCCGGACGAGGCGCAGCCCAACACCTCCAGATTGGCCCACGCCATGCGCATAATGACCGAATATGTGCTCCCCGAGCGAATGCCCGGGGCGGCGTTGATCTGGTCTTCTGAGCCGGATAAGTCTCATCATTCGGCTGGAGTCGGTTCAAGCCTCGGAGACACCGCCATCAAGGAGGCTGACGGGCAGTTCGGAGATCTGATGCAATGCCTGCGGGAGACCGGCCGCGCCGAAGATACAGACGTATTCGTGGTATCGGACCACGGCTACTCGACCATCTCCGAGATCGTCCCAGTCGAAGCGTTGGTCAAGGAAGCCGGCTTCCCATCCGGCGGAGAACCGGGTGGAGTCATCGTCGCCCAGAACGGTGGCGCGGTGCTGTTCTACACCACGCCGGGCGACATGGGCACAGCCCAACGTCTGGCCGCCTGGCTTATGGCCCAACCCTGGTGCGGAACGGTCACGGCGTCCGAGGCTGTTTCTGGGATCCCAGGCACTCTGCCCGCCTCCCTGGTGGGAAATGAAGGGCCGAGGGCGCCTGATCTGACCATGTCTTTCCGATGGGAGTCAACCGCCAACGAAGCTGGGTACCACGGTATGGCTTACTCCACCTCTGGCGAGCCGGGCACGGGGCAACATGGTTCCATGAGCCGCCACGAGATGCACAACATCCTATTCGCAAGCGGCCCGGACTTCCGGTCCGGTCTCAAACTGGAAACGCCGTCCGGCAACGTTGACCTGACGCCAACTATTCTCAAAGTACTGAGTATCAGCGGACACGAGGGGATGCACGGGAGGGTGCTGGAGGAGGCGCTGGTAGGCGGCCCAGACGCGGCGGATGTCGGATGGTCGACCGAACTGCACAGCGCCGAGCATAATCTTGCCGAACAGGTCTACCGCCAGCAGATCAAGATTTCCACAGTGGGCACAACCTCGTATGTCGATGAGGGGAACCGCGTGGATTAAAGCTGTGGTATTCCAATTCTGTCATTCCGAGGCGTTAGCCGAGGAATCTCGCTGTATCTGGGAGATCACAGCACAAGAGCACAGAGATACATCTCCTTCCGTGGAAGGATCAGTATGACAGTCTTGGCCCGTCTCGATTGTGGCTTAAGCCACGCCGGATTCTTGTCTAACAGTTCCGGCCACGTATAATACCGAAGATTACATATAGGGCGCTGCAAATCGCAGGAAAAGGGAGCCACTGAAGCCCATGAATTCTCACAGCCTAAACCCGTCTGAACTCGCCGGACGGCGGGACGAGATCCTGAGCCACTTCGCGCGCATTGATAAAGAATTTGACCGCCGGCGGGGAGAGAACCGGCTGCTGGTCAAGGGAGAAGACATCCAGTGGGAGTCGGCGTCCCGAGTACATCCCACGCAGCAAGAAGGCCATCTGCTGGCCAGGATCATCTCCCCGGAATTGGGTTTCAACATACACACGTTCCGGGTTTTCAAGCGGCAGATAGGCGGGGGCGGTATCGACGGCGCTTTCCACACCCACGGCGACGCGGTCAAATATTACCTTGAGGGCAAAGGTAAAGAGATCATCGACGATCAGGAAGTGGAGGTTTCGCCGGGTGATTTGGCCTTCATCCCGGCGAACATCTGGCACGGCACCGAGAACACAGGCGACGAACCGATGGTGTTCATCGCCTTTCACCAGATTCCCGGCACACACCTGCCCGTCCCTGCTTCATGGCAGTACCACGCCAATGACCTCAGCGAGCACGAGAGCATCGACAGCCGCCTGGTCACGATGGAGAAAGAAGACCCAGCGGCCATGGACTCGGCAACGCTTTATTCCTGGCGGCAACACCTGCTCCACGAGCTGGGTGTCCTGGATGACGAGTTCAATCAACGGCGCAAGGCGAAGAACTACCTGGTGCCCAGGAACGAAGTGCCCTGGGAGTCACCGGCGGACAATCAAACGACCACCCTGATCGCCCCCGAACTGGGGTTCGACATCCACACCCTTCAGCTATCGGTGCGAGTTGTGCCCCCCGGTCACAGCGACGAAACGTTCCACAGCCACGGCGAGGCCGTCCACTATTATCTGTCCGGACAGGGCCTTCAGGTAGTTGGCGACGAATCCATAGCCGTGGAAGCCGGAGACTTGGTCTTCGTTCCAGCCGGGACCGCCCACGGCATCCGAAACTCCACCGGTGATCCCATGCGGTTCTTGATCGCTGAGCAGCTCCCTGGGACCTACCTGCAACGACCGGTGATCAGCCAAGATTAAGCATAGAAAACCCGCTAACCCAACGGACATTGCTTGGAGGGAAAATTTGGGACCGATGAATAACATGGGGGTCCTGCTGCCAACCAGGGGCGTCTTGGTCTACGCCAAAGGCGGCAGGCCCAGGGTAGAACTGAACTGGCAGATGGCCGAAACGGCGGAGCGCATCGGCTACGACTCGGTCTGGGTTGGCGATAGCATCACCTCCAAGCCGCGCCTGGAGCCCATGGCCGTCATGGCCGCCCTGGCTGCGCGCACCCATCGGGTCAAGATCGGGACCGCGGTCATGCTGAATGCCCTGCGGCACCCGGTCCACCTGGCCCACTCCATCGCCACCATCGACAACATTTCCGACGGCCGGATCATATTGGGTCTAGGCGCCGGCAGAAGCAACAACCAGATGTTTGTGGACGAGCATGCCGCGGTGGGTGTTCCCATCGAAGAGCGTGCCGCACGTATGGAAGAGAGCATCGACGTTCTCCGGAAGCTTTGGACCGAAGACGACGTTTCAAATCCAGATGGGTTTTATCCCTTGAGTGGCATGACTCTGGAGCCCAGGCCGGTCCAACAACCTGTGCCCATCTGGCTCTCCAGCAACTGGGTCCAGCGGGGCCTGAAGAGAGTGGCGGCCCAGGGCGACGGGTGGATCACCAACGTTCCTTCAACTGAGATGTTCACCAAATGCTGGGATAGGATCGAAGAGAAGGGCCAAGAGTTAAGCCGGGACGTGAGCAGAATACCGCGCGCCCTCTACATATCCGTAAATCTCAACGATGAAGACGAGGCCCTGGCTGAGGGCGACGGGTTCATGCGGTCTTACTACGGCATCCCGTATGAAGTGGTCAGCAAGCAGTTGCTCTGCGTCTTCGGCCCTGCCCAGAAGGCCATCGACGTCATCGAGCGCTACAAAGAAGCCGGCGCCAACTACTTCATAGTCCGCTTCGCCTCCCCCAACCAGATGCAACAACTTGAAAAGTTCACGGAGTTGGTGGTGCCGAGTTTGAAGTAATATCACTCTCCGAGAAAGTGACGGCTGCGCATCCTTCGACGGGCTCAGGACGAACGGCGGGAAGTCGGCGTCCGATTGAGGGGATGGCGGAAACTAGGCCAGGGCGATTGAAAGCCCGGCTGCGCCGCCTAGCCCTTCAGCATCTTCATCAGGGCCATGGGGTTGCGGGACTTGGACATCTGCTTCATCAGCTTCTGAGTCTGTTTGAACTGGTTCAGCAGTTGGTTCACGTCCTGGGGGGTGGTCCCGCTGCCACGGGAGATACGGCGGCGGCGGCTTCCGTTCAGAATCTCAGGCCGTTGGCGTTCCTGGGGGGTCATGGACCGGATGATGGCTTCAATGCGCTCGATTCGGCCGTCGTCTAAGTCGCCCATAGGCATCTTCTTGCTCAGTTGGCTCATCCCCGGGATCATCTCCATGACTGACGAAAGCGATCCCATTTTCTTAACGCTTTGGATCTGGGTCAAGAAATCTTCCAGGTCGAAATTGGCCTGACGGAATTTCTTTTCCATCTCCTCGGCCTGCTTCTCATCCACCGCGTCCTGGGCCTTCTCGATCAAGGTCAGGATATCGCCCATGGCCAGGATACGGGAGGCCAGGCGGTCCGGGTGGTAGGCCTCCAGGCCGTCGGGACGCTCGCCCACTCCCATGAATTTGATGGGCACGCCGGTAACGCGAGTGATGGACAGGGCGGCGCCGCCCCGGGCATCACCGTCCATCTTGGACATGATCAGGCCGGTGAGCGAGACTTGCTCGTGGAACCCCTCTGCGGCGTTCACCGCTTCCTGGCCGGTCATGGCGTCCACGACCAGGAGCACTTCGTGGGGGTTGACCGCTTTCTTGACCTCGCCCAGTTCCTTCATCAACTCTTCATCGATCTGGAGGCGGCCGCCGGTGTCGATGATGGCCCAGTTGACGCCCAGTTGGCGGGCCTTTTCAACGCCGTTCTTGGCCACCTGGACCACGGTGGAGGACTTGGGGTTCTCGGAATAGACCGGGATGTCCAATTGCTTGCCCAGGGTTTCCAGTTGTTGGATGGCGGCAGGGCGGCGCAGGTCGGCGGCTATGAGCAGAGACCTGTGGCTCTCGCGGCGCAGGTGCAGGGCTAATTTGGCGGCGGTGGTCGTCTTACCTGAGCCCTGAAGGCCCACCAGCATGATGGTCGTCACCGGTTGGCTGGAGAGAGTCAGGGAGTTGTCGCCGCCGCTGAGGAGATTGGTCAACTCCTCCTGTACGATCTTGACCACCTGCTGGCCGGGCGAGAGGCTTTCCAGCACGTCCGAGCCGATGGCCCGTTCCTTCACGGCTGCCACAAAATCCCTGGCGACGCGGAAGTTAACGTCGGCTTCCAGCAGCGAGCGCCGGACCAGGCTGAGGGCCTCGTCGACGTCGCCTTCGGTCAAGCGTCCCTTGCTGGTCAGCTTGTCCAGGATGCCGGTCAACCGCTCGGTTAAGTTCTCAAACATATCTGTTCTGGTGGCCTCATTCGGGAAGTATCTGCATTGAATTGTAGGCTGGCGCGAGATTCAGGGTCAAGGTGGTAGCGAGCGCATCACTCCCACCGGAACAGCCGCACCGCGATGAAGAAGGTTACCGCCAGCCAGACGGTCAGTCCGAGCACGTTCTCCCATTGAGACCATAGGCTTGCGCCGTCGACGGCCACGTTACGCAGGGCGTCGGCCAGATAGCTCAGGGGTAGGAAATCGGCAACGGCTCGGAGCGGCTCGGGCATGGCGTCTCTGGGGAAGAACACGCCGGAGAGGAACATCATGGGGAGGGCGATGGCGTTGGCCACCGGGGCGGCCACGTCTTCGGTGTGTGCCCATCCCGAAACGGCGAATCCCATGCTGACAAACACCCCGCCACCCAGCAAGGCGAGCAATAGCATGAACCCCAGGTTACCCTCCAGGTGCACGTCGAAAGCCAGCACCGCCAGACCCACCAGAACCAACGTCTGCAAGATTGACACGGTCAGCCGAGTAAAGACCTGAGCAAAGATGAAACTGGCCGGCAGGATAGGCGTGGCTTGCAGACGCCGCAACACGCCGCGGCTCTTCAACTGGAGGAAAGAAAAGGCCACGCTGAAGAGACCCATCTGCATGATCGACATAGCGACCACGCCCGGCATCAGAAAGTCGATGAACCTCAAGTTGCGACTGTCTACCGGCGAGGCATCAATGGTGTAACGCTCTGAGATATTCCCTTCGGCAAAGGTTATCTCGTCCAGCAGGTGTTGGATGATGGTCTGTCCGGCGGCCGATTCTTGGGGCTCGCCTTCGTTGTAGATCACGGTGACCCGGCGTTGGGCCGGAGATTGGGCTTCGCCGAACCCCGGTTCGATGATCAGAAGCAAGTTACGGTCGCCGTCCAACAGGGCCTCCCGCTCTTTCTCCTCGGAGAGGTCGTCGGAGATGTCAAAGGTGCCCAGCGCCCGTACTTCGCCGATCAACTTCTGGGATGCGTCGTTATCGGCCCGGTCCACGATCCCCAGGTCGACGGTGCGAAAGGAGCCGAAGTCCAGGAGGCCAAAAACCGAGATCAACACCAGCGGCAAAAAGAACGTCCAGAAGATAGCCTGCCGGTCCCGGAACCAGATCCGCATTGAAGCTTTGGTCAGGCTGATCGTGGGGTTGGTCTGCAATAAACGGCTAAACATCACTCGTCCCGCAGCTCACGGCCTGTGATGTCCAAGAACACGTCTTCCAGGTTGGCCAGCGTCTCCGTGCGTTTTTTCTTGAATCCCTTGTTCAGGAGCGAGTCAACCAACGCCGCCGGCCGGTCCATGGCCACGATCTTTCCGTGGTCCATGATGGCCACCCGGTCGCACAGTTCCTCAGCTTCCTCCATGTAGTGGGTGGTCAAGAGCACGGTGCGTCCTTCCGATTTAAACCGCTGGACCAACGCCCACATGTGCCTGCGGGCCTGGGGATCAAGCCCGGTGGTTGGTTCGTCTAGGAAGAGCAAGATCGGGTCGTTGACCAGCGTAGAGGCAACGGAGAATCGCTGTTGCTGGCCGCCGGAGAGGTCCTTGAATAGCGCGTCGGCCCGGTCGTCCAGTTCTACTTCCCGCAATAACTCCCGTGCGTCAATCTCCCGGTGGTAGAGACTGGCCATCACGTCCAAGATCTCGGCCAGGCTCAGACGGTCGAAGAACGCAGAAGATTGTAGTTGGATGCCGATGATCTTCTTGACCGCCCGTGGATCCTCCTGAACGTCGATGCCGTTGACGATGGCCGAGCCGCTGTCCTGGGCCCGCATGCCCTCAAGTATCTCCACCGTGGTGGTCTTGCCCGCGCCGTTGGGACCCAGGATGCCGAAGACTTCCCCGGCACTCACGGAGAACGAGACGCCGTCCACGGCTTTCAGGTCGCCGTAGCTCTTGCGGAGGTCGTCCACCTCGACTATGTGTGTCTCGTGATCCATCGACTTTGGCGTGTTCGGCCCTGTGCTAAAATTAGCTACGTTCCGGCCCCGGTTAACTTTAAGTACCTTCAGGGCTGCGGGCAGTCTTCTTCGGTGTGGTGGAGGTTGCAGGTGGCCGGTTTACAACTAAGCCAAGCAAGCTCTCTTTTACGGGCCCTTTCGAGGCCCTCACCATGATACCCCTCAAGCTTACAGTCAGGAACTTCCTGTGTTACCGGGAGAACGTTCCTCCGCTGGACTTCACCGGCCTCCACATCGCCTGCCTGTGCGGCGCCAACGGCCACGGCAAATCGGCCCTTTTGGATAGCATAACCTGGGCGCTGTGGGGTAAGGCCAGGGGCCGGGTCCAAGACGAGATGATCTCCTACGGCGCCGATGAATGCCGGGTCGAGTTGGACTTTTCCTCACGCGACCAAAAATACCGGGTTATCCGCAGCCACGCCCGGGGCGGCACCCGCCGGCGGAGCGGGGCGTCGGATCTGCAATTGATGGTCCTGGCGGACGACACCGCACGGCCGGTGACCGGCGACATGATGCGCGAGACCCAGGCCCGGATCGACCAGACAATCGGCATGGACTACGACACGTTCATAAACTCGGCCTTCCTCGTTCAGGGCCGGGCCGACGAGTTCACCAACAAGACCCCCGCCGAACGCAAAGCCGTGCTAAGCAAGGTCCTGGGCTTGGACGTCTATGACCGGCTTTTGGTTCGCGCCAGGGAGCGGAACAGGTGGGCCGAAAACAGCGCCAAGGTAGCCGAAGGCACGGTGGATCGCCTGCGCCGGGACATAGAGCAGATGGAGTCTCCGGTATCGGAACTGGTAGAGGTGGAAGCCAGCCTGGCCACGCAGAATAAAGACCTCGCAGACCAACAGGCGAAAACATCGGGACTGCGAGACCAGGTAGGCGAACTACGCCGGCAGCAGTCGGGCCAGGAAGAAGCGGCCCAGCGAGTGGCAGCCTTGGCCAAAGAGATGGAGCAGTTCGGATCAGCCCACAAAACGGCGCAGCAACAGGTAGCGGAGTTTGAGAAGCTGGTGGGCCAGGCTCCGGCCATCCGCCAAGGCGCCGCCCAACTGGCCACCGCCCGCGCAGCCTTCGCCAGACTGGAAGAGGCCGGCCGCAACTTCGACGACCTGGTAGGCCAGAAGAACACGGCCTCTGGGGCTATCGAAGTTAAACGGACCTTGCTGGAGTCCCAGATCCAACAGCTAAACTCTGAGATCGAGACTCGTTTCAGCCCGAAAGCCCAGGGCCTGGAGCAGCTTGAGGCCACCAAGCAGCAGCTTTGGGCCGAAGGACCGGCTATCGAGGAACAGGAACGGGCCTTGGCTGCCGAGCGCGAAAGCCTCAATGCTTTGGCGGTTGAGACAGCACAAACTCAGAGCGCTCTGGAGCGGTCTGCAAGTGAAGGAAAAGACCTAGCCGCGAAGAAAGAATTGCTGGATGGGACCAACGGCCAGGAAGCGGTGTGTCCTTTGTGCCAGACCCCGTTGAGCGAGGACGGCTGTCAGCGCTTGGTTGAGACCTTTGAATCCGACATCCAAGCCAAGCGGGACGAGTACCGGAACACATCGGCCCAGGTGAAGACTCTGCAAGCCCAGACGGCCGAACTGGAAGGTCGCCTCCCCCAAAAAGAGCAGGCGTTATTCCAGGCCCAAACCAAACGACAGGTGGCGCTACAGCAACTGGAACAGCAGATGCAGGAAGCCCTGCAGGCACGGCACGACTTGGCAGAGGCGACTCCCAAACTGCAGGCCATGCGGACGACCTTGGAGGACGGCTCTTTTGCCGCCGAGGAGTTGGCCCAACTGCAAAAATTGGAAGCACAGATACAAGAACTGGAGTACGACCCCGAGACCCGCCAACGGGTTTTTCAGGAGACTGTCGGTTTGGAGGAGTTCGCCAATCAGGAACAGTCGCTGAATCAAGCCGAGTCTGGCTTGCCCGCAGCCAAGGAAGCAGCGGAACAGCACGCGGCCATGGCTCTGCGCCGCAAGGAAGAAATGGAGCTGCTGCAGTCCCAAGCCGCCGAGGCAAAAGAAGCTTTAGTGGGGTTGGTGGCCCTGGAGGGCGAATTCACCCAGGCTGAGCAACAGGAACGGGAACTTGGAGCCAAGATTGAGCAAGCTAGGGAGCGCGTCGGCTCATTGAAAGAGCATGTCGTGCGTCAGGAATCGTTGGGGCAAGAGCTGATCGCTGAGACGGCGCGCCTGACGGCCCTGCAAGACGAGCAGTCGATCTACCACGAGTTGTCCACCGCCTTCGGGCGTCAGGGCGTACAGGCCATGCTCATCGAGACGGTTGTCCCACGATTGGAGGATGAGACCAACGCGCTGTTGGGCCGCATGACCGACAACCGTATGAACATCAAGCTGGAGACCCAGCGGGAACGCGCCACGGGGCAGGGCGACCCCCGGGAGACTCTGGAGATTATGGTCAGCGACGAACTGGGGCCCCGCAGCTACGAGATGTACAGCGGCGGCGAGGCTTTCCGGGTGAACCTGGCTTTGCGCATCGCTCTTTCTAAGGTACTGGCCCAGCGAATGGGCGCGCCCCTGCCGACGCTGTTCATCGACGAAGGCTTCGGTACCCAGGACGCCGTGGGGCGGGAGCGGATATTGGACGTGATCAGCGCCATCGGCGACGACTTCGAGAAGGTGCTGGTGATCACCCACCTGGACGACCTGAAAGAAGCCTTTCCGGTACGTATCGAAGTCCAGAAGGACGAGTCGGGTTCCACTTTTTGGATTAATTAAGTCCGTCCAGGCGGACTGGTTTTAGGTAAGGGGGAGAGAATTGACTTCAGTTCCCGGTAGCGACGTACAGGTCCGGCGCGCTTCGTTGTTGCACGTCGATGAGATAATCGACTTCAATATCGCTATGGCTCAAGAGACCGAGGGCAAATTTTTGGATAACGAGGTGGTCCGGCCAGGCGTCGAGGCTGTGTTCAACCGCAATGACCTGGGATTCTACCTGATCGCCGAGCATACCGGCCGCCCGGTGGGGCAATTGCTCATCACCTACGAGTGGAGCGACTGGCGGAACGCTTTCTTCTGGTGGATCCAGAGCGTCTACGTAAAGCCCGATTACCGGCGGCAAGGGGTCTACAAATCCTTGCATTTTTATGCCGCCGAAGTTGCCCGCCAGGAGGGCAATGTCGGGGGCCTGCGCCTCTACGTGGACAAAGGCAACACCATTGCCCAGGGGGTCTACGCCGGACTGCGAATGCGCCCGACTAACTACGACATGTACGAGATCGATTTTGATGCCCGCCCGGCCAGGGTTATGCTGGAGCCGGAATCAGATAACGAAGTAACAGAAGGGGATGATGATGCCGCTGCCGAATAACGTCAAAAAATTCGCAACTGAGAACCATCGGGGTGTATTGACCAGTTTCCGGAGGAATGGCATGCCCCAATTGAGCGTCGTCACCTGCGGGGAGTACCGGGATGGGGTGGCTTTCTCGACCACTGCCGGCCGTGCCAAGCTGCTAAACCTCCAGCGCGATGCCCGTTGTTCGCTGATGGTCTCCAAAGAGGACTGGTGGGGCTACATAGTCTTCGAAGGTAAAGCCGCCATCCTATCCCCGGATAACACCCCAGCCGATGAACTGCGCGACGCCTTGCGAGATGTCTACTGCGCCGCTACGGGAGGCGACCACTCAAATTGGCCGGAATACGACCAAGCCATGGTCGACGACCGCCGCGCCGCGGTGATAGTAGTCCCAGACCAGATCTACGGGACTGCGGTCTAGGGAATACGCTGGGATTAGGAATTCGCTATTTGAGTGTGCAATTTGGGTTGACCTGCCCCGCGGATGTGCGTTGGCATAGGGCTGACTTGAGTTGGGGAATTTAGCAAGGTAATCAAAATTTTGGAGTGGTAGATATGCCGAACTCAGAATCTCGCCAATCTAAATGCCCAATATGAACCGGTCAGCCGCTCCCGTGCGACCTAGCGAACACTTCCCAAAATGAGGTTATTTCAATTGTCCAGGGTACGGTGAGAGCAATCGCCCACCTAGGCGCCGCTCATTTCCCACCGTTTGCAAAATGCTATACGATCTCGATTTACCCCCTTAGGGGTAAAAGTTCTGTTAAGTATCTAAAATTCCCGACTCAGCAGGAAATGGATCGTTGGAATCTAAATGTCGGCGACAAAGTGCAAGTTGAAAGATGTCTTCATCAAACCGAATCTGGCAAGGAACGGAACGATCTAATCTTCGATGTCCGTAAAGTTGATATTAATCCATTGACTCAAGAATCGGATTGATGGCTGGGCATCCGATTGTGGTGAGCCTGTCAAACCGCCCGTCCGTTACAGCGACTTCGCCTATGCTACGATTGCCATCGTCATGACTGGTGACGGTAGGAGGGACTATGGCCGACGACGCAGCCAATAAAGCTCTACGGGAAGCAGGACAGGAATACGAGAGTAAGCTGGCTGATGCATTAGCTCGCCAGAGCGAACCGAAACCAGCCCCCGAGACCAGCTATGGCATGCCGCTTAAGTCGGTCTACACCCCTGAAGACGCAGGCGACCAGGACTACCTGCGGGACCTGGGGTTTCCCGGCGCCTATCCGTTCACCCGTGGTATCCGTCCGGACATGTATCGCGGGCGTCTCTGGACCATGCGCCAGTACGCGGGGTACGACACAGTGGAAGAGACTAACTCGCGGTTCCGGCACCTGCTGGGCCAAGGGCTCACCGGCATGAATGTGGCCTTCGACCTGCCCACTCAGTTGGGCATGGACCCGGACCATCCACTGGCATCCAGCGAGGTGGGGAAAGTCGGAATATCCTGCCCATCCGTGCGCCAGATGGAGACCCTCTTCCACGAACTGCCGCTGAAACAGGTAACCCCGTCCCTCACCGTGAACGCATCGGCCCAGTCCGTGCTTTCGATGTACGTGGTGACCGCTCAGAACCAGGGGATCCCCCTTGAGCAGATCGGCGGGACGACTCAGAACGATATCCTGAAAGAGTTCATCGCCAGAGGGAACTACATCTTCCCTCCAGGTCCGTCGTTGAAGATGACGGTGGACCTCTTCGAGTACTGCGCCCAGCACCTGCCCCGGTGGAATTTCATCAACATCTGCGGGTACCACGTGCGCGAAGCGGGATCCAGCTTGGTGCAGGAACTGGCCTTCGCATTCGGAAATGCCCGCGCCTACTTGGATGAGGCGTTGTCCCGTGGGATGGATATCGACGATTTCGCTCCCCGCATCGCTTTCAACTTCAGCGTGTTCAACAACGTTCTTGAAGAAGTTGCCAAGTTCCGGGCCGCCCGCAGGCTGTGGGCCCGGCTGCTCAAGGAACGCTACGGCGCCAAGAACCCCCGTTCGCTGACATTCCGGACCGGGGCCGGCAGCGGCGGCAGCACGTTGGTGGCCCAACAGCCGGAGAACAACGTTGTCCGGGTGACTCTGCACACGGTGATCGCCGCTATGGCAGGGGTTCAGTCCATGCACACAGCGTCCATGGACGAGGCCCACGCCCTGCCGTCGGAGGAGGCCGCCACCCTGGCCCTCCGCACCCAGCAGATCGTGGCTTATGAAAGCGGACTGGCCGATGTCATTGATCCCTTGGGCGGCTCTTACTACGTGGAGAACCTCACCGACCAGATAGAAGAGCAGGCCGAACAATACCTGACCCGTATCGAAGAACGCGGCGGCATGGTGGCGGCCATCGAATCGGGCTGGGTGGTCCAGGAGATCGGGGAAGAGGCGTACCGGTTCCAACGAGAGGTTGAGCAGGGAGAACGGGTCGTCGTCGGACTGAACCGGTTCACTACCGATGAAACGCCGCCTATCGAACTGCACAGCCCAGACTCGTCCGTTGCTAGCACGGTGCGAGATGAGATTGATGGACTCCGGAAAGACCGGGACCCAAAGGCCCTCTCGCATGCCCTGGACGAGCTGAAATCAGTCGCCAGCGAAGGTGGGAACCTGATGCCGGCTACGTTGGAGGCCGTGAAATCGTTGGCCACCGTGGGGGAGGTTTCGGGGGCGCTTCGCGAGATCTTTGGCGAGTGGCAGGCGCCGAACGTTTAGGGAAAATACTAGCCTCGTCACGCAGCAAAGGCTCGATGGTTAATCAGACTCGAGAGGGAACGCCATGATTGAAACCGGTAAAGTCGTTGGGCTCTTCACCGTGGGCCGTAGGGCTGAGCCTATGAAAAAAACAGAGCAATTCTCTGCGTTAGCCGGACGCGGCATCGAGGGGGATCGTTATTTTTTAGGAACTGGGACTTACTCGAAGAAGCCGGAACCGGGCCGGCAGGTTACGTTGATTCAGACTGAAGTGTTGGAGTCGCTCAAGGATAAGTTCAATATCACCGTTAAGCCCGAGGAGTGCCGCCGAAACGTCATCACTAGGGGCATTGAGATCAACAATCTGGTCGGGACCGAATTCTTTGTTGGAACGGTACGCTTGAGGGCCCATCGAATCACCCAGCCTTGTCTTTATCTGGAGAAGTTTCTGGGGCAACCTGGTTTATACAAAGAACTCTGGGACAATGGCGGAATCAGCTGCGAAATACTGACTGATGGGGTTATCAAAGAAGGCGATATAATCGCTACCTCCCTCGACTAGAATCAATCGGATAGCGGTTGTATCCGCGGGTTTTTGACCCGCCATTAACCCATTGGATTCAGCCGCTGCACCAACTCCGCCCAGTGGCGGCCCCAGGCGTTGCAGATGGCGTTGATTTCTTCTTCGGGGAAATCCCGTAGGGCCACCGGGCCGTAGTGGGACGTGTGGGCGTGACCCTGGATGACCATGCCGTGGTTCAGCAGGATGTGGAGCATGCTGAGCAGGGCCAGTTCGGCGCCGCTGCCGGGACGGCCTCCTCCGGTGAAAGCCCCGCCAACCTTGCCCGATAGAGGACCGGGGTAGTCTTGGAAGGTCATCACGTCGAACAAGCGCTTGACCTGCCAATCAACGTCTCCGAACCGCACAGGGGTCCCGATGATGACCCCCTTGGCGGACAACATCTCCTCCCATCGGACCTCGTCCACCGTACGGACCAATGTGCTGGCCCCAGCTTCTTCAATCCCTTGGCGGATAGGCTCCACCATGGCGCCGGTGCGGCCATTCTTGGACGTGTAGATGATCAACAGGTCATGGGCGTTGTGTGCCATATGTCGCTCCTAAAGATCAGACCTGACATTCTGCACAGAAATAAGTGCTTCGGGCGCGGACCCGGATTGCCGTCATGTTGGTCCCGCAGTTGGGGCAGCCCGCCTTGATGTCGCGTGGGTGGCTCCAGGTGGTCAATGCCGTCGGCGGGTCGGGCCAGTCCTGGTCGCGGGCCCGGTCGTAAACCCCGTAGGCTGCAGTGAGGGAATCGATGATTGCCTGCCGCAACCGTGCAATCTCTTCGACGGAGAGGTCGCTGGCCGGGCGCTCCGGGTGCAGGCCCGCCAGGAACAACGATTCATCGGCATAAAGGTTTCCCAGACCGCAGGCCACGGACTGCTCCAACAGCAGGGCCTTCAACGCGGCCTTTCTGCCGGCGAAAGACTCAGCCAGGGTCTCAACGGTGAATTCGTCGTCAAGGGGCTCGGGGCTCATGGTTGGCAGCACCTCATTGGGTGAGTCCACCAGCCACAGCTTGCCGAACTTTCGGCCGTCTACGAATCGCAGTTCCCGCCCGTCGTCCAAGGGGAAGAAATGCCGGGTCATGGGGTCCGGTTCTTGGGACTGAGGTTGGACCCGCAGCCTGCCGGTCATGCCCAGATGCACAATGAAGGCGGCAGGGCCGCCGCCGGAGAGAGGGAGGATGAGGTACTTGCCGCGACGTTGCACGTCCTGGATGGTCCGGTCCCTTAGACCCGCCCCCAGTTCCGCTGCCGAGGGTTTCTTAACCGTGTTGGCCCAGGTGATGTTGGCGCCGGTGATGGTGCAACCGGGCAGCCCCGCCCGCACCAGGTTCCGGCGGGTGTTTTCCACCTCAGGCAGTTCGGGCATGTTTGGGATGTTCCTCCGGGACCAGACAAGTAAATCTTTCGATTAGCAATCACATTCTATACGGTGATACTCTCTACGACGAGTAGTAAACGAACGAACCGAGAAGGTCAAAACATCATGAAATTCGGAATATACAGTTCCATCGCCAACCCGCCCCGGGGCGAGGACCTGCCCCGTTGCGTGGACGAGGTTATCGAAGAAGCCAAGTTGGCCGAGCAGGCCGGGTTCGACTCATGCTTCTTCGGCGAGCACCATCAGGACAAAGACGGGTTCCTGCCGTCGCCGCTGATTGTGTGCACCGCCGTCGCCGCCGCGACCACCACTTTGCGGGTTGGAACATCGGTGATCCTGTTGCCGCTGCACCACCCGGTGCGGCTGGCGGAGGACGTGGTGACCCTGGATATCATCTCCAAGGGACGAGTGACCGTGGGCGTGGGGTTGGGCTACCAGGACGCCGACTTCCGGGCCTTCGGCGTCAAGATGTCGGACCGCGTTGAGCTGTTTGAAGAGAAGGTCCAGATACTGCGGGAATGCTGGTCGGGCAAGGAGTTCTCATTCGACGGTAAGCACCATCAGATCGAGAACCTTACGGTGCGGCCGGAAACGGTACAAAAGCCCAACCCTCCGATCTGGATCGGGGCCAGCGCACCGGTGAGCGCACGCCGGGCGGCCAACATCGGAGACGCGCTGGTCACCACTCCCAGCACCACCCTGGACAACACCATCAAACTGATCGATCAGTACAAAACGGCCGCCGTAGCCGCCGGCAAGACACCCGCGCCGGTGATAATGCGGGACGCCTGGGTGGCCGGTTCCCGGAAAGAAGCAGAAGAGGTCTATGGCCCCGAGGTCATGGCCGCCTACAAGTATTACTGGCGGAACGGACTATCCGAGTTCAAGTCCATCAAGGACGAATCGGAACTGACTCTGGAGCGCGTCGCCAAGGACCGCCTGATTATGGGCGACCCTGAAGAATGCCTGACCGAATTCCAGCGCTGGAGCGAGGGCACCGGCGCCGAGTCATGTCTTTTGCGGTTGCGCCACGCCCATTCGGGAGGCCCCTCCCACGCCCAGATCATGAAGACCATCGACCTGATCGGAGACCGGATCATCCCTTACATTGGGTAGCTGGGACCGAGAATTGCTATCAAGGGGTTTTGTATGCCGGGACCACTGGAGGGACTGAAAGTTTTTGAGATCGCAAACCGGATTGCCGCGCCTGCCGCCTGCGCGATCTTAGCGGACATGGGAGCAGAAATCGTCAAGTTCGAACACCCAGAGACAGGCGATCCGGTCCGGAGCATAGACGTATCTTCACGCGGAGTTGTTCAGTATTCCTCTGGTATCAATTCAGCGTTTGAGCTACTTAATTGCGGAAAAAGAGCGTCGCGGTGAATCTTGAGAACCCTCGGGGCCAGGAGGTCGTTCAAAAAATGGCCGCGGGGTCAGACGTGGTTGTAACTAATCTGACTCCCATAAGCAGGAGCGCTATAGCCTGCGTTACGAGGATATAGCGGAGTCGAACGCACGTGCGATCTACCTCGCCCTCACCGGATATGGCACCGAAAGGCCCGAGCGTGACCGGTCGGGATTCGATTATGCGGAGTTTTGGGCGAAGTCCGGCATCATGGGGTCGCTGGTGAGGCCGGAGGTCCGCCAACGCAGCAGCGGCCGGGTCAGGGCGACCAGACAACTTCCTTGGCGTTGACTGCCGCCATCGGCATCGCTCTATATGAGCGTGAGCGTTCTGGGGAAAGGCAGAGGATCGACTGCTCATTGCTTCATACTGGGATGTGGGCTATCGGCCCTGACATAATGTCTGCGCTGAAGACCCGGCAGCCGGTAGAACGGGTGTCGAGAAAAGACGTCGGCAACCCGCTCTTTAACTTCTATCAGACGTCGGACAGCAGTTGGCTGCAGCTGGTGATGATTGAGTCGAAAAGATTCTGGGATGGTTTTTGCAAGGCTCTCAGATTGGCGGAGTTCGCCGCCGATCCAAAGTTCAACACGCACGTGAAACGCGTGGAGCATAGCCACGAATTGGTAGAGATCATCGAGAACAAGCTTTTCTCGGAAAACTTTGAGCATCGGGCGGCGAGACTAGACGAACAAAGGTGCATCGGGGCGCCGGTCCAGACCCTGGACCAAGTCGTGGACGACCCGCAGGTGCATGGAAATAGCTACACGACTACGCTGACGCATGCTGAAGAGGGCGATTTCAACATATTCACCGCACCGATAAAGTACGGGCGAACTCCGGGAATACCAACTTCCACCGCCCCAGAGCTTGGCCAGGACACCGAGGTTACGCTGATGAAGCTAGGCTACACCTGGGATGAGGTGATTGACCTAAAGGAGCAAGGGGTGATCATCTGATCAGTGTTCCGCGGCCTCCGAAGCAACAGGGTTGTAGGTAACCCGGACCACCGGAGTCTGCGATTCGTTCTTCCATTGGTGGTGCTCGTTGGGCGGGACCAGAATGGCGTCACCCACGGATACGGTGTAGTCTTTTCCGCCGCATACTAGGGTTGCCGTGCCTTCTAGCATATATACCACATGCTCCCACTCGTGGGTGTGGCCGCCGGTGTCGGGATGGCTGACGGCGCCCGGCATCATTGGGTCGTTGTGGAGCATGACGTAGTTGGGCGCGCCGTCCGCGCTGGTTATTAGAACGTGACCCTTGCTACGGTCCAGATCAACATGGTTGCGGATCACCGGGGGTTGCCCCGTCCCTTCGCCGCCTTCGTTCCTCGCGCCACCGCTCTGGGCGGCGATCAGCGGGTTGATCTCGATGCGGTGTATGTTGCCCAGTCCGCCGTTATTCAGCGTGTAGTGGTCAACGTTGGGTGGGATGAACATGGCGTCGCCGGCCTTGACCGGGTACTCTTTGCCATCGCAGAAAAGAGTGCCGCTGCCCTCGATTATGTAGACCTCATGCTCCCATTCGTGAATGTGGTGTGAGCTCGTCTTGCCAGGCGGTATCTCCGAGTAGCTCAGCGTACAGGTCAGCGGGTTGTCGTCCAGATTGATCAGCCGTGCCGCGCCGGTCCCGTCAAAGTTATCGCGTACGTTTCTGATTACCGGGTCCATTGTGGGAGCCTCCTAGGTTTGAGTTAAGCGTCGATCCCGTACACACGGACTGCTGTGTCATGGAACAGGGCCGCGCGTTCGGATGCAGAATATTCTTTGGACAGTCTCTTGAACGCGTTGTACATCACGTTGTAGGAGAAGGACACCTTGTCCGGCGGGAAGTTGCTTTCGAACATGCACCGGTCCGGCCCGAACCGCTCGATACAATGCTCCATCCATGGGTACATGGTCTCAGCCAACTCCTCCGAGCCGATGGGGACTTCTCTGGCGTGCCAATCGTAACCGAACCGGGGCATGCCCATGCCGCCGAGTTTCATGGTGACGTTGGGGCAGGCCGCCAGCGCGATGATGCCGGCTTTCCAGACGGGTATGATCTCGTCGTCTTTGCCAGCGTAGATACCAACACGGCTGACGCCCCCAATGTGATTCACGATGATAGGCAGGTCCGGCACGGCCTTGGCGAAGACCGCGATCTCTGGCATCTGGGGGAAGGACTGCATGATATCCAAGCTCAGCCCCTTTTGACTCAGCACCTTGGCTCCGGCGATAAAATCTGAGTTGGCCAGGATGCCTTCAGTCTCCCGGTTGTCCCAGGAGGGGTCGGTGTTCCAGGTCACGTTGTGGCGTATGCCCCGGAACCGGTTGGGACTCGCCGCTTGCAGCGCATCAAGAATCTGCGCCACGTTTGCCCCTAGCTTAAGGTCGGCGTGGCCCATTATTGCTGCGGCCGCCCGGCTTGGGCCGTAAACACCGCTGGCGCTGGCCGCGGCCAGGCCTTGCACGAATTCAACCTCGCCCACCGGACGCAGCTCGTCAGGTCCGTTGGCGCGGTACATGGATCTGGCCTCCAGGAACACGGTGGACCGGATATTGTGGCCGCTGTAGATGTCGTCGTTCAACTCATGGAGGAGATACCGCTGGTAGGGCACACTGCCGGGGCGGTGGTCCCAGAAGTGGTGATGAGGATCGCAGATGGGGAGGTCCGGCTCCAGGGTGGGTTCTTGGGTCAAAGCCAGCCAATCGTTAAAGCCAAAAGGCATAACAGTACCTCAGTTCATTGGGATCGAGGCCCGATGATAACACAGGCTTACTTCATGCTTGGATCCTTCGACGGGCTCAGGATGAACGCGCACCACCTGCAACATGCTGACACCATAGCGCATAGGCAAAAAGTGGTGCGTATCTGGGTCTGACCGCGACCAGCCGGCCTTCCTTCAAGCGTACCTCTTGGAACACTTCCCGGGCCAGTGCCCGCGGTTGCGCCGCTGTCACCCCTGGATGGTTCCATAACGCCGGCAGGTCCTGCAACAACCTGGAAGCCCGGTCAAGGTTTGGCATCATGAGCTGAGGAGAAGAAGGTTGGATGCTCTTCACCTGTCGTTGCAGGACCCGGTGCTCTGCCTTGAACGTTCCGTCATCTATAGCTCCCCAGAGGTGTTGTTTCCGGAGGTTTGCCAGGGCCGCCTCTATCCTTTTGACATCCAGGCTGTGATCTGGCTGGGGGCCTTGGTTCGCCAGGGCCTTAAGGACCGTCTGGCACCAGTCACCGTCCAGCTGCACGCAAGCCAGGACCTGGTCGGCGAATTCTTGCTCTACCTTGGCGACTCCCAGGCACAGCGGTAATGATAGACGCCTGGGGGCTTTCCAGAATATCGCGCCTAATAAAATGGTTCTGGAAGTCATGAGTTCATTTGACCGCTACATCGGTTGATGGTAGCATCGGGATGAATCTGCCGGCATCCGTGAGAACGTTTGGACGGCGTCGACCGATTCACGGAGGCCACAACGTGACTAGATCATTTCGTACCATCGACTTCAAGGTGCTCACGCCCATTCTCCTTTCCTTCGGTTAGCTACCCCACCCATTTTCCCCCTTCGTTTGTAGCGGGGTTCTCAACCCGGCAAATGTTTCAGCGACGTTTCCTCGTAGACATCAAATTTCGCTATAAATCGCATCGACGGCTCATTTTGGGCTGCAACCCTCGGCTGACGTTTCCTGCAAGTCTTAAATCCACGCAATCTCTGCATCTGTGGAGTTTTTGAATTTACGTGGTTTGCATGACTTGTACTGATTGGAGTAAACCATGCAATCCGAAGAACTTAACCGCCTTTCTTCTTTATATGGTGGGTATTGGAATCAAAATGTTATAGATTTTTGCTATATGACCAACCGGTATTTCCCACCGGACCGAATGATTCAAGATATGCAGGCGAGACTACCAGAGTTGATTGGCAATTACCCGTCCACAAATTGGTTCCTTTCGTCACTGATGGCTGAGCAGGTCGGCTTAACCGAGAACGAATTAGTGGTTGCCAATGGGGCAAGTGAACTCATCAACGCTATCGTGGCACGGTTTGTCCACCGCCTAGCAGTACCGGTTCCAACTTTCGAGGAGTTCGTGAACCGCGCCAAGATTTTGGGTAGAGACGTTTGTACCTTCAAATCGTCACATCCTTTCGACCTGGATATCAACGATTTCATCGATCACGTAAAAAATACAGGCTCAGATTCCGCCCTTCTCATCCGCCCTAACAACCCTACAGGTAGTTATCTGTCTAAGAATGACCTCGTGTATTTTCTGGACCGCATGAAATCTCTCAACCTGGTATTGGTGGATGAGTCCTTCTTGGACTTTGTCGATGCGGAGGCCGATCCTTCGGCTCTAAACCTGATTGACGAATACCCCAATCTGTTGGTGCTAAAAAGCCTATCTAAGAACTGCGGAATACCAGGTATTCGCATCGGCTATGCGGCCACCGGGAATAAACAAAGGGTGATTGACCTGCGCGACGATGTGCCCATATGGAGCGTTAACTCCTTCGCCCAATATTTCCTTGAAGAGATGGCCGATTACCAGGATGAGTACGCCGAGTCTTGCCGCAAGGTAAGGGACGCAACTCGCAATTTAGGCCGAGGACTGGCGACAATCCCCTATCTCCATCCATTTCCCACTCAAGCTAACTTTATCCTCTGCCAGATTTCCTATGGTTTTACTGGAGAAGAACTAGCGTCTCGTCTATTTGAGGACTCTCGCGTCTTAGTCAACAACTGTGGGGCAAAGGACGGCCTCGAAGGTGAATTCATTCGCATTGCCTGCCGGACCGAGGAAGACAACGAACGCCTTATTGAGGCGTTCATGCGTCTTACGAGGTATACCGAGCCCGGCATGATTAGAACAGCGGAAACGAGGTAGCTGATGAAGGGATTAATATTGGCTGCTGGAATGGGTACCAGATTATTGCCCCTCACTCTCGCCCGCCCCAAATGCCTCGTCGAAGCTGCGGGTCGGCCGATGATGGAATATCAATTGGATTCGCTGAGAAGGGCGGATATCACAGAATGCACCATCGTCGTCGGATATATGGCCGACGCAGTGCGCAATTATTTTGGGTCGGAATATCGAGGAATAAGACTCTCCTACGTGGAGAATACTGTCTACGCAACAACCAACAACTTATATTCCCTATGGCTGGCCAGAAGGAAATTCGACGACGACATTATTCTTCTAGAGTCGGACTTGGTGTTTGACAATCGGTTGCTCTGTGAACTACTCAAAATGGACGAACCAAACGTGGCGGTAGTGGACCATTTCAGGCCAGCAATGGATGGCTCGCTCATCTTAGCCGAAGGGGGCGTCGCAAAGCGGATGGTCCTCAAGTCAGACCAAAGCTCCGGATTCGATTATAGCCGGGCTCTAAAGACCGTGAATATCTATCGTCTATCTGAAGAGACGTTGGTGGAAACCATTGTTCCGAAGATGTCTGAATTTCTCCAAGAGGGCCGGTCTGATTTGTACTACGAGGCGGTGTTCGCCAGCCTTATCGACTCCGGACGTATGAGTATGGCGGTGATGAACACCAGAAATCGGAAATGGACGGAGATAGATACGTTTGAGGACCTTTTGGACGCGGAACAAATGTTCGCGGCTTCCCCGGTAACATAGCAAGGCAAGTTGGCGCGGTTTAAATGCGCCACAGGAATACACCAGGAGACTTGAGTGAGCACAGCCAAAGAATGGTCGAATCAGAGTGCCATAGATTATTACTCTGAGAATCGCCATGAGATATCGGATCTTTACCCGTCTGAGACAATCTTTTTGCCCCGAGTGCTATTCCCTGGCGCTAAGGTCCTAGATGTGGGGTGCGCGTCGGGCGGATTTTTCAATATTATGCGTTCATATGAAGCTCATATTGAATATACTGGAGTCGATCTTTCGGAAAGGGCAGTGGAATTAGCTAAGGAACGATATCCCGAAGCTACGTTTATCGTTACGGAAGGTTTCGAGCTGGTTTTTGCAAATAACACCTTCGACGTCGTCCACTGCACCAGCGTTTTCAACAACGAACCCAACTATCAAGCGATGCTGCAAGAGATGTATCGCGTTTCCAATCGGTTCGTTCTCATGGACATCAGGCTATTGAAAGGCATCGGACGCCAGGCGGAATCTGTTTACAATATACAGTTCAACAGCGAAGGTGTTGAAGCCAAAGTGCCGTATGTGGTCAATGACGCAGACGAGGTCGCCAACTTCGTTTTGCAGTTGGATCCCAAGCCGAAGGCATTGCGTGGCACCGGGTATTTTCACCAGGTGGCAAAGGAAGCAGAAACACCGCACGACGAAGTTTGTATGAGCTTGTTTTTGATTCAAAAAGGCGATCAGAGAGTTGAGCAAACCACCATAGATTTGGGGGATCTGCCAATAGAATTTTCCGCTCAACGATCGTAGTCTGGGCAACCCCTGAACCGTAATTTAGTATCCGACAAAGAGCGAGACGGAAACCGGCGCCCATCTGGTTGGGGTCGCTGCTAATTATCGGATGGAACCAGGGGATGTCTGGCCTGGCTCAACAAAACGCGGAGCATCTGAGCGAGACTAAATTGATTGAACAAGAGTCTACATCCGAAGCACGGTTGCCGACTATCCTGTCTTTCGTCGTTGACAAACCTAATCTCATCACACTCCTCGGATTGAGCTTTGGGTTACTGGCGAGCTTTTTCGCGTTAAGGCAGAATTTTCCGGCCGCGATTATTGCCATGCTGTGGGCCGTTTTGATGGATTGGTTCGATGGTCTAGTCGCTCGCAGGATGCCTGGAAGAAGCGACGCACATAGACAACTAGGCGCCCATATGGATTCCCTGGTAGATCTGGTCACATCGGCAACAGGACCAGCTATCCTGTTGCTAAGCATCGGTGAATTCAGCCCGTGGTTCTTCCCTGGAGCCCTAGCTATAGTCATGGCGGGGGTTCTTCGCCTTGCTTATTTTGACGTGTTTGGCCTCGATTCAAACGGCGCTCACGCCGGTCTCACGATCGATAACACACCGCTCGCCGTTGCGGGCGTGTTCTTACTGTACCGATTCATCGGCATTGATGTTTTCGCGGGCATCCTTTACGCAGCCATTTTGGTGTTAGCGTGCTTGCACGTAGCTCCGTTTCGAATGGCGAAGATTGGAGGCCGTTGGTATTACGCTGTCACGGGATATGTCATAGTTTTGACGGTCGTCTATTCTTTCAATCTTTTGGCTGAATAGACGGTGAGCAATCCGGTCCATACCGGCGGAGATGGCCTCCAGACGACAGCCTATGTTTCTGAACCCAGCAAGAAAAAGTGATTCTGAAGCCGGGGCCAAGGTACATTCAATAAATCCAACGACTCTGGCAGCGCCCAAAAGCTGATCGCCGCAGTAGTTCTTAATGACCACCATGTGAGTTTGCCTAGCAACGGCGATTCCTTGGGCAAAAAGGGTAGCCATTTCCGGCGAAAATTTACAATTTCCTCTGCGATTACCATGTTTCTGTAGCCGGGATTCTGTTGGACTTCCCGGCAATTGATATCCGCCTCTTTGAATATCTGGCGATACCCGTCCACGCTTCTGTAAATCGCTTGGTACTCTCCTTTGGCTAACCGTGGTCCTTTCCGGACGGTTGATTCCCGGAGAATGATTGATCCGCCGCTGGTCAAGCGTTCCTTCAAAGAATGAAGAAGAGCCACTGAATCAGCGTCGCTGAGGTACATGAAGAGGCCACCCACGAATATCAGATCGAACGGTCCCGGCGGCAAGTCTTTCCTGCCATCCCCAATCAAAATTTGAGCGTTGCTCATATGGGCAACCCGGTTTTTCGCGGCCTCTACCATAAGCTCGCTCCGCTCGATTCCAGTGGCGCTTTCGTATCGATTGGCGAAGATCTCCACCCATGCTCCGGCGCCACAGCCAACATCAAGAATCCTCCCAAAGTCGGGCACCGCATCGAGCCATTCGTCAATGGTTTTCTGCTCTTTGATTAGCCGCTGGGCAACTGAATTCGACGGCAGGTTGTGCCCGTGGGCCATCATGCTCATTGCAGCGGCAGTCGTTCCGCCGGCTCCGTCGAAATATCTTTTTACAACAGCATCGTCGATCTGCGGCTGACCGGGAGATTCTGGGTGCATTATCGTGAGTCCAGGATTGACATCTGTGCTCCACGCTACATCGAGTCAAAGTCCAAATTTGAGGGCCTACCAGGGTGCCATGAACTGTAGACTTGTACTCCAAGAGCGTCAACCGAGGTTTGGCTCTCTGCAGTGGCCCAATCTCAAGGGCAGCTCGACTTTCGTGCGGTAAGTGAGGGAAGAAATGGCCGGCCCACTATCAAATGGTAAAATTCGAGACGCCGCAGATGTTTGATAAAGGAGGGGGAATGGTCTCCTAGAGTGGATCAGACGAGTCTGCGCTGTTCAAGTCGTACGCCAACCTCCAGCACATAAACCCAGAACTCGCTAAAAAGATGCTGGAGGAAGCCAAGGAAATATTGGGTTCACTTGGGATCCCGTTCTTTCTTCGCCAGGGTACTTGCCTTGGCGCAGTTAGGGACCAAGCCTTCATCCCCTGGGACGATGACGTCGATCTGGGCAGCGTGATCGGACTGAACGGCCTCGCTGAAGATATGTTAGACCCGGTTTTCAACGCCTTCAGAGATCGCGGTTACTATGTAAACGTGGAAAGGAATGACCGCTGGATTGCCGCGGGAATTATGAAGTCGTCAACACGCGTGGACCTAACTTTTTTCCACATCATCAACGACAGCATTTCCCATTTCCCGTTCATATGGATACCCGCCAGATTGTTCGCCAATCTAAAAGAGATTGAGTTCATGGGCGGAAAATATCTCGCGCCGAACCCGCCTGAGGAATATCTGAGTACAAAATATGGCCCAAACTGGACAACACCAAAACAAGACTACGAAAAAGATGTTCTGGATCAGGTCGCAAAATCCCCGGCTGTCCCAGTCGCGCCGACCCCGGGACAGCCCAAAACTAAGATTCGGATTCTAGACCGACGAGGGGAGTCGGTTCGAGGCACGGAGGTTTTCGTTGTGGGAATTGCTGACGCCTGCGCTGACGAGAATGGCTATGTTGAGTTCGGCCTTCCCTATAAAGACTTCTACGCGGTTGTTATCAACTTCGATGACCATGAGGAGATTCTTTACCAGGAGTTAATGAGCCCAGGTTCCTCGTATGTTTACACGTCTGATATCTCGACCAGCAACGGGCGGCTCATGGCACTGACCGAAGAGCTTGAGGTGGCTCCCTGAGCGACCGCCCCGCGCCCATTGACCACTCATCCGTACCGAGTGACCGAGCCCACCTTCTTGTCGTTGTTGACGATCAAATTGGTACACCTTTGAGGTTGTCTCGCTGGAAATGAATCTCTTGCGCCGGAATATATATTGTTCGGTAGTCTCGAATTGCCTTGTCGGGAGGTAGTCCTCCCTCTTCTCCACCACAAACAACAATCTAGGCTACTCTGGATATCTGGTCGAGCCAAGTGCTGATTGAGAGTACGCCTATGCCTGATGCTCAAGATGGGTGCAGGTGGCGTTTGCTCAACCCAGTATGAGCGGGGAGGCGGGCACTGTTCCATTCCAACTGATCTGCCTATTCCACGGTTGTCGCCCTGAGAGAAGCGAAGGGTCTCTTTGTTTTCGGGCGGTGCTAGCTGATTGGCAAAGAGATCCTTCGTTGACGCCTTAGAATGACAATGGGAATCGCTGGCTCGCCAAGAGCAGTCCTTTGGCGGGTCCCCCGATGAATCGAGGAGACTTCCTACATCCGTCGGACCTCAGGATGAGCGGAGGGGCTTGGTGGCTCACACCTGGTGCACGGCCAAGGTGATTTCCATCCCTTCGATCTTGGTGGACTCAGTGGCGGCTTCTTTATCTGGCGAGCCGTCAACCAGTTGGGTGCTCAGTGTCTCGTCGCGGATGTAGTCCGCGAATGCGCCCTGCATGACGTCGGCAAATTCGGAAGGGCCCTGGTAGTAGGTCACGATGCGGTCGGTGACATCGAAATTGGCCGACCGGCGCATTCCCTGGATGCGGTGCACCACCTCCCGGACCAGGCCTTCTTCGGCCAGTTCGGGCGAGATATCGGCGTCAACGGCCACCATGTAGCCGCCATCCAGAGAGACGGAGTAATTCTCCACTGAAAGAATGGTCTCGGTCTCCTCTCCGGCTTGTTCCAGCACCTGTTTGGCGATCGGCGAATCGCCTTCGATCACCTGGATGTCCTTGATGTTCAATTCTTCTAGCACCTGCGGCCGAACCTGGTCGATGTATTCCCGTTCGGCCGGAGCGCGGACTTTTACGAGAACTTTGGCCAGAGGTTGGCGCACCTTGAGGCCCGCCTTGGAGCGGGCGGCCCGGCCCATGCTGGCCAATTTCATGGCCAACTGGGTAGCTTCCATCAACGGCTGGTCCACCAATGACTCGTCCGCCACCGGGAACTCCGAAAGATGAACGCTGTCGGGAGCAGATGGGTCTACGGAGCAGACCAGATTTTGGTACATCTCTTCGGCCACGAATGGGGCTAGAGGCGCCATAAGTTTGGTGACCGCCACCAAGCAGGTATGCAGGGTGATGTAACCAGAGAGCTTGTCGGCGTCGCCTTCGTTCCGCCAGAAGCGGCGGCGGCTGCGGCGCACGTACCAGTTGGACAACTGGTCGATGAACTCCTGGATGCGGCGTCCGGCGTTGGTCGGCTCGTAGCCGTCCATGTAGCCCTCAACCTGGGAAATGAGGGTGTTCAATTCGGAGAGCACCCAGCGGTCCAACTCGTTCTCGGGTTTCCAGCCTGCGGGCTTCTGCGACGGGTCGAATTTGTCAATCTCGGCGTAGCCGATGAAGAACGAATAAACGTTCCACACGGTGAGCATCACCTTGCGGAGTGTCTCGCTGACCAGCTTGGCGGAGAACCGCCTGGGCTCGCCGGCTTGGGAGGCGGTGAAAAGGTACCAACGCAGGGCGTCGGCCCCGTGCTCGTCCAGAACTGACAGAGGCTCGACGACGTTGCCGACCCGCTTGCTCATCTTGCGGCCCTTCGCGTCCAGGATCAGGCCCAGGCAGATGACATTCTTGTACGCCGGTTGGCCCTTGAGCAGGGTCGACAGGGCATGCAGGCTGTAGAACCAGCCGCGGGTTTGGTCAACGGCCTCGCAGATGTAGTCGGCAGGGAAGCGGCCGTCGGTGTCGATGCTTTCGTTGTCGAAGGGGTAATGGTATTGGGCGAACGGCATGGCGCCCGAGTCGAACCAGGCGTCCATGACCTCAGGGATGCGGTGCATCTTGCCGGAGCAACTTTCAGAGGTGCAGTCCAGCACAACGTTGTCCACGTAGGGCCGGTGCAGGTCGAGACCGTCGGCGTTCAGGCTGCCGTTCGCTCCGGCCATTCCGCGAAGTTCATCCACTCCGCCGACGCAGATGGTGTGGTCGCACTCTTGGCACTGCCAGATGGGTATGGGCGTGCCCCAGTAGCGCTCCCGGGAGATGGCCCAGTCCACGTTGTTGCGCAGCCACTCGCCGAAGCGTCCGTCCTTGATGTAATCGGGGTACCAGTTGATGGTGTCGTTGCCGCCGACCAACTGGTCTTTCAGGGCCGATGTCCGGATGTACCAGGAGCTCTTGGCGTAGTAGAGCAGCGGCGTGTCGCAGCGCCAGCAGAACGGATAGGTGTGCCTATAGATGTCCTGATGATACAGCAGACCGCGGTCCGTCAGGTCCTCCATGATCTCTTTATCGGCGGTCTTCACGAACTTGCCGGCGAAGGAGTAATTGCCAGTGATGATCCCTTGCAGGTCAACGGGCTGGACGAAGGACAACTCCTTCTCGCGTCCCACGCCCAAGTCCTCGTCGCCAAACGCGGGGGCGATGTGGACGATCCCGGTGCCATCGTCCAGGGACACAAAATCGGCGGCGATGACCGTGGGCGCAAACTCCCCGCCGTCTTCAAGTTCAGTGACCATTCCACCCGGGCCGGGACGGCGCACGAAACGCCGCACCTGGGAACCAAATTCGTTGGGATCATACAGCGGTGTGTAGCCCAAGCCGACCAGATCGGAGCCCTTGATCGTGCCGACGATGTTGTGGTCTTGCTTGATATTGGCCGAGACCAGCGCCTGCGCCAGCACGAAACGGTGGCTGCCCCCTTCGCCTTCCAGTTCCACTATGCTGTAGTCGGCGGTCTCGTGTACGGCCAGGCCTGTGTTGCCGGGCAGGGTCCATGGGGTCGTCGTCCAAGCCAGCAGAAACACGTCAGTGTTTGCCGCGCCCAGCTTCTCTATCACTTCGGCGCTGCCGGTAGACGCCGCAGTGTCCACCTGGAATTTGATGAATACCGATGGGTCAGGCGTGTTTTCCCTGTAGCCCAAGGCCACCTCGTGGGAGCTGAGGCTGGTTACGCACCGGGGACAGTGTGGAGTGCCCCTCATGGTCTGGTAGAGCAGGTCCTTGTCCCAGAGCGTCTTCAGCATCCACCAACCGGACTCGATATAGTTATTGTGCAGGGTGACGTAGGGGTCTTCCATGTCGACCCAGTAGCCGATGCGGTCGGTCATGGTCTCCCACTCTTTGACATAGCGGAAGACGCTCTCCCGGCACTTCTTGTTGAACTCTTCGATACCGTATTCTTCGATATCCCGTTTGCTTTTGAGGCCCAGCTCTTTCTCGACCTCCAACTCCACGGGCAGCCCGTGGGTGTCCCAGCCGCCTTTGCGCTGAACCCTGAACCCCTTCATGGTGCGGTAGCGGCAGATGACATCTTTGAAGACG
>ERZ651768.184-NODE-184-length-45285-cov-22.398292_pt1 | contig 45285 bp, 49 predicted proteins | sample MGYA00514754_ERZ651768 | MGnify/ENA metagenome assembly ERZ651768
GGATTGCGTTTGGTTTAGGTTGCTACTTCATTACTTGTTGGATACAAAGTCTGAGGTTAAGGGATCCTGCAATATTTTCTGTAATATTTAGAAGTAAAGCTCATTTACTTTGTCTCATAGGGTTTCCTTTCATAGCTTTTGTTCAGTATGCTCATGGAGCATTTGGACCAACTTTCTATTTGAGAAATCATGGTGTTGATATCGGAGAAGTTGGAATTATGCTAGGCATCTTCACTGCTGTTGGGGGTCTTCTTGGAATAGTTACAGGAGGATTGCTAGGAGATAAGCTCAGAAAAACATATCCGAATGGTAGACTTTACATCATTTCAGTTGTCACAGTAATGATAGCTCCTTCCACTCTACTTTATATTTACGTAGAGAATTTATACCACTCATATTTCTGGAACTTTATGTTTAGCTTCATAGGGCCTATGTGGCTCGGTTTAGGAGTATCAACCATAGCAGACCTTGTACTCCCAAGAATGAGAGCTGTTGCAGGTGCCTTCTTTATCCTAATGCTCAGTATGTTAGGAATGGCACTGGGACCCTATCTAACGGGTGAGGTTAGTGATGTTCTGATTGCTCAAGGTGTAGATGATGGGGAATCAATTAAGACAGCCCTTGCTTTGTGTACCTGTGTTTTAGTTATAACCATTGGTTGCCTATTAACAGCTTGCAGATACCTGCCCGAAGAAGAAAAGAATAAGATTGAAATAGCTAGAAGCTATGGAGAACCTACCTAAGCTTGTCTTTTAACATTTCCGCAAAAGAAATATTAAAAACCGGGTGTAGATGTTCCTTGGCTATTTGAGCTAAAGGCTCCAGCACAAAAAGATAATTTTCTATGTCATTGCTAGGCAGGTTAATGCCTTGATCTTGTGCAATAAGGTCTCCAAGTAAAATCAGATCTAAGTCTATGACCCTATCATGCATACCCTTCTGGTTACTTTCTCTCCCTATCTTTTTTTCTAAATTTTTGAGTGTCTGAGTTAGCTTAACTGCATCTAATGATGTTTCGAAGCCAGCAACTAAATTAATAAAATCTTTGCCCTCGAAGCCTTCTGCTTCAGAATAAAAATTATCTGAAAAAGTACAGATAAACAGTTGATTTAACTCTTTCTTAACCTTAGCTATATTTTTCTTCGCCTCTATATTACTTCCTATGCTGATGTAAGCTTGAGTCATTATGGGCGTTTGATAGTTACTCCAACTGACTTAGATCCTCTCAATGCTCCGGGTTTCTCTACCGTAACAATGACACTAGAAACTGGGAACTCAGAGAGAACAGTTTTGGCTATTTTCTGAGCTAAACTTTCTATTAATTTGCTCTTAGAAGATTCCGTTAACTCAATAATACATTTAGAAATTTTTTTGTAGTTAAGAGCATCATCGATTCTGTCTGATCTTCCAGCTTTTTTGGTATTAAAATTCATCTCGAGGTTTATTGAAATTAATTGTCTAACTTCTCTTTCCCAATCGTAAACGCCTATGACAGCTTCTACTTCTAGGTCTTTTATAAAAACTTTATCCATATTAAATCTCTGACAAGCTCCATCGTGGTCTTATTTTAATGGAAGTCTCTAACTCCGCTCCCTGTATTCTATAAGATCCAGCAACAGCCACCATAGCACCGTTATCTGTGCACCTCTCTGGTTTTGGAAAGAACAAATCCACTCCATTTAACTCCCTTCTAAATGCGTCTCTGATGTATTGATTAGCAGCCACTCCTCCTCCTACCACTAATTGACTTAGATTTTGCTTTAACAGAGCTGTATTGCACTTCTTAACTAATGTTTCAGAAACTGCATTTTGAAAAGAAGCACTGATATTCGCAATGAATTCTGTATTTATTTTTTTTTGCTTTTTGACCAAATAATAAACTGCTGTTTTCAACCCACTAAAACTAAAGTCTAAATTATCTTTTTTTGTCATGGGTCTCGGAAGATCAAAAGAAAGGGGATTGCCTTGTTTAGCCATTTTTTCTATCTCAGGACCTCCTGGATAGTTTAAGCCAAGCAATTTGGCGACTTTATCAAAAGCCTCTCCCACAGCGTCATCCCTTGTCTGACCAAGAATCTCGTATTTACCGATATCAGTTGCTTTTATTAAAAGACAATGACCTCCAGATATTAACAAAGTTAAAAAAGGGAAAACGGGCGGTGGCCTTTCTAAAAGATTTACCAGTAAATGGGCTTCCATGTGATTTATTCCTACACATGGCTTATTCCAACCAAGACTTAAGGAATGGGCTAAGGCTGCTCCAGTTAAGAGAGGTCCTCTCAAGCCTGGACCTGAAGTGTAAGCTATACCATCTAAGTCTTCGGAACTTAATTTAGCTTCATTAAGCGCCATTGTTATTAAAGGCAACAACTTGGGGATGTGATCTCTAGAAGCAAGTTCTGGGACTACTCCTCCGTATTCGGCGTGTTTAGAAGCCTGGGTAAAGATTTGCTCAGTTAAGATAATATTCTCTTTCTTATCATAAACCGCAACTCCGGTTTCATCACAAGAAGTTTCTATTCCTAAAATCTTCATTCTTTCTATACTAAGGTTTGTTATTCTCCTTGCAAATTAAAAAAAGAAAAACTTTGCAAAATATTAAGCCTTATATAGAATTGCGCGACTTATTTAGGTTCAATGTATGCCCTCTATAAAAATTAAGAATAACGAATCATTCGACGTTGGTTTACGAAAGTTTAAGCGTGCCTGTGAAAGGGCAGGTGTAATTCCTGAAGTTAGAAAAAGAGAGTTTTATGAGAAACCCACTGCAGTAAGGAAAAGAAAGGCTGCAGCAGCTGTAAAAAGAGAAGCTAAAAATCAAAGAAAAAACCGTCTAGGGCGTCCTCCTCGTTTTTAAAACCATCCCTTCAAATGTCTGAAGAAAACATAAAGCCTCTGATTCAAGAGGTAATAAAGTCCTCAATGAAAAATGGTGAAAAAGAGAAGACTACAACCTTACGTATGGCCATTTCAGAAATACAAAGAGAAGAAATAGATAAAAGATCAGATTTATCTGACCGAGAAGTGATTGTTATTCTTCAAAGAATGATTAAACAAAGGAAGGATTCTTCTAATCAATTTAGATCCGCCGGTAGGGAGGAGTTGTCTTTGAAAGAAGAAAGGGAAATTGAAACTCTTTCTGAATTCCTACCAGAGCAACTTTCGGAGGATAAAATAAAAGAAATTGTTATTAACTCCATTGAAAGTCTAAATGCTAAGACCCCTCAGGACATAGGAAAGGTAATGGGCTCCTTAAAATCGGACTTGCAAGGAAAAGCCGACATGTCTTTAGTTAGTAAGCTAGTAAAAGAAAATTTAACTGAATAATCTTATTGATTTATATATCTGTCTTTTAGTTTCATCGATCTGTTCTTTACAGGTACTGCTTTACCAGATAAGTAGGCTTCTTCAACAAAAGATGTAACCTCTAAAGGGTCTCCATTCCAAACAACAATATCAGCAATGTATCCAGGTTGGATGGACCCTCTTTTATCCAAATTAAAGACGTCTGCAATGTTCTTTGTCAGTCCTTTAAGCGCTTCTTCCCATGGCAGGCCATAAGAAACTGCAATCCCTGCACCCTGTCTACTTAAGTAAGCATTATGAGTTTCATGAGAACCAATTAAAATTGTGACCCCTGATTGATTAAGCAAATAAGCATTATCTAACCTAGAACCTAACTCATTAAAGGAATTCGGAATGTTGTCAATCGGTTGGAGAATTACTGGAATTTTGGCATCAGCTAATTGCGTAGATACCCTCCAGCCCTCTTCTGCTCCATGAATAATGAGATTGATATTTTTTCTTTTTGCAAAATCTATCAAAGCTAGTATGTCAGAGGCACGATTAGCTTTAACTACTAGAGGAATTTCTCCGTTAACAACCCTTTTAAGAGCAACTAAGTCTCTTGCTGAGTAACTCACCTCTTCTGGTAAAGAAGATTCATAGATCTCGTAGTAATTGCTTTGGTTATTCCTTGACTTGGCGTTTTGTACCTTACCTTTGCTGATAAAAGGAGATAATCCAAAGTCAGTTATGGCAGCTAGATTTAAAGAGTCTTCAAGAAGAAGGATTTTTGCTGCCATAGAGTCTTCGCCGCCACTTATATTTGCTGACAAAGCAATATTAGAGATCACCAGACTTTCTTCCAAAGAGCCTGATAAAGAAAATACTGACGTTAAACCAGAAAATAAACCTGATGAGCTTGGGGTGGTTAAGCTTAGAGTGATTCCTCCTGTTAAATTGTATGGAATAAGAGTTGAAGAGGCGTTAAAGGCAGAGTCAATGCTTAAGCCAGCTGAATAGATATCAGACCTATCATCTCTTGTTTCTGGAACCAGTTCAATTTCTACTATTCCTATTTGAGTTTGAGGTGCTATGAGGCCGGGGGAAATGACCTTACCAGAAAGGTCTTTCTCTATTGCTCTTGAAGAGACTAAATTCTTTCCAATTCTAAGGATTACTCCGTCTCTAATTAAGACGTCACTGTTTTCTAAAGTTCCTCTCTCAGTAGCAGTGTGTATTTTTGCATTCTTTAAAAGCAACTCTTCTGAGAAAGAAAGAAAAGAGATAATGCAACTAAGAAAACTGATGAGTATTTTTTTATTCATTTTCATAATCTGTTCTCTTGAGAATTAATAATGCCTAACTCAAAGTCAGTGGCTTTTGGAGTAGAAGGATTATCTTTATCATAAAGCAGTAAGCCATCCACAAAAACTTTTTCCGTTTTTGAGTAGACACTAAAGGGATTCCCGTCCCATATCACTACATCTGCCATCTTTCCAGCTTCTAAAGAACCTACTTTATCTGCAATGCCAAGAGCCTTAGCAGGATTCGATGTGATCCATTTAATGGCTCTTGAGGGCAATATATTAAATCCAGCCCTATTGCCTGCAGCCATAGCTTTAGCTGCTTCCTGATTTAGTCTTTGAATCCCAACTGCAGAATCTGAATGAATAATAGCGCAACCTGTGCCTGAATTTGCTTGGTCTACTATTGCAGCATTTTCCCATACCATATCAAATGCTTCATGCTTAAAACCCCACCAATCGGCCCACATGGCAGCACAAACACCGTTGTCAGCTAAAATATCTGCAACCTTATAAGCTTCTATAGCATGGTGGAAAGTCGTGACTTTATAGTTAAATTCCTTTGCTATATCTAGCATGATGGCCATTTCTTCACCTCGATAGCAATGATTTTGGATTAAGATCTCGCCATCAAGAACTCCGACCAGAGTCTCTAACTCTAAATCCCTACTCGGTGCATATTCTAATTCCTTAGCTTCTTCTGATTTTGATTCGTATTCCTCTAATTTATTTCGGTAACCTTGTGCTCTTATCCATGCTTTTCGATAACCGGCTACATTTCCCATACGAGTTGATGGTTCGCTATTTCTTCCACCATAGACCCTCTTAGGATTCTCTCCACAGGCCATCTTTAGGGTATAAGGAGCCCCTGGAAATTTCATGCCTTGAACTGTTCTGGACCAAATATTTTTAAGTGTAACTCCTCTACCACCTATTAAATTGGCTGATCCGGGTAATACATGAAATGTTGTGATCCCTCCTTTCAATGCGAGTGGCATTTGAGGGTCTTGCGTCCAAACTGAATGCTCAGCCCAAACATGAGCTGTAACTGGACTGGTGGCCTCATTCCCATCAGAGCTTGATCTAAGTCCAGGAGCTGGATAAACCCCCATATGGGAATGTATATCAATTATTCCCGGGGTTACCCATTTTCCATTAGCATTAATTACTTTTACCCCAGGAGGTTTGCTTAAGCTCTCGCCGATTGCCTTAATTTCATTTGAAGATATTAAGATACTGCCTTTTAGGATTTCTTTACCTGTACCAGTTAGAATTCTCGCATCTTCTATAAAAACATCCCCACTGTCATTTGGTTCATATGTTGATTCAAAAGCTTTGGTTTCTTCAGGACTTAATGTAAGAAAAGAAAAAGTCCCCATAAAAATTATAAATAAAAATTTCTTCATTCTTCTCCTCTAGTTTTTAAGCGTCTTCATTTCTTTTTCGTATAAAGCCATAGCGCTTTGATCAACTTCTAAATTAAGCTTGGCACCTTCTTCTATGGAAAGAAGATTAGTAGATTTTATTGTCTCAGGTATAAGAAAAACTGAGAAATTATCATCCGTTACTTTTCCAACCGTTAAGCTTACTCCATTTAGAGCAACATAACCTTTAGGAATAATATGGTCTTCCCAGCCCAAAGGTTTTTCAACTAAAATCTCTACTTCTCCCTCTCCCCTATTTAGACTTGCATTACATGCACAAGAGACATGCCCTGATAATAAATGTCCTCCTACTTCGTCTCCAAATTTAAGTGACCTTTCAATATTTACTTCAGTTGTCTTATTAAGATCTCCCAGATTTGTTGTCCTAAGAGTTTCCTGTATAACATCAAATGAAATCCTGTCTTTAGAGTATTCAGTCACTGTTAAACAAACTCCATTAACAGAGACGCTTGCACCTTCTCTTAAGTCCTTGTTGAACCCCTTGGGTACCGCGATTTCTAGTTTCTCCCCTTCTGGAGAAAATCTCTTTGTAACTACTTGCCCCTTGGCTTGAACTATGCCCGTAAACATTTCTAGTTTTTAAAGGAGGATTTAAGCTTTTCAGCAATTTCCTTTTGCCCCTTAGTTTCTAAGAAAGAAATCAGATTTTCTAAATTTGAGATTGAGTAAATAGGTATATTCAATTCACCGGCCAATTTATCACTTATCTGCTTACCCCCATCTTGTTCTTGACGATCTAAAGCTATTATTGCAGCAGACACAGTACCTCCTGCCTCTTGAATAATTTGAATTGAGTTCTTTAAAGCAGTCCCTGCTGTAAGAACATCGTCAATAATAAGAACCCTCTTATTCTTAACAGAACCTATAAGAACACCTCCTTCGCCATGTTTTTTTTCTTCTTTCCGATCAAAACAGACTGGGGTTAGTTTAGAAGATTTTTGACTAAGGGCTACAGATACAGCTGCTGCTAGAGGTATCCCTTTATAAGCAGGTCCAAAAATTACATCATAATTTATTTCTGATTCAATAATCTTTTGACTGTAGATATCAGCTAATTCGCCTAGATGACCGGATTCCAGAAATGACGTGATGTTAAAAAAATAAAAACTCTCTCTCCCAGACTTAAGGGTAAATTCACCAAATAAAAGAGCTTTAACCTCTAAAGCTAACTCTAAAAATTTTTTTTGAATATCAACCATTATCTTTAATGACAAACTTCCTAAGATTTATCTTAAGGAAGTATTGTAATTGTTTCCATCCTAGAATAACCTCATTTTAGAAAAACATGGCAAAACTTATAGTCATAGCTGCTCCCTCTGGAACCGGCAAAACTTCACTGATTGAAGCTTTATTAAAACAAGCTATAGATCTGAAATTTATTCTTAGCATCTCTTTTACAACTAGAAAAAAAAGAGTCAATGAGAAACATGGAGAATCTTACTATTTCGTTAATAAAAAAGAATTTGAACTTATGATACAGAAACAGGAATTCTTGGAATATGCAGATGTTTTTGGTGACTTCAAAGGAACAAGTAAATCTTGGGTTGAGGACAGGCTAAAAAATGGCTGGAATGTTATTCTTGAGCTTGATTGGCAAGGAGCAAAGCAAGTTAAAGAAATTTACCCTAAAGCTGAAACCATATTTATTCTTCCCCCTTCTTATGCTGAATTACAACTGAGATTAAACGCAAGGGGACTAGATCAAAAAGAGGAAATAAAAAAAAGATTGGCAGAGGCCAAGAAAGAAATCAGAAATGGTCAACACTTTGATCATCTGGTTGTTAATGATGAATTTGAAATGGCTTTAAGTGATTTAAAATCTATAATCTTTGCAAATAAGACCTTGCCTAAAGAAAGAAAGAATATTGTGAAAGTATGCTTAGAGGCTTTATTAGAAGATTAACAAGATATCCTGTAGAATGCGGGTCTCCTTATTCTGAAGGCACAATATTATGGCAAGAGTTACTGTAGAGGACTGTTTAGATAAAGTACCAACTAGGTACGATCTAATTGTTTTGGCTTCAAAAAGAGCTAGGCAGTTAGCTACTGGTGGCCGAAGAGCCACGCTTGAATGGGAAAATGATAAAGCAACTGTAATGGCTCTTAGGGAGATTGAAGCCGGAACAGTCACACAAGACAATATAAACGAATTGACAGTAGATATTGCAGATCTTGAAGATGAGTTTTCTGAAGAACTTGCAGCAGAAGACCTTCCTGAAGAATAATAACATCTTTAATTATTTAGTCTTTAGGTCAAAATAGACCCATAGACGTTTATTTTTATGGAATCGATTGATGCTTTATCAGAAAAACTTTCTGATTACTTGGAACCAAAACAAATAGAACAGGTTAATAAAGCCTTTGAGTTCGCTAATGAAGCCCATTCTGGTCAGTTTAGAACTAGCGGGGATCCATATGTTAGCCATCCAATAGCCGTAGCTAATATTCTCAGCTCTTTTCATATGGATGAAGATAGTCTTTCTGCAGCCATGTTGCATGATGTTATTGAAGACTGTGGTGTTCCAAAGAAAGTTATTGAGGAACAATTCAATAAAAACGTTGCGAACTTAGTAGATGGTGTAAGCAAGCTAGACCAACTAAATATCACATCCAGAACTGAAGTTAATGCAGAAAACTTCCAAAAAATGATTCTTGCTATGGCCAAAGATATAAGAGTAATAGTTGTGAAGTTAGCAGATCGTTTACACAACATGAGAACTATTGAATATCTTGATCAGGAAAAGAAAAAACGAATAGCCAAAGAAACCTTGGAGATTTATGCCCCTATAGCACACAGGATAGGTATGAATAATGTCTACAGAGAGTTAGAGGATCGATCTTTTAAGGTTCTTTACCCAACAAGATATAGAGAATTAAGAACAGCTTTAAAAAAGAATAGAGGTAGCCAGAAAAGATTACTAAATAAAATTAAAAGGACTTTGGAAAAGAAGCTAGTTGACCAAGGAATACCTTCTTATGTTGAAGGAAGAGAAAAACATATTTACAGCGTCTACAGAAAAATGAAGCAAAACAACAGGTCTTTTGAAGAGATTATGGATGTATGTGCTTTCAAGGTAATAGTAGACAATGCTGACAATTGTTATAAAGCCCTAGGTGTTGTTCACAATATCTTTAAGCCTATAGAAGGTAGATTCAAGGATTATATTTCCATACCTAAATCTAATGGATATCAGTCAATTCACACAGTAGTAATTGGACTGGATGTCCAACCGATTGAAATTCAAATAAAAACAGAAGAAATGAACGAAATGGCCGAAAATGGAATTGCCTCTCACTGGATTTACAAGATGGGTGAAGGCACAGAAACTAATCCTCAACAAAAGGCAAGAAGGTGGGTAGCTGATCTTCTTGAAATGAGGGACAACTTTGAATCCTCAGAAGAATTTATAGAATCGGTCAAAACAGATATTTTCCCTGATGAGATTTATGTCTTCACTCCGGAAGGAGAAATAATTCAGCTTGGGGAAGGATCCACAGCAATAGACTTCGCTTATGCCGTACACACTGATATAGGCCACCATTGTAGGGCTTGTAGAATAAACAGAAAATTAGCACCCCTTAGCGTTCCCCTAGAAAGCGGTCAAACAATTGAGATTTTAAGAGATAAAATCCCCCAAACATCTCCTGCATGGCTTAATTTTGCTGCTACTTCAAGGGCAAGAAATAAGATTAGACATTATTTAAGCAACCTCAGAACATCTGAAGCAAGAAAATTGGGGAAAAAATTATTAGATCAGTCCTTGGGTCATCTGAATGTGAAATTAAAACATCTTAAGAAAGATGAATTAAGGGAGGCATTAGATGCATTAGGGGTGAGAAGCCTTAACAGATTGCTTGAAGAAATAGGTTTAGGGAAAAGAGTTGGAAATGTAGTTTCTCAACAAATGCTTAGTGTTCTTAATAAAGAAAGTAATAAAGGTGATTCATCTATTCTGGCTTTAGAAATCACAGGAACGGAAGGATTGGTAGTGAATTATGCTACCTGTTGTAAACCGATACCGGGAGACTCAGTTATAGGCCATTTCACTTCAAGCGGTTTAGTAGTGCATCAAGAAAGATGCAAGAATATTCTCTCAGTAAGAGAAGACCCAACTCAGTGTTTTCCTGTAAATTGGCACCATGAATTGGACAGAGAATTCTCTACTGACATAAAAATCCTAGCTTCTGATGAGCCTGGTCTACTTGCAACCATGGCTTCTGCAATAACAAGCTCAGCAACTAATATTGAATCCATAAATACCCAAGATTTAGACCTAGGACATATAGAATTTACACTTACTCTCCAGGTTAAAGGAAGAGACCAACTTGCTGCTCTTATCAGAAAGCTAAGAACATTAAAAAATATCCTATCCATACACAGGATTCATGATCAAGAGATGAGACAAGCAAAAACCTTACATTAATTACTAAAAAGATATTATGAAGAAAAAAATAGAAACTGATGAAGCTCCTAAAGCGATTGGTACCTACTCTCAGGCCATTGAAGTGGGGAATACAATCTATCTTTCAGGCCAAATTCCTTTAGACCCCAAAACTATGAAGCTAGTTGAAGGAAACGAAAATCAAATTAGGCAGGTTTTTAAGAACATACAAGCTGTCTGCGAATCATCAGAAGTTTCACTAAATGAAATAGTTAAACTAAATGTTTATCTCTCAGATTTATCTGTATTCTCTCTAGTTAATGAAGTAATGAAAGAACTTTTTTCTGAACCATATCCAGCAAGAGCTGCTATTCAGGTGGCTAAACTACCTTTAGACTCTTTAATTGAAGTTGAAGGAATAATAGTTAAAAAATAGTCTTCAATATTATTTATGCCCGAAGGCAACAACAAAAAGCATCCAATACAAAATATTAGAGGTGTTGGTCCAAAAATAGCAGAATCTTTATCTAATCTAGGTATTTATCAAGTGGAAGATGCCGTCTTTCATTTACCTTACAGGTATGAAGATAGAACAAATCTAACTCCCATAGGAGATGCTCCTTATGAAACTCCTCTGTTAATAGAAGGAGAAATAGTTAAATCTACAGTAGTTTTCAGGGGTCGAAGAATGCTAATAACTGAAATTTATGATGGAACTGGAAGATTAACTATGAGAATGTTCCATTTTGCTTTTGCGCAACATAAAAACCTCAAAGAAGGTTCTAAAATAAGATGTTTCGGAACCATCAGACACGGGCCAAAAGGAAAAGAAATGATACATCCTCAGTATCAAGTCTTTTCTGAAGGTGATGAAATAGAAATAGAAGATCATCTGACTCCAATCTATCCTTCGACTTCAAATCTACAACAAGGCCGAATAAGAAAAATGATTCAACAGTCTATTCTTTATTGCCAAAAAAATAGCCTGTTAAAAGAAAATTGGGAAACTGAAGATGAAGGTAGCTTTAAAGATTTGTTGAGTGCTCTAACCTTTATTCATAACCCCCCTACTGAAACTAGTTTGGAATTACTTTCTTTAGGGCAACATCCAGCACAAAGAAAATTAATCAAAGAAGAGTTGGTAGCTCACATTCTTTGCTCGGGAATGTTAAAGAGAGAAACAGAATTAAGAAAATCTCCCTTGATGCAACTTGCTTCAACACATGAAGACATATTTATAGATTCTCTAGGTTTTGTATTAACAAATGCTCAAACCAGAGTGTGGAATGAAATCAAACAGGACTTTAACAAAGAGACACCAATGAGAAGACTATTACAAGGAGATGTAGGGTCAGGAAAAACAGTTATAGCTGCACTGGCTACTTTACAAGCCTCACATAATGATTTGCAAACTGCATTTATGTGTCCTACCGAAATCTTAGCTGAACAACATTATGAAAATTTGACTAAGTGGTTCGTTGTTTTAGGAATAAAAGTAGATTTACTTTTGGGTTCAACTAAAGCCAAAGATAGAAAAAGAATTCTTGAAGATTTGCAGACTGGGAAAACACAAGTGTTAATAGGTACTCATGCATTATTTCAGAAAGATGTTGTTTTTAAGTCAGTGGGTCTGACCATAATTGATGAACAACACAGGTTTGGAGTTCATCAGAGATTTACATTACTTGAAAAGGGGGGTGATGAAGAAAAAAGCCCACATCAACTAATTATGACTGCCACCCCAATACCTAGAACTCTTTCTATGACGGTCTATGGAGCATTAGATACTTCCCTAATCGATGAACTGCCTCCCGGGAGAAGGCCTGTAGAGACTACTTCTAGACCGAATTCTATGCGTAATAAAGTCATTAAACGTGTTGAAGAAGTTTGCCTAGAGGGTCAAAGAGTTTATTGGGTATGCACTCTTATAGAAGATTCAGATGAACTTGAAGCGCAGGCTGCTGAAGAACTCTTTAAAGAAATAAGCAATGAAATACCAAAAGTTAAAACAGGATTAGTTCACGGTCGTCTTAAAAAAGAAGAAAAAGACAGAGTTATAAATAGATTCAGGCAAGGGGACATACAGCTTTTAGTTTGCACTACTGTAATTGAGGTAGGAGTAGATGTGCCTGAAGCTACTTTGATGATAATAGAAAATCCAGAAAGGCTAGGTCTAGCTCAACTTCATCAACTAAGAGGTAGAGTTGGTAGAAAGGCTGATACAGATTCGCATTGCCTTCTTCTTTTCAGAGAACCTCTTGCTGATCTAGCTAAAGAGAGAATAAGTACCATGGAAAGCACAAATGATGGATTTGTCATAGCTGAAAAAGATTTAGAACTTAGAGGTGGTGGAGACATTCATGGATTAAGACAATCTGGCTTGATGAACCTAAAAATAGCTAATCCTATAAGAGATTCAGATCTTTTAGAATCTGCCCAACAAGAGGCTCTTCTCATTGCCAAAACGAATGAACTTCAGGCTAGGTCTCTTATCCATAGATGGATTGGGGCTAGGCTTGATTATTCAGATTCATAATTTGGTTAAAACCAAAACCACTCTATCTGGACTTGGCAAACCTTCCACAGTTCTATCTAACTCCTGACTTAATCCATCTACTAAAGATCTAAAGGGCATCCACTTGGTTGATCTCTGTTCTTCAGGGGTAGTTTTTACTGAGGTACCCATATCTAATATTTTTAAACCGGCTTTATTAACTAAGTTTTCTAAGCCTTTCCTTGTATGAATAAATCGAACATTAGACATATTTGCATAACTGTCTTCAGGAATAAGAGCCTGCCCACATTCATCGGGAGCTATTAGAGTTTCTACTATTATTTGCCCGCCTTCTTTTAAATGGGAAGCTAGTAAACTTAAATGATTTTCAGGATTTCTTTGGTGGTATAAGACCCCCATACTGAATACCAAATCAAAGCACTTGTCTAAGAAAGATATTTCTTCAATCCTTTGCGGGATCATTCTTATTCTCTTTGAGTCAATGAAATGGTTTAGAGCCAGAAACTGAGTTAAATGAGAAGTATTGGGTTCAAGACAAATAACGAACTCTGCACCCTTCCCTAACATTCTAAATCCGTAATAACCATTTCCCGATCCTACATCTAAAATATTCTTTCCTTTTAGTTCTATATCTAGAGCCAGAACACGTTCCCACTTCATATTTGACTGCCACTCAGAATCAATAAATATGTCTTGAATTGTGAAAGGGCCTTTTCGCCAAGGAACAAGATGTAATAAGTCTTCTTCTGCCCTTTTTTGGTCTTTATTATCCCATTCCCCCTGAACTGTAATTTCATCTACTAGATCTACTTTGGTTGAGTTAATTTGGGGCAAGTTTGAAATTAATTTTTTCCAATTTTCAATCCTCTTATCCTTTATCTGCCCATAGGGGTCTGAATGAAATTTATTTAGCAGAGTCGTCCAGCTCTCGTTTAGTCTGATCATCATTTTTGAGCAATTAAAGTAAAAAAATTAAGGTTACTCATAACTTTTTTTATTTCTCTATAACCAATTTTATGAAGCCTTTGACAATGGTCTTTTTCTAAATCAGTTATCAAAACCCCTTCTAATGCATCTCTTTTTCTTGAAATTTCCATTTTTGTGTACCCATTCTTAAATTTAAAGTTGTGATGCAGGTTAAAAAAAGTCTGGTTCTTGAATTTATTATCAAAATGCGTCTTTTCAGACAGGATTAACAATCCATTTTTTCTCATCCCTGAGTAAACCTTCTCCAGTAAACCTTCTCTTTTGTTGGAATCGATAAACTGTAAAACAAAGTTTATGACCACTATAGAGGCATCTTTTATTTCAGTGCTCTCTATATCCTGATTGATGAAATTTACTTTTTTAGAATCAATGAGATGCTTAAATTTTTTATTGCAATTTGAGATCATAGCTTTTGAATTATCAACAGCACAGATTTGACCTTCTCTTTCCTTCATAGCCTCTACAAGACTTAAAGTAGAGGCCCCAAGTGAGCACCCTAAGTCATAACAAAAACTTTTATTCTGAAAATATTTTTTACCTAAGTTTTCTATAAGTTTTAAGCTGGATCTATAACCTGGGACAGATCTATCTACCATGTCTTCAAAAACTTCAGCAACTTCTTCATTGAAAGAAAAGGGTAAGTCGTTAAAATTGCCAACTTTATAAATGTTGTCTTTCTTTGCCATTACTAAATTAAGAACTTTAAAAAGAATATTCTATGAATTACACCATTAAGTCACCAGAAACTGAATCTGAGTGGAAAAATTATTTCAACTTTAGATGGGAAATGTTGAGGAAACCTATCGGAATGTCAAAACAAACTGTTAAGGATGATCTAGAAAAGGAAAGTTATCACCTTATGGTAGTAAATAAAAAAGATAAAGTTATTGGCAGTGGTAGATTACATTTTAATAACAAAAAAGAGGGACAAATCAGATACATGGCAGTAAGTGATTCTATTCAAAGGAAAGGGCTAGGTACTTCCATAGTTTTGGAATTAGAAATCATGGCTAAGGAAAAAGGAGCTCAAGAGATGGTTTTAAATGCTAGAGAAAATGCTATAAATTTTTACTTATCTTTAGGCTATAAGGAGATAGAGCCATATCAATCAGATACTGGTATACCTCATGTTACGATGAGTAAAGAATTAACTTGATTAAAGTAAAGGTGCTATTACAAGACTAACTATTGCCATAACATTTATTAGAATGTTCATAGAAGGTCCAGATGTGTCTTTAAAAGGATCTCCAACTGTATCTCCCACAACTGCAGCAGCATGAGTATCAGTTCCTTTTCCTCCAAGATTCCCCTTTTCAATATATTTTTTTGCGTTATCCCATGCTCCGCCAGCATTTGCCATAAACAAAGCCATAAGAACACAAGAAAGCAATCCTCCTGCAAGCATTCCTCCAAGAGTATGAGCACCTAATGTAAGGCCTACTAAAGGAGGAGCACCAACTGCTATAACTCCAGGTAAAAGCATCTTCTTTAGTGCAGCTGTAGTTGCAATATCTACACACTTTTCTGTATCTGGTTCAGCAGTTCCTTCTAACAAACCAGGAATTTCTTTGAATTGTCTTCTGATTTCATTGATCATCTCAAAAGCAGCATCCCCTACAGCAGTCATGGTTATTGAAGCAACCAAAAAAGGTATTGCACCACCTATGAACATTCCTACAAGAACCCTAGAGTCCGATAGAAGTAATTCCAAAGGCTTGCCGCTCTCTGCAGAAACAGTTGCAACAAAAGCTGAAATGATAGCCAGTGCAGCTAGAGCAGCAGCTCCTATTGCAAAACCTTTTCCAATTGCTGCTGTTGTATTTCCTTGTTCATCTAATTCATCTGTAATTTCTCTTGTTTCTGGAGGCATTCCTGCCATCTCAGCTATGCCGCCTGCATTATCGGCTACCGGACCGTATGCATCTATTGCCATTGTTATGCCTACAGTAGAAAGCATTCCTACAGCAGCTATACCAACACCATAGATGCCTGATAGAGTTGTTGATAAGTAAATTATTATGGCAATTGATCCTATTGGTAAAACAACTGATTGCATACCAACAGAAAGACCTGTAATCATTACTGTTGCTGGTCCTGTTTGAGCTGACTCCGCTATTTTTACAACCGGGGTAGAGCCTGTGTAATATTCTGTAATTAGTCCAATTGCTATGCCTCCAACTGCACCAGTCAATACAGCTAGCCAAACATTAATAGGTATATATTCATTAGTTTCAGGCAAAAGAGCATTTATTAGAAAGTATGATGCTGCAATAAAAACAATAGGAGCACCGATTGTTCCGGTTCGTAAAGCAGAAGCAGGAGAGAGACTTGAAAATACTCTTACTATAATAATTCCTACCATAGAGGCTATTAGACCTATTGACGCTAGGGCTAATGGCAAAAACATCATTTCTGACTTTCCCGTTCCCACTGAAAAAGTACCGGCTATGGCAATACAAGCAATCATAGATCCGCAGTAAGATTCAAAAATATCTGAACCCATACCAGCTATATCTCCAACATTATCACCAACATTATCAGCTATTACACCTGGATTCCTTGGATCATCTTCGGGAATGCCTGCTTCTAGTTTTCCTACTAAATCTGCACCTACGTCAGCACTCTTAGTAAAAATTCCTCCACCGACACGAGAAAATAAAGCAACTATAGAAGCGCCCATACCAAAACCTTCAATAGCATGAGGGTGATCTGCACTAATAAAATAAAACAGTCCGCCTAGGCCTATCAAGCCTAGCGAGGCTACGCATAAGCCCATAATACTTCCACCATAAAACGCTATAGACAGAGCCGTTTCAGCACCCGATTCTGAAGCTGCAGTTGCAGTTCTCACATTGGCTTTTGTTGCTGAATACATACCAAGCCAACCAGCAATTGCAGAAGAAAATGCGCCTGCGAAAACAGCTATAGCCGTATAAAGACCTAAACCTGAAAAATAAACAAATGTTATTACTACAGCTGCAAAAGGCACCAAATAGCTGTACTCCCTGCGCATGAACGTCATGGCTCCTGAATGAATCTGATCACCAATCTTAGTTACCGCTTCGTTCCCTGCTGGATACCTACTGACAACAACATAAATTCCCAGAGCAACTAGAAGGCCCACAAAGCCTAACAAAGGGGGTATGGCAAGATAACTCTCTATCATTATTTCTCCTTAAATCAAAAAAACTTGCTGAGAACTATTTATCAGCGGCGAAGTCTACAAGATAAAAGAAACAATTAAAATTAATCTTTATCACTCTGAGTTATAGACTGATAAATCTAGTTCATTTTCTGATTTAGCAACAATACATGAGACGGCTGCATCTCCACAAACATTAACTGCCGTTCGAATCATGTCTAGGATTCTATCAACAGCTAGTATTAAACCGATTGCATCTAACGGTAGGCCAAGAGATCCGAGAATCAAGGCAAGAGTTACTGTACCGGCTGATGGTACAGCTGCGGTTCCTATTGAAGTTACTATAGCCAATAATACGATTTGTCCGTACTGTATTAAGGTTAAATCTATACCAACTGTACTGGCAATAAACATGGTGGCTAGGCCTTGCATAATAGCTGTTCCATCCATATTTATTGTTGCTCCAACAGGAACAACAAAAGACGAAACATCTTTCTTAACTCCAAGATCATCTGTTACTGTTTTTAGTGTCACTGGTATGGTAGCTGCGCTTGAAGACGTGGAGAAAGCAAATAAAGCCACGTTCTTCATCTTTCGATAAAAAATTAAAGGGCTAAGATTGGCAAAAGATTTAAGTATCAGCGAATAAGTAAATATCAAATGAAAAGCCAACACGAAAATTAATATAAGAACATACTGAGCTAAATCACCAAAAATATTTAACCCCTTAGCCATTACATAACTGCCCATTAAACAAAAAACACCAATTGGGGCAAAAGTCATTATTAATAAAACTATCTTCAAGAAGACAATATTGAATCTCTCAAAAGTCTTAGAAAGTCCATTCGTTAAATCGTCTGTAAGATTTAAGGCTAATCCAAACAAGATGCTTATAAACACTATCCCCAGCATATTATTTTCAATAAACGCACCAAAAATATTATTAGGAAAAATCCTTAGAACAGTTCCATACAAACTTGAGTCACCGGATGGGGGAACATAAGAATCTACAGTTCCTTCAAATCCAGAAAGATTAAAAGCCCAGCCAAAAAATAAGGCTAAACTTACTGCTATAGCAGTCGTAAATAAATACAGACCTATAGTTTTAGTAGCTATAGATCCCAGCTTAACCATATTGGATAAAGAAGATATTCCTGAGACTAACGAGAAAAAAACAAGAGGAACAACAACAAGCATCAAAAGATTCTTGAAAATCTGTCCCCCCAAATTAAATATATACTTCTCTACACCTACAGATATATCTTCATTAATAAAGCCTTGTGAGTAATAAAAAGTTGAGGCAATCAAAATCCCGGCTGCCATTCCAATTAAGACATTTCTTGTAAGGTTCTTAGGTGCTGATAAAGCGTTCATATTTCGACCATCTCAAAATCTTCCTTACTTACTCCACAATCAGGGCAAACCCAATCTTCAGGTATGTCTTCCCATGCAGTACCTGGTTCTATTCCATCTTCAGGCCAACCTTCTTCTTCATCATACGTGAAACCACATACTATGCATTCCCACTTTTTCATTAATTTATATCTTTGCTTGGTAATAAAATGCGACATTCTAACTCAACTTTCTTAGCAACCTAGACTAAAGTACACCTTCTTTAGTACTTAAAACAGAAATGCAGGAATGACTGATAAGCTAATTGGATTGGGAAAACTCATGCGACTAGAAAAACCCATTGGGACTTTTCTTCTTCTTTGGCCCACCCTAAGTGCCTTCATGATTTTAAAAGACGGCTCACCCACCCTTGGACTAGTAATCATTTTTTGTATTGGAACCTTTTTAATGCGTTCAGCAGGATGTGTTATTAATGATTTTTTTGATAGAGATTTTGATGGAAAAGTTGAAAGAACCAAAAATAGACCATTAGTGACAGGCCAGGTAAAGGGGTTTGAAGCTATAACTCTGTTTTTTATTTTAGTAGGGTTTTCTGCTTCTCTTTTATTTTGGACCAATAAACTTACTGTAATAGTTGCCTGCATAGGTTTAATAATCGCTGTCATATATCCACTCACCAAGAGGTTCTTTGAGCTCCCCCAGGTTTTTTTAGGGTTAGCTTTTTCTTGGGGAATATTAATGGTTTCAGCCGCAGAATTAGATAAAATTTCTTCTACATCCTTAATTATGTTTTCAGCATGTTTCTTTTGGGTAATGGCTTATGACACGGCTTATGCTATGAGTGACCGAGAGGGTGATTTATCAATCGGCCTTAAGTCTTCTGCAATAACTTTTGGAAAATACTCTCAAAAATTAATCATTACTTTCCATTTGATATCGCTTTGTCTTTGGTCTTTATCCGGTTTTGTGGAAAAAATAAACCCAATTTTTTATGTAAGTATCATTATCTGTCTTGTGCTAGTTTTTTTTCAATTCCTCTTAATCAAGGACGAAAACCCAGAGAAATGTTTTACAGCTTTTAAAAGAAATAATTGGATAGGCGTCTCAATTTTATTAGGAACAATTTTTTCTTCAATTTTAGAAATTTAAAATCATTACAAGCGGAAATGAAAATACACTTTATTGAATCCATTAAAAATATTGATGAAACAACATGGAATAACTTAGTCGATTCAGACTATCCTTTCATGCAACACTCCTTCTTGCTGTCTTTAGAAGAAAGCAAGTGTGTAGGAGAAGGAACTGGCTGGTACACCTTTCACCTGGTGGTAAAAGAAGAAGAAGATGTAATTGCCTTAATGCCAATGTATATAAAAACAGATTCTCATGGAGAATTTATTTTTGATTGGTCGTGGGCGGACGCATTCTATCGGAATGGCATGGATTATTACCCCAAACTTGTAAGTGCAATTCCCTTTACCCCTGCTTCAGGACCAAGGCTTTGTGTGCTGGATGAAAGTAAAAGGACCCACATAACCTCTCTCATTAAAGAAGGACTAGAAGAGATTTCCATTGAGCTTGGAATTTCTAGTGCCCATATTCTTTTACCTGAAAAAAAGGAGCTTACTTCTTATGTTGATTCCGGATTTAGTACGAGAACCAGCTATTCATTTCATTGGTTCAACAATAACTACTCTGACTTTGATGATTTTCTTAAGGAGCTAACTTCAAGGCAAAGAAAAAATTTAAGAAAAGAAAGATCTAAGATTTTTGATCAAAATATTCATATGGAAAGAATCCCGGGAGAAGATATAACCGAGGAACTTTGGGACAGTTTCTTTAAATTTTATCAAATCACTTATTTAAAACGGGGAATGCAAGCTTATTTAAATTTAGACTTTTTTCACAAAATTTCTGAAAGACTTCCTGAATCATTATTATTAGTTATAGCCAAAGAAGCTAAGACAAAAGGTCATTTAGCGGGCGCCTTAAACTTTTGTGACTCTAAAAATCTTTATGGAAGATATTGGGGTTGTCTTGAAGAATACGATTCGCTACATTTTGAAAGTTGTTACTACCAAGGAATAGAACACTGTATAGAAATGAAACTAAATAAATTTGACCCAGGGGTGCAAGGAGAGCACAAAATTAAGAGAGGATTTCTACCTGTTGAAACTTTTTCATCTCACTGGATAAAAGATGACAGATTTAAGAAAGCTATAGATGATTTCTTAATTAGAGAAAGAGAACACATCTTAGAATATAACGAAAGATGTAAGTCCCTATTACCTTTTAAAAGCTCGGTAACAAATAAGTTGTACTCTGATGAATCAAGAATTAAACACTAATTCTCTTAAGGAGGGAGTCCAGTATTTATGCAAGAAAGACCCTCTCTTAAAGAAAATAGTTAAAAAAAGACAAGGGCAAATAAATTTATTCAAAAGACCTTCGGGATTTAATGGATTAATAAATCTTATTGTGGAGCAACAACTTTCGGTTGCTTCAGCTAAAGCTATCTTTGGAAGACTAAAAAAATCTATAACTCCATTTTCTGCTAAACAATTCCTTAAAACTGAAATTGAAGTGTTTAGAGCGGCAGGTCTAAGTTACCAAAAAATTAACTACTGCACTGGAATTGCTGAAGCATGCTTATCCAAGAAAATTAACTTTTCCTCTCTAGAGCAAATGACTAATGAACAAATAGTAAATGAATTAACTAAGTTTAAAGGGATAGGAGAGTGGACTGCCCAATGCTACCTTCTGGGCTGCATGTCTCGAAAGGATGCTTGGCCTTCTTCTGACTTGGGATTACAGGTTGCAATTCAAAGGCTAAAGGGCTTAAGAACAAGACCACTAAAGTTGACAACTGAAGAAATTGCTGAACCCTGGAGGCCCTTTAGGTCTGTAGCTGCGTTAATATTGTGGTCTTCTTATGACTAATCAAAATAACTTAGGAGTGACATTAAGAAAAAAGCCAAAGACTAATCTTAAGGGCCTTCTGTTGTTGTATGAAAAGAACTATATGAAGATAAAAGAAATCATTCCAAGCTATCAAGATAATCTTGATATTTCTTATCTTCTTCCGGAAGGAAGTAATAACTCTAAAGTCGCCCTGGAGTTTATTAGAGAATCTAAACACACCTCTACTCTTGTTATCAAACAATCAAAATTTTCGGATAAACAATTAACATCCATGGAAATAATTGTAGCTATTTATCATGATCTTAAAATGGCAGAAGTAAGAAAATTCAATGGGAAACAATTATTTTGGGCTAGAAATAGATATCCTAATAAGAATATGTTTCATAAAGATGAAAAATTCCAATGGAATAAGTTTCTATCTGAATGGTTAGTTTTTTCTAAGAAGCAAGGTTTAGCACAAATGTTAACGTCATTCTATGCACTTAGATAGTGCATATGCTTATTTTTAGTGCATTTTGCACTATAATTTTCAATTTATAGCCCTTCACTAGGGCTTTTTTTATGATATTATTAAAATTCATTTTCATGTATGGAGAATATTAAAATGTCAGAAATAAAAATTTATGAATATATTTGGCTTGATGGTTATCAGCCAGAACCTTCTATTAGAAGTAAAATTAAAACTACAAGAGATGACTTACCTCCCGAATGGGCGTTCGATGGTTCATCAACTCAGCAAGCCGAAGGGGGAAGCTCTGATTGTTTATTGCTTCCAGTGCAGACTTATGAATGTCCTTTGTTTTCAGATTACCTTGTAATGTGTGAGGTAGAAACAGGTGAGCACGAAACTCACCCTTCAAATACCAGAGCTGCTGCTGCAAAAGTATTGACTGATGAGTGGTGGTTTGGATTCGAGCAGGAATACTTCTTTACCAATAAAGATGGCAGTCCTCTGGGTTGGGAAGATGGGACTCCAAGACCTCAGGGTGACTATTACTGTGGTGTTGGATCAAATAATGTGCAAGGAAGAGAGATTTCAGAAGCACACTTAGAAGCTTGCCTCGATGCAGGTATTGAACTTTCAGGAACAAATGCTGAGGTAGCTTTGGGCCAGTGGGAATATCAATGCTTTGGTAAGGGCGTCAAAGCTGGAGACGATCTGTGGATTAGTAGGTACTTACTACACAAAATTGCAGAAGACTTTGGTGTTTGCGTCAATCTTCACCCCAAGCCTAAAACTGGAGACTGGAATGGATCTGGGATGCACACAAATTTTTCTAATGAAGAAATGAGAACAAATGGTTCAGAGGATTTATTTAAATCTTTATGTGAAAAACTCGGAGAAGTTCATGAAGAAGGTATTGCATCCTATGGATCTGACAATGATATGAGGCTAACTGGCCTTCATGAAACCCAAAATATTACAGAATTCTCTTATGGTGTGAGCGACAGAGGGGCGAGTATTCGTATACCAATATTTACGCTTGAGCATGATTGGAATGGATATTTAGAAGACAGAAGACCTGCTTCAAATGCAGATCCATATAAAATCATCACGCATATAGTTGGAACTTTAACTTAAATGTTTTTTGAAAATATAAAATTTAAGTTGAATTGCTCCTTCAAAGAGTAAAAAGAAGAGGGATTTCCCCTCTTCTTTTTGCCCGCTCAAAGGGCTCATGGAAAAATCTATTAGAAATTACCTCGATGAACTAAACACCGCGGTCGTTCTGTTGGATAACTCTTTAAAGATTAAGTACTTAAATTCTTCTGCTCAATCAATATTAGACACCAGTCTTAAAGCTTCTAAAAATAAAGAGCTGAGGGAATTATTTTTTGAAGAATCAGAAAGCTTCGATAGCTTTTTAAGTAGCTTGGGTAATAAGAGAGATTTTGCAAAGGTGGACGCTCTTTTATTTATAAAAGGAGGGAAGAAACTACTTTGTGATTACCACATCAAATCTTTTTCTGATAAGTCGATTGGAGACGGTTTTATTTTTGAAATAATAAATAAGGATTTCTCTCACGAAATCCGTGAACGACTTAGATCTCAAGCCAATCAAGAAGTTACCTCTGCCTTCGTAAAAGGACTTGCTCATGAGATTAAAAACCCCTTGAGCGGTATAAGGGGTGCCGCTCAGCTATTAAGTCAAAAGCTCCCACAAGAACATCTAAATGAATATACGGACATAATAATTAACCAAACTGATAGGCTTACTTCGTTGGTAAATAATATTCTGGGTCCAAATAAAATGCCTTCTTTTGAACTTCAAAATATACATGCCCCCTTAGAAAGTGTTTTAGGTCTATTGCAACAGGACTTAAGTGAAAGCGGAATTGATTTGATCAAAGACTACGATCCAAGTATTCCAGAAATTTCTATAGATAATTATCTATTAGAACAAAGCATTCTAAACCTTGTTAAAAATGCTAAAGAATCTCTTGAAGAAGGAGAAGTCTTTTCCCCAGAGATAAGAATTGTTACAAGAGTCCTACGCAAAGAATTCTTGGGACAAACTCAACACAAAACTGTTTGCAGTATTTCGGTAGCAGATAATGGACCTGGTATACCTAAAGATCTAAAGGATTCGATATTTTTTCCTATGATATCTTCAAAAGCTACAGGGTCAGGCTTAGGCCTTTCTATTACACAAGGAATTATCTCTCAACATAATGGGATTATTAAGTGTGAAAGCGAACCAGGTAAAACTGAATTTAGTATTCTTATACCTATTAAGCATCAGGTCCATGATCAAGAACTTAGGAGAGCTAATGCCTAAAAAGAATTTAGTTTGGGTAGTTGATGATGACGAATCAATAAGGTGGGTTCTAGAAAAAGGACTTTCTGAAAGCGGTTTGAAGGTAGAAACATTTGAATCAGCTCATCAAGTAATAAAAAAATTAGAAGAAGAGTCTCCGGGGGCAATATTAACTGACATCAAAATGCCTGGGACAAGTGGATTAGCTCTTTTGGACCAAGTAAAAGAGATTAGACCAGATATACCAGTCATAATAATGACAGCTCACTCTGATCTAGAAAGTGCAGTTGAATCTTATGAACATGGAGCCTGGGAGTACCTTCCTAAGCCGTTCGACATAGATGAGGCAATAAAAATTGTAAAACGGGCCATCACTCCCGATGAAGGAGTGGAAGAGGAAATAGATAATCAACCTAAGGCAGAAATAATAGGAGAAGCTCCTGCAATGCAAGAAGTCTTTAGAGCCATAGGAAAATTATCTAATTCAAATTCTACTGTGTTATTGGTTGGACAAACCGGCACAGGAAAAGAGCTAGTAGCTCAAGCTTTATTTCAACACAGCCCCAGAAAAGAAAAAGCTTTCATAGCCCTGAATATGGCTGACATACCTAAAGAATTGTTAGAAGCAGAGTTATTTGGTCATGAAAAGGGGGCTTTTACTGGAGCAGATGAAAGAAGAATAGGCAGATTTGAACAAGCCAATGAAGGAACCCTTTTCCTTGATGAGATTGGTGATATGCCTCTAGAAACCCAAACTAGACTGTTAAGAGTACTTTCCAATGGAGAATTTTATAGGGTTGGGGGCAGAAAACCGATAACAGTGGATGTTCGAATAATAGCTGCTACTCATCAAAGCCTAGAGGAGCAGGTAGAAAAAAAGGTTTTTAGAGAGGATCTTTTTCATCGCTTAAATGTAATAAAAATTTCTTTACCAAACCTTAGTGAAAGAAGAGCTGACATTCCTGCTCTTAGCAAACACTTTCTCAAAATTAGCGCATTAGAATTGAATGAAGAGGTTAAATTTTTATCTGAAGAAGTTGAAGATTATTTTTCTAGATTATCGTGGCCGGGAAACGTAAGGCAATTAGAAAATGCTTGTAGGTGGTTAACTGTTATGGCTCCTTCAAGACAGATTAAATTAGAGGATTTGCCAGCTGATTTGAAAAGTGAAAGTACTGAGTCTAAAGCAGAGTGGACAGGAATATTAAAGTCTTGGGCTGAAGACTCCTTGGAAAAGGGAGAAACTGAGTTGTTGAATTTAGCTTTACCAGAATTTGAAAAAACCATGATAGAAGCAGCCCTAGACAAAACCATGGGTAAAAAGAATGAAGCAGCAAAGCTGTTAGGATGGGGAAGAAATACCCTGACTAGAAAAATTAAAGATTTGGGTATGACCTAAAAAATTCTATTTTGAGAGGGGCATTCCATTACCTTCCCAGGTCATCATTCCCCCACTGACAACATTAATATCAAGGTAACCTGCTTTTATAAGAGAGATTCCTGATTTTTTTGAAGCGACTCCAGTTTTGCAAACCAGAACTACTGGAGTCTCTTTAGAATGCCTTTTGGTTATTAAATGTTGTTCTAACTTGTCCTCTTGAACATTTATTGAACCGGCTATATGGCCAGAAGAAAATTCCTGAGAAGACCTAAGATCAACGACCAAAGCGTTTTCCTTATTAATCTTTCTTGTGGCTTCACCAGGGCTTAATTTTTTTCCCCCTTTTCTCCCCTCATAAACAATTAAGGCTATGAGACTTAACAATAACAGAGTTACTGCGATGAAGTTTTGAGAAATGAAAAGAAAGAATGTATTCATTTTGGATCGTGATTATATAGGTTCGTGAGTTAGAATAGTTTCTTTCTAAAGATTAATCTCGGAAATTAATACATTATCAATGGCATCTCTAGTTCTTGTTAGGCACGGTCAGAGTAAGTGGAATGAAAAAAACCTATTTACTGGCTGGAAGGACCCTGGCTTGACAGAAAAAGGAGAAAAGGAAGCCATTGAGGCAGGTTTAACCCTGAAAGAATCTGGTTATAAATTCGATATTATGTTTACTTCAGTTTTGTTAAGAGCTAAAAGAACTGGAAAACTGATTCTTGAACAAATGGGTCAAGAAGATCTAAAAACTTTTGAGAATAAAGCCTTAAATGAGAGAAATTACGGAGACCTTGCGGGCTTAAATAAAGATGAAGCAAGGAAGAAATGGGGGGAAGACCAAGTTCACAAGTGGCGAAGATCATTTGATATTGCTCCTCCGGGTGGAGAAAGTTTAAAGATGACGGCTGAAAGAGTTTTGCCTTACTTCAAAGAAAAGATTTTGCCTTTGCTAAAAGAAAACTTAGACATCGTAGTGGTCGCACACGGAAATTCTTTACGCGCATTGGTTATGCAATTGGATAAACTTAATTCGGATGAAGTAGTTAAACTTGAAATTCCAACCGGAATGCCTATTTGCTATTCAATCAACGAACGAGGTCAAGTTGAAAATAAAGTCTTGATGAAAAATTAGATTTTTCGTTCCAAGATAACGGATAAGGCTGACCTTATCTAAAAACCTCATATAAAATCTATTTTGAATGAAAGAATTTAGTACCAGACTAATCCATTGGTATGAAACCAACGGTAGAAAAGATTTGCCCTGGCAAAAAAGAAAGACTCCTTACAGGGTTTGGGTTTCAGAAATCATGTTGCAACAAACTCAAGTCAGCACTGCTATTCCCTACTTTAAAAAATTCGTCAAAGAGATTCCTGATGTAAAGAGCCTTTCTGAAGCTAGCTTAGATTTGGTACTAAGCCTTTGGTCGGGTCTGGGTTACTACGCAAGAGCCAGGAACCTTCATAAATCAGCCAAAATAATTAATCTTGAGCACGGCGGGAAAATTCCAAGTACGAGGGATGAATTAATGGCACTACCTGGCATAGGCAGATCAACTGCTGGAGCTATTCTTGCATTGGGTTTCAACAAGAAAGCACCTATTTTAGATGGCAATGTTAAGAGAGTATTGGCAAGACATTTTAAAATTGAGGGCAAGCTTGAAACCTCTTCAAAAAGAAAAGAACTATGGCAGATTTCGGAAGACCTGTTACCTGACAACAAGATAGAAGTTTATACACAAGCCATAATGGACCTGGGTGCAACCTTATGCATCAAATCCAGTCCAGCTTGCAATCTTTGCCCCCTTAACCAAGACTGCTTAGCCCTTAAAGAAGACTTAGTGACAGTTTTGCCTTCAAAAACTAAGCCCAAATCGAAACCTACTAAAAAAGTAGTTTGGCTTTTACCTCAGGGCCCATCTGGTGAAGTATTATTAGAAAAAAGGAAACCAAAAGGGATTTGGGGTGGTCTATGGGCATTTATAGAAGCTGAGAAGAAAAATGAACTGGAATTGGAACTATCTAGGAGATTTAAAACAGATTGCTTGAATATAAAAAAGCTTAGTAAAGTTAAACACAGTTTTAGTCACTACAACTTAGAAGCGATTCCTTATCTAGCAAAGCTTGAGAGTAATAAAAAATATAAAAATTCTGTTTGGGTTGACTACAAGAATGTAGAATCGTTAGGCCTACCAGCACCGATTAAAAAAACTATAAATCAACTAACAAAGCCATGACGAAAACAGTAAATTGCAGAAAATATAAAAAAGAGCTGCCCGGCTTAGATCAACCTCCCTACCCTGGACCAAAAGGTCAAGAAATATATGACAATGTCTCGAAACAGGCTTGGGAAGAATGGTTAAATCATCAAAAAATGCTTATTAATGAAGGCCAGATTAACCTCACAGATAAAGAATCAAGGAAATGGTTAAGTGAACAAATGGATTTATTTCTTTCGGGAGAGGATTACGCAAGACCTGAAGGCTATACTCCTCCAAAAGAATAGTAGCTTCTTTAAGGCTGTATATTTGTATACAATCCGCTCAACATTTTGCCCAGATAGCTCAGTTGGTAGAGCAAAGGACTGAAAATCCTTGTGTCGGTGGTTCGATTCCACCTCTGGGCACCATTTCTAGGATTTCTTAAATTTGAGCTTTAACAAGAATTGTAATAGCCTGAGTTAGAGCAATTAACCTTGAAATAGTCAAAATGGAAATACCTGTCTTAGATATAACTGATAAAACTCAGGATAAAATAGAAAACCTTTCAGAATCCGGTTGTTTAGTTGTAAAAAATGCCATATCGGAGGATACAAGAGAGAAAGTTAAAACAGAACTAGAACCAGCGATGGAAATGTCCCCTGCAGAGGTCGATGATCCTGAAGCCTTTTATCCTGGAAATACTAAACGAATGAGTGCCTTGGTCGCGTTATCTGAAACTTCTGGAAAACTAGCAATCGATAAAATGTCTATGGACATTTGTGACCATTTTTTATTACCTAACTCAAACTGTGGTTATCAACTTCATGTAAGCGCTGCTCTGGAAGTTGGTCCTGGTTCTCGTAAACAAATATTACATAGAGAGGAAGACCCATTCCCATTTTTTGATCTTCCGCGACCGAATCTAATTGTTGCAAGTATGTGGGCGATAACTGACTTTCGCTCAGACAATGGGGCTACCTTGCTTGTACCAGGAAGTCACAAATGGGGGAAAGATAGAGAGCCAAAAGATGAAGAAATACTATCAGCAGAAATGCCAGCAGGGTCAGTCTTGTATTGGTTGGGAGGAACTCTGCATGGAGCAGGAGCAAATGTTTCAAATGACTGGAGATATGGGGTCATTCTTACTTACTCTCTGGGTTGGTTACGTCAGGAAGAAAATCAATATCTAGATGTACCTTCAGAAGAAGTAAAAAAACTTCCTAAAGATCTTGCAAGACTAATTGGCTATAGGGCTTATGGCGGATTAGGATTCTCCATAAATCCAGAACATTTCTTCATGCAAGAAGACTCTTCGTATCGTGATTAGATTTCACCTCTGGGAACCATTCTCAAGACTCCTCTTATTTTACAAAGTGAGTTTACAACCGAATTCTTCCCCAATTTTTTTAAATCCCAACATCAAATTAATTTGAAACATGGGGTTGTTCTCTTCATTTCCTGTGAATACTTTTTTAAAGCCTTTCTTTTTTAAATCCAATAAAGCATGGATTTTCACGGCACTGCATATGCCTTGACGCCGGTATTCCGGTAAAACACCAGTCAGTCCTGTAGAAATTTTATCGTTAGACCGAAGCGATCTTGCATAAGTAGATAGCGCCACCCATTTGTCACCATCCACAACAATGTAAACATCCTCTTCTTTAAACCAAGGACAAAATATACTGGATTTCCAAAAATCAAAATCAAGATCTAAAACTAGATCAATTGGAACATCCTGTTCAACCCTTTCATAAAGATCGAACAGCTTTGTTTCCCAGTCAGCATTTAATTTTTTTAGCTCTTGAAGGTTTGAAATAACATAAGTGCTTTTTTTAAATCTGGATACTGAAGATTCAAAGTCCTCAATAAAGAACTTGTCTAGACTAATTTCAGATATATATTCTAGAAGTGATATTTCAAATCCGTTCCTCTGATAAAAGTCTTTATACCAATTACTACCTGTATATGACCAGGCACGAAAAATCTTAACCTTCATTTTTCTTGCTCTTTTAATTTGATGTTCTAGATACTGTTCAGCACTGTCTAAGTACTTATCTTCTTGGGGTATTGCTAGAGTGGAGTCTAAGAGATTTGGATCAAAGCCCCATTGGTCATGATGAGTAGCTCCCCAGCCAACAACCTGTCCTTCATATCGGATAAAATCTAATTGAGCTTTGCATTTAAGCGGGATTAATGCAGCGTCATAGCGACACATTTCAACGGACTCCCAATTCTTCCAGGGATAGGGCCAGAGAACATCTTGCAAGCTCACCAACAAAGAAAAATGCTCATCAGAGCTATCAAAATTTATAATATCTAACACATGTAAATGATACACTTTGAAACAATAAACGGAGTAAACATGACTGCAATAAATGAAGTAACTAATTTAGAAATTGAATCTAATATAGCTGTCTTAACCTTAAATTCCCCCCCAGTTAACGCTCTTTCAGCTAATGTGAGAGAAGGACTGCATGTTGGTGTAAAACAGGCCATAGAAGATGAAAGCGTAAAAGCAATTGTATTAATTTGTGAAGGCAGAACTTTTATTGCCGGAGCTGATATAACTGAATTTGGACAAGCCCCTAAAGGCCCTTCCCTTTTTGATGTCCAAGACATGATAGAAGAGTCTCCTAAGCCAGTAATTTCGGCAATTCACGGCACGGCTCTTGGAGGTGGTTTAGAAGTAGCTCTTACTTGTCATTATCGAATTGCTATCCCCTCTGCAAGATGTGGCCTTCCTGAAGTAAACCTCGGATTGCTTCCAGGTGCTGGTGGAACCCAGCGTTTGCCACGAATAGTTGGCGCTAAAAAAGCCCTAGAGATGGTTACTTCCGGACAGCATGTTCCTGCAAAACAATGCCTTGAAATGGGATTGATTGATGAAATAGCAGAAGAGGAGAACCTATTGGCAGATGCAATAAAATTTGCTTCTTCAATAGTAAATGAGAATAAACCTTTGGTTAAAGTTCGAGAAAATGAAGAAAACATCAAGGGTGACAAAGGGAATGAAGCTCTCTTTGCGGATTTTAGAAAGTCTATTGCAAGAAAAACGAGGGGGTTTTTAGCGCCAGAATACAACATCCAATGTATAGAGGCGGCGGTTAACAAACCTTTCGAAGAGGGTCTAAAAGTTGAGAGGGATCTTTTTACTAAACTTGTTACTGGTAGTCAGTCAGCAGCCCAAAGATATGTCTTCTTTGCTCAAAGACAGGTCAATAAAATTCCAGATATCCCTCGTGAAACTGAAATAAGTGAGATTAGCTCTGTGGGTGTAATAGGAGCAGGAACGATGGGCGGTGGCATCTCAATGAACTTTGCCAATGTGGGTATACCAGTAACCATAGTTGAACAAAATCAGGAACGTTTAGACAAGGGTTTAGCCATCATTAAGAAGAACTACGAGAATACTGCCAATAAAGGAAGAATCTCTATGGAAGATGTGGAAACTAGAATGGGGTTGATCACAGGTGAATTATCTGTAGAGGCTTTAAACTCTCAAGACTTAATAATTGAAGCTGTTTTTGAAAACATGGATTTAAAGAAGGAGATTTTTAAGAAACTAGATGGTATTGCCAAGGAAGGGGCTATTCTTGCTTCTAATACATCTGCGCTTAATGTTAACGAAATAGCGGCCGAAACAAAAAGACCAGAGGATGTGATTGGTCTTCATTTTTTCAGTCCTGCCAATGTAATGAGATTATTAGAAATCGTTAGAGGAGAAAAGACCTCTAAATCAGTTGTTGCTAGTTCTATGTCGATTGCTAAAAAGATAGGCAAGATTGCAGCTGTTGTAGGCGTTTGCCCTGGCTTTGTTGGAAATAGAATTCTAGCTCAGAGACAAAGAGAAGCTAACAAATTGATTCTGGAAGGAGCCTTGCCTTGGGATATAGATGATGCTTTATTTGATTTTGGTTTCCCTATGGGGCCCTTCGCTATGTCAGATCTTGCGGGACTAGATATAGGTTGGAACAAAGAAACTTCAAAGGGAGAAACTTTAAGAGATCTACTTTGCGAAGCAGGTCGTTTAGGACAAAAATCTGGAAAAGGATTTTATCTTTATGACCAAAACAGAAATAAATCTCCTGATCCAGAAGTTGAAACCATTATCAGAGAATTTGCTGAAGCCAGACAGATACGATTGAGGGAGATCACTAAAGAGGAGATATTGCAAAGATGTTTATATCCCATGATTAACGAAGGATTCAAAATCTTAGACGAAGGCATGGCTATTAGAGCAAGTGATATAGATATTGTTTGGATCAATGGATACGGCTGGCCTGCCTATGAGGGCGGTCCTATGTTCTATGGAAGTTTGATCGGTTTTGATAAAGTTCTAGAGTGGTTAAAAAATATGGAAAGTGAATTGGGTCCAGAATTTAAACCTTCTCCGTATTTAGAAAAGGTAGTAGAAGAAAATATAAATATTTTTGCTTAACTTAAAATAACTTTTTTCTGCTCTCTGTAGTTATTAATGAAACCTCTGTAGTTTAGATATAACCATAGAGGTGTAACCAACAATATCCACCACAACTCTGTTACAACCAATAAATAGATACCGGGGATATTCACCAAGAAAAAAGCAATAAACCCGTACATTCGTAGCTTCGCGCTTAAGCTGGTGAGCAAAAAAGTCCCGAGAATTGACAGACCTTGGTCTAAGCCTTGTGCCATATTAAATAAATTTAGTTCAAACATAATTCACCTCTCCCTTCTGTAACAAATTGAAGTTAGCCTTGTATAATCAAGCTATTGTCCTTAGTACATCTTATAACCTTTTCATGAAAATAATTATCTTGTCTGCAATTGAGCCAGAAATTCGCTCTCTAGACACTGAATATGAAATTGCCCTTACTGGTGTGGGCAAGGTTAATGCTGCACTATCGGCCTTTAAAACTATTAGAGAGAGAAAACCAGACTTAATTATCAACTTTGGTACTGCTGGTTCATTAAAAAAGAATGTCTCAGGCCTAGTTGATTGCAAATATTTTGTTCAACGAGATATGGACTCAAGGCCTTTGGGAGCAGAATTAGGGCAAACGCCCTTTGAAACAGATCCGCCAAGGATTATTGAAACACCTGATCACCCTATCAATACCATCAATATGAACTTGGTTTGCGCAACTGGTGATTCTTTCGTTCAATCTGAAATTGGACTAAAAGCAGATGTGGTTGATATGGAGGCTTACGCCATAGCTAAAGTCTGCTATTTAGAGTCGATTCCCTTTGCTTGTTTTAAATTCATTTCTGATTTTGCTGATAACAGTGCAGCTAATGATTTTAGTGAAAACGTTAAGAATGCAGGCAAGATATTTTCTGAATACCTAAGCAAACAGCTAATCTAGCTGGATCAAGCTCTCAACTCTAATGCCATTAGACAGAGTTAATTCTTCTGGGTGGATACTAATCAAATCTATTAAAACAAGGGCTTGTTTTACTTTATAACCTGCTTTTAGGCATAAATCACATGCTGCAGATATAGTCCCTCCTGTAGCAAGGATGTCGTCAATCAGCACAATTTCAGTGCCTTTTTTTTGAGCTTCCTTAATTTCGAGCTTACCCAAACCATATTCAAGTTCATATTCAATATCTATTTTAGGGGGTGGGAGTTTCCCCCCTTTCCTTAATAACAGAAGGCCTAGATTTAATCTTTCTGCCATCGCTGAGGCAAAGATAAATCCCCTTGAATCAACCCCTGCTAGCAAACGAGGATGTTCACTAACTAGATTGCACAAACCCTTAATGCTTTCTTCAAATACTTTTGGATTTAAAAGTAATGGAGAGATATCTTTAAAATTAATACCTTCTATTGGCCAATCCTTAACTGAATCTATGTATTTTTTTAGGTCCATAAGAGTCTGAATCTTTACACTTATACAATACAATAACGATCTTAAATCAATTGGAAAGCTTTAAATGAGCAATGCCGCATCTATACTTTCTATACTTGCATGTTTGGCGTTAGGGGCGATTGTGGCTTTAGCGGGTAGCCCGGGTTCGATTACTTTTAACGGCCTGCCCTCTTTCGCACTGGCCGCATCCATAGGCTTTATACTTCATTGGTTAATTTTTATTCCTTCATACATTTACCAAACAGAACATTATTTCGATTTAATTGGTTCCATTTCCTATATATCAATAGTTCTTTTCACTTTCCTCGCCCTTAATAATCTAGACATCAGATCAATCTTAATAGGTCTGCTTATTATGGTTTGGGCAGTAAGGCTGGGGTCGTTTCTTTTTGTAAGGGTTAAAAGAGACGGAAAAGACAATAGATTCACTGTGATGAAAACAAAATTTTGGTGGTTTCTATTTACTTGGACCATAGGAGGTTTGTGGGTTTTCATTACCATGGCAGCTGGCTTAGCAGCGATGACCTCAGCTAAGGTTGTCCCGTTGGGTTGGTATGCCTTAATTGGAATAGTTTTATGGTTAGAAGGATTCATATTTGAAGTAGTTGCCGACCACCAAAAGACTAGATTTAGATCAAAAAAAGAAAATCGGGATAAATTTATTAATGAAGGTCTTTGGTCTCTCTCAAGACATCCAAATTATTATGGGGAAATCACTTTATGGCTTGGAATAGCATTCATAGCTTTCCCAGTTTTACAGGGTTGGCAGTTACTTACTTTGATTTCTCCGATTTTTGTTTATATTCTCTTAACTAGAATTAGCGGAATTACCATGTTAGAGAGAAAGGCAGATAAAAAATGGGGTGACGATCCAGAGTATCAGTTGTATAAGGAAACCACTTCATCCCTAATTCCAATAGCTAAAAGAAAAAAATAAGGAGAAAAAATGAGTGAAGATAAAAAAACGGGCAGTTGCTTATGTGGTGAAGTTAGTTATAGCTTTAATGAATCATCAGTCATATCAGCCCATCATTGTCATTGTAAGGACTGTCAAAAATCAACAGGCTCGGGAAAGGCTACAATTATTATGATCCCTGAAAATGCATTGCAGATGAATGGAGAAATCAAGATCTATACCGTAACTGGAACTGACGGAAGTCATGTAAGTCGAGGCTTTTGTGAATCGTGTGGCTCTCCCCTGATAAGTTACATCGAAGAAATGGAAGGTATCAGATTGATAAAGGCAGGAAGCTTAGACGACTCATCCTGGTTAAAAATAGATTCTAATTTCTGGAGTTCAACTGCAAGAGTTTGGTCTCCTGTTGATGAAACTCTACATAGTTTCAATAAAAATCCTCAAACTTAAATCTAATTAAAAGGGACTTTTGTTGAAACCTTCTGAGATATATGAAGATTTGGTTTCCACTGAAGAGTTAATTAACGACTCTGCTCAAAAAAAACTGTTAGTTGAACTAGACGGATTGCGCAACAGGGTTACGTCTAGATCTAGATCTTGGTTCAACAAGAAACCTCTTAAAGGGTTATACATTTACGGAACTGTTGGCACTGGCAAGACTCAACTCATGGATATCTTTTTTAAAAGCTTGGATTTTAATAACAAGACCAGGCTTCATTTCCATAGATTTATGCAAAAACTTCATGAAGATATGAATAATCATGCCAAGCAAGAAGACCCAATAAAGACAGTCGTTGAAAAATTATCTAGGAAAACGGATATTCTCTGCTTTGATGAATTCTTTGTGGAAGATATTGGTGATGCAATGATGTTAGCCAGATTCTTAGATCAACTCTTTAAAATTGGTATACCTTTAATTGCAACTTCTAATATTCATCCTGAGAAGCTATATGAAGATGGCCTTCATAGAGATAGATTCTATCCAGCTATAGATGCTCTAAAAAATCATTGCAAAATCTATCTGCTTGAAGCTTCCCAAGATTATAGGCTGAGGAATCTTGAACAAGAGAAGATCCAGCTTATCTCTGGAACTAAGGAAGTCGAAGAAATACTATCTAAACACTTTAATTCACTTGCTCAGGGAAAGGTGATGTATTCTCAATCTATAGAGATATTAGGGCGAAGTATAGATACTATACGCCTCTCTCAAGGCGTAGCTTGGTTCAGTTTTAAAAACATTTGTGATGGACCAAGGAGCTCGAAGGATTACATAGAAATTAGCAAAGAGTTCCATACTCTCTTGGTATCAGATATACCCTTTCTTTCAAAGTCAAAAGAGAATGAAACCAGAAGGTTTATTGCTCTTGTTGATGAATGTTATGAACGAAAAGTAAACCTGATTATTTCTTCAGAAAAAAAGATCAAAGAGATCTATTCAGGGTCTAAGCTCTTAAAACCAATACAAAGAACCCTCAGTAGACTTGAAGAGATGAAGTCGAGAGAATTTCTCTCTTTACCCCATCTCTCTTGATTAGATACTTTTAAGAATACTAACTTCTGGACGACCTGCCATATATTGGCCCATTTCACCGCCTATTGTTTTCATGTATTCTGTTTGTCCGTGGGCATCTAAAGCATCTTGAGATTCGTAGCGCTCTAAAACAACATAAGTAGTGTCATCCTGACCCTTATACCAATCATAGTAAACGACGCCAGGTTCATTCTCAGTTACCGCGCTTTGTAATCTTGAAGCAACTTCTTCAAATTCTTCATTGGTTCCTTCCTTAATTTTCATGGTTGCAATTATTCCTATCATTTAGTCCTCACTTATTAGAAATTAAATGTAAACTTTATTTCTATTTAAAGGAATAATCGAGTACTTTTCTAATAATGAAAAATCTAGTTATTGTGGGTGGGGGCCAATCAGCTGCTCAATGCGTATTAACTCTGAGAAGAAATGATTTTAAAGCTCCTATTACAATAATTTCGGAAGAGCACCATTTACCTTACCAGCGCCCACCTCTATCCAAAGAATATTTAGCAGGTGAAGTCAGCCTAGATAGGGTTTACATGAAATCTCAAGATTTCTTTGATCAAAATAATGTTGTTATAAAACATTCAATGAAAGCCATTTCATTAGACCGGGAAAGCAAAACCGTTAATTTATCTAGCGGAGACAATATTGAATATAAAAATCTGGTCATTGCAACGGGGAGTAGAGTAAGAGAATTAGATGTTGAAGGCTCACATTTAAAGAATATCAATTACTTAAGGACAATTGACGACTCCAATGATCTTAAGAAGTACTTTAAGAGCGGAAAAAAGTTAGTAATTATTGGTGCGGGATATATAGGTCTAGAAGTTGCTGCTGCTGCTGTGAAAAAAGGATTGAAGGTAACAGTAGTGGAAATGGCTGATCGGGTAATGAACAGGACAGTAGATCCTGTTATTTCAGAATATTTTGATAATTTGCACCGCGCTAATGGTGTTGAAATCTTTTTGGAATCAGCTTTGGAAAGGTTTGAAGGAAAAAGTGGTGTCGAAAAGGTCATTTGTAACAACAATAAGACCGTAGAAGCAGACGGGGTAGTCGTGGGAGTGGGTATATTACCTAATCAAGAGATAGCTGAGTCTGCAGGACTCAAATGCAACAACGGAATCCTGGTTGATGAATACGGCAGAACAGAAGACCCCTCTATATTTGCTTGTGGGGATTGCACTAATCACCCCAGCTTTTATATGAAAAAAAATATCAGACTGGAATCTGTACACAATGCTTTAGAGCAAGCTAAGACAGTTGCACTGTCATTGATGGGTAAACCTGAAAAATATGATCAAGTACCTTGGTTCTGGTCTGATCAATACGATGACAAGCTTCAAATAGTTGGCCTGTCCGGAGATCATGATGAAATAGTTACTAGAGGGTCTGTGGAAACAGGAACATTTTTGCTCTTTTACCTCAAAAAAGGAGAACTTATCGCTGTTGATTCTGTCAATAATCCGAAAGATTTTTTAATTTCAAAAAAGCTGGTTGCAAATAAGTTAAAAATAAGTTCAGATGTGCTTTGCGACCAATCAGTTGACCTTAAAGGCCTACTCAAATGAAAGAAATAGTTGAAACTGAATACTCCTTAGGACAAGTTGTTAAGCACAAATACCTAGATTTCAGAGGCGTGATCTACGATGTAGATCCAGAATTCAATAATACTGAAGAGTGGTATGAATCAATACCTGCTGAAATTAGACCCAAGAAAGAACAGCCTTTTTATCATGTTTTTGCTGAGAATGATCAGGTTTTCTATTCCGCTTATGTGTCTCAACAAAATTTACTAATAGACGATAGTCAAACTCCTATTGAACACCCCGATGTACCCGTTTTCTTCGGTGAGTTTAATGGAGAATCATACAATATTCTGGACGCAACTAAGAATTAACCCTTTTCTTTAGAGTAGCCAAAGCCACACAAGCATTAAATATCTTCATTGCTTCCTCCAGCTCTTGATTAGTACAAGCAGTGGGGGCTAGCCTAATAATTTCATCATTAGGATCTACTCCGTAAGGAAATGTTGCCCCTGCTGGAGTTAGTTTTAATCCAGCTTTATTAGCTAAATTCACTATTTCTCTTGCAAGACCTGATTCAGCTTTAAAAGTGACAAAATATCCCCCGGTTGGCTTAGTCCAGGAGCCATAATTCTGTTTTGAAAGCCATTCTTGAACTAATTCAAATTTAGGACCTACTATCTCAGCATGTTTATTCATGTGACTTTTAAGACCTTTAAAGTCTTTAAAGAACTTGATATGTCTAGCTTGATTTACTTTATCTGGCCCTATAACCATAGAAGAGTAATGTTTAATAAACTTTTCTAAATTATTCTTACTCATCGCTATAAAGCCTACACCTGATCCTGCAAAAGTGATTTTTGATGTGGAGGCAAAAGCTATTATTGAATCTTGTAGATTTTTTTCTTTGGCTGAAGAGAAAATATTTGGAAGCGGCTCAGATTCAGCAAAATCATGAACTGCATAAGCATTGTCCCAAAATATTTTGAACCCTTCTCTAGAGCCAGCAATTTCTAACAACCCATTTATAGACTCTTCGTTATAAGTCTCGCCTGTAGGATTTGAATGTTTAGGGACACACCATATACCTTTGATAGAAGAGTCACTTTCAACGATGGATTTTGTTTTTTCTATATCTGGCCCTTTCCCTGTAAGCGGAACTGGAATCATGTTGAGTGAAAACTCATCACATAGAGTGAAATGTCTGTCAAATCCAGGAACTGGGCAAAGAAAAGAATTTCTTTCGTTCATTGACCAGGGTCCCTCGCCATTTCCTTGAAAAAATAAACTTGAAACATATTGGGCCATTAAAGTAAGACTACTATTACCTCCAGCAATGACCATTTCCTTTTTACACCCTAAAATCTCTGAACCTAATTGCCTCATCCCTTCAAGGCCTAGTAATCCTCCATAATTCCTTATATCAATTCCATCCTGATCAAAGTCGCCTGCCAAAACATTCTCTAATTCAGCAGAAAGATTCAATTGTTCACTTGATGGCTTGCCTCTAGTTAAATCTAAGTGAAAACCTTTTGATTTTAGTTCTTGATAATGCTCTTCAGCCTCTTGAACACTTAAATTTTGATTCATCTTTTGGATTTGGTAAGTATTTTTACCTTCAATAAATAATATCATTACGAAACATTTCTATACAGCTTTGTGAGTATCTGGTTAATTATTAACCAGTTCAAAAAAGAGACGTTGCTAAAGGTTCTTGTAAAAAACTACACAGGGTTATCCACAATAAGAGTGGATAACAGATAACAAAAAACGGAATAAGAAGTAAAATACGGAAATCTAAATATTAGCCTTGAAAAAAACTGCATTACACGAACTACACTTGAGGTCTTCTGCAAAGATGGTCGACTTCCATGGCTGGGATATGCCCATACACTATGGTTCTCAACTCAAGGAACATGAATTTGTTAGAAACTCTTGTGGTATTTTCGATGTCTCTCACATGACTATTCTTGATGTTAAGGGTAAGGATGCAAAAGAATTCCTGAGAAAGCTTTTAGCCAACGATATTAATGCTCTAGAGCGAGACTTTGACGGCATGTATTCAGCTTTATTAAACGAAACAGGGGGTATTCTTGACGATTTGATAGCTTACAAGCTTGAATCGGGGTATAGGCTAGTGGTCAACTGCGCGACCAGAGAATCAGATATAAGTTGGATGGAATCTCAGTTAGGCAATATGGATATTTCTCTTTCAGAGCGTACTGATTTATCCATGATAGCCATTCAAGGCCCTCTAGCCTTAGACACTCTATCCAAATGTTTTTCTCCTGATGCTTCTAACGAATTAATCAAAAGAATGCCCTTCCAGGGATTAATGGAAGAAGGAACTTTAGTCACAACTACCGGGTACACTGGAGAAAAAGGTGTCGAGGTAATGATAGATCATGAGAAAGCAAAAACTTTGTGGGAGAAAGCCTTAGTATCTGGAGCCAAACCCATTGGCCTTGGTGCACGAGATACGCTTAGGTTGGAAGCTGGCATGAATCTTTATGGATTTGAAATGGATGAGAAGATTTCTCCATTAGAATGCAATATGGCTTGGACAGTTTCTTTAAAGGATAAAGAAAGAGACTTTATAGGAAAAGACTCTTTTAAGCTTAAAAAAGAAACGGGAGAATATCACGTTCTAAAAGGCCTTCTGTTTGAAGATAGATGCATAGTTAGGTCGGATCATGAGATTTTTATGGACGAACAAAAGATGATAAAAGGCGTGGTCACTAGCGGAACTTATTCTCCAACACTGAAAAAATCTATAGCTTTAGCTAGAATACCGCCTTCAAGCTTAAAAAATTGCCTAGCAGAAGTAAGAGGTAAAACGGTAAGGGCCTCCATAGGTGAACCTAGGTTTGTAAAAGAAGGAAAAATAGTTTTTAAGGACGAAGCTTCATGAAAGATATACCCGAAAATTATAAATTTTTATCTAGCCATGAATGGGCGAAGTTAGAAGAAGATGGAAAAGTTACAGTAGGAATTAGCGATTACGCACAAGATCAACTGGGGGATATTGTTTTTGTTGAACTCCCCGAGATAGATTCTGAAGTTAACCAAGGAGATGAGGCTGCTGTTGTTGAATCTGTTAAAGCGGCTTCTGAGGTCTACTCCCCTGTGAGCGGTAAAGTAATAGATGTGAATTCTTCCTTAGAAGATTCCCCTGAAACTGTAAATTTGTCTGCTTTTGAAGAAGGTTGGTTTTTTAAAATAGAAGCAACAGATATCTCTGAGTTAGAAAATTTGCTTTTACCTGAGCAATATAGTGAGCATTGCCAAGACTGATTGAATGTCTGAATCTAAAAAAAACTCATCTCAAACTCATTCTTCTGTCTTAAGATCATTTTCTTCAAGACATATAGGCCTGCGTGACAATGAAAGAGACGAGATACTAAATGACCTTGGTTATTCAACCTTCGAGGCTTTTATTACAGACGTTGTACCCAAAGATATTCTTAATAACTCACCATTGAAATTAGAGGAAGGTATTTCTGAAGAGAAAGCCCTGCAAGAACTCAAGCTGATAGCTTCAAAAAACACCTTACATCATTCCTTCATTGGTCAGGGTTATTACAACACCCTTACCCCAACAGTAATTTTAAGAAATGTATTTGAGAACCCCGGTTGGTACACTTCCTACACTCCCTATCAACCAGAAATATCTCAAGGGAGACTGGAAGCCCTTATAAATTTCCAGACTATGGTCAGTGACCTCACGGGTTTAGATATATCTAATGCTTCTTTACTGGACGAAGCGACTGCTGCTGCCGAAGCCATGACTTTGGCTAAAAGAGTTTCTAAATCAAAATCAAATAGTTTCTTTGTGGACGAGCTGTGTTTTCCTCAAACTATTAAAGTTATTCAAACTAGGGCCAAACCATTAGATATCAATATAATCGTAGGGTCTTCAACTGCTTGTAAGAAGGAAGATTATTTTGGAGCTATATTTCAGTACCCAAATTCTGAAGGAAACATTAATTCTTTTTCCGAAGAAATAAAATATTCAAAAGAAAAAAACGCCGTAGTTATTTTAGCTACGGACCTTCTGGCTTTGTGTTTACTAAAGCCCCCTGGTGAGCTAGAAGCAGATATAGCCATAGGTTCGTCACAAAGATTTGGAGTTCCAATGGGTTACGGTGGCCCTCATGCTGCCTTCATGTCTGTAAAGGAAGAGTTTAAGAGATTTCTGCCCGGTAGATTGGTTGGCGCTTCCGTAGATCAAAAGGGAAAGGTGGCCTACAGACTAGCCCTACAAACCAGAGAGCAGCACATAAGGAGAGAAAAGGCCACAAGTAACATATGCACAGCACAAACTCTTTTGGCAATTATGGCAGGATTCTATGCGGTGTATCATGGACCAGAGAACCTAAGGGCAATTGCCAAAGAAGTTAATGATAGGACTGTCAAATTGGCTCAGTTGCTTGAAGCAAAGAACTATAGCTTAAAATCCGAGCAATTCTTTGACACCCTGGTGATTGATTCAGGTAGTGAAACAGACTCTTTATTAGAGGCTGCTTCGGATAAAGGGATTAATCTAAGAAAAATTAACGCGGACCTTATAGGTATTTCCTTAGACGAAAGTGTCGACGATGAAGTTTTTAAGAATATTCTTTCAATATTTTCTATTAAGTCTCCTAAAAAAACTAAAGCAGTGATGACTTCTATTCCAGAAGACCTTGTTCGAACGAGTAATTATTTACGACATCCTGTTTTTAATAAGTATCACTCTGAAACAGAAATGCTGAGATACATAAAAAAACTGTACGAAAAAGATATTGCTCTTGATAGAGCTATGATTCCCCTTGGGTCTTGTACTATGAAATTAAATGCCACATCTGAAATGCTACCCGTCAGTTGGCCAGAATTTTCGTCCATACACCCCTTTGCACCTGAGAGCCAAGTATTGGGTTACAAAAAATTAATCAAAGAGCTGGAACAACAACTGGCAACGATTACAGGTTATTCAGAAATCTCTCTACAACCAAATGCAGGGTCTCAAGGTGAATACGCAGGGCTTTTAGCAATAGCTGCTTTCCATGTGAGTAAAGGAGATAAAGCTAGAAATATATGTTTAATACCCATGTCTGCACATGGAACTAATCCAGCATCGGCACAAATGGTTGGCATGAAAGTTGTCGCTATTGATTGTGATAAAGAAGGAAATATAGATTTGAATGACCTGGAAAAAAAGGCCAATGAGTATTCAGATAATCTTTCGTCAATTATGATCACCTACCCTTCTACGCATGGAGTATTTGAAACAAATGTAAGAGAAGTTTGTAATATTGTCCACAAACATGGTGGTCAAGTTTATATCGATGGAGCAAACCTAAATGCCATGGTGGGCTTGTGTTACCTGGGGGAATTTGGGGGAGACGTATCTCATTTAAACTTGCATAAAACTTTCTGTATTCCACACGGTGGCGGTGGCCCTGGAGTAGGGCCCATTGGGGTAGCAGATCACTTAAAAGATTTCCTGCCTGGCAATCACATGGAAGAATCTTCTGTCGGCCCTGTAAGTGCTACTGAATGGGGCAGTGCAAGTATTCTTCCTATTAGCTGGATGTACATAAAGATGATGGGGGCGTCGGGATTAAAGAAAGCTACTGAATCAGCTATCTTGAACGCTAACTATATAGCTCATCGTTTGAAGGGGCATTATGAAGTACTTTATAAGGGAGAAAACGGTCTAGTGGCCCATGAATGCATAATTGATCTGAGAAATTTAAAAGAAAGTGTAGACATCAGTGTTGAAGATATTGCAAAAAGGCTCATAGATTACGGTTTCCATGCCCCAACTATGTCATGGCCTGTAGCAGGAACTTTAATGATAGAACCTACTGAGAGTGAATCTAAAGCTGAATTAGATAGATTTTGTGAGGCCATGATCGGCATAAGAAAGGAGATCAAGAGAATAGAGACTGGAGATTTAGACAAAGAAGATAATATGTTAAAAAATGCTCCTCATTCTGCTGAACACGTTTCAGATGATAATTGGAACCATTCTTACTCTCGTTCAGAAGCAGCTTACCCAGTAGAAAGTTTAAGAGCTGATAAGTACTGGTGTCCAGTTAGCAGGGTCGACAATGTTTATGGAGACAGAAACTTAGTCTGTAGCTGCCCTTCTATGGAAGAGTTATATTAATAAATATTAGAAATTAAAGATTGTCATTAGAAGATGAATATAGGCCGTGTGTAGTAGCGGTTATCGTAGGCCCTTCAGATAGAATTTTGTGGTGTCAGAGAATAGATCATAATGGATGGCAGTTTCCTCAGGGTGGCATAGACCAAGGAGAGTCTGCCAGAGAAGCGATTCTTAGAGAAACTCAAGAAGAAGTAGGGTTAGGGCCAGAAGATATTGAGATCATATTTGAAACAGAGGATTGGTTTAAATATGACGTTCCAAAAGACAAGAGACCCAAATACTTTAGAAGAAATATTTATAAGGGACAAAGGCAAAAGTGGTTCTTAGCAAAACTGATTGCTGATGAGAGCAAGATCAACCTCAAGGCATCAAGGCCAATAGAATTTGATGAGTGGTTATGGTCAACCTACTGGTATCCCCTTAAGACTGTTGTTCCCTTTAAAAGAGAAGTATACAGGGAGGCTTTGGTTCAAATTCTACCCGAATATAATAAGCTTATTTCTAAGGAATGACTTCCTAATACTAGTCTTTATTAACTACCAGCATTAAGGATTCAAGAAAGTCAATTGAGGCTTTTTATTTTCTTTGTTAAAAAAATATTAAACACATTTTTTAATTAAATAAATTTTAATGGGGTTATTTTCTGGTTCTTATTATCTTAGCTATAAGCGATAATGGCGTTTCTTTCGTGTTAGAACTTTTTTTATTTTTTTTACTGGGAATTTTTTCCGGTATTTTAGCGGGACTCTTTGGGATAGGAGGAGGGATTATTATCATTCCTGTTTTTTTCTCCATTTTTAAAAATCTAGTAGGAATCCCTGAAGAATCATTAGCTCATACAGTTTTAGGTACTTCTTTGGGTGTAATTGTCTTTAGCTCTTTGGCCTCTACTTATTCTCACAATAAACGAAAAGCAGTTATTTGGGATGTCTTGAAGGTCATAGCTCCCAGCATCTGCGTTGGCGCTGCCTTAGGGGCTGTAACTGCCAGTTATATCGCAAGTTCAACTCTTCAGATACTGGTGGCTATATTTCTGGTTCTTATATCGATTCAGATGGCATTTGAATTTCCGCCACCAAATCAGAACCCAAGGACAAGCATCATGGGGCCAGTAGTAGTAGGCAGTGGTATTGGCTGGTTTTCAGGAATTTTCGGAATCGGTGGTGGTGTATTTTCGGTTCCTTATTTTTATCACAGAGGATTACAAATGACTCAAGCCATTGGATCTTCTGCTGCCTGCGGAATTCCCATAGCTGTTTCTGGTTCAATCTCATATATGATTGTTGGTTCTAATATATCAAACCTTCCTGAGTATTCAGTGGGCTATGTATATCTGCCCGGAGCTATCGTGGTTGGTTTAGCGAGTGCTTGGAGCGCCATAGTCGGAGTTAGAGCAGCACACAGAATAAAGCAAAAGAAGCTCAGATTGGCCTTTGCAATTCTTCTAATGATTATGGGACTAAACCTACTTCTAAGATAAAATTCAATAGATGGATTACTACTGGAAAGCTAATCTTAAGATATTAACCTGCCTTTTAACCGTCTGGTTCCTTGTCTCTTTTGGTTTCGGAATTCTACTTTCTGATTGGCTCGATCAATTTAGGATTGGGGGCTTCAAATTAGGGTT
>ERZ651768.187-NODE-187-length-45008-cov-4.075471_pt1 | contig 45008 bp, 41 predicted proteins | sample MGYA00514754_ERZ651768 | MGnify/ENA metagenome assembly ERZ651768
CCAATAATGATTAAAATAATAGCTTTTGGAGTATTTTCTTTGATTTCCATAATATATGATTGAAAATAGTATTTAAATGTATGTCTATAGTAAAAATTTATAATGTCATCGGAATTATGTCAGGAACTTCAATGGATGGAGTTGATTGTAGCTATTTAAAAACAGATGGAGAATCTTTTGTTTCTATTATTTGTGAATCTACTTACAGATATTCAATAAATTATAGAAATAAATTAGAAAAAATCGTTAAAGATATTAAGACAATAAGTAAAAGCAAAAGAAATAAATATATTAAAAATAATGAACAATTAGTTACAAACTATTTTGCTAAAGTAATAAATAAATTTATTAATGAAAATAATATTAAAAAAAAACATGTAGAATATATTGGTTTAAGCGGACAAACTATTCTTCATGATCCAAAAAATTGTATTTCAATTCAATTAGGTTCATGTAGAAAAATTAAAAACAAATTAGGCATAAAGATTATTGGAAATTTTAGACAAAATGATATTAGCCTTGGGGGTGAAGGTGCTCCTATTGGATCATTTTACTATAAATACATTCTTGATAAAATCTTAAAAACATAGTAAGCAACTAGTAAACTTAATATAAATTTTAATATGCCCAATTTAAATGATTTTTATATTGAAAAACAAAAATACAATTCTTAGAATTTAAAAGAGTTAATATAATATTAAAATATAAATATTTTATCTTTGTAAAACATCAACAATAACATGAAAAAATCCTTACTTATTTTAATAGCTTTTACATTTTTTATTAGTAATAAAATTTCTGCACAATACACTGAAATTATTAATTCTAATAGACCTGGAGATTCTCAAAGTGCTTTTTCAGTTGGATCAAATGTAATTCAAATAGAAACTGGAGCATATTTATTAAATGAAAAGCATGAGCTATTAGATAATAAAGTTAAAGGAATGGGATTAAACTTTATGCTTAGATATGGGCTTATTCTTGAAGAGTTAGAAATACAAGTCAGTGGTATTTATCAAAATGATCAATTCACTGATATGAGATCAACTATAGATACTAAATACAATAGAAGTAATTTTAAAAAATTTAAAATTGGAGCTAAATATTTAGTGTATGATCCATATAAAAATAGGGATGATGGCCCTAATTTATATAGTTATTGGGCAAATAATAAATTTAAATGGAATTCTCTTATTCCAGCAGTTTCAGTATACGCAGGAATAAATATTGATGGAGAAAACAATCCTTACACTGCTCCTGGGATAAAGGGTGTTAGTCCTATTTTTACAATAGCTACTCAAAATAATTTCAGTAATAATTTTGTACTTATAACTAATTTAATTCTTGAGAGGATTGGAACAGACCAAAATGACTTTGAATATATAACAACCCTTATCTATGCTATTAATAGTCAGTGGGTTAGCTTTATTGAAGCCCATGGAATAAATAGTGATTTTTATGCTGAAAATATGTTAAAATTTGGTGCTGCATATCTTAGTAATGAAAACTTACAACTTGATGCATCATTAGTAATTAATTTTAAGAACACGCCAAGAATATTTTATATTAATTTTGGAGGCAGCTATAGATTTGATTTACACAAAGACAGTGAATGATAAAAATTGAAGAAGTAAAAAATAATTCTGATTTAAAGAAATTTGTAAAATTCCCCTTTAAATTATATAAAGACTCAAAATATTGGGTTCCTCCTATTATAAGTGAAGAAATAAATATTTTTAATTCTGATATTAATCCTGCACTAAAGAATGCCAATGTCTCACTATATATAGCTATAATTGATAATGAAATCGTTGGTAGAATTGCAGCTATTATTAATTCCATAGAAGTAAATGAGCAAAAAACAAAAAAAATTAGATTTGGTTGGTTTGATGTAATAGATGATTTAAATGTTACTAAAAAATTGATTGATAAAGTAATTGAAATTGGAAAGGCTAATAATCTTGAATATATGGAGGGACCAATGGGTTTTTCAAATTTAGATAAAGTTGGAGTTCTGACGTATGGATTTGATAAAATTGGAACTATGGTTACCTGGTATAATCATCCTTACTACTCATCTCATTTTAAAAAACTCAATTTTACAGTAGAAAAAAAGTATTCAGAAAAAACATTTTCCTTTCAAAACATTGATATAGACTATTATTTTAGAATGAGTAAAATAATTCAAAGGAGATATGATTTTAAGGCTGTTAATTTCAATAAAATAGAAGATGCTTTAAATAATGTAAATGAAATGTTTGATTTGTTTAACAAGAGTTATTCAAAATTGTCGTCATTTGTTGAGATAAATGATATTCAAAAAGAATACATAAAGAATAAATTCTTAAGATTTATAAATCCAAATTTTATAACGTTCGTTTTTGACAAAAACAATAATATTATAGGTTTTGCTATAATAATGCCTTCTTATGCTAAAGCACTACAAAAAATGAAGGGGAAGTTGTATCCTTTTGGGTTTTTTCATTTAATTAATGCTAGAAAATATGTTAAAAATGTAACCTTATATCTAATTGGAATACATCCTGACCATCAAAATAAGGGGGTGACAGCTATTCTTTTTGATTCTCTATTACAAAACTTAAAAGGAAAAGGAATTGAAGACTGTCATAGAATGCCAGAATTAATAGAAAATGATGCTATAGATAAAATTTGGAAAAATTTTAATCCAGTACTAAGAAAAAAAAGGTGCACCTATAGAAAAGCGCTTTAATAAGTATTATGCCTGAAAATCTTTAGACAACTTATTATATAATCCTGAGTCAAGTCTATCTCTTATTGTAGAAAATGCATGTAATGTTTCTTGAATGTCTTTTGAGTCATGAGATGCTGTTGGAATTAATCTTAATAGGATTAGTCCTTTAGGTACAACTGGATATATAACAACTGAACAAAAGATTAAATGGTTTTCTCTTAAATCTTTAACCAAAGCAAATGCCTCCGGAACAGTTCCTTTTAAATAAACAGGAGTAACACAACTCTGTGTAGTACCAATATCAAATCCTCTTTCTTTCAATCCAGTTTGAAGCTCATTTACATTTTCCCATAACTTGTCTTTAAGCTCAGGGATAGATCTTAATATTTCTAATCTTTTTAATAAACCAACCACTAATTGCATTTGAAGAGATTTAGCAAATACCTGTGATCTCATATTATATTTTAAGTAATCTATTACTTCTTTATCAGATGCAATAAATGCTCCTGTACTAGCTAACGACTTAGCAAAAGTTGCAAAATATACGTCTATTTTATTTTGAACACCTTGTTCTTCTCCTGCACCAGCTCCAGTTGATCCTAAAGTCCCAAAACCATGTGCATCATCAACTAATAATCTAAAGTTGTACTTTTCTTTTAAATCTGTGATTTCTTTTAGTCTTCCTTGCTCACCCCTCATCCCAAATACTCCTTCTGAAATAACTAGAATACCTCCACCAGTATCTAAAGTAATTTTTGTAGCTCTTTTAAGATTTTTCTCTAAACTAGAGATGTCATTATGTTTATATATAAATCTCTTGCCAAGATGTAATCTTACACCATCTACTATGCAGGCATGAGCATCCATATCATAAACAGCAACATCATTTTTGCCTAACAATGAATCTATTGTTGACAGTATGCCTTGATATCCAAAATTTAGTACATATGAAGCTTCTTTATTAGAAAATTCTGCAAGTTCTTTCTCTAATTTCTCATGTAATAAAGTATGGCCTGACATTAATCTTGCACCCATTGGATATGCTGATCCATATTTTTTTGCAGCTTCTGCATCAGTTTTTCTTACATCTGGATGATTAGCTAAACCTAAATAATCATTGACACTCCAAGTTATTACTTCCTTACCTTGAAATTTCATTCTATTTGAAATTTCTCCTTCAAGTTTTGGAAAAGCAAAATAACCCTCAGCAACATTAGCCCATTTTCCTAATGGCCCCTTATCACTATATATTTTTTCAAAAAGATCTTTCATTAATGTGTTGTTTAAAAATAGTGCTCTACTTAATATATTGAATACTCTTTAAAGTGCTTTCATGTTGTGAGTCAAAAAACCCTTGCTTTTGCATCCATTTATCATTGTATATTTTACTTAAATATTTTGATCCGTGATCAGGGAAAATAACAACAATTTTATCATCTTTTTTAAATTCTCCTTCTCTATTCAACTGTTTTATTGCTTGAAATACTGCTCCACTTGTATATCCTACAAAAATTCCTTCAGTCTTTACTATTTCACGAGCTGAATGAGCACTATCTTCGTCATTTACCTTTACATATTTATCTATAATTTTAAAATCTGTTACTGATGGAATTATATTTTTACCCAATCCTGTAATTCTATATGGAAAAATCTCTTTTTCATCAAACTCTCCTGTTTCATGATACTTTTTTAAAACTGAGCCATAAGCATCAACTCCAATTATTTTGATTTTTGAATTTTTTTCTTTCAAATATCTTGCAATTCCTGATATTGTTCCTCCTGTACCACTACATGCAATTAGGTGCGTTATTTTTCCATTGCTTTGCTTCCAAATCTCTGGACCCGTAGTTTTATAATGTGCTTCAGAATTTAAATTATTAAAATATTGGTTTATATATACAGAACCTTTAATTTCCTCATGTAATCTTTTAGCAACCTGATAATATGATCTTGGATCATCAGCAGCAACATTCGCAGGACAAATAAACACATTTGCACCCATTGCTTTTAGCATATCTATTTTATCTTGAGTTGATTTTGAAGTAACAGCTAATACACATTCATATCCTTTGATTATTGAAACCATAGCAATACTAAAGCCTGTGTTTCCAGAAGTTGTTTCAATAATAGTACTTCCAGGTTTTAATATGCCTTTTCTTTCAGCTTCTTCAATTATATATAATGCTATTCTATCTTTAGTTGAGTGGCCAGGATTAAATCCTTCGATTTTTGCAAAATATTCGCCTTTTAATTCAGCTGTTATCTTATTTAATTTAATCATAGGTGTTTCGCCTATGAGATCTAATATATTATTTGCAATTTTTTTGCTTTTTCCCATTATAACAAACAATTAAAAACATCTAATTTCTAATGCATTGCAAAATTAAGTGTTTTTTTCTAAAAACACTTAATTTAACCTAATTCAAAAAGAATATTAAATTAAATTTTAAGCGTTTCTAGAGAATCTAATAAATACATGTGCTTCTCCTTAGTATAGTTAATATGTGTTACAATTCTAATTTTGTTTGTACCCATAGAATGCCAATCAAATAAAATATTTAATTTATTAAAAGCATTAATAATTATGTCTTTTTTAACGCTTTTATCGATTTCAAATACTATTATATTTGTTTCTATATCCTGAACTTTTTTAACGAAAGACATATTAATTAGCTTCTCTCCTATTTCTTTAGCTCTTAAATGATCATCTGCAAGCCTTTTAATATTGTTTTCTAAGGCAAAAATTCCTGCAGCTGCAAGATAACCTGATTGTCTCATGGCTCCACCTAAAATTTTTCTTATTCTAATAGATTTTTTCATTATTTCCTGTTTGCCAAGCAGAACTGAACCTATTGGACATCCAAGTCCTTTACTTAAACAAACAGAGACTGTATCAAAAATATCTCCATATTCTAAAGGTTTTTCTTCTTTTTTAACCAAAGCATTCCATATTCTGGCTCCATCAAGATGCAGTCCTAAATGATTTTCTTTACAAATTTTTCTTATGTTTTTTATCTCTCCTATATCCCAACAAGCACCACCCCCTTTGTTTGTTGTATTCTCTATAACAACTAATGAAGACAATGGACTGTGATAAAATTCTTTAGGATTAATTGATTCCAGAAGTTGATTGCTATCAAACATACCTCTTTCACCATCAATTAATTTAAAAGAAACTCCACTAGTGAATGATCCTGCTCCGCCTTCATAATTGTAGACATGAGAGTATTTATCACATATTACTTGATCACCTGGATTGGTATGTAATTTAATAGCAGTTTGATTTGCCATTGTCCCTGATGGAAAAAACATTGCCAAATCCATTCCAAACATAGCCGCTAGTTTTTTTTCTAATTGTCTTACAGTAGGATCTTCACCATATACATCATCTCCAACTTTGGCAGAAAGCATTGCACTAAGCATTGCTTTCGATGGAATTGTAATAGTATCGCTTCTTAAATCTACATGCATAAAACTAATTTATATAACTACATTCACTAGAACCAATTGGTGATCCATCTGGAATTTTTAACGATTTAGACATTTCATACTTTTCAGGATTTAATTTAAAATTCTTAATTAAATCCTTATAATATGAACTATAGGTGAAATCCTTGTAAGCTTTTGATGATAACAGTTTTTCTATACTACCTATAGCCTTATTTGCTGCATCTTTCACCTGAAAAAGACAATCATTTGAAACCACTAAATTCATTAAATGTTCTAAAGCTTTATGATTTACTGTCTGTTGAATTTCATTTATATATAAGTCCTCATTATTTACCTTAAATGTATAAGAAATCAATCTATCAAATACCTCTGATATACCGAGTGATGAATTGTTTAATGATTTTTGAAGAATTAATCTATTCATTCTCTCTGGATGTAAAAGTAAAGAAAATGTCATATCACTAGCAGTGGAGGCAATGCTTATAGGATCAAAGCCTACTCCCATCATAGACTTAAAGGATTCTCTTGATCTAGGATAACCAAATGCTCTTGGAGGAAAAAGGCTTATTTTACTTTTAGGAATTGATAAAAAGGTGGCATTTACAGTTTTTAAGACAGAATTTAAAGCATTTTTTTGTTGTAAGTATTTAATTTCTTTAACAGTGGTTTGATTATCTCCTCTTGTTGCATAATTATATTCTAAACCTCCAATAAGTTTAACAGCTGCTTCAGTTTGATATCTATGTAAGAAATATAGTGGAACAAAAACATCTTCCAGAACAGAAAAGGGTTGATTTTTTTGAATATTATATTCTGAAAAATTTGTAATAGCCTTGTTCCTTGCTTTAATTATATCCTCTAAACCAACAGAAGCACTTTCACCGTTATCCCACAAATGTCCTAGAGAATGTGCTCCACCAATTGCTCTTGCATCACTATCACTGATAAATCTTAGGCCACTACTATATGCATCCTCCAATATCTTATTTAATGTCTGATTTTCATCAATACTTTCATTAAAATCTGAATAGCTATAAGCTACTGTAATCTTATCCCATTCTCCAATACCTTCATCATATGCATTATCGAGATTTATATTGTTGTTGTCTATAGAAATAAGTGGATGAGGATAATCCATAACAGACGCCCTATCTTTTGTGCTAGCTGCAAAATTATGAACAAATCCAAGGGTATGTCCTACTTCATGAGCACTTAGCTGTCTAATTCTAGCTAGTGCCATTTCTAACATAGGACTATGATCATCTCCTTCTAAATACGGTTTATTTAATAATGCTTGAGCTATTAAAAAATCTTGCCTTATCCTTAAGCTACCAAGGCTTACATGTCCCTTAATAATTTCTCCCGTTCTTGGATCGACAACACTTGAGCCATAGCTCCATCCTCTAGTGGATCTATGAACCCACTGAATCACATTATATCTACAATCCATTGGATCAGCATCTTTAGGTAAAATTTTAACTTGAAATGCATTTTTAAAACCAATAGCCTCGTACGCTTGATTCCACCATGAAGCTCCATCTAATAAAGCAGATTTTATAGGCTCTGGTGTTCCAGGGTCTAAATAATATACAATAGGTTCTTTAGCTTCACTGTAATCTGAAGTAGCATCTTTTTTTTCTAATCTATGTCTTGTTATATATCTTTTAATAATAGGCTTATAAACTGGAGTAGCATAGTCCATAAATGAGATTGAAATGGCGCCACTTCTAACATCAAACTCTCTAGGATTGTAGTTACCATCAGGCAATTTGATAAAGGAATGATGTTGAATAACAGAAATTCGATCTGGATCAGGAGAAACACTTGAAACTAATCTTCCTTTTGCATCCCCAGAAAATGTTAACAAAGCTTCAAATTCTACATTTTCTGGAAAGGCTTTTGTTCTTTCTAATTCTATTGCACTTTTACTCTTATCTACCTTGTATGAGCCTTGTTTAGAGTTTTTAAGCCTTTTTGCAACACCATGCCTGTCTTCCATAAGAAATGAAGTAAAATCTACTATATACTTATTATCCTTTTGTTCAGCTATTTTGAATCCATAAATAACTGACTTTGCAAAGGCTTGCTCTACACTTCTTTTTTCTAGTTCATTTTCTGAAACAGCTCTATAACGTAGGTTTGGTTGAATAAGAAGAATTTTATCACCATATTTAGAGAATTTGACTAATCTCTCATTTCCTAACTGTCCCCTATCTAATCCTATGTCATTTGAGCCTAATCCAGATGAAAGTGAACTAATGTAGAGAAATTCTTTATCTAGGTTACTTATTTCTAGATAAATCTTATCAGATGAATCATCATAATAGAAGTTAAAAAATCCATTATAAGACTTAAAATTTTCAGTAATAGATTGAGAGTAACTAATACTAAACCATAAGATGAATAGCGTTTTGAATAGTAATTTCATAAGTATATTAATTTAGTTAAATCTACATAAAATATATTTTTTAAAAAAACACAATCTAACTAATTAATATGCATTAAATTTGTAAAAAACATATCTTATATGATTACTTCTGAACAATTCAAAGAACTTAAGGGGCGCCTGGATGCGTTAAGGAGGTATCTTTGACATTGATGCTAAGATCTCTCAATTAAAATTAGAAGAAGAAAAAACTCACCATCCCGAATTTTGGAATGATCCAAAATCAGCTGAAAAGGATCTAAAAAAAAATAAGCTTATAAAAAAATGGATTACTGATTTCAATAAGACTGAAAATAGCATTAATGACTTAGAAGTTTTAATTGAATTTTATAAGTCTGGTGAATCCACGGAAACTGAGATAGACCAGTTATATTCTACATCAAAGGAGCTGATTGAGGAATTAGAATTCAAGAATATGTTATCAGATAAAATAGACAGTATGGATGCTGTTTTACAGATTACAGCTGGTGCAGGCGGAACTGAAAGTTGTGATTGGGCTCAAATGTTGATGAGAATGTATTCGATGTACTGTGAGAAAAATAAATATTCAATAACTCAATTAAATATCCAAGATGGAGACTCTGCTGGAATAAAAACTGTAACTCTTCAAATTGAAGGAGATTTCGCTTTTGGATGGCTAAAAGGTGAAAATGGGGTACACAGACTAGTTAGAATATCGCCTTTTGATTCAAATGCAAAAAGACATACTAGTTTTGCTTCAGTATATGTTTATCCACTAATAGATGATTCTATTAACATTGAAATTAATCCATCTGACATTCAGATTACCACATCAAGATCTAGTGGAGCTGGTGGTCAAAGTGTAAACAAAATAGAAACAAAAGTTCAGTTAGTACATAAACCAACAGGAATTCAAATTTCATGCTCAGAGACTAGATCACAACTTGACAATAGGAATAGAGCAATGCAAATGCTTAAGTCACAGTTATACGAAATTGAATTGAAAAAAAAGAACCAAAAGCGTTCTGATATAGAATCAGAAAAGATGAAAATTGAATGGGGAAGTCAAATAAGAAACTATGTTATGCACCCATACAAACTTGTAAAAGATGTTAGAACTGCGCACGAAACTGGAAATGTTGATAGTGTGTTAAACGGAGATATAGGTCCTTTTCTAAAATCTTACTTAATGCAGAAAAATAAAAAATAAGAATCTATGATGAAAATTTACCACAATTCAAGATGTAGGAAATCTAGGAAAGCATTAGAAATTTTAAGAACTGAAAATATTGAATTTGAAATTATTGAATATTTAAAAGATAATCTAACAAAAAATCAACTGCAAAATTTAATTAACAAATTAGGTATTGAGCCCATAAATCTAGTTAGAAAAAATGAACAAATATGGAAGGAAAATTTTACAAACAAAGAATTTACTAGTGATGAAATAATTCAAATTCTCTCAGATAATCCCAAATTAATTGAACGACCTATTGTTGAATTAAATGACAAGGCAATTATTGGAAGGCCTCCTGAAAATATTTTTGATTTATTATAATAATATAGTTTAACATAATTTTTTGCCTTTATTGACAAAGAAAATTTAAAAATAGAATTATCTTCGTGATGTTTTAAATTAGACTATTGATGAAAAAACATTCTTTTAGTATTCTTCTTTTTTTATTTTTTATTTCATTTACTTATTCACAAAACCCATATAAGGAGGCTGAATTTACAAATCAATTTAATTTATTTGGAAAGATAATTGATGAAGAAGGTGGCGAACCTTTAGAATATGCAACTGTAACTATTTTAAGCACCATAGATAACAAAGTTATTACAGGTGGAATAACAGATAAATATGGGATATTTAATATCCCAACCTCAAAAGGTGATTATAATATTCTAATTGAATATATTTCTTTTAAAAATTACACTATTGACAACCTAAATGTAAATGAAAATAAAGACCTAGGAGTTATTTCATTAGTTATTGATATTGAGTTTTTAGATGCTGTAGAAATTATTGCTGAAGAAACTACTGTTGAAATTAAACTAGATAAAAAAATATATACTGTAGGTAAAGATTTAACTGTAAGAGGGGGAAATGCAGGAGATGTTTTAGACAATATTCCATCTGTTTCTGTTGATTTAGAGGGTAATATTTTATTAAGAGGTAATGATGCTGCTAGAATTTTAATTAATGGCAAGCCTTCTAGTCTAGTTGGTATAGATTCAAAATTCCTTCAACAACTCCCATCTGATGCAATTGAAAAGGTAGAGGTGATAACATCTCCTTCTGCAAGATATGAGGCTCAAGGAAGTGGCGGTATTATTAATATAATTCTTAGAAAAACTAAAAAATTAGGACTAAATGGTTCTTTAAGCTCAAATATTGGATATCCTAAGAGTACAGGCATATCATCAAATATAAACTATAGACAAGGCAAAATTAATTTTTTTAATTCATTAGGTTTTAATGATAGAGTTAGACCTGGAACTGGATATAACTATTCAGAATATTATAATGGTGATCAGCCTAGCACATTCTTTGAAGAAAATAGAGAAACAGAAAGAGATAGAAACAGTTTCTTTACTAATAATGGAATAGAATGGTATCTAGATGATAAAACATCCATTGTTGGAACTTTTTTCTATAATCAAGCTGAATCTGACGACTTAACAATAAATAATATAAATGAAATAGATGAAAATGGGAATATTTTAAATCAAACTGTTCATGATGAAAATGAAAAAGATATTGATTCTAATAGAGAATATAACTTAAATTTTGAGAGAAAATTTAATGATTCGGGGCATAAACTAACAATTGACTTTCAGTATGATAACTCTAAAGAATGGGAAGATGCATTAATATCAGAAAATAATATTCTTAACGAGGTCGTTGCAAGTGATGCTTCAAGTGAATCTTATCTAATTAAAGGAGATTATGTTAATCCTATTGGAGAAAATAAACAATTTGAAGCGGGCTTTAGGATAAGCCAAGATGATGATATAACAGATTATAGAGTTTTTGATAATGAAAACAATGTACTAACTGAGGATCTAAATCAGAGTAATCTTTTTCAATATAAAGAGCAGATAAATGCATTATATACTCAATATGGTGTAAAAGTTGAAGATAAATACTCTTTTTTAGTAGGTTTAAGACTTGAGAATACAGTTAAAGATATCAATCAACTAACTATCCAAGATTTTACTAATAAAAATGAAACAGGACTATTTCCAACATTTAATTTTGGTTTAGAAATTTCTGAAAATGAGACGTTTACTTTTGGATATAACAGAAGGATTAGAAGGCCATGGTCTAGATCTATTAACCCCTTCCCTACTAAAACTAGTCCAATAAGTATTTATAGAGGAAATCCAGACTTAGATCCAACATATTCAAATAACATTGATTTCGGCTATTTAAAAAAATTCAAGTCTTCTTTTACAATAAACACCTCTGCTTATTATCAAAAAGCAACAAACACGTTTAATTATATAGTTGAAGAAACAGGGGAAACTGCTGAAATAAATGGAGTTGAAGTACCAATTACAGAGAGATATCCTATAAATCTATCAACAAATACTAGATTTGGTTTTGAGCTAAACTTATCTTACAGGAAAGGAAAAAATTGGAATATATTCTCAAATTTTAATGTTTATAGTAATAAAGTTGAAGGAACCCATAATGATGTTGTTTATGATAATGAAAATGTAAGTTGGAGTTTTAGATTAAATAATAAATTAACTCTTCCTGGAAAAATTGAATGGCAAACAAGAATGAATGTCAGAGGTCCCTCAGAAACTGCAGTTAGCAAAAGTGAAGGAGATTTTTCAATTGACCTAGCATTCAGTAAAGAATTATTTAAAGAAAAAGCTTCATTAACTCTCAATGTTAGAGACCTACTTAATCAAAGAGGATGGAGATCTAAGACATTTAATGAAACTTTCTATAATAGTTCTGAGCATAGATGGGCGAAAAGATCTTTTACTTTAAACTTTACTTACAGATTTAACCAAAAGAAGAATCAGTACAAAAAACAGCAGCAGCAAAGTTACGATGATGAATCTTTTCAATTTTAAGAAAGTAGTTACTTTTTAGCTTTTCTTTCTTCTAAAAGCTCATTAATTCTTTCAATTAAAGCGCCAACAACCCAATAAGGAATTACGACAAGCATCATAAGGAACATTATCCAAAAACCCATGGTTACAATTGCCAAAAATGCTAAAAATCCTAAGTATTGGTCAAATTCAAACATATCTTGATAAAGAATATTGCTGTAAAGATATAATATTACCATTTTATATTAGTATGTATTCAAAATTAATTTTTCAACAAAATACTTTATACAATTAGCAAAATAATGGAGTAAATCAACTAAAATGCGTAAATTTGCATATATATATAATCAATCATGGATTATAGAATAGAAAAAGATACCATTGGTGAGGTTAAAGTACCCTCTAACAGATTATGGGGGGCTCAAACAGAACGATCTAAAAATAACTTCAAAATTGGACCAAGTGGATCGATGCCGATGGAATTAATATATGCTTTTGCTATCCTAAAAAAAGCTGCTGCAATAACTAACCAAGAAAAAGGCGTACTTGATAAGAAAAAATCAGATGCTATTTCTAAAGTATGTGATGAAATCCTTGAAGGAAAATTGGATAATGAATTTCCTCTTGTTATCTGGCAAACAGGCTCAGGAACACAGACAAATATGAATGTAAATGAGGTAATTTCTAACAGAGCTCATCAAATATTAGGAAATGAACTTGGTAAGGGTAAAAAACTTGTCACTCCAAACGATGATGTTAATAAGTCACAATCATCTAATGACACCTTCCCTACAGCCATGCATATAGCTACATATAAGTTGATTGTAGAGAATACTATTCCTGCACTAGAAGATTTAAGGTCTTCTATAGGCTCAAAAGTAAAGGAGTTTACATCAATTGTAAAGATTGGCAGGACACATCTGATGGATGCTACCCCTATTACATTGGGTCAAGAGTTTTCTGCTTATGAATCTCAATTAGATCATGGCATTGTTAGTCTTAAAAATTCACTAGGTCATCTATCAGAAATTGCATTAGGTGGAACCGCTGTAGGAACTGGAATAAATACTCCTGAAGGATATGCTAAAAGAGTAGCAGAAGTAATTAAAGATCTTACTAAATTACCTTTTAAGTCTGCTTACAATAAATTCGAAGCATTATCTGCACATGATGCTATTGTTGAAACCCATAGTGCACTGAAAGGATTAGCTGTTTCACTGAATAAAATTGCTAATGATATTAGAATGCTTGCTTCAGGTCCAAGAAGTGGAATTGGTGAGATAAATCTACCAGTTAATGAGCCAGGGAGCTCAATTATGCCTGGAAAAGTAAATCCAACCCAATGTGAAGCAATGACTATGGTTTGCGCTCAAATAATTGGAAATGATACAGCAATAACATTTGGAGGCACTCAAGGACATTATCAATTAAATGTCTTTAAACCTATGATTGCTGCCAATATTCTTGAGTCTGCAAGACTCTTAGCTGATGCCTGTAGTAGTTTTAACACTAATTGTGTTTCTGGTATTACTGCAAATAAAGATGTAATAAAAGCTAAGCTTGATAACTCTTTAATGCTTGTAACAGCATTAAACACAAAGATTGGATATTATAAAGCTGCAGAGATTGCAAATGCAGCATTTAAAAATGGGTCTTCTCTTAAAGATGAAGCAATTAAGCTTGGTTATCTGACTGCTGAAGAATATGATTCCTGGGTTAAACCAGAAGACATGGTTTAATTATCAGTATGTCCTTACTAATAAAAAACATAAAAAAATTAATTCAGTGTAGAACTGAGAAGACACCTTTTGTGTCAGGAAAAGACATGTCTTTTGTGCCATCAATTGATGATGCATATTTATTTGTTAAAGATGGTAAGATTAATGATTTTGGAAAAATGCAAGAGCTTAAAAAGATCAATACAGATCAAGTTATAGATGCAAAAGATAGAATGGTGCTTCCATCATGGTGCGATTCACACACCCATATTGTTTTTGCAGGCGATCGTTCAAAAGAATTTATTGATAGAATAAAAGGTCTTAGTTATGAAGAAATAGCTGCTAGAGGTGGTGGAATATTAAATTCTGCAAAGTTATTACAAAACACTTCTAAAGAAGATTTATATAATCAGTCTAAAATGAGGATTAACTCTGTAATTAGGCAAGGTACCGGTGCAATTGAAATAAAATCTGGTTATGGCCTTTCTTTTGAATCAGAATTAAAAATGCTTCAAGTAATTAAACAGATCAAAGACAGCTCTAAAATGCAAGTTAAATCCACTTTCTTAGGCGCTCACGCCTATCCTAATGAATTCAAAGAAAACAAAGATGGATATGTTGACTTAGTTTTAAATAAGATGCTACCAGCCTTTAAAAAGGAAAATTTAATTGATTTCATTGACGTTTTTTGTGAAAAAGGGTATTTTTCTCCAGAGGATACTGAAAGAATAATTAAAGAGGGTTTAAAATATAATATTAGATCCAAAATACATGTAAATCAATTTAATGTTCTTGGAGGCATAAAAATAGCTGTAGAAAACAATGCATTATCTGTAGATCATCTAGAAGTTCTTAAAGACAATGATATTAAAATATTATCTAAAGGATCAACTATACCAGTAGTATTACCTACATGTTCCTATTTTCTAGGAATTGACTATGCTCCTGCTAGAAAATTAATAGACGCTGGTTTACCTCTTGCTATTGCTAGTGACTTTAATCCTGGATCCTCACCAAGTGGAAATATGAATTTTGTGATTTCCACAGCCTGCACTAAAATGAAACTTACCACAGAAGAAGCTATTAATGCTGCTACAATCAATGGTGCTTATGCAATGGGGCTTGAAGATAAAGTTGGTAGTATTTCCAAAGATAAAATAGCAAATCTCATAATCACAAACAAAATAAATTCGATTGATGAAGTTCCATATAACTTTGGAGGAAATCAAATACACAAAGTAATTTTAGAAGGAGAAATAATTTCTTAACTCTTCCTATAACTTATCATCTACTATTTTTAAAATTTTATGTTCTAAAATATCTGTTTTATCTATAATATTTTTAGCAGATTTAAGTATTTTTTGAACATATTTCTTATCAGCCAAATCTTTACAATTTATCTTAACATTTAAAAAGGCACCCATTATTGCTGCACGTGCGCAATGCATAGCAACACCCGCATCACTAATTGAATTTGGGTTACCTTCTTCTGCCATCTTCATTATTACTTCAATTGAGTCAAAAGATGTCTTCATTATTTCAAATGGAACGTTAATTGCATTTTTAGTAGCTTTTTGAATTTCCTTATTCCTAATAGCTAATTGCTTGTCATTTTCCTTAGGTAAAGAAAATGCCTTCATTATTTCATTAAATGCATGGGTGTCTCTATCTACTAACTCTAATAATTGATTTTGGCACCCGATTCCTTTTTCACCCCATTTAGAAAAGAATTCCCACCTATCATCCCATCCTCTTTTATGTGCAGATAAGTTTGCTACCATTGTTGCTAATGCAGAACCAAGTACGCCACAATAGGCAGCAATGGATCCGCCACCAGGAGCTGGAGATTCACTTGAAGTTTCATTAGCAAAATCTTGAATTGTCATTTTTGCTAAAGGATTATCATTACTTCTTGAAGTTTCATTAGCAGAATCTTGAATTGTCATCTTTGCTAAAGGATTATCATTACTTTGAATTAAATATTCTATAATTCTCTCATTTGGATTAAATTTTGACAATTCATCAAGACCTAAGGACTTAATAGCAATATGTATAATATCTTTTTCTGGAATAGCTAAGGATCTTTTTTGTTTAATTAGGAAGTACTGTCCTGCGTCAATTAAAACTTTTTTTGGTACTAGACCAATGAGCTCTGAACCTGTTACTCGAAGTCCTCTAATTTGAGCTCTCTCACATGTTTTATCGAAAACTTCATGTAGTGGAGTTGTATTTATATTAGTCAAATTATAAGATATCTGTGCAATTCCACATTCTTCAATATACCAGCCTATACCTTTAAGATTTTTAAAACATCCTGGTTCACGAATGACATTTCCTTTTTTGTCTTTTAAAATTTTCCCATTTAATCTACCCCCTTCTCTTTTAATTCGCCCAGCTTCTCTTAAATCAAAAGCAATTGAATTAGCTCTTCTACTAGATGTTGTGTTAATATTTACGTTATATGCAATTAAAAAATCTCTAGCAGCAATAGCAGTGGCTCCAGATTTTTCTACAGAAGAGTTAAAATCATTAGGACCATAATCAGGTTTCCAATTTTTAGAGGAAATCTTTTTTTGTAACCCTTCATATTCTCCTGATCTGCAAGCTGCAAGATTAATGCGTTCCTTTTTCTTTGCAGCTCTTTCATAGCAGTAGACTGGAATTCCTAGTTCTTTCCCCACTCTTTCACTTAATCTATGCGCATATACTACTGTTTCCTCCATTGTTATGTTAGAAATAGGGACTAGTGGACAAACATCAACTGCACCCATTCTTGGATGTTCCCCTTTATGACTACTCATATCAATCAGCTCTTTTGACTTACTAATTAATTGATATGCAGCCTCTAAAACTGGCTCTGGCTCCCCAATAAAAGTAATAACTGTCCTATTTGTTGCTTTCCCAGGATCTACATTTAACAATCTTACCCCATCACATTTTTCAATAACCTCTGTAATTGAGTTAATTATATTCATATTCCTTCCTTCAGAAATATTCGGAACACATTCTATTAACTTATTCATTCTAGATTAGTATTTTTAACTCAATAAATATATTAATATTAAATATCTATTTGTAAATATGTCAGTTAAAATATTAAATTTCAAAGAGGAATACTCTAAATACTTCTATGAATTAAATATAGAATGGCTAAAGATGTATTTCTATGTAGAAGAACATGACGAAGAAGTCCTCTTAAATCCAAAAGAATTTATAATTGATCCTGGTGGAATTATTTTGTTTGCTCAATATGATTCTAAAATTGTTGGAACAGTCGCACTTATTCCTGTTGCTAAGGATAAGTGTTTTGAATTAACCAAGATGGCTGTATCTCCTGAATATAGAGGAAATAAAATAGGTCAAATAATATTAAAAAATTGTATTAACAAAGCAAAGGAAATGGAATTAGATAAATTAATACTTTATTCTAATAGAGTATTAAAGAATGCTATACATATCTATAAAAAAAATGGATTTGTTGAAATACCTGTCGAACCTGGATCACCTTACAAAAGGGCAGATATTAAAATGGAATTAAAATTGTGAAGAATTACTAAACCCTTCCCTTTAGGGCATTAAAGACCCAAGCAATTGCGAAAAAACCTATACCAACCGAAACAAACCCCCAGCCTGCAACCTCATTGTATTTAAATACTCCCAAACAAATTAATAGAATTCCTACCAATATCATTATAAATGTTGCCCATGCCAAAACTGTGTTTTTATTCATCATGTCTTAAATTATTAATTACCCTTTTCTTCTTTTCTTTTTTCCCTTCTTTTCTTTTTTCTTTTTCTTAAAATCCATGTCTACATAGGTAGTAATTTCATCTGGAGTTAAAATGATAGTTAATGATTTTACAAAGTCGATCTCTAACTGTTTTAATTGATCTTGTCTAGCTTCTTTAGATAGATCTGTATTTGAAACTACAGCATTATATGAATCAAATTTTTTCACCAACATTCCTTTTAAAATTTGAGTTTCAAATTCATCTAAAGAAAAGGAAGACACACACATAGGAAGAACTATATTTAATTCCTCATAAACATCTAGAGTTGTAATATACGCTGAGGCTTCATATTTTGGAGGTGGAACATATCCCCTTTGTCCTCTTTGAACATTATATAGTTGTTGAGAAAATGATTGTGTAGAGAAAAACAGAATAGCAATAAAGGTTAAAAATTTAAAAAAAGACTCCATTCTATTAAAATTTGATGCAATTTATACAATATTCTTTAATTCTTAGTTTATTCTAATCCTAATTAATTGGAATATATAGGTCTAATCTCTGTTTGTCTTTGATTAACATACCTAAAACCTTCCTCGCCAAAATATCCTGCTTCTTCAAGCATAATTCTAATATCTCTAGACCACTCCTTGCTATAGGTAGTAATATTAAGTTCAATAGCATATACTGTGTTTTTGTATAGAGGATAATCTCCATTTCCCTTTACACCAGACTGTGAATCCCACATTCCAATTGTAGGGCCAGATGAATGACCATAAGAACCAAGTGGATGAGTGTATATGGAAGGTCTTAGACTACTCTTTACAGCTTGATTTAATGAGTTTAGTAATATTGTGTTACCACTATCTCCTTCTATGAAATTTGAAGTTAGAATGTCTTGTAATTTGTTGCCCTTTTTAAAAGCTCTTTTCAGAAATACAGGAACCTCTTTTTCATCATCTTTCATGACATATGCCATTTGTTGACAATCAGAATTTAATCTTAAATATGTAATCCCAAAGTCACAATGTAATAAATCTCCTTTTTGAATTATTTTCCTATCAGGTCTATTAGAAAATGATCTTAAATGATCTTGATTTTCCTCAGTAAATCTTTGTATATCAACTGAGGGATGGAACCAAGTCTCTAAACCTAAATCAGTAACTTTTTGTCTCATCCACCATTCAACATCAGTTGTAGTAGTAGTAGCAACGTTAATTACTTTAGATGAAAATGCTTCATTAATAATATTATGAGTAATCTCAACAATATCACTAAAAATCTCCATTTCTCTTGTTGTCCTAGTTTCAATCCAAGCAGTTGCTAACTTTTGTGCAGAAATAATTTTATCTCTATTTTCCTTAGAAATATTAGCAATAAACTCCTCATAGTCTGTTTTATCTATTCCGTCAGCTATATTAAAATATTTTGAATAATTTATCCCTATAGTTTTTGGATTTCTCTCTTCAATTAACTGATTTAATCTCTTCCATTGATTTGGCTCAACTTCCTTATCCCATGCTGAAATTATATTTTCTCCAAAATTATATCTTGCTACTGCCAACTTATCTAGTGTATTCTTAGTTTTATCTCTATAAAACAAAATAATAGTTCTTCTTCTTGCATTTAGCCACTCTGCTGGAAGCATGGTTTTTAAAACTGGATCTTCATTGTATTCTCTAGAAATTAATATCCACATATCAATTCCTGTTCTATCCATTAATTTTGGGAGTACATTCTCAAATCTTTCTTTTAGAATTTCATTAACAACTCTGGCTCGATCTTTCTCATATAATATATTTTGAGAATTTAAGCTTAAGGTGAAAAAGAAAACAACATAAAATACTTTTTTCATAATAATAAGATTAAATTATATTTACACTCATTTACAAATTTAAACCAATAACTGTGAAAAATATTGTTTTTATAATCATATTATTTACATATACTATAAGTTCTTATAGTCAGTACTACGAGGATTACAGTTGGGAAGAAGAGGCTAATACAGTTGATATTGAAGCAACCCATATGAATGAATCTTCTGTAAGAGTTTTTGAAAAAACTATTGTAGAATTTATTTCAGGAAAATTTAGTAATACAATCCTTAAATATGAAACACATCATTACCAAACAAAAGTATTGAATGATAAAGGAGTTTCTAAACATAGCAATATTATTATACCAATGAATGAGGTGATTAACCTAATAGATATAAAAGTCAGAATAATAGATGAAAATGGGGAACTAAGTGAATTCGATAATAATACAATAAGTGAATTAGATGATTTTGAAAATTCAGCAAATTTTAAAAATTTTCATCTTGCTGGAGTTAAAACCAACTCTACAATTGAAGTGTTGTACACTCTAGAAAAACAATATAATATTCACGGCAATAAGATTCTTCAAAAAAGTTTTTCAATTAAAAAATCAGAATTTTTTCTAATCCCTGGTCCTACTCAAGGAATAATTAAAACCTATAGTGTTGATTCAAAAGTTAGAGACACAATAATTAATACATACCCTGCTAAGACTATAAAGGCTGTTGATATTCCTGCTATTATTGATGAAGAATATGCTACTGCAATTGCAAATAGACAAAGGCTGTCATTTCAATGCCCATTACCTGATGATAATATGAATCAAGAAGATTACTGGGAAAATATTGTTTCAAACATCAGTCCTATTATGTTTCCAAAAAACATTCACCCTAAAATTTTTGAAATATCTTCAGAACTAATTCAAAAGAATGAAATAAACGAGTATAACATTGCAAATAATATTGATGATTATGTTAAAAATAATTTTACAATATCAGAAAATGATAATGTCAGCCTTAACAACATAAACTATATACTAGAAAATAATACTTCAAATGATTTTAGTATTATTCAAGTTTATACCCAACTTCTAACAGCTGCCGGAATAAATTACGAAATTGTAATTACTTCAAATAGATATTATAATAGGTTTGATTCTGAGTTTTTTGATCCAAATATGCTTAGGGAGTTTTTAATATATTTTCCTAAGGAAAAGAAATATATAGCTCCAAATAGATTGGAATACAGGATAGGTGAAGCCCCTTTTGATTTATTAGGAAATTATGGTATTTATATTGATAGATTATTAGATTTTTATTTTAGTGAAATCATACAATCTGATCAATCATACAGTAGAATTAAACGTAACATAAAAGTAGAGTTTGAACGAAAATTAAAAAAGATTGTAATAGATGAATATCAAGAGTATTCAGGTCATTGGGCAATAAACAATAGAAGTTTACTGCATTTTTCAGATGAAGAAGGATTAGCTGCATTTAAAGATTACTTAACCGCAACTGGAATTGAAAACAAAAAAGTAATTAACTATGAGATAATTAATGCAGAATTATTTCAAAAAAATTACAATACTCCATTTATTGTAAATTCTAAAATATCAACAGAATCTCTAACAACAAAAATAAAAAATGGATACGAAGTAAAAATTGGAAATGTAATTGGAATGCAGAGTCAATTATATGAAGAAATTGATAGATTTCATCCCATAGAAATTACCTACCCTAATCAATATGATTATAGAATTGTTGTTAAAATCCCTAAAGGTTATATTATAAGAGGATTAGAGGGGTTAGTATTTAACAAAAGTTATATTTCCTTAATGGGAAATAAAATCTGCAAATTTGAATCTAATTATGAAATTAATGAAACCGAGCTAGTAATTTCAATACAAGAGTTTTATAAAACTCTAAGGTATCAGAAAAACAGGTATAATGAATTTAGAGATGTAATTAATTCTGCTTCAGATTTTTACAATACTTCTATCAAATTTATGAAGAAGTAAAATATTATACCCTGCCAAAGAGTCTTTCATTCCAGTTTTTCCATCCGTATTTTCTAGCAAAAATCAATATTAGAACCGGGAAAATAATGAATACTGGAATTATTACTTCATCTAAAGGCATCGCTGAAGGATTTGATATATCTTTTAAAACAGAATGTGTTTGGAGAGCTGTCCAATCAGCACTTACAAGAAGTGCCGTAAATAGGTTATTAGCTGCATGAAATCCTAAAGCTAATTCTAATCCCTCATCCATTAGAGTTATTATTCCAAGGAATAGTCCTGTACCTATATAATAAATCATTACTATATCTCCGAATCTTTCAACTTCTGGATTAGAGTAGTGGAGCAGACCAAAACCAACTGATGTGAGCAATAATGCTATCCATTTATATTTAAAGACAACACCTATCCCCTGCATTAAATATCCTCTAAACATATATTCTTCAGCACTAGTTTGAAGTGGTAGTAATATAACTGCAATAAGGCATAATATTAGAAATGGTTGCAACTTGAAATTCAACTCATAATCTTCAGGAGAAATAAAACTATAATCAATAAATAGCATTAATGAAGTAAAAATCCCCCAAATTGTAAAAGCAAATATTGCTCTATTCCAATCAACTTTAGCTCTAGTTGTAGTTAGCTTAAGTAGTGACTGACCATGAATAAATTTAACTGCAATGAAAGTACCAATTAACATCCCAACAAAGGGCAGCAATAAAAAAATCAAATTTAGATTTGGCTCAAATGCCTTCATTAGGTAATTTATATCTTCTAATCTTGTTGGGTCCAATGCGCCTGTAGCAGTTTTAATTCCGAGTGCAACACCATGTGGTATTGAGAAAAGAAGTAAAAAACCGAAAACAACAACTAATCCGATTAAATATTTCCACCAATCTTTTGCATTTTCTTTTACCTGAGTTATATACATAATAATTATTGTTTTTTAATATTAAATAAAAAAGTTATTGAGAATTAGAGCATAGAATAGTCCAAAAAATATCTGTAAATAAATAGTGTTAAGATTTGAATTAATTAACTCCCTAGATTCATATAGCTTAAACACTCTTGTAAAAATATACAATCCATATATAAACAAGATCCCTGTACCTATTAAATATACATCAGAATTGAAATTATCTATAGATGAATTGAATATATCTAACAAGAAATATGATGATCCAAATGCAGCTAATAATATTAATAGATATCCCCATCTTGCTGCCTTTTTTCCTAATGTAACTACAAGATGATTCTTCCCTGTTTTAGCGTCACTATTAGCATCCGGAAATTGATTGATATATAGAATATTTGTTGTCAATAAACCTAAAGGTATTCCTAAATACATAACATTATAAAAATCAATAGAAAACAATTCAATAGTACTAGTTGAAATAGCAAATAATGTTCCTAGAGTAAGCAATGGTCCAAAAGCTAAGAAAATAGCTATTTCACCAAGCCCTCTTCTAGAGGCTAATCTAATTGGTCTCGCAGTATAAAAATAACCTAAGAACAAACCTGTAAGCCCAATAATAGCTACATTTTGAGCATTAGATAATGAACCAGTATTTAAATAACTTACATACATAAGCACAGAAGCCGTTAAGAAAGCTCCAATTAGCATATTTCTTGCTAATGACTTTGTTCCTTCCAAAGTAATTAATCCGAGCTCTATTGATCTACTTCCTCCAGATAATTGAGCTCCTTCTAAAACCTTAGAGTTTAATCCAGCATTAAAATATTCTGTATTTACTTCATCAGTACCATGCTTAACATCAAAATAATCATTATATATATTAGAAGATAAGTGAAGAAAAACTATTCCTAAAATGCACAAAACAAGTGCTAAAGGACTAAATAATCCATTCCCAGTACCTGCTAAAAATGCAGAAACTGCAAAGATTGGAAATAATGAAGCACTTGTAAATCCTCCTCTAGTAATAGCAAATGCCCATTTTATAAATTTCGTAGAAAGTTTTATAGGAACTACAACTTCCTCTTCAATGGGAACAGTAACACCACAATATCCGGTTTGTGGGTTGTTTTTCCCTCTTGCAAAAGTTGGTGTAATTCTAATCCTTGCATTTAATTTCTTTCCATCTTTGTTTAAAAAATATGTTTTAGTATTATACTCTCCATGTTTAATTGCATTTGAGAGCCACATTCCTACATTTTGTATAACAATTTCTCCAGGTGAGAAAATTGACACCCTCTTTTTTCCAACTAATTCTTCTTTGGAATAGCCAAATAATTTAATTCCATCCTCATTAATTGTTTCAATTACACCTTCCATGTCACAAGTAACTACGCTTTTCATGTTTATAGATTTTATATTTTAAATTATATGTTTTTTGCAAAGAAAACGCAATGTAATAGATTTCACAAATAAATTATTTCTTATTTTTTTTTATTGCTATAGTTGTGAGTTTTGCGATAGAAATAAGGTTGTTTTCTTCATCGGTAATTTTAATTTCCCATAGCTGTATTGTTTTTCCTAAATGAATTTTTGAGGCTCTTGCATAAACTTCACCACTTCTAACACTTTTTAAATGATTGGCGCTAATTTCAATTCCTCTTACAGTTATTTCAGGATCATCCAAAAAAATCCTGGAAGCAAAGCTCCCAACAGATTCAGCCAAAGCAACTGTTGCTCCGCCATGTAGTACTCCATCTGGCTGGTGTACACTAGGATGAACAGGCATTTTACATGTAATAAAGTCTTCTCCTAAATCAACAAATTCCATATTAAGTGTCCCCATTAAGGTTTCTTTACATACATGATTTGCTCGCTTTAATATTTTATTTTTATCTATCTGCATTGTTATGTTTATTTTTACATAAAAATACAAAACCAGCATTAATAATGAATCCAAAAGAAAAAGAAATTAGCTATAGCTCTCTCAACACTTATTCTACGTTAAACTTACTCTCATCAAAAACAAAAAATGTATGGTTTGTTTGTCATGGAATAGGTCATCTAAGTAGGTATTTTATTAAACATTTTAATGAACTTAACAATGAAGATAATTATATAATTGCTCCTCAAGCTCAGAGTAAATTCTATATTGCACCAAAGATGAAACATGTTGGTGCATGCTGGCTTACAAAAGAGCAAACTAAAACAGAGACTAATAATGTCATAAATTACTTTAATGAAATATTAGCTTTTGAAAATATACCTTCAACTTGTAACTTAATTTTCTTAGGCTTTTCACAAGGGGTTTCAGTTGTAATGCGATTAATAGCAAAGTCCAAGTTAAAATTTAATAAATTGATACTCTATTCAGGAAGAATCCCTATAGAATTGACTAAAAATGATTTTAAACATATTGATAATAAATCTGAAGTTTATTTAGTCTGTGGAACAAAAGACTCTTATTTAGACAAGAAAACAATAAAATCAGAAAAGAAAAAAGCAGAAGAATTATTTGACAATGTATCAACTATTAATTTTGATATAGGTCATGAAATTAATTCTTCAATAGTTAATGTATTACCTGTATAAAATTAAAGGGTATAACTAAAATAGCTATACCCTTTAATTTATGAATAATCTATTAGGTTATTCTTTTACTTCTTCAAAGTCAACGTCTTCTACATTATCACTTTCTTTTCCTTCTGGATTCTCTGTTGATTGTTCAGAATTAGAAGAATCTTTTTGTTCTGATTGTTGAGCTTTATACATCTCCTCACTTGCTGATTTCCATGCTTCATTAATTTTTTCTAAAGCAGGATCTATTACAGCAATATCCTTTGTTTCATATGCCTTTTTAAGCTCCTCCAGAGCATCCTCAATGGGTTTCTTTTTATCATCTGATAACTTATCTCCAAATTCCTTCAGCTGTTTTTCAGTTTGGAATATCATAGCATCAGCACTATTAAGTTTATCAGCCGTTTCTTTTGCTTTAGAATCTGCATCCGCATTTGCTTCAGCATCTTTCTTCATTTTCTCAATTTCTTCTTCTGTTAATCCAGATGAAGCTTCAATTCTAATATCTTGTGTTTTATTAGTAGCTTTATCCGTAGCCGATACACTTATAATACCATTTGCATCAATATCAAAAGTAACCTCAATTTGAGGAACTCCCCTAGAAGATGGTGGTATACCATCAAGATGGAATCTTCCTATTGTTTTATTATCTGCAGCCATTGGTCTTTCTCCTTGAAGAACATGAATTTCAACAGAAGGTTGATTATCAACAGCAGTTGAAAAAATTTGAGATTTTTTTGTTGGTATTGTTGTATTTGCATCAATAAGTCTTGTCATTACATTACCCATAGTTTCAATTCCTAGAGATAGTGGAGTAACATCTAATAACAGAACGTCTTTTACATCGCCAGTAAATACTCCCCCCTGAATGGCAGCTCCAACAGCCACTACTTCGTCAGGATTTACACCTTTACTAGGTTTTTTTCCAAAAAACTTTTGAACAGCATTCTGAACTGCAGGGATTCTGGTTGATCCTCCAACTAAAATTATTTCATCTATATCTTTTTTTGTTAATCCTGCACCTTTTAATGCTGCTTTACATGGATCTATTGTTCTTTTAACTAAATCATCAATCAATTGATCAAATTTAGCTTTTGTTAGTGTTCTAACTAAGTGTTTAGGACCACTATCAGTAGCAGTTATATAAGGTAAGTTAATCTCTGTCTGTGCAGATGATGATAATTCAATTTTTGCTTTTTCTGAAGCTTCCTTTAATCTCTGAAGTGACATTGGATCTTTTCTAAGATCCATTCCTTCATCCTTATTAAATTCATCAGCTAACCAGTTGATTATTTTTTCATCTACGTCGTCTCCTCCTAGATGAGTATCACCGTCAGTTGCTAGAACTTCAAATACACCATCTCCTAGCTCAAGGATTGATACGTCATGTGTACCTCCTCCAAAGTCAAAAACTACAATTTTTTGATCTTTTCCTTTTTTATCCATACCATATGCTAATGCTGCTGCAGTAGGCTCATTAATAATTCTTTTTACTTTTAGCCCTGAAATTTCACCTGCTTCTTTAGTAGCTTGACGTTGAGAATCATTAAAATATGCTGGAACAGTAATAACTGCCTCATCAACTCCAGTTCCAAGATAATCTTCAGCAGTCTTTTTCATCTTTTGTAAGATCATAGCTGATAATTCCTGTGGTGTATACAATCTTCCTTCAATATCAACTCTAGGAGTGTCATTATCCCCTTTTACAACCTTATATGGAACTCTTCCCATTTCTTTTTTAGATTCAGAGAATTTGTTTCCCATAAATCTCTTTACAGAATATACTGTTTTTGTTGGATTTGTAACCGCTTGTCTTTTTGCTGGGTCACCAACCTTAATTTCACCACCTTCTACAAATGCTATAACTGATGGTGTAGTTCTTTTTCCTTCAGCATTTGGTATTACTACAGGTTCATTGCCTTCCATAACGGAGACACATGAATTTGTAGTACCTAAATCGATTCCAATTATTTTACTCATAATTTTAAATTTTTAATTATTTCAAAATATACTCGGCAATCATTATGCCATTGCTATTTAAGTATAAAATTGTCAGTTTTTTTTCATTTTTTATGCCATATTGGCACTTTTTCAGGGAAAATGGTGTTTTTAAAAACCAACCGTAAAATGAGTTAGTACTATAATATATTTTACTAATTTTACATGCTCATTTATTTAAGAATGTCTAAAGCTAAAAAAGAATATAAAAGAATTACTGTAAAATCACTTCTAGATATGAAGATAGATGGTGAAAAGATATCTATGCTGACTGCATATGATTTTACAACTGCTACTATTGTAGATAGATCTGGAATAGACATAATTTTAGTTGGAGATTCTGCTAGCAATGTTATGGCTGGTCATGAAACTACCCTCCCAATAACACTTGATCAAATGATTTATCATGCATCTGGGGTAATTAGAGGAGTTGAAAGAGCTCTTGTAGTTGTTGATTTACCATTTGGTACATACCAGAGTGATTCTAAAGGAGCTCTGAAATCAGCAATCAGAATAATGAAGGAAAGTGGTTCTCATGCAGTTAAATTAGAGGGAGGCAAGGAAATAAAGGATTCTATTAAAAGAATTATAAAAGCAGGCATTCCTGTAATGGGGCATTTAGGCTTAACTCCTCAATCTATTTATAAATTTGGAACATATACCGTTAGAGCAAAAGAAGAGGAAGAAGCTAAGCAACTTATTGAAGACGCAATTATGTTAGAAAAAATTGGATGTTTTGCAATTGTCTTAGAAAAAGTGCCATCAGATCTTGCAGCTAAAGTTGCCAAAAAAGTTAAAATACCCGTAATAGGAATAGGGGCTGGAAATAAAGTTGATGGACAAGTTTTAGTAATTCATGATATGCTTGGCATGACAAAAGAGTTTAATCCAAGGTTTTTAAGAAGATATATGAATCTTTATGATGATATGAATAAGGCAATCTCAAAATACTCAAAAGACGTAAAAAGCGGAAATTTTCCTAATTCTAAGGAGCAGTATTAACATCCTCTCCTTATGAAAATCTTATCAAATTATCATAATTTACAAGTACTTTTTGAAGATAATCACCTGATTGCAATAAATAAAAGACCTGGAGATATTGTTCAAGGTGATAAAACTAAAGACACTCCTCTAGTAGAAATTGTAAAGGAATATCTGAAAATTAAATACGACAAGCCTGGAAATGTTTATTTAGGTGTAATTCACAGGATTGATAGACCTACCTCTGGAGTAGCTGTCTTTGCAAAAACATCTAAAGCATTGTCAAGAATGAATTTGATGCTGAAAGATCATACAATACAGAAAACATACTGGGCAATAACACAAAATAAGCCTGAAAATGAAACTGATAAGCTAACTCATTGGCTTAGAAAAAATGAAAGGAATAATAAATCCACTCATTTCCCAAAAGAGACTAAAAATGCTAAAAAAGCGATACTTACTTATAAGATATTAAAAGAACTTGATAATTATTTTTTATTAGAAGTTTCGATGAAATCAGGTAGACATCATCAGATAAGATGTCAATTACAAGCAATTGGCTGCCCGATAAAAGGTGATATAAAGTATGGATCTAAAAGAACGAATAAAGACGGAAGCATAGACCTTCATGCCAGAAATATAAAATTCATGCATCCAGTTAGTAAAAAACAGATTGATATAACAGCTCCATTAAGAGATCAAAAAATATGGCAAAATTGTGTTTAAATAACTTTACATAAATTTGCTGTCCAATAATATATTATACAATTCGCGTAAATAAGCCATAAATGGATTTTTCAAATTATATAGAAAATCAAGAAAATTATTTCAGAAATGGGAATACACTGCCTATAAGCAAAAGGAAAAAACTCCTAAAAAATCTTAAAAAAGAGATTCTATCTAATGAAGATAAGATTTTTCAAGCTTTAAATAATGATCTTAGAAAATCAAATTATGAGACTTATTTAACTGAAATAGGTATTTTAATATCTGAGATAGATTTATTTTTGAGTAATCTAAAGAAATGGGCTAAACCAAAAAAGGTAAAATCATCTTTATTAAGTTTTCCTTCTTCAGATTATATTTATAGCGAACCCTATGGAAAAGTTCTTATAATATCTCCATGGAATTATCCATTCCAGTTAGCTGTTTTACCCCTAATGTCTGCCGTTGCAGCAGGAAATACTGTAGTTTTAAAGCCTAGTGAACACGCTCCTAATACATCTAGCCTAATTAAAGAAATTATTGAAAAGATATTCGATAAGTCACATGCATTGGTTGTAGAGGGCGCTGCAGAAACTGCTTCAAAATTATTAGAATACAGATGGGATTACATATTTTTTACTGGAAGTGTTAAAATAGGAAAAATTGTGGCTACAGCAGCTGCAAAACATCTTACTCCTACGACTTTAGAGCTCGGAGGCAAAAATCCATGTATCATAGATGATTCTGTTGATTTAAGACTTACTTCAAGAAGAATTGTTTGGGGTAAATTTGTCAATGCCGGTCAAACATGTATTGCTCCAGATTTCTTGATAGTTAAGAGAAATATAAAAGAACAATTGATAGATCACTTATCAAAAGAAATTGAAAGAGCTTATGGAAAAGACCCAAAAGAATCAGAAGATTATCCAAGGATTGTAAACAAAACAAATTTATCTAGATTATCAAATATGATTAAGGATACAAAAATTCTTTTTGGAGGAGAATATGATATAGAAACTTGTTATTTCTCCCCTACTATCATTGATGAACCTAGAATTGATAGCCCTATAATGGATGAAGAAATTTTTGGACCAATTTTACCTATTATTTCATATGATGATGAAAATCAAATTGAAAAGTTAATATCTAAATATGAAAAACCTTTAGCTTTATATGTCTTTAGCACAAACAAAATATTCTCCGAAAAAATTATTCGAAAATACAGTTTTGGCGGTGGAGCTATAAATGATACAATCATCCATGTAGGAAATCCTAACCTGCCTTTTGGAGGAGTTGGTTATAGCGGTATAGGAGCATATCATGGAAAGTCAAGTTTTGACCTATTGTCACATAAAAAGTCAATTGTCAAGAAGGGAAATTGGCTAGATATTAAAATTAGATATGCACCATATAAAGGAAAACTAGAGTATGTAAAAAAATTCTTTAAGCTTTTTAGCTAATTTGCTTAATATTAAATTTAATTTCTGAATTTGTCATCTTTTGAGAAAGAATGTTAATGGCATTATTTGTTAACTGCAAGATTCTTGGATATCCTCCTGTTGTCTGACAATCTCTCATAAGGATAATTATTTTTCCTCCAGGTGTTAACTGTACAGTTCCTGGAATTACATGTGAAGTTATAATTGGTTTTATATTGTTTTGTATTTTTTCATTTAATATATAGCCCATTCTATTATGATTATTAGAGATTGAAAACTGCTTCTTTAGCAAATTCTCTTTATTTATTTTTTTTAACTTATGAAATTCTGGGCCTTTATAGCATTCAATATTATCAGATAATATTAGTTTTTGTGTTTTTTCTTGATTTATACTTCTTGACTTTTTTATTGAATTATTTAGAACAATCTTATCGTTTTTCTGAATTTTAAAACATTCCGTTATACCCTTGTACATACACCTACTTTTCATGACTTTCTCGGATTTAATCCCTCCTTGAAAAGCTATATATGTTCTAAAACCATATTCAAGTCTGCCAAAACTAAGCACATCTCCTTCTTCTACATCTATCTTATTATACATTTCTATAGAAAAACCATTTAGTTTAGCATTCATATCTGAACCTGTTAAAGCTATTATAGCATTCTTTTCAAATTTTAAACAACAGCCTGTCATTGTTAATTCCAGCAATGCTTCAGATGTTAAATTTCCTAATATTTTATTTGCAATTTCAGCAGAATTATCATCCATACTACCACTAACGGGAACTCCATAGTTTTGGAAACCAAAACGCCCTTTATCTTGAATTGATGTATAAAAACCTGGGTCTATTACTTTAATCATTTAATACTTCTTTATTTAATTCATATAAATCAAGCTCTACTTCTTTTTCAATTAATTTATATTCATCTTCTGATACTTGAAAAAATTTAACCCTATCACCAGGTTTTGCAAAACATGGAACATCCTTTGACTTATCAAATAGATTAATTGGAGTATTTCCTAAAATATTCCATCCTCCTGGACTCTGCTGTGGATAAATTCCTGTCTGTTCGCCTCCAATTGCTACAGACCCTTTAGGAACTCTTAATCTTGGCTCTTTTTTCCTTGGAATATGAAGGGCATCATCTAAACCTCCTAAATACATGAAGCCAGGTAAAAACCCTATTAAATACACTGAGTAGATAACCTTGCTATGCATAATTATGATATTTTCTTTAGAAATTTTATTTTGCTTTGATATGATGTCAATATCTAATGCAAACTTATTTTCATAACAGACAGGGATATTCCAAAGAATTCTATCATATTTACTATGAGATTTCCGAGATAGATATAGATTTTTCAGCTTCTCTATTAATCTATTTATGTTGTCGATTCTTTTGTTAAAGATTAAAAGCAGTGAACAGTATGAATATCTTACTTCTAATAAATACTTAAAACCTGTTTCTAATCTTATTTTAAACTCATTTACATCATTATTAATATCCTGATCAATCCTTTCTGGCCAGCTAATTAGAAGAGAATTGTTGTTGTATTGAAAATATTTTAAGTTGTATCTATTCAATTATTAAGATTAATTTTATTTCTGTTATTAAAAAGATCTTTTATTAGACTGATTATTTTTGGGCTATCTCCATGAACACAAAAGGTGTCTGCTGAAATCTTTTTATAATCTCCACCAATTGTTTGAATTTTATTATCATTAATTACATTTTCCAACCTTTTTAACATTTTTTGATAATCTAAAATCATAGAATTATTGTTTTCTCTAGAAACTAGAGATAAATCATTATTATAATTTCTATCTAAAAAGACCTCATAATATATCTTTATATTATTCTCAATTGCTAATTCTGAAATTAAAGATCCATAGGGAACATATAAAATTTTATCTGAATATTTAAATCTCATTAATTCAATAATAATTGATGCTGTTTCTAAATCATTTGCTGAGAAATTATAAAGAGCGCCATGCAGTTTAATATGATTAAGGGAAGTTTCTAAACTCCTAGCAATTCTTTCTAGATCATCAATTTGACTCATTAATGAATTGGATAGATCTGTGTGTGAAATAGAAATATTTTTTCTACCAAAATTCTCTTTATCTGGGTAAGAAGGGTGTGCCCCAATATTAACACCATATTTTTTAGCTATTAATATTGTATCTGTCATACTTGACTTATCGCCTGTATGACCTCCACATGCAATACTACATGAGCTTAAGAAAGGCATTATGTCTTTCTCCACACCAGTCCCCTCACCTAAATCTGAATTTATTCTAATCTTATTATTTATTATCATATAATTTCAAACACTTTAATTATACTCTTAATACCTAATATTAGTGTTATTAATAATATAAAGCAAGAAACAAGGTTATGCTTCCAATTATTAACATATTTACCCAAAACATTATTATTATTGGCAATTAATATTAGAAAAAATGTAATTGTAGGTAATAGAATACCATTTGCTACTTGAGCAAATTTTATTATTTCTATTGAACTAACATTTAATGAGGAGCATATTACTCCAACAATAAGGACTATAAACCAAACTATCCTAAATCTAAGAGATTTTAGTTCTGTACTCCAATTTAAACATCCACAAGTCACATATGCTGCCGCTAGAGGTGCAGTAATTGCGCTAGTTAAACCAGCAGCAAACAATCCAAAAGAAATAAGTTGTTTGGAAAAATTTCCAAAAACAGGCTCTAAACCTTTAGCTAAATCAATTGCTGAATTAAGCTGATCTAAACCTATGGATGTAGCAGAAATTATTATACATATAGATATTAATCCACCTATAAGTACTGCAACTATGGTGTCAATTTTTGCATCTTTTAAGTCTTTTGGTGAAGTCCATTTTTCTTTAGCTAGAGAGACATGGAGAAATAAATTATATGGGACGACAGTAGTGCCTATTAAACCTATAATGATTAAAATACTGTTATCAGGAAAGCTTGGAATAAAGAGACCGCTAAAAAATGATTTTAAGTCTGGCCCTATTTTAATTGCTGTAAATAAAAAAGCAAGACTCATAAAAAGAACTAGTCCCATCAATATCTTCTCTAATAGTCTATTATTTCCTAACAATAAAATAATGAACGCTATAAATCCAATTATTAAGCTGTAGGCATTATACCCTCCAGCAATGCCTAAATTTCCAAATACTGCTTCTAAACCAAGTACACCACCGCTAATATTCCCAGCTTCATAAGCTATATTCCCAACTAGAATAGCTGATAGAATTAAAATAATAGATACTGTCCTAATTGTTTTACTTCTGAATTGTGAAACTATTGTATTAGATAAAGAACTCTGAGATATGATGCCAATCCTAACTGCAATTGTTTGTAGAAAAATTGTAATTACAATTGATAATAAAAGAGCCCAGAGCAACGTAAAACCGAACTGTGATCCAGCAATTGTACACATGGTTACAGTTCCTGGACCAATAAAAGCAGCTGCAATAACTGCCCCTGGTCCAATATTTTTTAAATATTTTTTAATTCTTACCTAATTAATTCAATTTTTGTAATCTCTTTTGTATTATCTGTAACAGAAAATCTATCATCTAATCTCATTCCAACCACCCATATGATCTTATTTTTAGATGTTTCCAGTATTAGCACTTTATCTTTATCAAAAACAGATATTTTCTTATCTTTTAAGTACTTACTTACTTTTTTCTTTCCATTCATCCCAAAAGGATAAAAATAATCTCCAGATAATACATTTCTAACCCTTAAAGGAAAATCTAGTTTAGCTGAATCTAAATAAATAACATCTGAGTCTTCTTTAGAAATTTTTTTAGCTATACTTACTTTTATCTTACCAACCGATACAGCTACTTCTTTTGATGATTTATTTATTAATAATGACTTATTTTCTACCTCACTATTTTTTACTAATATCAAGTATTCTCTATCCTTTAATAACTTATGAGTTTTAGAAATAATCTGTTTTCCACTTTGAGAATCTAATAAATCTCTAATATCATCCCATTGAGTAAAATTATACTTTTTTAATAGCTCATATAGGTATGCGTCAATATTACTTACTTTCTTAATCTTATTAATTTCAAAATATATCTTTTCATCCCTAGTAAATGAAACATTCTTAATAAAATCATCCATTTTGTCTTTTATAATTGATTTGGATTGTTGCAGCCTATCAATAGATTTTGAAAAATTATCTAATAAATTTGGATTAATCTCTTTTAATTTTGGAATAACTTCTAACCTAATTTGATTTCTTAAATACTCACGTTTTTTATTACTCGAATCTTCTCTCCAAGTAATTTTATTTTCTTTAGCATATGATAATATTTCATCTTTTTTGAAAATTAATAATGGTCGATAAACAGTATCATTAACCTCAGGGATTCCTAGTAGCCCATCAATTCCAGAACCTCTTGATAAATTAATTAAAAATGTTTCAAGGCTATCATCTAGATGATGTGCAGTAAGAATATGTTTTATATTTAGCTCCTTTGATAACTCTTCAAACCAAGAATACCTTAATTCTCTTGCTACCATTTGAATTGATTTATTATCATTATTAGATAACTTTTTGGTATTAAAAGATTTTGTGTAAAATTTTATGTTATGTTTTATTGCTAAATCTCTTACAAATTTCTCATCTAAATCGCTTTCTTTTTTTCTTAATTTAAAATTACAATGAGCTACAAAAAAATTTAATTTTAATTTTAAACATAGATGAAACAAGACAATACTATCCACTCCTCCTGAAACTGCAATAATTAATTTACTAGCTGATATAGAGGGAAAGTTCTTCTTTAAATGATTAAGAAATAAGTTTTCCATTATTTAACAATAAATATATAAAAACTGAATCTATATATGTATTAAAATTTTCCAATTAATATTTCCCATTTTAATTTAAATATAATTTTAATCCATATATTGTCTAAACTGATAGAAAATCTAGTTTATAATTCATGCTTGATCCCAAAAATGAAATTTCACTCACCAAAGCTCTAATGCCTATTTGTGTTTTAATTTCTTTGCTTGCATACAACATAATAGTATATGAAAATAAAGATTGGTTTGGAGAGAATACTTATCAGATAATATTATTATTAGGCGCTTCTCTAGCATCAATTATGGGTTTAATTGATAGAGTCACAATTATTCATATATTAAAAAAAATCTTTTTAAGTATTAAAAGCATTGCAATACCAATAGTTATTTTACTTCTAGTAGGTGCATTGGCAGGAACTTGGAAAGTTAGTGGAGTTATTCCCGCTATGGTCTACTATGGATTGAATCTAATTGATCCAACAGTATTTTTACCTCTAACATTAATTGTTACTGCAGTTGTTTCACTAACAACTGGAAGTTCATATACTACCTCTGCTACCGTAGGAATTGCTTTAGTTGCTGTTGGCACTGCTTTTAATATATCACCGGGTATGACTGCAGGTGCTGTAATTTCTGGGGCATATTTTGGTGATAAAATGTCTCCATTAAGCGACACAACAAACTTAGCACCAGCAATGGCAGGAGGTGATCTGTATACACATATAAAATATATGACATTCACCACTGTACCTACATTTATTTTTACATTTTTAGTTTTCTGCTTAATTAGTTTAAACATAGATACTTCTGCAATTGGAGATATGTCTAGTATTTTAACTTTGTCTGATACAATATCTAATGATTTCTACATCTCTCCTATATTATTTCTTGTTCCAGTTTTAGTAATTATTCTTGCATTCTTAAAAGTCAGGCCTGTTATAGCTCTTTCATGCGGGGTTGTTTTGGCAATAGTTTTTACATTAATTTTTCAGCAAAACATATTAAATCTTATAGATCCATCTAACTATAATGCAGTTTTTAATTCTGTTTTTTTAGATACTGAAATACCAACTAATAATGATAGAATTGTAAGATTATATAACTCTGGCGGAATGAAAGGTATGCTATGGACAATAAACTTAACAATTTGTGCAATGATTTTTGGAGGATCAATGGATGCAATTGGTGCATTGTCAAAAATCACTAGCGCATTATTAGATAGGGCAAAAAATATCTTTGGTTTATTTGTAAGTACTGTGATTAGTTGCTTAGGTATAAATATAGCTGCCTCTGATCAGTATCTTGCTATAGTAATACCTGGAAAAATGTTTAAAGATGCATACGAGGAAAGAGGGTTAGCTCCTGAAAATCTTAGTCGAACTTTAGAAGATTCTGGTACAGTAACATCTGCTTTGATTCCTTGGAATACCTGTGGAGCATATCATTATGGTGTTTTAGGAGTTAGTGTTCCTGAATATTTTATCTATGCAATATTTAATTGGTTGAGTCCAATAATGACTTTAATTTATGCAGGGTTTTCTATAAAAATTAGAACCATCATTAATGCTAAAACTTTATGATATAATTACTCTTGTTTTATCAAAGATTATTAACTTGCGTTTTTTGTTCCTATCTTTAATTTATGGCTAAAGTGAATAGTAAAAAAAATAAATTTTCCTTTTCGTTAAAAAGAGAAAAAAAACAGCTGTCAAGTTCACAAAAATTGTTTTATGGCAGCTCACTGATAATACTATCTTTAATATTTTTTATTTCATTCACATCATATTTTTTTTCTGGCCATATTGATCAAAGCTCGCTTTTTGAATTATCAAGCAGAGATATTGTGTCTGAAAACTGGATGAGTAAACTTGGTGCTCTTCTTAGTTATTTTTTCATTTATCAAGGATTTGGAATTTCTTCATATATATTTAGCTTACTCATTTTATTGTCTGGACTTCACATCATTTTAGAGATAAAAAACAGAAAACTTATAAAAAACTGGCTTTGGGGTTTTTATCTAATGATATATGGATCTGTCTTTTTTGCATTCGTAGATAGCTCAGGCAACTATTCTGGTGTAATTGGCTATGAAATTAATAATCTATTGACTGATTATATTGGTGTAATTGGGACCTCATTCTTATTGTTTATACTAGCTATGCTATATATGACTGTTAGATTAAATTTAAGATTAGAGCATGTTTCTAGAATTTATAGAATGAATTGGTTTTATATCCAGATTGCCTCAATTTTTAAAAGAAAACAAAAAGCAACAAATGATGAAATTGAAGATTCTTCAAATTTAGAAAGCGCAATTGATAAAGCTAATCAGGAGACAGATACTGAAACTGAAGATGAGATAATTAATCAAGAGAAAGTGGGTAAAATTAGCAAAAAGGTGCCTGCTGAAAAATCTAAAATAAAAGATGAAATTGATATTGAAGTTGAAAAGGTTATTGAAGAGAAATCTGAAACAGACAATCTTTCTGATAAACTAGTTGAAAATTTTGGTCTTTTTGATCCTAAGTTAGAGCTTGGAAATTTTCAATTCCCTTCATTAGATATTTTAAAAAAATACGATAGTGAAAAAATAAATATAGACAAGCAAGAGCTTGAAGAAAACAAAGACAAGATTGTTGAAACATTAGGCAACTATAACATTAGTATTTCTAGCATTAAAGCAACAGTTGGTCCAACGGTTACTTTATACGAAATAATTCCAGATGCAGGAATAAGAATATCAAAAATTAAGAATCTAGAAGATGATATAGCTCTATCATTGTCAGCTCTTGGAATTAGAATTATTGCTCCAATCCCTGGAAGAGGAACTATTGGGATAGAAGTTCCAAACAAAAATTCAACAATTGTATCAATGCATTCTGTAATATCTTCAGAAAAATTTCAGCAATCTGAAATGGAACTTCCTATTGCTATTGGCAAAACTATTAGTAATGAGACTTTGGTTGTAGATCTAGTTAAAATGCCTCACCTGCTTATGGCTGGAGCTACAGGCCAGGGTAAATCTGTAGGACTAAATGCTGTGTTAACTTCATTATTATATAAAAAACATCCTGCAGAAGTAAAATTTGTTCTAGTAGATCCAAAGAAGGTAGAACTTACCTTATTTAATAAAATTGAAAGACATTATTTAGCAAAACTACCTGACTCTGAAGATGCTATAATAACAGATAATAAAAAAGTTATTTACACTCTAAAATCATTATGCATTGAAATGGATAACAGATACGAATTATTAAAAAATGCATCCTGTAGAACTATTGTTGAGTACAATAAAAAATTTAAGACAAGAAAATTAAATCCAAATGATGGACATCAATACCTTCCTTATATAGTTCTTATTATTGATGAATTTGCTGATTTGATCATGACTGCTGGAAAAGAAGTAGAAACTCCTCTAGCTAGACTAGCTCAATTAGCAAGGGCTATTGGTATACATTTAATAATTGCTACTCAAAGACCTTCAGTAAATGTTATTACAGGTGTAATTAAAGCAAATTTCCCTGCAAGAATTGCCTTTAGGGTGACTTCTAAAATTGACTCAAGGACGATTCTGGATAGCTCTGGAGCAGATCAGCTAATTGGACGTGGTGATATGTTGTTTACACAAGGAACCGAAATTATAAGACTACAGTGTGCTTTTGTTGATACTGATGAGATAGAAAAATTAACTGACTACATAGGATCACAGAAAGCATATGCTAGTGCACACAACCTTCCAGAATATGTTGGAGAAGAGAGTGGCACAAATCTTGATATAGATAAAGAAGATAGAGATGCGTTATTTAAAGAAGCTGCAGAAGTAATTGTAATTGCCCAGCAAGGATCTGCATCACTTTTGCAAAGAAAACTTAAATTAGGATACAATAGAGCTGGCAGGCTTATTGATCAACTTGAAGCTGCTGGAATTGTTGGTCCATTCGAAGGAAGTAAAGCACGACAAGTTTTAATAACAGATCTTCAATCATTAGAACAATATCTTGAAAATGAATAAATATTATAACATGAAAAAAATCATACTTCTGTTTATTGTAGCTATTATATCAAATACTATAGCAATAAGTCAGAATTCTGAAGAAGCAGAAAAACTATTAAACAAAGTTTCTGAAAATATAAAAAGTTATGATAATATATATATTAACTATACTTATACGCTTTTCAACTCAGAAGAGGATATTAATCAGACTAACAAAGGAAGTTTTGTTACTGAAGATGATAAATGGAAATTTGTTATGTTAGATGTAACTAGAATTTTTGATGGAGACAAACTATATACAATTAGCCCAGATGACGAAGAAGTAACTATCTCAACTCAAAACCCAGATGATGAGAGTACGATAACTCCAAACAAAATGCTCTACTTTTACGAAGAAGGATATAATTTTGAGATGGATATAGTTCAATATGTTGGAAGAAAAAAGATTCAATATATCAAGTTAATTCCAATGGACTCAGATGCTGAAATTAAATATATATTACTTGGAGTTGATATTGAGTTTAGTCAGATTTACAAAGTAATTGAAACAGGAGTAAATGATACGCAAACAACAATTGCTATAGTTGATTTTGAGGTAAATCTGCCCCTGGAAGAATCTCTATTTGTTTTTGACAAAGAGAAATACAAAGACTACTATATGAATATTCTTGATTAAAGTTATCATTGAAATTAATAGACCAATACATATTTAAAACCTATTTAAGAACATTACTTACTGCATTTTGCATTTTAATGTTAATTTTCCTTTTGCAATCAGTTTGGATGTATATTACTGAGCTTGCTGGGAAAGATCTTGAACTTGATATAATTCTTAAATTTTTATCATATGTATCTCCTAGACTTGTAGTTTTAGTTTTACCACTGGCTATTTTACTTTCTAGTATTATGGTATTTGGTCAACTATCTGAAAACTCTGAATTTTCAGCAATGAAATCTACTGGATTGTCTCTCCAAAGAATTATGAGGAGTTTAATCTATTTTACTCTTTTTCTAGGAATTATTGTTTTCTTTTTCTCAAATAATGTAGTTACAGCAGCAGAATTTAGTTTTCTTAATCTTAGAAAGAATATCTCAAAAGTAAAACCTACTATGGCAATAGCTGAAGGTCAGTTTAGCGAAATTGGGGATTTCAATATTAAGGTTGAAGAAAAATATGGAAATAAAGGTCAATATCTTACTGATGTAATTGTCCATCAGAAAAAAAATAAAGTTGGAAATTATACAGTAATAAAATCAAAAACGGGTGAAATCACTAGTGAAAGTGATTCTGATATTTTACAGCTAAAACTATATGATGGAAATTATTACGATGAAGTAATTAACAAAGACTATAGGGTAAGCAAATCAAAACCATTTGTAAAAAGCTATTTTAAGGAATATATGTTGAATATTGATCTTTCATTGATAAATGATGTAGATTTTAACCAACAAGAGAGTACAAACAGATATTCTATGTTAAATGTGAAAGATTTAAATACAACTATTGATTCACTGGTAATTAAGAAAAAGAAAGATTACCAGGTAATTGCCACAAAGATGCATAATCGATCTAATGCAAAATCCTTAAATAGTAATATTATTCCTATAGTTGATGAATTTAAAGGCAAAAATGTATACGATCTGTTTAAACCGCAAAAACAAAAACAGCTTTTTGATCTAGGAATTAGTTCAGTTAACAGTACAATAAGTATACTAAAATCAAACATGTTAATACAAGCTAGAAGAGAGAAAAATATTAACAAGCATTTCATGTCACTTCATGATAAATTTGCGCTTAGTTTTGCATGTATAATTCTTTTCTTTATTGGTGCACCACTGGGAACAATTATAAGAAAAGGAGGTTATGGATTTCCTATGGTTATTTCACTTATTCTATTCCTAACTTATCATTTTGTAGGAGTCTTTGCTAAAAATCTTGCTGAGGATACTAGCATAAGTCCAATACTTGCTAGCTGGCTATCAACAATAATTATGTTTCCTATTAGTGTTTACCTAACCAATAGAGCTACAAAAGATAGGAGCATTCTTAACATTAGTGAAATAACTGAAAAATTCTTACAATATTTTAAGAGATAATTAGGTTTTAATATGTTGATTTAATGCGATATATTTGAATAATCTTATAGATTTCTAAATGTCTGCACAGGATAAACTTAAACTAAATACAATTGAGTCAGCAATTAATGATATTAGGCTGGGTAAAGTCATTATTGTTGTAGATGATAAAAATCGCGAAAATGAAGGTGATTTCGTGGCTGCTGCTGAGGCTATAACCCCTGAGATTATAAATTTTATGGCCACACACGGAAGAGGGCTTATATGCGCTCCTATTACTGGTAAATTGTCAAAAAAATTAAAGTTAAATCTAATGGTAGGCTCTAGTTCAGATCCCCAAGATACAGCTTTCACTGTATCAGTAGACTATAAAGGAAATGGAGTTAGCACAGGTATTTCTGCAGCAGATCGATCTAAAACCATAAAAGCATTGATAGATACTGAAACAAAATCTCATCAATTTTCAAAGCCTGGTCATGTTTTTCCGCTTATAGCAAAGGATGGTGGTGTTTTAAGACGTACTGGTCATACTGAAGCTGCTATTGATTTTGCCAGACTTGCTGGTTTTAAACCCGCAGGTGTTATTGTAGAAATCATGAATAAGAATGGTACTATGGCAAGATTACCACAACTGATAAAAGTGGCTAAAAAATTCGATTTAAAAATCATATCAATTGAAGATTTAGTTGCCTACAGAATGGCTCACGACTCCTTAATAGAAAAAAAGGAAGATTTTGATATAGAAACTAAGTTTGGAGCTTTTAGACTCAGAGCTTATGAACAAACTACTAATCATCAGCTCCATATATCCCTTACAAAAGGTGCTTGGGATAAAGATGAACCTGTTTTAACAAGAATTAATTCTAAAATGACTAATAATGACATTTTAGGAATACTTACCAATGGAAAGGAAGAGAAATTAGATAATATGTTTAAAATCATCAATGATGATGGTAAAGGTGCAATTATTTTTATAAACCAAGAAAATCAATCCTTAAATACTCTAAAAAGATTAAAAACCTTAAAAAGCAACCAAAAAAATAATAAAGTTGTTAAAGCTCCAAGGATTTATATGGATATAAAAGATTTTGGTATTGGAGCACAAATATTACATGATTTAGATATTCATAAGCTTAGACTAATCTCAAACGGAAAAAAAGAAAAAAGAGTCGGAATGATAGGCTATGGACTTGAAATTATAGAATACATCAATTATTAACTACTTCTTTTTATGCCGGTATATCCAAGGCAAAAATCTTGGGTCCCTAAATATATTAAGCCAACTATTATGTTTGACATTGTTATAAAGAGTAAGTTTTGGACTTCCACCAGCCTGTATAACAGCATTTGCCATTCTAATTGAATAATACGGATGAACGGTTCTATCATCAGATCCGTGAACAATCCAAAGAGCAGTTTTCTTAGCATAGTTTAATATCCAGTCTGGATGTCCTGCACCACAAATTGGTGTCGCTGCAGCAAACATATTTGGTCTATTGTTTAAAAGCTCAAACGCTCCCATAGCACCGTTGGATAGACCAGTAAGATAAACTCTTTTCTTATTTACATGATCAAGGGTAACAAGTGAATCCATAAGACTTATTACCATAGATAGTGATTTTGTTGGGGTAGATTTTTTCTTAAACTTATAATTCTTATTGTCTGGTGATTTTATTAGTATTCTACTAGACCATGAGTCAGTAAGTGGGGCTTGCGGAAATATTACAATTACTGGAAATTTTTTTCTATTTCTTTTATTTGAAAAAACTTTATTAATGTAGGTTAATTGCTTTTTATTATCTGAGCCCCTCTCTCCTATTCCATGCAAAAATAAATGCAGTGGATATTTTTTTGTTTCATCAAAATTTTGAGGTAATAAGATTCTGTAATTTAAAGTATCGTTATTGGCTATATACCTTGCATGCTTAGGAAACCAGTTTGGTTTTTCTTTGTTTTTTTGAGCAAAAGAAAAGATAGAAAAAAAGAAAATTATACAAAAAAGAATATGTCTGATCATGTTAAAAAAAATAATTTCTAAAGTTAAATATATACAAAAATTAAAAAATATTATTTATCAGTTTTTTTTGACCCAATAAAAAAGGGTTCTATATTTGCACGCATATTATTGGAGGAATGGCAGAGTGGTCGAATGCGGCAGTCTTGAAAACTGTTGAGGGTCACACCTCCGGGGGTTCGAATCCCTCTTCCTCCGCAACTATCTGATAAGAATAGCCTTTCATAGAACATATCGTAGAATGAAAGGCTATTTTTTATTAACTTAATTGTTTAATAATTAAACTGATGAAAAATAAACAAATACCTTACATTAAATACCCTTTATTATTAATTGGTTTTACTCTTTGTGTATGTGGTGTAAGATGGCTAACTCATGATCAACCATGGATTTTAGATCAAGTTGCTAATGAAGAAAGATTACAAATGTCTTTTGTTGATCTTTTTTTAATTGATGGAAATACAACATTAAGTGCATATCTAACTCAGATATATAGGTTTCTAGGCCTTTATGTTTTGGGATTAGGATTTTTTCTGCTTTCTTTTTCTACCTCTAGAATGTTGGAAATTGTTATAGTACGTAAGACGGTTTTATATGTTCTAGGCATATTACTTGTTTCTAATTTAATACTAGCCTATTTTTGGATACCTTCTTCTCATTTTATTTATGTAATATGGGGCACTATTGTGTTATATTCTTTTAGTTTATATAATCATATTAATTATTCGAAATAAAATAATAGATCAATTTTAACCTTTAAGGAACTTGCTATTTTCATGCCTAGTTCTAAGCTTGGCTTATAACGATATCTTTCAATAGAAATAATAGTTTGTCTACTTACCCCAGCTTTAAGGGCTAATTCTTCTTGAGTTAACCCTTTTTTTTGTCGATATTCTTTAATAGTATTCTTTAATTCCATAATACTATGATGTTCTATATAAGTACAGTTGGAATAATGATTTAATTAATGAAACAATTAATAAAATCAGAAGAATAATAAATGTTATGGGCCCACTATTGTGAAAGGAGGAGTCTGATGCTAGAATTCCTATAAACAAAAACAAACTAAGCTCATAAAGCAAATACCCTAATTTATAAGATTTTGAGCTTATCAAATCGTCTCTTTCATCTTGAATTATTTTTTCCCAAAGAATAGTATTTTCTGATATAAAGAGTCCTTCATTAGATGATACATGAACTCCATTTGAGTGGGGAGATATATTATAAGTAATAATTTGTCTATCAGCTAAATTTTCTATTATATGCCATGATTCTCCACCATCATCTGTGTAGCTTGGAGGACCACCATACACTAAATGTGAACCATCATATCTTCTATCCCATGTTATAGCCCAGATTCTGTGCAATTCATTGTCTTCATCAAGAATCTGATTTTCAAATCCTATTTCCATGACCAGTTAAAAATAGTGAATAAATATGGATCTTTAAAAAAGAAGTACAAAATAATTCCTTTAATATTTGGTGGATCACAATTAATTCAAAACATTTATTAAGTTAATTCGATTGGAATAATTATGGA
>ERZ651768.188-NODE-188-length-44965-cov-4.121993_pt1 | contig 44965 bp, 39 predicted proteins | sample MGYA00514754_ERZ651768 | MGnify/ENA metagenome assembly ERZ651768
ACCTACTGAATCATAAACAATGGTTCGTTTTTCTAAAAAAGATTCTTCTGTTTTAGCTTGTAGTTCCCATCGGATAGGTTTGTGATCCCGTTCAAATCCAAGGAGAACTTTTGCTAATGAATAATCGGTTGTTGTGATGTTATCTTCAAAAGATTTTACCCGTTTTTTGAAAATAATATCCTGTTTCCATCCTGAACGTGATTCTGATCTATAATTCATAAAACCAATAAAATCGTCGGAGTCAGTTTTCCATGATAAAGAGTCTTGAAATGATTCATCTTTTCTCAGATCTATACCTGTTTCTATAGCCGTCATTTTGTTTTTAATTTGAAATCCTGCACCCATATTTTGGAATCGTTTTAACTTAGTTTCCTCTTCACGTAATTGAGTTATGAATGGGTTTATTTTAGAAAAATGGATTTGCATTCTTCCTTGTGACCTCGTGTATGAACCAATAGATACATAATCGAAAAATGAATTATTAAACCTAGGATGATAGATTTGTTGAACAACATGTATCCTTGAACGATTATTTTTATTCACTTTTAATTCTGCCAATTCTATATTTGTTGAACCCAAATTTTGAAAGATCATTTCTGATGTGATCTTTGACTCTTCTACACCATTTGATCGTGCAGAATCCAAATTCCACAGGCGCCGCTGCATGACATCATTTTCTTGTCCCAGAGCAAAATAATTATTGCTACGATACCAATTAGAAATTGCCGCAGTCCATATAGTTGGTCCAAAAACAAGAGTATCAATGGAAATATCTATTTTTCTAGAAAAGCCTTCTTTCTTTTCCTGCTGGATCGCCATGGTATTTTGATTCAATCCTGATCCCATCAATTGGCTGGAGATGTTCATATAATTACCTATACTAACATCTCCTCCTACAAATCCAAATTGATGCAATTTTGGACCATGTATGGTGCGAAATGGACTATATCTATCTGCATTATTATTGAGATTTGTAGCAGATTCTATAAATTCATAAAATATTCGTCCCGTATCCGATATTTTTCTTATATATAAACCACCAGGATCAAATTCAAAGGTAATTGCATACCTAGGCTGGTTCTCTTCATCAGGTGAATATTCATATCTGCCTCCTGAAAATATATAATCACCCTCATCATCTGGAATGATTGTGCTTATTTGAATATTCCCAGATTCGGTAGCAGATAATGAATCTTGAATATCCTGACTCCAGTCATTTTTTTTGAATTGATCAGATTCCTTGAAAAATCCAAATGTTAAAAAACTGGATTTTCCAAAATTTCTTTTTAGAGAACCACCGGAGAACCCTTTTTGGTATTCGAAATCTGAATATTGATACTCAATGAATAAATCAGAATCTGCATGAATAAGAACTTTGGGTGTAAAATGAATTTCTCCCAATGAATAATCGATGGTGTAATCGTGATTTTGTCCACGAATTAATTTTATTCCATCCACCCATACTTTTTCTGTCCCGGATAAAACAATGATATCTCTGTTTCCATTACTACCGATTAATTGATAGGGCCCTTGTTTTCCATCTCTTCCTTTGATTTCCAGGGTTGTATAATTTCCTTTTGATCCGGCATAAACCCCCGATCCACTCCATTGACCTTTCTTATAGTGATTCTTTAACCCAACTAGTTTTCTATTAATATTATTACTGTTACTAATTTTTTCTTCATAAATAATATCACCGGCATCAACGGAATAATTCGGATGTGTAACCATGAGATAAACCTGATCTAATTCTTCTAATTCTCGCGTAGTTCCCTCTGGTTGGATCGGTAAATCCTGGTCTGTGAGAATACCACTCACCATCATATTTTTTGTCAACTTTCCATTTAATTGCATTTGCAGGCCGCCTGTAAAATCAGAACCACCTAAGGGTGAAACCGATAATTGCCGGAAAATACTACCTGAAGAATAAATATTAGATTCACTATCTGAATTCCCAGAATAAAGTTGTTCTTTTTTAGATAAGATTTCGATGTTTTCCAAATTCAGCTCTGGTAAAGATCTCCATCTTGGCCCCACTGAAAGCGGTAAGCCATTTGTTAAATAATCATAGCTAATTACTATAGGAGAATTAGGATCCATATTTGGCAATATCAGAATCCCTTCAATAGCTTGGATTTTTTTTACAAGTATGGGTACTCCACCCTGTAAAACCAATACTGATGATTCCAGTATGAAAGGATGTGTGAGTTGAATGGAATTTTCGTCAGATATATTATAAATCGTATCAACTTTAGAAGAGACCTGTGCCCTGGTGGAACAGTAAAAACAGATGGAAAGACAAGCGAAGAACTTGACTTTATTTGACATCCAAAATAAGAATATGATCCTTTGCAAGAACAGCGATGGATCGGTTCATAGATGCCATATCTTCAATAGGAACACTTGCACCTGGGATAGATACTTTTTTTTGTGAATGAATAGATATCCCTGCTCCGATACGATTAAATACAAACCAATCGTCGCGTACCGCAATTAAAAAGACTGCATTTTCTATAGTTGATGGAAATGATATTTTTTTTCGACCATTCTGACTGAAAATATGAATCATTCCATCACAACCTAGAATTGCCATTTCACCTTCTTGATTAATTTGCATTTCCGCCATACAAAATACTGATCCAAATTCTTTTGATAAATTCACTGTTGGTGTGGGATCCAATTCACCTTTATCAAATAAAAATGTACTGTTGTAATCTCTTGAATAAAGGTAGAGTCTTCCCCAGGGATCCAGTGCTGCTTTTTCTGGAAAAATGCGTCGATTCAAATCAATAGTGTGAACCGGATTTAATCGAAAATCCAATTGGACAATTTCATTCTCCAGGCGATCCACCAGCAGAATCCCCTGCGGCGAAATACCCATCCAGACTAAGTCTTCATATCCTGAAATATTTTGACCAACCCCACTGGATAGGTTCACATCTCCAAAAGCATCTAATTCAAGTAATTCACGTTTATACTGATCAAACAACAGAAATCGATTTGCGATAGTCCAACTCACTTTGGTTGGTTTTATATCTAATAGATGTATTTTTTCAGGAAATGGGCGGTATTCAGCGATGGACAGGTTGACTTGCCCACTACATATGGTTGTGAAAAGTAATATAAAAAGAAAATATTTATGCAGGTTATGATTCACGCTTAGGTAAGGGATTTATTAGGAAATATGACCCAATGATTATCATGATCATGGAAATGATCTGGGAACCGGAAAAAATTTCAAAAAGATACTTTTCATTTGTGCGAATAAATTCAATTGCAAAGCGTTCAACACCAGCAAGAATTAAATATAAAAAGAATAAACTCCCTGCAATTTTCACATTATTCCGACGGGACCAGAGAAAATAAAAAATTGCCACCGCCAATGTAAATTCGTACAACTGCGTGGGATGAACATGAAGAACTCCAGGGGCAAACCCTGAAATATCAATCCAAGGGTAATAGGCAGAAAAAACTTGGGAAGTGCTTGGAGGCAACCCATCTGGAAATGAAACCGCCCAGGGGAGATGAGTGGGGATGCCATAATCATCCCCCACAAGAAAACAGCCAATGCGACCGATGCCGTATCCCAAGATTAAGAGAGGTGCTACAATATCAGCAAAAATGAGCCATGGGAGATTATTTTTTTGTAGCACCATTGTTACAGCAAAGGTTCCTCCCATAAGTCCACCAAGAAAAACCAGCCCTGAACCGCTGAAAATCATACCCATAGGATTATCGATTACCTGATTAAGATTTTCTAATAAATAATAGATTTTGGATCCAAGGACACCACCAATGGCAGCCCAAAAAACCATATCAGATGCTAACTTTTCATCATGCCCCATCCGTTTCAAATCATGATTCAGTAAAAAGTATGTGCTGTAAAAAGCCACCACGAGCATAAATCCAAATGAATATATTTTTATGGGGCCAATTTCGAGTAAGACAGGAAACATTAAAATTTTTCTCCACACCCTGAACAGAAATTATCCAATCGGGTTCGTTTTTGTCCGCAATTGTGACAGGTTAAAGAATTTGTTTTACCATTTTGATAAACCATCATTATGATAGCAATGAATAGTGTAACAACCAATAAAGCTACCAAGGGTTCCCAAATATAAAGTTTATGTCGCTTGATCTTCTTATTTATAGGCTGCTGCTCAGGAGGGGCGTCCTGTTGTGATAAGGTCATGAGTTCAGCAAGGGCACTACGGGTTGTTAATCCACGAGAATTTGAATAAGAAATTGAAATTAGTTTAGTTTCATTTTCCAAAATATTTTTCCATTGAATTGAATGGTTTGTTTGACCGTGCGCATCTTGTGTTTTTTCGCCCTGGAAACCGGAATACTCAAAATTTTCCGCAGGAAGGGGTTCTTGAATCTCAAAATTAAATTCACCAATCATTTCTGAAAATGAAAGGTAATATTCGAAGTGACGATTTCCCGGTTTTGGAAAATTTGTTGAATTGATCATAAAAGCAAACTCATTCAAATCGGGTGCAACTTCCACCCATTTGAGATCCTTTATTAATCGTGCTGGGATTAGAACAAAATCCAATTCACCGTTAGAATTACTCTTGATCAGAGAAACAGAGTCCACATCTAATGGTACGGTAAAAAGAAATGCCGTTTTTTGTGTGTCTTCTGCTCGATGTCCGCTAAATAAAATAGTGACATTATTTTGGTCATATTCTGGGATTATGGACATACGGCCATGGCTCAAATCTCCCTTTAAGTTAACGACCCCAATTATAAATAAAATAACTGTAGAAAATCTCATGGTAAAATTTAAAGAGAGTTTACTTATTGTGTTGTCATTCTTGTAAGCACAATGAGATCATAGACTGCATGGGACCATGCTGTGATTCCAAACCCACGCAAAAAATATAGCGTTCCCAGTGCTATTCCTGCTAAAAACCGGACCATGAAAATATTAAAAGAGAAAAAATCACCATATTCACCAATAAAATGAAATGATGAAAAAATACCTGCAGCAATAACCATAGCTGCCCAATTTCTTGTTTTATCCGACCATTGGAATATAAAACCCAAAATGACCGATATACCGGCTATCAACAGAACACGAAATAAAAACTCTTCGTAGATTCCAGCTCCAACTGCAAGAGTTACTTGTTGGACTAGCATAGAGCCAGTTGGATTCATCAACAGTAAATATACATTGGTCATTAAAAAATAGATCAGCACCGACCATCCAACACTCTCCACCGTCATCAGTAAAAAATAATCGCTGTGAATCTGTGTTTCTTCCCAAAACTTGCGCTGAAGAATAAATGTAATGATAAATCCAATGAAAAATATTACTCCTACCCAATATAACCCCGTTATCCCAAATGTTGCCAGGATCTGACGCATCAATGCATCAGCGCCATTACGCAGAACAAACATATCATCAGATGATGTGAGAAAAATCCCAATCTCGTAAATAAGGAATAACGGGACCGTAAAAAGAAAGCTATAAAGCGGAGAACGTGTGGATCGCCAGTAAGAATACATTCAGTTAGTCGTTATCTATCTGTAAAACGGCCAAAAGCGCTTCCTGTGGGATCTCAACCTTACCGATCATTTTCATGCGCTTTTTACCCTTCTTTTGCTTTTCCCAGAGCTTACGTTTCCGCGTGATGTCACCTCCATAACATTTGGCGGTAACATTTTTCTTCAATGCTTTTACAGTTGTTCGTGCAATGATGCGATTATTCAATGCTGCCTGAATCGCTACTTCGAACATTTGTCTTGGAATTAATTCTTTTAATTTACTGCATAAAGCCACACCACGATGATATGCATCATCTGCATGGCAAATGGTGGACAATGCATCCACTGGCTCACTGTGTATAAGGATATCCAATTTTTGTAGTTGAGCTTTTTCGAATTCCTTGAATTCATAATCAAAAGATGCATACCCACTGGAAATGGATTTCAGTTTATCATAATAATCAAAAATTATCTCGGCTAGAGGCAGGTCATAATGTAATTGGGCTTTTTCCGGTGACAGATATTGCGTATTCTTATAGATACCTCGTTTTTTCTGACACAAGGTCATAATACTGCCAATGTATTTTTTTGGAGTCAAGATTTCAGCAGAAACTATGGGTTCAAGGATTGCCTCGATATCTCCAATTGGCGGCATTTTTGCTGGCGTATCTACTTGCACTTTTTCTCCACTTCGCAATAATACTTGATAAACTACATTCGGTGTGGTAGTGACAAGATCCAAATTGAATTCCCGCTCTAAACGTTCCTGGATGATCTCCATGTGGAGTAATCCCAAAAAACCGCAGCGGAATCCAAATCCCAATGCCTGACTGGTTTCAGGTGTAAATTCGAGTGATGCATCATTAAGTTGGAGTTTCTCTAGCGCCTGTCTCAATTGGTCATAATCATCTGCTTCGGCTGGGTAAAGTCCTGAAAAAACCATGGGCTTAATCTTTTTATATCCGGGTAATTGTTCTTCTGCTTTATTTTCCTTTACCGTGATGGTATCCCCCGGCTCGATGTGTCCCATATCTCGAATACTGGCTACAACATAGCCCACATCACCTGCTCGAAGTTCTTTTGTTTTCACTTTTTCTAAAACAAAATGACCAGTTTCTGTGATCTCATATTCACGATCATGGGCAAAGAATTGAGCTGTCATTCCTTTTTTTATTACGCCATCAAATATACGGACATAAGGAATGGCACCTTTGTAATTATCATACATGGAATCAAAGATCAGTGCACGGGATTTTTGCTCTGAATTATCTCTTGGAGGATCGATTCGATTAATAATAGCATTGAAAATATCCTGAATACCAATCCCACTTTTTGAACTGGCTTCGATGATATCATTCTCGTCACAACCGATTAATTCCACCATCTGCATTTTTACATCATCTACCATTGCAGATTGGAGGTCGACCTTATTAATAATTGGGATCAACGTGAGATTATTTTCGATTGCGAGATAGGTATTGGATACGGTTTGTGCCTCTACGCCTTGCGCTGCATCAACAAGCAACAAAGCACCTTCACAAGCAGCCAATGAACGGGATACTTCATAGGAAAAATCCACGTGTCCAGGTGTGTCAATTAAATTCAACACATAGGTGACTCCATCATGGTGTTCATATTCCATGCGAATGGGGTGACTTTTGATAGTTATTCCTCGTTCCCGCTCCAAATCCATGCTGTCCAAAACCTGGGCTTTCATCTCTTTTTTAGACAAGGTATTCGTTTCTTCCAACAGGCGATCTGCAAGCGTGGATTTACCGTGATCGATGTGAGCTATAATACAAAAGTTGCGAATATGAGCCGTTTTCATCCGCGCAAATTACAAAGCAAAGGGCTGGGTTTATAGAGAGAAAATAAACCTATTCAAAGGAATAATGCTTCCGAATTGGTTTAAGTACGCGCCAGTGACAGGAGAGCCCTTTTGGAAAAATAATAAAATCACCAAGTTCAATGGTCACTTCTTCATGATCAGTAGTAACAATCACTTTGCCCTCCAGGATATAACAAGATTCCTTGTCGCTGTATGTCCAGGGAAATTCTGAAACTTCACAGGACCAAATAGGCCATGAATACACATTCAGCGTAGTTAATTCCATTTCGGATAATTTTTTAATTTCTATTTTAATGGTGTGACCTATATTTCTGTTCAAATTCTATCCAAAAGTTCCTTCTTTTTCTTTTGGTATTCTTTATCTGTAATGAGACCTTTTTCTTTTAGTTCTGCAAGTTTTTCAATCTGCTCAATTATCTCAAGGACAGTTGCATTCTTACCTTTGTCGTCTGCTTCTTGATTCACAACTACGATACGATTGTGATATCTGCGATCGTGCCACCAATGATTCCAGTGACTCCAATGCCAGTTAACACCCAAGTGAATGCGGGCCTTGTGGCGATTTACAACATGATGAACTTTATGTTTTTTATGTTTACGAGATTTATGACGCTTGTGGCTCGGGTAGGCCAAGGACAAAAGAAAAATGAATGATAATAGAATCCTGAATAGTCTCATGTGATTTCTCCAATAATGGTGTTACTAAGATTGACTCCCCAAGTACAAAATAGTTAAAATTTTTCTTACCCGGGATCGTTTCAGCATCACTTTATCTTCTTCAATGCATCCTACATTCTAATCTGGATTAATATCAACCGAGATCAATTTGATTTCTGAAACAGGTATATAAAGTTATTTATTATATTTATGCTGGGCGCGTAACAACCGGACATTTGCGGTTTTTTGTTCGCCATCCTGTACGAGAGATACGACTCGTAATGCTTCCATAATTGGAATATTCAAGTTATCCGAATTTGTATAAAATGCATCCATATGAAGGGCAAGAATCTTCAAATTATATCCCACTTCTTCGGAGCGATATTCATCAATTATTTCATAAAATCGTTCTATATAATAAGGTTCTACCCAATTTCTCTCATGAGAGAATTGTTTTCGAACTTCTGCCCGATGATGAGATTTCAATTTAGAAATGGCTCCGTATGATCCATTGATAAAAGCAACCTTCTCTTCCTGAGAATAATCATTCCAAAAATCAGCGGGTGTTGATTCCTGTGCCCAGATTGTGGTGATAAATAATAGGAATAAAAATCGGATCATTTGTTCTTGCCTTTGAAATGGTTCACAATTGGTATTCTCCGTCCCGCACCAAACGCCTTGGAAGAAACTCGAAGTCCTGGTGCAGCCTGCCGACGTTTGTATTCATTAATTTGAATTTTTCGATAAATAGAATTTACTAAATCAGAATCTGATCCATCATTAATTAATTCCGCCGGTGACTTTCTATCTTCCACAATGGCATCCACCAAGGGGCTAACCACATTGTAATCAAATGGATCAACTTGGTCCGGCGCCAATTCTGCTGATGGCGGTTTGGAGATGCTTCCTTCTGGAATTCGTCCCGGATTTTCAAAGTTCACCCATTTTGCCAGTGCATATACATCCGATTTACTCAAGTCGGAGATCACTGCTAGTCCTCCACTCATATCACCATATAAGGTGCAATAACCTAATGCTAATTCAGTTTTATTTCCGGTTGATAAAACCATCCATCCGAATTTATTAGAGAGTGCCATCAAAAGATTCCCCCGTGCTCTTGCCTGGATATTTTCTTCCGCAACATTGGGCTCCATTCCGAGAAAATGGGGATGGAGCACTGTTTCTAATCCTTCCACAGCTTCCTGGATTGGGAGGATCCGATAATCAATACTCAAATTATCGGCTAATGCCTGGGCATCAGATAAACTGTGATCACTTGAATATTTGGATGGCAACGAGATACCATGAATATTTTCCGCACCCAAAGCATCGGCAGCAATTACAGCAACCAGAGCACTATCAATCCCGCCTGAGAGTCCTAAAACAGCTTCAGTGTGACCAGTCTTTTTAAAATAATCTGACACACCGAGACATAAAGCCCGGAACATTTTTTCTTCTCTTGGTTTCACTTTCAATTCCACAACATGATCTGACTCAAGATCAATCAAAACCAGATCTTCTTCAAATGCTTTACCTTGTCCCAGACAATCTCCGCGCGAAGAAAATGCTAATGATTCACCATCAAAGATCAATTCGTCTTGTGCACCCACCATGTTACAATAAATAAAAGGGAGTTTGGTCTCCTGTACTTTTTCCTGTATTAGGTCTTTCCGCCTGAATAGCCTTCCTTCATGATAGGGAGATGCAGAAATATTGATCAAAATATCTGCACCCTTATCTTTTTGAATTTGACTTACCTTACAATCATAATGATGATCCCAAAGGTCTTCACAAATTTGAACACCAAGATTAACCTGTTTCCCTTTAAATGGAATGGGAATCACTTTGGGTTCATCTCCGCTAGTGAAATATCGTTCTTCATCGAAAACATCGTAGGTAGGGAGCAAAATTTTGTCTGTTGTTGATTGCAATTTCCCATCAAAGCAAACTGCTGCAGAGTTGAATAATCTATCATTCTCTTTTCTAACAAATCCAAAAATAATTGGAATGGATGATACTGATGCAATCTCATTTAAATTCAATAAATTTTGGTCAACAAACCCGTCCTCCCAAAGTAAATCCTGAGGCGGATAACCGCTTATTATTAACTCTGGAAATACAATAATATCTGCATTAAGACCAATACATTTTTTATAATACTTTAATAGAAGATTATGATTGTAATCAAAGTCGCCAACGATGGGATTGATTTGGCAAATTGCGATCTTCATTTCACAATTTCAAAGGAATTAAACTCATTTTCAGCAGGGAACCATTCTATACTTAACTTATCTACTTTTGCCAGCGGTGGGCCATTCTGAAGCCATCCAGTCAATGCTGTAAGATTATCTATATTCCCTTCAGCAATTATCTCTACAGCATTTGTAAATAAATTTTTCACCCAGCCATTTAAGCCTAATTCCAATGCTTTAGCTTGAGTTTGTTTCCGAAACCAAACTCTCTGAACTTTTCCTGAAACCATTACATGTATTCTAAACATACTTCAATTCTTTTTTGAGTTTGGAAATTACATCTTCCGGCGATTCAGCTTGGATAACAGGGTTAATATCCCATGTTTTATACCCGATCACAGGTTTATCGAGTTGGAACGCATAAGCTATCTCACTCATAGTGCCGTATTGTCCAGAAATTGCGATTGCAGCATCACAGTTATATGCAAGTACTGCGTTTCGTGCAATATCCATGCCTGTGGCGATTGGTATTGTCAAGTAATCATTCCCTTCCTCCAATTCTTTCCCCTTGAGAATTCCAATAACCGTACCTCCTGCTTTAGAAACACCTTTTGAGATTGCTTCCATGACGCCTTTTCCACCCCCACAAAAAACAAGAAACCCTTCCTGAGCTAAAAGACGTCCAATTTCGACAGAATTTTCATACACTTCAGGTGTGATATTGCGTCCGCCAAAAACAGAAATTCTGCCATTAAATTCCATTAAGGTTCTAATCGGGTCATGGTTCTGGGAAATGGAATTGTTTCACGAATATGTTTCGTGCCACAGATCCAAGCCACAGTTCTTTCTAAACCTAGCCCAAATCCAGAGTGTGGAACCGAACCGTATTTCCGGAGATCTAAGTACCATTTAAACGGTTCCATAGGCAAATCCTGATGTAAAATTCTTTTTTTGAGAATATCGATGTCATCTTCTCGCTGACCTCCGCCAATAATTTCGCCATACCCTTCAGCAGCGATCATATCTACACCCAATGCAAACTTATCATTATGTTCATCTCGTTTCATATAAAATGCTTTAATACCAGCGGGCCATCGATGTATCATAATTGGTTTATCGAATTGTTCGGATAGAAGTGTTTCATCCGGCGAACCAAAGTCACTTCCATATTCAAAATTACTGCCCTTGTCATTCAAGATTTTCACAGCTTCATCGTAGGTGATTCGTGGGAATGGTGGTACCACAGCTTCTAGTTTGGAAATATCCCGTTCCAATGTTTTCAATTCCGATTGACAATTTTCAAGGACATGCTGAAAAATGGATCCAACCAAGTTTTCCGCCCAGGTCATATTTTCATCCAGGTCCACATAAGCCATTTCTGGCTCCACCATCCAAAATTCAGTGAGATGTCGACGAGTTTTCGATTTTTCTGCACGAAAGGCTGGACCAAAACAATAGGTCTTGCCAAAAGCAGCGGCACCCGCTTCCTGATAGAGCTGCCCACTTTGGGTGAGATAGGCCGACCGCTCAAAATAATCCACTTCAAAAAGCGTCGTAGTACCTTCTACTGCATTCCCGGTAAAAATAGGAGAATCAATTAATATAAATCCGTTGTTATCAAAGAAATCACGAATTGCTTTGACAATTTGATGACGGACACGCATTATTGCATTTTGCCTTTTGGAGCGTAACCATAAATGTCGATTTGACATGAGAAAATCTGTACCATGTTCTTTCGGAGAAATTGGAAATTCTTCTGTCACATGGTTTACTACATCAATCTCTTTGATCCCTAATTCGTATCCTCCAACCGACCGTGGTTCTTTCCGAACGATACCGGTTAAGACCACCGAGTCTTCTTGATTTAAATCTGGTTCCATTTCGAATGTATCATCGGTGGCTTCGCCTTTAACAACCACCCCCTGAAGTAATCCTGTACCATCTCTGAAAATGATAAACCAAATTTTCCCAATATTCCTGGTGTTGTACACCCAGCCTTTCAATTGAACTTCTTTACCATCATGCTCATGAAGCTGATTTATTGTAACTGTTTTCATTTTTTAATCGTATTCCTTTACCAAGTCGTCATAATATCGTTTAAAATATCTTGTGCAATTTTACGAACGGCAACCTTTGTTGCAAAAGCCCGCGGTTCACCAAATTCATCATCATCATCATTATCAATTTTACCGTCATTATCATTATCAATGCCATCAGAACCGATATCGCCACTCAGCCCATAAGCACCAAATCCAGAGTAGGTTCCCTCCAACAAGTTCTTATCCTGTGACACATCATACCATTCTAACTTAACATCTATTTTATAGCGAAATTCTGAAACAGATTCCTGTTTGCTGTATGTATAAGGTCCTTCATTCACTTTTTTTACAGTACCTCGGAGAATGGAATGAGCTATATTTTCATCAGTAATGCTCAAAATACCAGCTTCAACAAATTCACCCAAAATCCCATCTGTGATATCCTCTGCTAATCCAAATTCAGCTGTTTCATTTTCCATAAGGGGAATGGCAATAGATTTAATATGGGGTGGAATGGAACCAGCCATTGAGTAAAAGCCACATGAAAGAAGAAAAAATAAAGATGACAATAGAAAAATATTTTTCATTCTATTTCTTGCGTTTGATCTTGGGCTCAAGGCCAAATTCTTCAATTTTCCTATATAATGTCCTTTCACTCATGCCAAGAGATTTTGCAGTTTTCCGGCGGTTATTATTAAAATATCTTAATGAACGAGTTATAGCTTCTTCCTCCAGATTCTTAATAGATATATCACCGATGGCATCATCTCGAATCATGCGTTGACCATCTTCAGTGATTTCCATCGATTTTTCTGGGAGTGGTATACCATGCTCATTCTGTTCCACAACCGGGAATGGGTTATTTAATTCAGGTGAAGGCACTTGTCCACTTATCATCATTTTCTGGATCATTTCAGTATCTTGTTTCAACATAAACAATTGCCGAAGAATTAAATCAATTTCTGCTTTATCGGTAGATTGATTCACCAAAACTGGTAATGCTAAATTGTGAACCGGATCCATAGGTAAAACATCCATCAATTCTTCTTGTACCATTTCAGATGTTATTCTTTCTCCTCTTTTTAATACCAGAATTCTTTCAACAAAATGCTTTAATTCACGGACGTTCCCCGGCCATTCATATTGTTTTAAAACACGAATCCCTTCCGGCATGAATCCCCGATACAAAATATCATTCGATCGTGTGAACTCCAATGCGAATCGTTCTACCAAGGGTCCAATATCTTCCACCCGATTCCGAAGTGCCGGCACATCCACTGTTACCGTTTTAAGACGGTAATAAAGATCCTGTCTGAAATCACCTTTTTTTACCAATTCAGCCAAATTTTTATTAGTAGCTGCTATTACCCGTACATCTGTATATCTGGTTTTGGCTTCTCCTACTCGCATGAATTCGCCAGTATCTAAGACTCTAAGCAATTTAACCTGTGTTTCAAGAGGAGTTTCACCAATCTCATCGAGAAAAATGGTCCCTTTATGCGCTTCTTCAAAATATCCTTTCCGGTCTTCGCCTGCACCGGTGAATGAACCTTTTTTATGTCCAAATAATTCGGATTCAATAATACCTTCTGGAATGGCACCGCAATTCACTATTATTAGGGACTCATTATTCCGCTTGCTACTTTTATGAATGGCTTTTGCTACTACTTCTTTCCCCACACCAGATTCACCCGTAATGAGGGCAGAAATATCCACCGGCGCCACTTGAGCAATCATTTCCAAAACCTGGCGAATGCCGTCCGAAGTGCCTATAATTCCGGATTGTTTTTGAAGTCTGTCTATGTCAATCATGACATTATTCCTATTTTTATCATTTATAAACATTCCAAGCCGTACGAATCAGCGTATCCAAATCGGAATATTTCGTGGACCAATCCAGTACTTTATTCGCCCTATTTGATACCGCAACTACTGTAGCGGGGTCACCTGCCCGTCTTCCAACAATATCAAACGGAATATCTTTTCCGGATACTTCTTTTGACTTGTTGATTACGTCCAAAACAGAATGTCCTTCACCGGTTGCCAAATTCACTAATAGGTCCTTATCATTTTCTGAAATATAATTCAGTGCTTTCATATGAGCTATGGCTAAATCAGATACATGAATATAATCACGAACTCCTGTTCCGTCATGGGTGTCATAATTGTCTCCAAAAACCTGCATTTTTTCTCGTATCCCAGCTGCTACTTCCATAGCAATGGGAATCAAATTTAGGGCATTTCTTTCTCTCCCTTTGATGCGCCCTTTCCTATCATACCCGGCAGCATTGAAATAACGTAGTACTCCGAATCTGATCCCTTTTAACTCACTGAACCATTTCAGATTTTTTTCAACTTGCAATTTGGTCTCACCATAATAACTGATAGGTTCGGTAGGATGGTTTTCATCAATGGGAATATACTCAGGATTACCGTAGACGGATGATGTGGATGAAAATACAAATCTTTTTATTCCATGCCTGTCACAAGCATTCAAAAGATTGATTGTACCGATTAAATTATTATGGGCATATTTAGCAGGATCTGTCATGGACTCTCCTGCCGCTTTCCAAGCAGCTAAGTGGATAATACCATCACATTCAACAGACAACACTGAATCCAAATCAGAATCTGAATGCGTGCTCCCTTGCACAAATATCGATCTTGGATCAATATTTTCTTCCAATCCAAGAGACATATCATCTAAGATGGTAACATCATGTCCCTGATCAATTAATTCATAAACAACATGAGAGCCAATATATCCGGCACCACCTGTGACTAATATTTTCATGATACAGTTATTCCTAAATCTTTTTCAAATTCATCAATTTCATCCCTAATCTTTGCAGCTTTTTCAAATTCTAGATTTTCTGCTGATTCAAGCATGGCTTTTCGTAACTCTATTAAAATCATCTGTTTTTCTGCTTCCGGTAAATAATCTTTATCATATCCCCGAACATAAACTTCATCTACATGCCGCATTGAATCTGCAACAGCAGTGGAGATCATGATCTCATCAACAGATTTATAAATTGTTTTTGGTGTGATTCCGTGTTTTTTATTGAACTCTGACTGCACCTTTCTTCGCTTCTTGGTTGTATCCACAAGGTATTGCATGGCTTCAGTGATTTTATCTCCATACAGAATAACCAGTCCTTCTATATTTCGTGCTGCCCGCCCCGCAACTTGGAGTAATGAACTTTTTGACCGAAGGAATCCTTCCTTATCCGCATCCAATACCGCCACCAAACTCACTTCCGGCAAGTCCAATCCTTCACGAAGCAAATTGATCCCAACCAGTACATCAAACTCACCCATCCTTAGTTCTCGCAAGATTTGAACCCGTTCCAACGTAGCAATATCAGAATGAAGATAGCGAACCTGGATATTAAGTCCTGTTAAATATTCTGTTAGATCTTCCGCCATTCGTTTTGTGAGAGTTGTCACGAGTACGCGTTCTCTCCGTTTAGCTCGATAACGAATTTCTCCCACGAGATCATCAATTTGACCACGTGTTTCCCGAATATCCACTTCTGGATCCAGCAACCCTGTGGGCCGAATAATTTGTTCTACCACAACACCCTTGGTCAGTTCCAATTCTCTATGGGAAGGTGTTGCCGAGGTAAATATAATTTGTTTTTGTGCTTTAAAAAATTCATCATATTTCAGAGGACGATTATCCATTGCACTAGGAAGACGAAATCCATGTTCTACCAATGTTTCTTTTCGTGCCCTGTCGCCATTATACATTCCCTGAATTTGAGGAAGTGTGACATGGGATTCATCCAAAATTGTGAGCGAATTATCAGGGAAAAAGTCCTGTAAGGTATAAGGGGTGTCTCCCGGTGCTCGATCTGCAAAGAATCTGGAATAATTTTCGATTCCCGAACAATAACCAAGCTCAACCATCATTTCAATATCAAAATTGGTTCGCTGCTCCAATCGTTGAGCTTCCAATAGTTTATTGTGACTTCGAAGAAAGTCCAGCCTGTCGGTCAATTCCTGGCGAATCTCACCAATCACCCGCAATGTGGTTTCTTTATCGGTGACAAAATGTTTTGCCGGGAAAATGACCGCTGTATGAATAGTTTCCTTGATTTCTCCTGTCAATGGATCAAATTTTGTGATAGAATCCACATCCGTTCCAAACATCTCAATCCGGATGCATGCATCTTCATAGGCAGGAAAAACTTCAATTACATCACCTCGAACACGAACATTTCCCCTTTCTAAAACTTTATCATTCCTGGAATAATGAATATTAATTAAAAGTGATAGGAATTTGCGTCGATCTAACTGTTCACCGGTGCTCGCTCTAACACAGCCTTTATTATATTCTTCTGGTGACCCAATCCCGTAAATACAGGATACAGAACTAATCACAATCACATCTTCTCTAGCCATGAGTGAACTGGTAGTTTTGAGACGCAATTTGTCAATTTCCTCATTCACGGACATATCTTTTTCAATAAATGTATCTGTGACCGGTAAATAAGCTTCCGGTTGGTAGTAATCGTAATAGGAAATAAAAAATTCTACCGCATTATTTGGAAAGAGTTGTTTGAATTCACCATATAATTGTGCCGCCAAAGTTTTGTTATGACTCATAATCAAGGTGGGTTTTTGCACCGCTTGAATCACATTTGCCATAGTAAATGTTTTCCCGGAACCGGTCACACCTAATAAGGTCTGGTATTCATCACCATGGTTTACGCCCTTCACCAATACATCAATGGCTTGAGGTTGATCCCCCTGTGGCGTAAAATCTGAATTAATTCTGAACTCTGCCATAATGTCTAATTTACGGACTATTTCTGACGAGGGTCAATGGCAGACTTTATAAAGATTAAGATATATATTTTAGAATTAAGAATTGGATGGATTATAGTAATTTGTGAGATATAACTGGTAAATGGGGTATGAATGATTGGCTGATTGAAGTAGGAATGGTTGATGAGTAAAATTATATCATAAAACCATGTACATTAATACTAATCCAAAAAATCTACCATTATAATATGACACTAATAATGATTCTAATTATTAGGCTGATCTGAAGAAGAGACAAGATTAAATAAAACTAATTACCCATGATTATGTCAGATAAGAGCACTAAATCACTAACAGTTAGTGCATTATCAAAGTCTACATTCGCCGCACAAAATTCATCTGGTGTGGGTTCATCCCATTCTAAAATAAACTGCATTGTTTTAATAATATCCATTACATTGATTACTCCATCCATGTTAGGATCACCTATTGGGCATTCCCCGCCTTCTAATTCCACCAATATAGAGACAGGTACACTGAGTGAATCATTTTCCACCAACCGAGTGATCATAGTGTATTCGTAAAAATTTCCAAGTAAAACCAGACTATCATCGTATGAGGAGTTAATAAACGACAATGATTCTAATAAATTCCCATCCCTGTATAAATCATTCTCAAAGTTTGGAATTGAATCCCCTCCAAAAAGTGTTACTGGATTTTCCCAATTTAAATGAACCGTCATTCCATCAGATCCATCTCCATTGAAATTAGTAACAGGATTCGGATCTAAAGAATCGGATGCCATAAATTCAGAAACCATTATAGCTGTATTGTATAGGTTAAGTCGACCTCCGGATACAGTAATATTTTCTAAAGCGTTAATTTCATCAGTTCCATCCAGAATCATATTTTTTAAAACAAGTGTACCTTCACCTGGATTTTCTTTATGAAATTCACTAAAACTGGCTGTCATGACTGCATGAAAAAAACCGATGGCACCAGCAACATGTGGTGTGGCCATACTCGTTCCTGAGAGACTGGATGTAGACCCATTACTATACGTTGATAAAATACTGCTACCCGGTGCACCTAAATCAATCGATTCTATACCATATCCGGCAGATGCTTTCTGGTCATTTCGAGTTGTATTAGTAACTGTAATAAGAAAATCACTTGTACATCCTGTAGGCACATCCCCAATGCTATCTACATTTTGATTTGAATTAATTGTTGCTGCAGCACTCAGGATGCCTGCTTCTCCCATAGCGGTATATGCTTCATCCCATAAGGGGTAACTCCCTGATGTACAATCAGCAAAATCAATTCCAAAACTGGAGTTTGTTGAAACAACAAATGCGCCTTCTGCTCCATTTGTTTCATTGTATAAAACCCGTTGATCCAAAACATATCCATAAGCTTCTAAGACTATAGATGTTGTTCCAGTGGATCCTTCGATGATCATTAATTTTACATTCCAATTCACACCAGCTACCATACTACCGTTGTTTCCTTCTGCACCTACAATCCCTGCCACATGGGTTCCATGACCATCTGATGAAACATTTCCGTTCGAGTTAAAAGCATTCCATCCATTCACATCATCCACATAGCCATCATTGTCATCATCAATATTATTCCCGGGTATTTCATCAATATTCACCCAAAGGTTGTCATCTAAATCAGTGTGAGATAACATGCAACCGCCATCAACAATAGCAACTACGATATCATCCCCTATTGCATTAACCCCACCGGTTGATAGGCTCCATGCTTCCGGCGCATCAATATCTGCATCTTCCAATCCGCCGGATTGTCCCGTATTGTGCATGCCCCATTGGGAATTAAAACTGGGATCATCTGGAAAGGTTTGGCGTTGTGTGATATAATGATCAAACTGGGCATTTTGAACCCATGGATTTTCAGAGATTTCCTTCAACGCTCTTTCTGTTGTTAAAGATCGATCCATAACTTTGACTAAATAAATATTGGCACGTTTCATTAGGGGTTTTACAATTTGATATTGAGATATATCCAATCCGATTTTCAATTCATCCATCGTAACACCGGTTTTGCTCTGAATTAGAATATTTTCAGGAACATATTTTTGTGCAATCAATCCAGTGGTTATTAAAATTATAACGAGATATCTTTTCATCAAGTCCTCTTTAGGGTGATTCTTTTATAATGAGTACGGGAATTTGACAAAATTTGCTCATGGTTTATTTTGGGATTTTAAAAATGCTGAAGCAACTTTTTGTATTTCTTCACATACTTTCAAAGGAATTCCTGTTTCTCCGTTTATTACTTCCGGTATGAGTTTGGCAATAGATTCCAAATTATCAAATGTTAGGAGTAATTTTTCAAGCCGTTTTTTACCCATTCCGGGAATTTCTGAAAAAATTGATAATACCATATCTTTATTTCGTTTCTGTCGCTGAAAGGTGATGGCAAATCGATGAGCTTCATCCCGAATTCGGCGGAGTAAAATTAAACCCGGACTTTGTTTGTGTATAGATTGAGCTTCCGGATTTCCTGGCACAAATACTTCTTCCAGTCTTTTAGCCAATCCAATGACCGGAATGTAATCTAACCCTAATTCTCTTAAGGCCGATACCGCCATACTAAGCTGCCCTTTTCCCCCATCTATTAAAATAAGATCCGGGTATGGTTTTTCTTCTTCTTTTAACCGTTTATATCGACGATATACCACTTCTCGCATAGCAGCAAAATCATCGATTCCTGATACTGTTTTCACATTGAATTTTCTGTATTCAGTTTTTCTCGGTTTTGCATCTAAAAAGTAAACCATAGAAGCCACCGTATTGGTACCGCCAAGATGGGAAATGTCAAATGCTTCAATACGTTTGGGTGGAACATCCATATTCAAATCTTCCTGAAGTTGCGAAAGCATTTTTGGAATTTGTTCTTTCATCTTTTTCCGTTTTATGATCCATTCACCCAAGAGCAATAGTGCATTTTGTTGAGTGATTCGTAGTTCCTTTGCCTTCTCCCCTTTTTTCGGATATAAAAAATGAATTGCACCTTTACGTTTTTCTTTCAACCAACTAATCAAATCTTTTTCATTTTCAGGATACAATTGAAGTGAAATTTCTTTTGGAATAAAATCACTATCCATATAAAAACGTGAAATAACTGTCTTTAGTGTAGCATCGTCATTTTCATCTAACCCCTGGAGAGAAAGTTTTTCTCGACTGAAAATTCGTCCATTACGAATTCGAATAATTACGGCAATGCCCAAATTATCTTCTCGTGCCAATGCGATCACATCCCTTTCTTCAAAATCAGTTGCAACGTGGCTTTGTCTTTCTTTGAAGGAACGAATAGCATCTAATTGGTCCCTGTACATGGCTGCCTCTTCATATTGTTGATTTATGGAAGCTTGATTCATAAGTTCGACTATATGGGATTCGGTCTTTTTGGTTTTCCCTTTCATGAAATCTTCAATACGATCTACCATTTCCTGGTAATCATCCTGAGAAACAAGCCCTTCGCAGGGACCTTCACATTTTTTAATATGATAGTCTAAACAAATAGATACCTTTTTCTCTTTAACCACTTGTTCATCCAGGTAAAAACTGCAACTTCGTATTGGGAAAACTTTATGGAGAGCCTTGAGTGTCATCCGTAGGCGCCCCACGTCAGTAAAGGGACCATAATATTTGGATCCATCTTTAACTATTTTTCTCGTCAATAACACCTGTGGATAAGGCTCGTTTGTAATGCGAATAAAGGGATACGTTTTGTCATCTTTTAAATCAATATTATATTTGGGGCGATGCGTTTTTATAAGATTTGCTTCTGTCATTAATGCTTCAACTTCATTCCTAACCACAATCCATTCAAGATCAGCAATAATTCTCACTAACGATATTGTTTTTGCGCGTTGGTGTTTTTTACTTTGGAAATAAGACCTTATACGATTTCGAAGATTTTTGGCCTTGCCAATATATATAATATTTTTATCAGAATTAAAAAACTGGTACACCCCGGGATAGGTTGGAATTCGCTTCAGTTTTTCCTGCACTATTTCATTCATGACTATATGAAATTACACAATTTAGTTAAAGAAAATTTTCTCAGTTTTTATCTATAATTTCGAGTATCCAAATTCAATAACTTTTCTTACAATCAATCGATATTATTATAAATCTTTTGGATATTTCAATTAAAACTCATTTTTGAACAGTTCTAATCAATGAAATATTTTATTTGGTTTATACTAGATATGATGGCTATTCTTCGTTGTTAAGATTTTCATTGATATATGGTAATCTAACCAATAATTAAAATAATTAAAAATATTCTGCCAAAACCTATGTATAAAAACCTATTTGTCGTTATGCTATCTATTTGTGTTATACTCACGGCACAAAGTAATAATAGCTCTAAAGAACGGAGAGTATACCGTACCCAAACCGGCGCTGTTATTAAGGCACCAAGCCCGTTATTTAAGAAAGGCGAAAAAAAATCAAAGAAAATCTATAATGAGAAAACTCAGGCTCAGGTTCAGTTAGAACGAGCTCAGATTCAGTTAGAACAATTGGGGTCTCAATATAATGCTCGGTTAGAAAATCTTTCATCGCAAATAGATCTCCTCCTTAAAGAGCAATCCAAAAAACGCCCGACTGATACTATTTTTGTTTATACCACCATATATGATACAACAACAGCCTTAGATACAACATATATCTATACCAATGCAACAACAACCGTATATGATACAATCATCATTATTGATAGCCTTCATATCAATCACTATGATACAACCACCATTGCTCATACAAACTATGACACTATGGTTGTGTTAGATACAAGCTATTTTTACACCTATGACACAACAGTTGTCAGGGATACCCTTTGGGCATTTGCATTTGATACCACCATTTTTTACGATACAAGTTGGGTCTTTGCTTATGACACAACGGTAATTCGAGATTCACTATGGTTATATGCCTTTGATTCCACTGTCGTTTACGATACACTAGTCATTACAAATAATGACACTGTGTCTATTCATACATATTCCAGTAATTTTCCCACAAATTTCAGTCCAAGCATGGTTGACCAAAAAATGTCAGCTTTTCCTAAATATAAAACACTTGGAGATGCACTCCGTGCTAGAGACTCGGGTGATAATTCCGCACAAGGATGGATCAACCAAGCTTTAAATGCGGCTGGTGGTGATTGGAAACGTGCTGAAAAGGAATATTTAAAACTTCAAGAGATTTACTCAACTGCACTAGTTCAAGCTATCACCAAACAATCAACAGGTTCGAATTATATTGGGCCAGATATGAAATACAACTCCATAATCTTTGATACATTAAAAGTTTTAACCTTTGATACAACTCTTGTCCAAGATACCATAAGAAATCTTGTAAAACAAACTTACTTGAAATACGACACCACTGTTGTTAACAAATCCAAAGATGTCATTAAGTACGTGACACCTCCAGGGCATGAACTTATTCTAAAATATTATTCCAATGGAAATGTAAAAGAACGTGGTTTAATGAAAGCTTCTAAACGAAATGGTGATTGGATTTTTTACGATGTTAAAGGAAGAGAAATTCGTAGGACTAGCTATGCTGATGGAAAGATAAAAAAAGATAGAGACCTTAATGAAGGGGCTGATAAACAGCAATACAAAAAAAAGAAAAGGAAATTTTGGTATCCCAGAAACAAAAATTAACCCCTATTAAGATTTATACAGAATTCGCTGAAAAATTAGCTAACCGGGTTTTTCAGCCAATTCTACCAATACACCACCTGTTGATCTAGGGTGAATAAATACTACTTTTAATCCTTCTGCACCTATGGAATAATTGTCTGTCAAAACATGTATATCATTTTTTTTAAGTTCTTTTATTGCAGATTTTATATTTTTTACTTCAAAACATACATGATGAATTCCAGGCCCATGTTTTTCTATGAATTTTGCAATGGTAGAATCAGAGTTTGTTGACTCCAGAAGTTCGATTTTACCTTTTCCAGTATCATAAATATCCGTAGTAATACCTTGGTCATCAATCACTTCAGTTGATTTTTGATCGATATTCAAAATATGCTTCCAAAATGGCGCATCATTTGCCAAGTCTTTTACAGCAATACCAAGATGTTCTATTCCAAGTATTTTCATAACTTATTTCAATACAGATTTCGCATAGATTACAAAAGATTATTTATAATAAATTTTCCGCACCAGAATTTAAACTGATTCCTAACCCATTACTATTTGGTAAAATCAACTTTCCATCTATCACTTTTACACCGAGGTATGGATCATTATTAATCAACAAATTCCCATCCAAATCAACCTTATCTACTTCTCCAGCCAAATGGGCGGCGGCGGTTATACCTACTGATGATTCTACCATACATCCCAACATGATCTTTAAATCATAAAACCGTGCCAAGTTGATCATGCGCTTTCCCTCTTCTAAGGACCCACATTTCATAAGTTTGATATTGATTCCATCAAAAGCAGTGCTAATTCGTGGAATATCAGCCGAATCCAGGCTGTTTTCGTCCGCATAGATATCAAGAGGTGATTTATCCTTTAAAATAGCGGTATGATCCAATTGGTCCGCTGGAAATGGTTGTTCCACGAATTCTACATTCTGATCTGCTAGCCATTTTGTAAAATCTAAGGCAGTCTCCGGCTCCCAACCTTCATTGGCATCAATACGGATAACTTTATCAGTGTGCCGTCGTATCTCCGTCATAATCTCCTTATCCATTTTAGGTGTTCCCAGTTTTACCTTTAAAATATGGTACGGATCAGCTTCATCAATTTTTTGTCCTATCTCATCCAATTCTCCAATCGCGATTGTAAAACTGGTAAGGGGCATTTCATCCGTTTTCATGTTAAATAATTCAAATACCGGTTTTTCACACTTTTGTCCCCACCAATCCCAGAGTGCCATGCTGAATGCAGCTTCTAATGCTTTGACTTCTTTTAATTGGGGTAATATAAAATTCCAAATTTCATCTCGATTTGCACAATCTACAGGTAGTTTGATCTTTTGCTTTAATATAGAAAGAATCCGCTTTGTTGATTCGTTATATCGTAAAGATGGAGCAGCTTCTCCTCTTCCAATAATTTCCCCATCCCTAATAAAAATATAGACAATATCGAACCAATCATTAGCACTTCGAGAAATACCAAAGGTGTGATTCAACTTAATCCGATATGTGGTAAAAGTCAGCTCCATTCGTCCATTACTTTTACAATGGTTTCAACCATATCCCGTCCACCAAATCGAATTAGATCTGTAACAGGCATTCCATAACGATTCTGGGCAGAATTGCAGGTTTCCATGGCCAAGTCATCATGTAATTTTAACGTAAGATAATTCATTCCTAAAAACTTAGATTCTTTAAATGGCTTCATGAGATCAATGTGGATATCCATTAAATATGTTAAATCTGGAAATGGGTGGTCGGACACATCTAAGTCTCGCCCTGGCTCATGGGTAAAAATCATAAAATCGGGCATACAGCCATGAAGTAATCCCAGCGTTACACCGGAATAAAGCATATTGTTTATTGCGCCTTGTCCTTCCACTATAGCCAATTCTGTATCATTTGGAAGTTGATCTAAACAATATTCGATCTCGCCTGCCATAAAATCCGAAATAACTGCATCAATAGGTACACCATTTCCTGATAATAAAATTCCTGTTTGACCTGTTCCAACAAATTCAACATTTCGGTCTCGTTTTATAAGTGCTTGATAGATCTCCCATGCAGTAGTCATTTTCCCCGTATCACAATCAGAACCTACAATGAGTAAAACAGGGAATTTTCGGTTTTTCCAGGATCCTTTCGGGAAATGTGGTGGTATGGGTGGACGACGCAAATCGGTTAGTGTTAAACCCATATCACTGGCTAATTTAAAAATTTCCGGGTCATCGTTTAAAAACACATGCATTCCAGCAATAATGTGACACCCTGATTGAATAGCTGCTATTATTTCTCTACGGTAATCATCATTTAATACACCACCTTGGGGCGCACTGCCAACAACGAGATGACTAGGTGAATATTTTTTTGACTCATCAAAGGTGGACACGCAGGGAATTTCACCACCCCAGCCAAGGATATTTTCTGCAGTTTGGCCTGCTTTTTCGGGATCGATGACACAAACAACTTCATCCGGGCGATAGCGGACAAGCATATTCCCAGTTTTGCTCTCAATATAATTAAATGACCCTATGGCCAAAATTGCGTATCTCAGCATTAAGATCGAAAGTCAGCTTTTCTTTTCTCTACAAATGCGGTGAGCCCTTCAGTCGTTTCATTCGTCCCAAATAGATCACTAAATGCTTCAACTTCCAAATTCAATCCTTCAATGAGTGAATGTCCTGCTGATTCATTGATACAATGTAATGATTCAGCTACACAATTAGGGCCATTACATAAAACAAGTTTTGCAAATTTTATCGCTTCCTTCATCAAGTCATTTGAAGGAAAAACCTTATTTGCTAATCCAATTCGATGAGCTTCGTTGGCATCTATCAAGTGTCCACCGATGATGAGTTCTATGGCATTACCTTTTCCCACAATCCTTGGCAACCTCTGTGTACCTCCCCATCCAGGAATGAGCCCTAATTTTACTTCCGGTTGGGCAAACATAGCATTTTCGCTAGCAAATCGAATATGGCATGCAAGGCTAATCTCACACCCTCCTCCAAGAGCAAAACCATTCACAGCAGCAATAACCGGTTTTGGAGAATCTTCGATTGTCATGGTTACTTCCTGACCCAACTTGCCAAAATCCAAGGCTCCTTGGGTATCTAATTGTTGCATAAGCTTAATATCTGCACCTGCAATGAAGGCTTTTTCTCCTGCTCCAGTCAAGATTATAACACCAACATTCTCATCTGCAATATAGTCCTTCACTGCTTGATCCAATTCACGGAGTACCTGAGGATTCATAGCATTTAGGACATCTTGACGATCAATAGTTAGAACCCCAACCTGGTCTATTATTTCTCTTTTAATAAACATTAATTTCCTTATTTCCAAAAAGTTCGACTAAAGAGTACCATCACGGTGAAAATTTCTAAACGTCCTAATAGCATGCAAAATGTGAGTACCCATTTCCCCGGATCAGATAGTAAGGCATAATTATCAGTCGGACCAAAAGAACCTAACCCTGGACCAATATTCCCCATAGCAGATGCTGCGGCACCAATAGCTGTTTCGAGATCCAATCCCATTGAAGATAATACAATCGTAGACACCATAAATGCGGACATGAAGAACAGGAAAAAACCCAATGTATTTCTAACCACATCTTCTTTGATTAGTTGTTTCCCTATTCGAACGGGGATCAGTGCCCGGGCATGCAGCATCCGACGTGTTTCTAATCCTGCATACTTTACCAATAGCATACACCGAATAACTTTCATCCCTCCGCCTGTTGAACCGCCCATTCCACCCACAAACATTAATGTAAGTAGTATTGTCTGAACAATCACTGGCCACAATTCATAATCAGCGGAACAAAATCCTGTTGTCGTTAAAATGGCAATAGTTGTAAAAAGTGATTCTCGAAAATTCAAATGAGAAAATTGATCATTTTGCAATGCGACTGCTAGAAAAATGACAAAAGTCACAATGATTCCACCACCCAGGTAAACTAAAAATTCCCGATCATTTATATAAGATTTCATATCGCCACTGATGGCTCGAAAATGAAGTGAAAAGTTGACCCCGGCCAAAAACATGAAAAAGATAATAATATAATGGATCAAGGAACTATCATAATACCCTATACTCGCATTTTTTGTCGAGAATCCTCCAGTTGGCATGGTGGTAAGTGAATGACAAATTGAATCAAATACATCCATGCCAGCTACCATTAAGGCAAATGCCTCGAGCACCGTAATTCCAACATATACAATCCAGAGGAACTTAGCTGTCTCCCGTACACGAGGTGTAATCTTATCTGCCACCGGACCCGGGACTTCTGCCTTAAATAACTGGACTCCCCCCACACCCAGTAACGGAAGAATTGCAATATAAAATACCACAATTCCCATACCACCAATCCACTGGATAAATGACCGCCAGAATAAAATACCATGGGGAAGGCTTTCAACGCCATTGGGTAAATTAGGCAAGGTCATCGTATTACCAATAATAGATGCGCCCGTCGTGGTTACGCCAGACATTGATTCAAAAAATGCATCTGTTATATTGGGAATTGCACCGGAAAAGTAAAATGGCAAAGCACCTGCCACAGCTGTGATGATCCATGAAAAAGTAACAATGGCAAAACCATCTCGATTGGTCAAGGGCCTTTGATGCCTTGTCATTAGCCAAACCGGTGAGCCAATTCCAATACAAATCAAGGCCGAATATAATAATCCATTCAGATCCGATTCACCGTATCCAAGAGATATAAAAATAGGCACAACCATTGTTATGCCTAAAATTGAGAGAAGCGCCCCGAGAATATTCAGGAGTGGTTTTAATCTCATGAGCCGAACAATTTCTTCAGATTATGAATAGCTTTTGGTTTCGCAAAAACTAATGCTGTGTCATCATCTGTAAGGATTGATGAACCATGGGCTATTCGAATTTTGCCATGATGGTTAATCATCCCAACGATACTGTCTTCAGGAAATTTTAATTCTTTTAATGGTCGCTGGGTAACAAGGCTTCCTGTAGCGGGTTGAAATTCAATCACATCCACTTCTATTTCATCAAAAGTAACAACGGGAATTTCGGTCACATCTGTATGGAGCTCTTTTAAAATAGAATTAACAGTGGACAGATTTTTACTGATGACAGCCCCAACTCCAATTTCTTGAATTGTGGGAATATATTCCGTGGTCGAAATGTGGATAATGCTCTGTTTTGCTCCCAAATGTTTAGCAAGAAGTCCGGCGATTAAATTGGTTTTCTCATTTTCTGTGACTGAAATGAAACTATCCACATCCTGAATATTTTCTGATTTTAAAAATTCAATATCAGTTCCATCGCCGTAAATGATCATGGATTCATCAATGCTATGAGAGATCTGTCCAGCCTTGGGTCTATTATTTTCCACCAAACGAACATTAATTGAATCATCGGGTAATTCTTTTGCCAGTGAACGCCCCATCTTGGAACCACCAACAATCATAACCCGGTGAGTTTCGGTCACTTCCTTGCAAAGTAATCCCAATAAATTTTCAATATCTTCTGTCTTAATAATGAAATAACCGATATCACCTTTTTGAAATGAAAAATCTGCCCAAGGAATGATTGTTTCCTGCCCTCTAAGTACTGCAATCACTCCAAACCTAAAATGACTGTTTTCCAGACATATTTCCCCCAACGGTTTCCCAAGTAAATTTTCACAATCTCCATTAATATTAAGACCCAGCATGGTAAGGCGGCCCGCTTCAAAATCCATTACCTGGACTGCATAGGGATGTTTGACCAAACGCATGATCTCTTCACAGGCAGCTTTTTCAGGATGGATTACTACATCCACACCGAATTTTTCAGGACGAATAATTGAATCATGGGCAGTGTATTGTTGATTCCTGAGCCGGGCAATAATTTTGTTTGCGCCCAGTTTATGAGCCTGTTGGGATGCAATCAGGTTTACTTCATCAACACGGGTAAGGCACAATACGTAGTCTGCTTCACCTACATGAGCTTCTGTTAGTATTTTTGGACTAGCGCCATTCCCCTCAACAACAATAACGTCCAAGTTTTCCGAAGCACGTCGACATTTGAATGGGTCAATGTCAATAACTGTTATATCGTAATTTTCTTCGCTTAAAGCTTTGGCGACGTGAAACCCCACTTCGCCACCACCAATTATTATTACTTTCATACCTTGTTACTCTTAAATAATATGACAAAAAATTACTTCATTTTTCCATAAATAAAAGCAATTTATACTATTGGATTTTTCCGCCAAATATTGGCACCTAGAGACCGAAATTTCTCTTCAATCTGTTCATATCCACGATCAATGTGATAGACACGGCTTACTTCAGTTCTTCCTTTAGCTGCTAACCCAGCAACAATTAACGATGCACTGGCTCGAATATCAGTGGACATGACAGGTGCACCAACTAATGCATCCACACCGCGGACAAAGGCTGTATTATTTTCTACTTTAATATTGGCACCAAAACGATTGAGTTCAGGTACATGGCTGAAGCGATCATGATAAACAGTGTCTGTAATCATGGATGAGCCCTTAGCCAATGTCATCAGCGCTACCCATTGAGCTTGGAGGTCGGTAGGAAATCCGGGATAAACAGCCGTGGTCATATCCACGGGTTGAATTTTGTCGGCTTGTGCAATTGTGACTGAATTGCTGGTGGTAGAAACATTACAACCAGCCTCTTTAAAGTTTAAAATAACAGAATCCAAATGTTCCGGAATTACACCATTTAAAGTAATCTCCCCTAATAACGCACCTGCCGTTAAAAAGGTGCCAGCCTCGATTCTATCTGGTATCACGTCAATATCTGCAGAACGTAATGTTTCAACGCCATCAATGGTAAGCCTCGTGGTACCAATGCCCCTAATACAAGCTCCCATGGTATTTAAATATTCACAGAGCTGAACAATTTCAGGTTCACGGGCAGCATTCTCAATGATCGTAGTTCCCTCTGCTGTCGCGGCAGCCATAGCTATATTGCCTGTTGCACCCACAGATGGAAATTCAAAACTGATTTTGGTTCCTTGGAGGCGTTTTGCTTCGGCAATAATATATCCACTTTCCAAGGTGATTTTAGCACCGAGCTTTTCTAACCCTTTAAGATGAAAATCAACCGGTCTCGGGCCCCATGCACATCCGCCGGGCAAAGAAACTTTTACCACACCAAACCTGGCGAGAAGTGGCCCTAGTACATAAAAGGAAGCCCGCATTGTTTTCACCAGATCGTAAGGCGCTTCCGGATTATTTACGGTACTACCATCAATTACTAATCTGCCGTTTTCAAATGAACAGGTTGCCCCTACGATTTCCATTAACCGAATCATGGTTCGTGTATCTCGTAGATCCGGAACACGGGTGACAACCGATCTTCCTTCAGCCATTAAGGCAGCGGTCATAATAGGCAATACAGCATTCTTAGCACCACTGATCTGGACTGAACCAGATAATGTTTTTTGTCCTTCAATAAATATTTTATCCATTACACTCTCTCGATTTCCATACCTGTAAATAATTCAAGGATTAGTTTAGGACTTTCTAATTCATTTAAATAATTCGCTTCTACAAATGTTTGTCCATTTTTCACTGATTTGACAATATGCAAATGATGATCCGCACTTCTTGCGATCTGCGATAAATGAGTAATACAGAAAACCTGCTTTGATTTGGAAAGTTTTACCAATTGTTCTGCCACTTTTTCTGCTGCTTTTCCAGAAATGCCCGAATCAATCTCATCAAAGACCAATGTTTGAACCGGGTCCAAATCCTGAAAAACCGTTTTAATTGCAAGCATAATCCTTGATACTTCTCCACCTGATGCAATAGTTGCCAAAGGCTTTACTGGTTCTCCTGGATTTGCAGAAAGAAAAAATTCAACCGTATCTATTCCTTTAGCGTTCGCGTCTAATAAATTATTATCCATAGATACGAATCCATTTTTTGATATTTGTTGAGTAATTTTAATTTCAAAGTCTGAACCGAGCATGTTAAGTCCAGCCATAGCATTTTCAATCTTATTCGAAAGTTTTTTTGATTTTTGTACCCGAGATTTGTGAAGACTGATCGCCAATTGAGAAAAATCTTTTTCTTTCTTATTTATCTTTTTGTGTAACTCATCTTCGGATTGCTCCGGACTTGTCAGAGATTTGACTTCTTTTTGAATATAGATCCGTTTTTCCAAAACTGATTCAATGGATCCCCCATATTTACGTTTTAAGCTTTCTATAACTTGGAGCCGTTCCTCTACTTTTGCAATTTCATCTGGATCAAATTCTGTCAGAGAAAGTTGCCCAGAAATTTCTGTACCTGCTTCTTGTAATTGGATCACGGATGATTGTAACAAATCAGAAATAACTTTCAGGTTCTCATCATATTGAACCAATGATTCAACCAATCGATGATTATGGCTTAACATATCGACGATAGATTGATCATCAGAATTGATCTGACCCTGCAATGATCGGAGTGTTTTAAGAATTTCTTCAATGTGGGACATTTTTTTATATTCATTTTCCAGAATAATATCTTCGCCCACCTTTGGATTCGCAGCATCAATTTCATTCGCTTGGAAATTTAACAGTTCTAACCTATCCTTTCGTTCATCTGCAGATTGAAGAGCATTTTTTAATTTTATTTTTAATTCAGATAAATCAGAATAAAGTTGACTCGTTTTTTCAAGATCGGCATCATGACCACAATACCGATCCAAATAATCAATATGACGATTTACATTTAAAATGAGTTGTTGATCATGTTGTCCATGAAAATCAACAACCGTTTCATTGGCTTTTCCGAGATCACCTATGGTGATAGGTTGGTCGTTGCAAAAAGCTCTGGTTCTACCTTGACTGAAAATTAATCGACGAAATGTGCTATTTTCTAGTTTAGTTTCGATCACTGAACGATTTGAGCCATTTCTAACCATGATCTTATCGGCTTTTCGACCTAGCGAGACACTTAAGGCATCCAACAAAATTGATTTTCCTGAACCAGTTTCTCCGGTGATAACAGTTAAGCCCGGTTTCAGATCAAGTTCCATCTCATCAATAATGGCAAAATCTTTAATATATAAACTGTGGATCATTTGGATTTTTTATACAGGAATGAGCCTGTCACGGCGCCACAAATTACACCAATTCCATCGGCGAAAACATCATAATGACTAGGAAATCTGCCAGGAATCATGGACTGCCATGATTCATCAATACACCCAAACAGAATACCAAAAATAATGATATAAACCATGGGCTTTTGGTATGCCGAATAATATGCCCGATATCCCAACCAGCCGAGGATAGAATATTCAGCTACATGGAGTAATTTATCCCAAGTGAGAGCAAGTACAGGCGGTATAGAAGCACCGGGGATGGATGACCCCAAAAGGATTAAGGCTAAAAAACCAAAAAAATGAATTTTAGGATTTTTCATATCCAGAAATAACATGGGGAATCTTTTCTAAAAGATCTGATGCAATTTGCCCACGGTAACCCTTTTCTTTTATCAACTCATCGGATGCTTTTCCATGGATAAATGCAGCGAGCGATACTGAGTTATAATGATCAATGCCTTGCGCTATAAAACTGGCGATCATTCCGGATAAAACATCACCGGTCCCTCCGGTGGCTAACCCGGGATTGCCAGATGAATTAACCATGGCACTATTCTTATAAAATGTACAAGATGGAACCTGTTTCACCAATGCGATATGACGAAAATCAGTCATGATTTCATTCATTACCATTGGAAACTCAGAAATGATATTCTCTTTATCAATCCCAGTTAAATACGACAATTCGCCAATATGTGGAGTTATGATTAGAGGGTATTCCCTATCATTTAGGTCGCCCATTTTATTAGAAAAAGGGAAAAGTCCATCTGCATCCAAAACAAGAGGCTTTTCGATGATACGTACCAATTTTTTTATCAAATTTTGGGTTGAAATATCTCGACCAAGCCCCGGACCCAATACTACAGAATCTGCCCATTCCAATTTCTCTTCGATTGAATCATAATTATCCAGGGATAAATAGCCTTTTCCATGGTCTTCTAAAGGCAAGGTTATCCCTTCAATAATTAAACGTTCATAAATTTCATTTAAGGATGCTGGTGTCGTGGTGGTTGTGAGCCCTGCACCGGACCGGAGAGCCCCATAAGTCGACAAGATTGCCGCACCTGTCATCCCTTTGGATCCAGCAATCACTAATACTTTTCCCGCGGAATATTTATGACAATCAACTTTAGGTTTCTGAAGATGCAAGGATGCATTGAATTCTTGAAATAAATCCCAATTAAGTCCAGGGAGTTCAATATCTTCCAAATTGGGAAATCCAATCTCTTTAGTATGGACTATACCTGAATACTCTTGTCCAAACCGAAAGATACTTCCTAGTTTGGGCGCACCAAATGCCACCGTGGTATTTGCTTTGACTGCAATCGGATTCACTCTTCCGGAATTCCCATTTAACCCGGAAGAAATGTCAATGGACAATACCAATGATTTAGAGTTATTTATCCATTCGACCCATGGAATCATTGATTCTCTTAATACACCCTTGAATCCAGTTCCTAATAAACCATCAATAATCAAGTCCGGTATTTTAAAATCTGGAAGTAATTCCCCAAAAGTTGTGAAAATCCCTAAGGATTCACACTTCATGTAAAAGTTTAATGAATCACCTTTTATTTCATTATTTTTACATAAGGAGTGTATCCTTACGTTATAATTATTCTCAAATAAAACCGTAGCTGCTGCAAATCCATCTCCACCATTATTTCCTTTTCCACTTAAAATTAGTATAGAAGAATCATGAATATCGGATACCATTTCCATAGCTTCTTCTGCCACCTGTTTTCCCGCATTTCCCATGAGTCTTTCGATAGAAATCCCCATGTCACCCATGGAAACTCGATCCAATTCACGAGCCTGACCAGGGGTTAGTAATTTCATTCAAGCGTGTAGATAGCTGATGCGATAGCGTGGGAATTTGTGTGAGAAATGGAGACTTTACACTGGCCACCAAATTTTATATCTATCACTACAATAGGTTCACCAGTTTTCGATGATAGTATTTCAATAGATTCAAATGAGATTGGATCATCCACACCTGATGATTTCAGCGCTTTCATTATTGCTTCTTTAGCTGCAAATCTACCGGCATAATGAATTTCTGGATTTGCCTTGGATTTACAATAGTCCTGCTCGGTTTTTGTATAGATACGATTCAGAAACCGGTCGCCGGTTTCTTGGATAGCGGAACGAATCCTGACGACTTCCACCAGGTCCGTTCCAATGAAAATATCAGCCACTGCTGTTATGCTCGTTAATAATGCCTACGAGTTGGTAAATATCATTTAAGTCCCAATCAGCTCCGGAATTAACTGTTCCAAATGTATCTCCATACCGCGCGAACGCTGTTTTCATTCCAATCTGTTGGGCACCGACAACATCCCTCTCCGGCCAATCGCCAATCATAATTGTTTCTTCTGGACGAAGTCCCATACCATCCAAGGCCAATTGAAATGGTATTGGTGAAGGTTTTCTCTCACCGCTATCGTCATAGGTGATGACCACATCAAAATAATGGTATAAATTTAGATAATAGATGCGCATCCATGCTTCACGACTTGGCGCATCAGAGACAACGCCCAGTTTGATACCGGATTTTGAAAGGGCCAAGAGCGTTTTATTTACATTGGGATATGCCATAAGATTTGCTTCCCTGGCGCGTCGATATGCTACAATGCCGGCAGCGAGAAATTTATTATCCACATGGCCAATGGTCTTTTCTAAAAAAACATCGAATACCTTTTGATTTTCCCAACCGAATTCTTCGTAAATCGAATTGGTTTCGGTATAAGATTTATCTTCATTTACTTTCAATCCCGCTTCAATCATACCTTTGATTGCAGCCTTTACCGCAAATTCCTTCATTTTCATGAAATCCAAGAGCGTATTGTCTAGATCAAATACAACACCTTTGATCATCAACTCAGACATATAATCTATTTTTCATATTTTTCTGGATTATTGATCTCGTCAATCTTGCGCTCTGCCATTTCCCGCCAATCCCTATCTTTTCGGGCTTCATCAAAATATTTTTTAGCACGGGTTTTGTTTCTCCTGCCCATCTCAGCCAAACCAAATTCTAACCATCCACCACCAAATTTCTGATTAAGATCTACACAGGATTGTGCTGCAGAAGTTGCATTTTCCCATTGTTTTAATTGATTATAAGCTGCAGCCAAGTTAAAAAACTTAAAATAATCTTTTTCATCCAGAGATGTAGCCATAACCAAATTCTCTGCTGCAAGTTCAAACTTTTCCTGTTCGATATAAAGTAATCCCAAACGCATAAATCCATCAGCATACCCAGCATCTATCTGTATTATTGTTTTCAGAATATCTTCTGCTAATTTGTATTCCTGGTTTTCTGTATATAGTTTACCAAGGTTTCCATAAGCTTTCGTATAGCCGGGGTTAATCTCAATCGCTTCAATGTAATGGGCAATAGCTTCATCAGTATTGCCATCAGACTCGTACGCCGTTCCAAGAGTAAACCATGTTTTATCATGGTCAGGTTTTATACCCAAAACTGTCTGCAAATATTCTATAGCCTTTTTAGAATTTCCCAGTTTCTTTTCCAACACACCCAATTGGTAATACGCAAGATAAAACTCCGGATCAAATTTCAACGATTTTTCATAATAACTGGTTGCTTTGCCCAGATTTCCTCTTTTATACGCTTTGTTTCCAGCATTTAAAAACTGTTTTGTAACATTATCTAGGCCTTTCCTTGCCTTAACATGGTCCGGGTAGATATTAATTGCATTACTGAAGTGACGTGCAGCCCCCTCAATATCTTTTTGCCGAAACCTTGTCATCCCTTTATAAAACTCAGCATCAGGAAAATAAGGATGTGCTTGGGAAATTGCGTCGTATTCTGCCATCGCTTCTTCGTACATCCTTTGCTGAACGTTTCGTTTCCCATTTTGGACATGTTCTATGATTTTTCCAATCTGGTTAGCCCATTCTCGAAAATCTTCATCAGCCTGTACCGCCTGATTCGAATAATCATTTGCTTTATTCAAATCTCCCTTATGGAGGTGCAGTTTGGATAAAGCCTGCAAAGCGGGTGCAAAAGATGGATCTGCCTGAAGCGCTGAATTAAAGGATAATTCTGCTTCAGAATAGTCACCGGAAGATAATTGTGATTCTCCTATGCTTAATAAGTCTTCCGGATCTTGTGCAAAGATCAGGGTAATTGTGAAAAGGAGTATAAATGTTCGCAAACTATATACCATGGTTACCTCATTCTCTCTTTAGAGTTTACTTTGTAAAAAACTTGAAAATTTTGGGGTCGGATTTTAATAAATATTCTTGAAGGATAGCAAAACTGAAACGCTATTCACCGGTAGGTATATTGTCTACTTTTTTATTAATTGCCTTGATATCACCTTCCAATGAATTAATATCATTATTCAGACTGGTGACTTTACCTTTTAGCTTTGAAAATTCATCTTTGAAATCATTGAGATCATCTAAAATATTTTTCCGTGCTCTTAATGATTTATTATCTTGATCATCAAGCGTTTGACCAATTGTTTTCATTTGTTGGTTAAAACCATCAAGCGTTTGACCAATTGTTTTCATTTGTTGATTAAAATCATCTGACATTTCTCCCATCCCAGATGTGAGTTCTTCCGTTTGTGCGCTTAAATTTTCTGCTAATTTTTGAATTGCGTCCTGATTTGATTTTATTCCTTCTTCGACTGCTGCAAAACTATTTTGGACTTGTTGAACCTCCTGAATCAAGTTTGCAAGAGATCCTGCCATGATATCAATTTGGTTTTGTTGATTTTGTTGACCTTCCGTTGTTTTCTGTATTTCTGTATTCATATTGGAAATGGTTCCCGAAATCAAATAGGATTGATCGACCGTCACATCCAATCTCCTTTTAGCTTTATCGAATTGTTTATGCAACGTTGAAACTGTATCGTCTATGCCCCCCATATTCTGCCTATTGAAAGCAATATCCACACGTTGATTCACTAAATCATCTTGGACATAGGTAATTTGCTTTTTTTGTTCCCGACCCTGGGAATGAAGCCGTAAAAGATCAATTTCAAATTCATTTTGTAATACTTCCAAGTTCTTGAATAATTCGTATAAATCATCCAATACTAAATTCAAGGAGTCATTCCAATGGTTCACCTGGCCTGTCAATTGATTCACATGGTTTTGGAAATAGTCCATTCGATCCACCATAAAAGTTAAATCGCCTTTTTTTGCGAGGTCTTCTCTCCCTAATATATTCTTTGGAAGGATTTTGATTGTTCCCTGTTCCGTTTTAAGGAAAATCCGTTGTTGATTTTCATTAACAACCTTACCTTGAATAATGGATCCATCTTTCAAAAAGAAAATGGATATATCTTGGGCTAACAATGGCAGCGTAGCCAAAAGGAGTACTTGTAAAATTATGAGTTTTTTTATCATCTCAATAGGGTTCTAAAGTCGGGGAATCTAAACCGATGTAATGAATTGGGCAACGATGAAGAAAATAAAAAAGCCCTGGGTTAAAAGGGCTTAATCTTCTAGATGTACCGAAGGGGGGACTCGAACCCCCACAGCCTTAAGGCCACATGCCCCTCAAGCATGCGTGTCTACCAATTCCACCACTTCGGCAATAAAATTATTAGTTGCCACCAAGATCCAATGTGGCTTCGCCGTCGGGCTGGATTGGATCTGTCGCCGGTACAACTGGGCGATCTTCAGCCGCTTCTTTCACAATTGATGATGATGCGTTTGTTGTCGGTCCACTCAACATACTGATTATAACAGCCAGTGAAAGGAATAAAGTTGCAAGCCAAGTTGTGATTCGGCTTAAAACATTACCAGCATTCTGTCCACCAAGAACCGAACTGGCTGCTTGTCCACCAAAAGTACCGGATAAACCACCGCCCTGACTAGCCTGCATCAGAACAACTGATATTAGCAAAATGCTAACAATTGTATGTATAATGATTAAAAATCCTGTCATAATGTCCTCAATTGAACGGTTTCAACCGTTCGGGTTATGGATGCAAAAGATTTAACATCTAAACTTGCTCCACCAATTAAAAATCCATTCACGCCTGGAATTTGGATTAACTCTTCTGCATTTCCAGATTTTACAGATCCGCCATACAAAACGTGAATTGTGTCCGATTCAGGGTATAATTCCTTTAGTATGTTACGAACCGATGAATGTGCTGACTCAACTTGGTTTGCATTTGCTGTCACCCCAGTTCCTATGGCCCAAACAGGTTCATATGCAATTACAATATTTTCAAGAGCTTCAACACCTGCCAATCCTTGTTCTAATTGACTTTTCAAAACCATTTCTGTTTGGCCTGCCTCTCTTTGGTTCAATAATTCTCCAATACATAATATTGGTTTCATATTTCCAGCCAAAACAGCTTTCACTTTCCGGTTGATCCATTCATCGGATTCACCGAAAACATGGCGACGCTCTGAATGGCCGATAATCACAAACTCTGCCCCACAGTCCCGAATCATTGAGACAGAAATTTCACCGGTAAAGGCGCCTGTTTGTTCCCAATGACAGTTTTGGGCTGCAGAATAGAATGGTGGTTTCACATTCAAGTCAAAAAGCCCTGTAAAAGGCGGGGCAAAAATAACGGAAACGTGTTCGATATCCAAAAGTAAATTCTTTGTTAATTCGATGAATGAAGCCCCTTCAGATGGGGTTTTATGCATTTTCCAGTTTCCGGCAACGATAGGTGTCAAACTCATATTATATCTCCAAAGCTTTCATGGCAGGTAAATGATTGCCACTTAACAATTCTAATGATGAACCTCCGCCAGTAGAGACGTGGGTCATCAACTGACTTAATCCATATTTTTCAGTGGCTGCAGAAGTATCACCTCCGCCCACAATGACTTTTTGTCCATTTTCTACACAGTTGGCTAAATGGATGCCAATATCTCGTGTTCCTCTAGAGTATCCTTTCCTTTCGAATACTCCCATAGGTCCATTCCAAACAACCGTTTCTGATGAGCTTATGATTTTATTGAATTTGGTAATGGTTTCTGGGCCAATATCTAATCCCATGAGATTGTTAGGAATATCATTAATCAAAAAAGGGCCCTTTGGCTCATTATCATCCAAAGATTTTCCGCATAGCACATCTTCTGGTAAATAAAGTTTAACTTGGCTGGTTCTAGCTAGGTTCAATATTTTTTTTGCAGTTGATACCATGGCATCATCTATGAGGGATCCACCTATCTCTTTTCCACGAGCTTTCAAGAAAGTGAATGCCATCCCACCGCCAATAATAATGTTATCAGCTTTTTCCATGAAATGGTGAATAAGCCCTAATTTGCTACCAATCTTTGCCCCACCCAAAATCAAGGTAAGGGGACGATTCGGCTTTTGGATGAAACGATCCAAGAAATTAATCTCTTTATCCACAAGCCATCCGATGCCTGCATGCTTGAAATGAGATGCCACTCCCACATTTGACGCATGGGCGCGATGAGCTGTCCCAAATGCATCATTGATATAAATTTGCCCATGACGTGCTAACCGTGAAGCAAAAATTGGATCATTTTTCTTTTCTCCTGGATGAAACCGTAGATTTTCTAATAGATGAATCTCTCCGGCTTTCAGGCTTAAAGAAGTGTCAATAGCATCATTAGAGACACAATCTTCAGAAAATTTAATAGGCATTTCCATAAGCCCAGCCAATTCTTCTCCAACTGGAATCAAACTTAATGTAGGATCCACTTCACCGTCTGGTCTACCTAAATGCGACATAAGGACGACAGCTGCCCCACCATCCAAACATGTATTGATGGTGGGCATGACTGCCTTAATTCGAAAATTATTGGTAACCTTTTCCCCTTCCATTGGTACATTAAAGTCCACTCGCATGAGGATATTTTTTCCCTTTAAATCAAACGCTTTCAGCGTACGTATCATCTTTTTTCTCCAAGGGTGTTGCCACGGTAAGTGCAACAATTGTTTTTGCTCCGGCATCTTTTAATATGGATGCCATGGATGAAATGGTCGACCCTGTTGTTAATACATCATCCACGATTCCAATGTTTTTATCCGTAACATCCTGATTGATCTTGAATGCTTTTTTCATGTTATTTAATCGTTCTTTTCGGTCAAGGGTCGTTTGAGAAATGGTATGTTTTATCCTTTTCATTAATTTTGTACGGACTGGTTTTTGAACGGCTTTCCCTAATCCATCTGCGATCCACCTAGCCTGATTAAACCCCCTATCTCTAAACTTTACAGGATGAAGCGGTACGGGTATCAAATAATCCAATTCCTGAATTGTTTTTTTATGAAGTTGATCTCCCAATAATTCGCCGAGAAAGAAACCAATTCTTGCTCGCTCTTCATACTTCAATGAATGAATGGCGGTTCTTAATTCATCGCCAAAATCCCAACCCGAAAGTGCTATATCAATCCCATCATTTACGGTTAATTCCTGAACCCTATTCCCAATTGGGAGCGGAGTCATATGTTGAAGACAATCTAGGCAAATAGGATCCTGTGAGAAAAATTCTCCTTCTTTACAGACCAGACACTGATTTGGAAAAAGTAAACTTATAAATGAATTTCCCACTGTGTTCAGGCTTGGAATAATTGTCAAAATAGCCATATTCGATTATTGAAATTAGTGGAATATCTAAAAACATACCAAGGTAGATTGGTTGGATATTTCTTTTTCTTTAGAAGGGCGGTAATTTCACCTATGCCTGATTTTTTCGTCGATAACAAATCCAAGACCAATTTCCAGGATCTTATGCCCCACCGCATACATGAGATCTTGCTGGTCGCCAGTGTTTATGATGCATTTATTCTTGAAGAAGATGGTCATCTCACGGAGCAGATTTTGACAGAATATATTGGCATGAATTTCAATTATGCTCCCCGAGTTACCCGTGTTTCCACCGGGCGCGAGGCTATAGAAATAATGATTAAAAAGAAATTCGATCTGGTTATTGTCATGCTCCGGATTGAAGATCAAGATCCAATTTCACTTGGTACTGCCATCAAGGAGCAATATCCCAGAAAACCAGTGATTCTTCTGGTATTTGATGAAACAGAACTTAAACAACTACCTGAAACCATTACACCAAAATCAATTAATCGCGTCTTTATCTGGTCTGGTGATGCCAGCGTTTTTCCTGCCATTATAAAATATGTGGAGGATCGAAAAAATGCTAAGCAGGATATTGGTAAGGGCGATGTTCGCTCAATCTTGTTGGTGGAAGATTCTCCAAGTATGTATTCCGTTCTTCTTCCATTGATTTATAAAGAGATTATGTATCAGACAAAGAACTTAGTGAATCGAAGTTTGAGTCAATCCCAGCGATTACTTCATCTCAGAGGAAGGCCTAAAATTCTATTAACACCAAATTTTGAAACAGCACAAAATTTTATTAAGAAATACAAAAATAATATGATTGGTGTAATCTCGGATATGCGATTCCCAAAAAAGGGAATTAAAGATCCTGAAGCGGGGTTAAAGTTTGCACAATGGGTTCGGAAAATTGACCCATCCATACCAATTATGCTTCAGTCTACCGACATAGATAACCGTGAAATGGCCAAGCAAGTTAATGCGGCATTTCTACATAAAAGATCCAATACGCTTTTCAAAGATCTGCGAGTTTTTATCACAGAAAATTTTGGTTTTGGAGACTTTATTTTTAAAACATCCAATAAAAAAGAAGTTGGGCGTGCCAAATCGATCGATGAATTCATCAACGGAATTCGAGAAATCCCGGTTGAATCGTTATTGTACCATGCAAAAAGTCATCACTTTTCCAATTGGCTCGCTGCAAGAACAGAATTTAAACTTGCTTCAAGATTGCGTCCCGTTTATGCCCACGAATTTGATTCAGGTGAATTATTAAGAACGTATTTATTACAGTGTTTAAGTTCTGAAAAAGACGAATCCGAATACAGGGTACTGGACTATACATCTGCCCGCTTTAAAAAACAAAAATCTGATTTTTTCCGCCTATGTGGTGGTTCTTTGGGTGGAAAAGCTAGAGGACTAGCATTTGCCAGATTTATGATCAAGCAATCTGGTATTGAGGAAGAATTTGAGGATGTAACCATTCGGGTTCCAGATTGTGCTGTCGTGGGAACTCATGAATTTGACCAATTCATGAAAGATAATCAATTATGGCAAAAAGCTCTCAATATCGAGGATAATAAAAAATTAGAAAGAGCCTTTAAAAAAGCTCGCCTTTCCATAGATCTCATTCTAAAGTTGGAATCATATATCCTAGATCATAAAAATCCATTGGCTGTAAGGTCATCTAGCCTCTTGGAAGATTCTCAATATCAACCTCTTGCCGGTTGCTATAAAACTATAATGCTACCCAATAATTCAAGATCAACAAAAAAAAGATTGAATGAACTGATGATAGCTATAAAGAGTGTTTTCGCATCAACATTTAAAGGTGAAGCCAAATCATTATTGGACTCTACAGGACATCGGATTGAAGAAGAAAAAATGGCTGTTGTCATTCAAGAGATTGTAGGTCAGTCTTACAAAAGCAAGCGGTTTTATCCAACATTCAGCGGTGTTTTAAAAAGTATTAATTATTACCCGGTTTCTTATATGAAACGGGACGAGGGTGTGGCCTACCTTGCATTGGGATTTGGCAGGACAATTGTAGATGGTGAAAAATGTCTTAGAATATCTCCAGAATATCCTTTGATCCTGCCCCAATTTTATTCAGTGAAAGCAACAAAGCAAAATTCTCAAAACCAGTTCTATGGATTACAACTTAAAGCATCTGAGAATAATTCTCATGAAGATCTTCATACCTATTCCATACAAAGTGCTGAAGAGGATGGCGCCCTCAAATGGCTTGGCAGCGTAATCTCCAATGATGACAATACACTCCGAGATTCCTTGTCTAAATCTGGAACTCGGGTCGTCTCTTTCGCTCCTATATTAAAATGGAATATGATTCCCCTTGCTAAAATTTCCAAACGGATTTTGTCTTTGGGAAAAGCAGCCATGGGATGTCCAATTGAAATTGAATTTGCTGTCAATATATATAAAAATAAAAAACCGGAATTTTGCCTATTACAGATTAAACCCATTGTATTAACAGGATTAAAATCAATTCAAACTAATTCAACAGATGTAGAAGTATTTTGTAAAAGTCATATCACCTTGGGAGATGGGAAAATTGATCAAATCCAAGATTTGATTGTTGTGCGGCATGATTCATTTGATCCTGCAAAAACACCCGAAATTGCAATAGAAGTAGAAAAGATCAACCAGAAATTTGGTTTGAAAGAAAATTATATTCTTTCGGGTCCCGGTAGATGGGGATCAGCAGATCCATGGTTGGGAATTCCCGTCAACTGGAGACAGATTTCACAGGCAAAAATCATTATTGAAGTTGGACGGAAGGATATGCCAGTAGATCCATCTTTCGGAAGTCATTTTTTCCAAAACATTACCAGTCTACACGTAGCTTACATCACCATCGATCCTAAAAGAAGGAACGATATTTTAAATCTGGATTGGTTATCTCGGGACAATCTGAAACAATCTGGGCAATACGTGGATTGGTATCGATTTAATCAGCCTTTTTTGGCAACATTAAACGGAATGACCGGTGCTGGGATTATATACCAACCTAAAGCGGACACACCGGAAATGATGGATGAAGAGGAGTCTAGCGGGATCTGATTAATTGCTACTAATCTGATACACAAAGCGTCGCGGTTATTGCGTTTTGTTCATTACCTAACAAATCGCCAAGTCCCTAAAATTGTAGACTCAAAATGGCCAACTATATATTTATACTACACCTTGGTCCAGCATGGAGTCTGCAATTTTAATAAATCCTGCAATATTTGCACCCTTTACATAATTTACACTTCCATTCTCAGTACCATGGATCACACATGCTTCATGGATATTTTTCATAATAGTGTGAAGTTTGCTATCAACTTCTTCTCGGCTCCAATTCAATCGCATACTGTTTTGACTCATTTCTAATCCACTGGTTGCTACACCGCCTGCATTGGCTGCTTTTCCTGGCCCAAATAAAATACCAGCATCTAAAAATATATTCACTGCGTCTGGGTCTGTCGGCATGTTTGCACCTTCAGACACAACTTTACATCCATTAGAAATCATCGTTTTGGCATTTTCACCATTGATCTCATTTTGAGTCGCACAGGGCAATGCAATATCACACGAAACAGACCAGGGTCGCTGACTCTCAAGGTAGGTTACTCCAAATTCATCAGCATATTCTTTAATCCGTCCACGGCGATTATTCTTGAGATCCATAACCCAGGCTAACTTGTCAGCATCAATACCATTTTCATCATGGATTGAGCCCGATGAATCTGATAATGTCACAACTTTTGCTCCAAGTTCAGTTGCCTTTTGAGTAGCAAATTGGGCAACATTCCCTGAACCGGATACTGCCACAGTTTTTCCATTAAAACTGTCTCCGACGTGTTTTAACATTTCTTCAGCAAAATATACACATCCGTATCCCGTGGCTTCGGGGCGAATCAAAGAACCACCCCAATTGAGACCTTTTCCGGTTAAGACACCGGTAAATTCATTCCGTATCCTTTTGTATTGACCAAACATGTAACCAATTTCACGGCCGCCAACACCAATATCACCTGCGGGCACATCTGTATCCGCACCAATATGGCGACAGAGTTCTGTCATAAAACTTTGGCAAAAACTCATTACCTCGTTATCAGATTTTCCTTTTGGATCAAAATCAGACCCACCTTTTCCACCGCCCATAGGAAGTGTAGTTAAACTATTTTTAAAAACCTGCTCAAACCCAAGAAATTTTAAAATAGAAAGATTGACAGATGGATGAAACCGAAGTCCACCCTTATAGGGTCCAATGGCGGAGTTGAATTCCACACGGAATCCACGATTTACTTCTACCTCTCCTCGGTCATTTCTCCAAGGAACTCTAAATTGGATCACCCGCTCGGGTTCAACAATTCGATCTAAAATTTTTGCATGTAAATAAGTGGGATTGTCCTGTAAAAAATCCCAAAGAGATTCCACAACCTCATGGACAGCTTGGTGAAACTCTACCTCGCCAGCATTTCTAATACGGACATTATCCATAAATTGATCAATGGATGAATACATTTCTTACTCCTTTATTCAAAAATTTGCGGCAGAAATTACATGTTAAATTTCAGGGATAAAGTTAATTTTTATCAAC
>ERZ651768.190-NODE-190-length-44825-cov-12.973429_pt1 | contig 44825 bp, 41 predicted proteins | sample MGYA00514754_ERZ651768 | MGnify/ENA metagenome assembly ERZ651768
ATCGGATTGACCACCATAATGTTATTTAGCTGGTCGACGCTTACGCTTCCCCAGTTGTGGCCACCCGCATTGCCGGGAAACTGCAGTATCGTGTCGGTGCCAGGCACGGTGAAGTGTCCTTCATAGCGCATCTTCCTAAATGCGATGCGGCAGTACAACTGATCCAAGGGCGTGATGCCCCACATTTTCTCTTCGGTAAGATCCTCCCGAAAGTTTGGCATATCCATAGTGAAAGGTTGGGTGGGCGCCGAGTAGTCTTCCGCTACTCCACCTTCCTGCGACACGGGCAGTTCCTGAATATCGAAGATCGGTTCGCCTGTTTCGCGATTCAACACAAATACCTCGGAACGCTTGGTGGGTATCAATACTGCCTTCACCTTCTCACCATCGGTACCCGGTAGATCGATTAACACCGGTTGAGCGGGTACATCCCAATCCCAGAGGTCATGGTGCACAGTCTGATAGGACCATCTTGGCGCACCAGTTTCACCATCGATCGCTACTACTGAGCTGGCATATTGTTCACTAGCTTCCATACGGTAGCCACCGAAATAGTCCGGTGTTTCATTACCTGTAGGCGCATAAATCAGACCGAGTTCTTCATCGACACTGAACAGACTCCACACATTGGGTGTACCACGGGTATACACTTCACCGCGCAAAGGCTCGGTATGAATACCGGGCCGTGCCATATCCCAAGCCCAGGCGAACTCCCCACTGATCGCATTGAATGCCCGAATTACTCCGGATGGTTCGCCGACGCTTTGATTGTCAAATACCCATCCCCCAACCACGGCATTACCCCGAACTATACCTGGCGGGGAAGTCTGAAAATTGAATATCAGCGGATCATTTCCCATATTGGTTGTTAGGTTTATTTCCCCCAGATCGCCAAACCGGATACAACGCTCACCAGTTAAAGCATCCACCGCTATCATCCTGGCATCGGTGGTAGCAGTGATGATGCGCTCCTGGCATTCGCCCTGGTAGTCCGGCGGGGCCTCATAATAGGCAAGGCCGCGACAGGCAGTTGTGAAATAGCGAACAAACTCAAGATGCCCAGGATCGATTAGGGGATCGAACTGCCAAACCAGCTCACCGTTGTCTGCATCCAGTGCGATGATGACATTACCGCCTGCACACACGTAGAGCAGCTCACCTACCTGCAGCGGTGTAGCCTTGAAAGCCCCGCCAATACCCGTACGGTAGGTCCAGGCCACTTCGAGACCCTGTACATTCTCGCGGTTAATCTGATCGATGGGAGAGTAGCGAGAGCCTCCAAGAGTATTACCATAGGATGGCCAGTCGGTTCCTGCATTAACTGTGTTTATGCCGCTACGTTCTGGTAATGAAGTTACAACCCACCCATTACCGGCAATAACGATACCCACGGTAAGAACAGCCACGAACGCGGTCACCCCACGAGAGACTGTCGATTTAAATAATGGTGGGGGTTTACCATCGTACAAGGAATTTCTTAAAAAGGGGGTAAGAAACCAGATACCAATAATCGCAAGAGGGAGAATACGAGGTGCGAGAGCCCAAAGATTAGTTCCTGATTCCAGGAACGCCCAGGCTACAGTTGCTACCAGTAAGCCGCCATACACCATCGAACCCATAGGATCTGCCTTCCACAACTTCATGGCACTCGCCACCAATACCAGACCTGCTAAAAGATAGTAAAACGACCCACCGAGGAAGACGAGTTGCAGTCCCCCAAAAATCATCCAGACTCCAAGAAAACCTATCAGTGAGGGGAATGCTCTCGGTGGCCGTGTGTTTGTCATAGTCATAGCTTGGCCTCTCTTTTTATGTCTTTTTGGGCTAGCTCAACCCAATAATTAATGGGCTATGAAGTGCCCATCCCGCTCAGACTCATTATCCTGAGCAACAATCTGGGCAGCAACAGCTGAGTTTACATTGCAGCCCAGCACACGAATGATCAGTGAAGATTATGATTTAAATCTCTCCCGACTTCTTTGTTGCTCTTTAAAGCTTAGCTTGTCTTGGCGCCGCGAAACAACAGTTGCCTGCATTGCTTGACCGATATGAGTTTCGCCCCTAGCCCTTGCGAATTCAACCTGACGCTCACGCTCGGCATAACGCTTAACCTGGTCCTTCGTGTGCTTGTCATAGCAATGGGGACAACTCACTCCCTTCTGATAATGTTCGCTCTGCTTGTCTGTGTCAGTAATAGGCATGCGGCAAGCATGGCATTGATCATAGCTACCTCGCTCCAGTTTATGCTTCACGGTAACACGATTATCGAATACGAAACATTCACCCTTCCACTTAGTATCAACTTCCGGAATTTCTTCCAAATACTTCAGGACCCCACCTTTCAGGTGATAAACCTCGGCAAATCCGTGCTGTTTGAGGAAGGCAGTAGACTTCTCGCAGCGAATGCCCCCAGTACAGAACATAGCTACTTTCTTTTGTTTTTTGGGATCAAGGTTTTTCTTTACGTAGTTAGGAAACTCACGAAAAGAATTGGTATTCGGATTGACAGCATTCTCGAAAGTACCAATTGCCACCTCATACCTATTGCGGGTATCCAATAAGAAAACCTCTGGATTGCTGATAAGCTCATTCCAATCCTTGGGATTGACATAAGTACCCACAATGAGATTCGGGTCGATATTCTCCTCACCCATAGTAACAATCTCGTTCTTGAGTTTTACCTTGGTACGATAGAAAGGATTCTCATCTACATAGGATTCCTTGGTTTCCACTTCCGCAAAGCGTTCGTCCTCCCGCAATCGCTCGACCACGGCATCGATACCTTGGCGCGACCCGGCTAAGGTGCCGTTGATGCCCTCGGCTGCGAGCAATAGCGTACCACGCACGTCATGCTCAAGCATAAAATCACGGAGGGACTCTTGGAAATCTGCAAAATCAGGAAATTTTGCGAAACGATAGAACGTGGACACTACCACGGATTTATCTGGATAATTCATGACTCCTCCTCATTGCTGACCGGAACGTAAAACCGGCGCAAAGTTCACGGAACAGATTTTAACAGATATGAATCACTTGCCCATGAGTGATCAGAATATTTAGGCTTTACAAACCGGTGAGACCAGAATAGTGTCTGTTTTACTGGCCTGAACGCTACCAGTTTCGGAGCGTGATCAAAGAATTAAGGAGATTAGCCATGTCTTATTCAAAGCAGCTCACTCTTTCCTCTGCCCTCTTAGGCTTATCATTGTCTCTTGTGCCCTATATCGGGGTAGCCCAAACCACAGAGAGACCCGATTTGGAAGGGATCTGGACCAATGCATCGCGCACAACGCTTACCCGACCACGCGGTATTGAAGAGCTGGTGGTTTCACCAGAAGTTGCAGATCAAATTGTGGCCAATATGGCTATCGCAGGTATTTCAGCGGAAAACATAGCGGCTGGCCCATCGATTGATCCAGAAACTGGCGCACCACCTTCGGGTAGCTACGATTTCGGTCTACGTGGATATAACTTATTCTGGACAGATCCTGGTTCGTCACTAGCCTTGGTTAAAGGAGAGTTTCGAACCTCCTATGTTGTAGATCCACCCAATGGACAGATTCCCCGGTTGGACGAACCTATGGTCGAATTACAGCGACCGAATTACGGCAGCCGCTATCTAACTGGAGTGGGCGGAAATGAAGGTCCAGAGGCTCTACCTATCGCTGAGCGCTGCCTTATTGGATTCGGTAATACTGCTGGTCCAGGGATGATGGGGACACTGTATAACAGCAGCTATCAATTCATACAAACTGATAATTACGTAATGATTCTCATAGAGATGGTCCATGACACACGTATCATTCCTATTTTTAGTTCAGCCGAAGAAGCACGGGAAAAACGACGTCCCGCTGCTTTGAATCAATGGCTGGGAGATTCCGTAGGTTGGTATGAAGATGGCGTACTGAATATTGAGACGATCAATATCAACCCACACCAGATGGGACAAAGTTCGGTACCAATTTCTCCAAACGGCAAGGTCACTGAGCAATTTAGTCGATATGCAGATAACGAAATTTTATATACATTTACGGTAGAAGATTCAAACCTTTACAGCCAGCCTTGGACTGCTGAGTTAAGTTACTATCCTCTTAATGGCCGTATTTATGAATATGCATGTCATGAAGGCAATTATTCAATGCCGGGAATTCTTGCTGGAGCGAGGCGCCTCGAGGCAGAGCAAGCCAGCAGGTAATCTACCTGCTTAATGGGATTAATATTTAGAACTCTTGGTTATATATAAAAACTAAAGGCAACAAGGAATTAAATATGAAAAACATCATAAAACTTGGATTGGCAATTTGCGTTCTACTGCCAGTTACATTCGGTATATCCTCCTCTCTTGCTCAAGACATTGAACCTGACGAGCTTGGGTTTATCATAGGACAACCGGAGGATTTAGTTCCTGGAGAAGGCGGTCGAGTAGTCCGTATCTTCGGGGATGCAAGCCAGCCAGGTATGTATGTAATGCGAATTACTTTCCCCCCTGGAGCCGGTAGTCGACCGCACTACCATAGTACAGCTCGATACATCACTGTTATCAAGGGTACCTGGTACACTTCCTGGGGACCCGATGCGGACATTTATGATCCTGACAATATGATGGCGGTGAAAGAAGGTACCTTCATTTACCAACCACCAGAAGGGCACCACTATGATATGGCCAAAGGCGAGGAGGTTACTGTTCAAATTATGGGCGTAGGCCCCGTAATTACGACTCAAATTCCGCAGCCTGAGCAGTGAGAGACCTAGCTAGTCGACTGTGACGGGTAGCTTTCCCGGAAGACCCCATTCAGCCCAGCTGCCATCGTATACAGCCAAATTTTTATAACCGGCGACGTTGGCAGCGAGGGTGAGAATGCATGCAGTAATTCCAGAGCCACAAGTCGTTATAACTTTGTTATTTTTGGTAGTGAGACCAGTAAATATCTCATTTAGCTCCTGAACCGATCTTAACTCACCCCCGGCTAATAAATCAGTAAAAGGCAAATTTTTAGCATTGGGCATGTGCCCTGCCCTAACTCCTGGCCTCGGCTCAGGATCAATACCTTTAAATCGCGCTGCTGACCTTGCATCTAGCACTTGGCAATTGGGCTCGTATAGGGCCTTTAAAACAATCTCAAAATCACAAAAAAAATTGTCGTCCAGGTCTGCCTCAAAGTCTCCGGGCTCAGGATTACTGTACTCACCCACTACGTCACGGTCTTCCTTTAACCATTTAGGAAGCCCGCCATTTAGCACTGCAACTTGTTGGTGCCCCATAGCGCGAAACATCCACCATGCTCTAGGGCTAGCGTAGAGGCCCACATCATCATAAACAATGATTGTGGTTTCCTTGTTTACGCCTAGTTTTCTGACTTCATCTTGAAATAATTCTTTTGTTGGAAGCATATGAGGTAATGAGCTATTTGGCCTGCATACCACCTGGTCATAGTCGAAACGTCTCGCTCCGGGTATGGCTGCAAAATTTCCATTTCCATTTACAGAGTTGAAACCGGGAACCACAGGTTCAACTGAGGAGTCTAGTAGAACTAGAGAATCGTTTCCCAAGTGGTCTTCCAGCCACTGCGTATTGATCAAAGGAGTGTTAATTTCTAGCATGTTAAATACTTAAAAAATAATTACTCAAAATTAAATACCAAAGGCAACACAAGAACAACAAAAAGAGCCCAGGCGCCATAAGCAGGAAAATAGTTAACAGCCGCGAGTTTTAGTTTATGCTCTCTGAGCTCCTTTTTATAAAACCGCCAGTAAGTAATAAATAAATTACTAAGATGGCAAAAAACCAATAGATTCGCTCCCAGTACAACTACTCGATTTGGAGATAAACCCCATTCAGAAAAGCGATAAAGAATAGCCAAGAGTGCGGTGAAGTTGATAATCAATGTGAGACAAATAAGACTGAAGTTGACTAAGTCCACCAGTGTAAATGAACTCTTGTCCCCGCGGCCGCATATAGAAAAAATAATCATCCCCAACACAATCAGAAGAAGGCCATTAAAGACAATTAGAAAATCTCGATTGGTAAAAGGGCTTACTTGTTGCATGGCCATCACTACTAAATAAACTACCGATGTAACAAGAAAGAGAGGCGTGAATATATTTGCAAGATTAGAGGCAATACGACCATTTGACTTCATGTAGTCAATATATACATAGGTTGCAAATATTGGCGCAGAAACAACTCCCCCGAGAACAACGTTGTTGAAATACCACAAGCTAACATCAAAATTAATTAGCTCGAATAGACTCAAAGTAATCGCGGTAAGTACACCTCCACCTAATCCCATCAAAACCAAATAGATAAACACTTCACCATTCGCACGGATGAAATTCAGTCGTGCTCCATCACTTCGCCAGTTATCTCCTGTAAAACTTAGTCCTAACAACACCCACATGACTAATGGCGCATGAATTATAGCCATAAGGATACTCGATGACTCATAATCACTAGGTAGAAATAACATTGGTAAAACAACGCTCAAAACCCCTGCCGACAACCCAAAGGTAATTTTCTTAGAAGCGTGGCCCTTTTTAAGAAAATAAAAGATCAGTGAAACAAAAACAACAAGCGGACCAAATCGTGGGAAGTACCATTCAGGCTGGATAGACATTAAGACAGGTATACGTAATGCTAAAAAAGCCACCGCGCAAATTGGTAACAGATTGAGAAGCTCTTTTATCGAAACACGATTATCTATACCAGATCCGTGTTCGAGCCTTATCTTCCAGAAATTTAGAAGCGCAGCGTCAGGATTGGATGCCAATGCCTCAGTTAAATTACTTCTGAACAATTTGGGGTCTAGCTCGTAAAGCTTTTCAAATTGACCAGGATCAGCCAAGGCATCATATAAGGGGTTTTTAGACATCAAGCCGCAGTACGGTATAAGACATAATTACAATAAAGATAAAAACTCACGGAGTTTTGCTTTTAGAAGAGCTGTGTTATCAGGCCCGATACGGATTAACTGCTTATGCACATCTTGCAAATTTTCAGTACTTGCATCAGCGTACAGGTACATAACGGAAGGTTTGACCAATTGGTAGGGCCCGTCAACATTGGTGGAGCGAAGCACCGTATTGATAGCTGAGCGCAAGGTGTCATCGAAGCTCACATTGCGAAACCCTATCTCGGCATAGGCTTGTTCAAAAAGCGGTGACAACATACGGTAGAACGCCATGGCCGCACCGGTGTCAATTGAGACGAAGGTGCCAATCACCTGGTCAAAACGAGCATGAGCATTCTCACTCATGACGAATAGGTTTTCATCAATATTTCTGGCTGGCATTTCTTGCACGATCCCTTTATATGGAAGCCCAGTCTGCGGAAATTCAGCGCGGCTTACGTTTTCCACGAACACGACAAACTTCCGCACGATTTGATCATCTGCCAACAACCGAACAAGCGCAGCTCCACGTTGCATAGCGCGTAATCCTTCAAATACGAATCCGTCACTGTTATTTAGACTGGGCAACTGGACGAATTCCGTTTCTATCGGCTGCTCAACCTCCGGTTCAGGAATGGTGACCTCCTCTGGAAGTTCTTCGATTATAGGATCGGTGCTGGCGACTACTACAGGCGGGGATTGAGGTTGAATACGAATCTGCGGTAACGTCGATGTTATTGCCTCAGCGGCATCAGGCTCAGCACGCGGCGACGCTGGGGGTGGAATTACTAGTGTAGTTGTACCTTGTGGTGTTTCAAAGGTTAGGACAAAATATGCTAGCGATAGTAGTGTTAATACTGCGACTATCGCAGTAACTTTCAAGCCTGCCTTAGACATAATTCGCTCCGTCCCCCCACGATTTCAACTATTCTGGCACAGGCGCCGTGAAGCGACAACACGTGTTATGTCTCCATCATAATGTCGCCATGAACTGTCATATTCCAGTCACACTTTAAAGCTTGTGGAACTCGAGTTTGGAAAATTTCGGGAATAAAAAAACCCGATCCTTTTGAGTTGATCGGGTTTTCTTACATGCCTATTTAGCGTTTCTATACTTTGGGAAACCCTAGTTCTTCCATAGTGCGAACAAGATCCCGGCCAGCCGTTGCCGGTTTGGTTTCCTTATCTATCTTGAGAATGGTGCCATCTTTATCGATATAATAGGTCCACCGATTCGCAAACCCTGCACCCATCAGGACCTCATACGCTCCTGTCATCTCCTTAGTGGGATCTGCCAGGATTGGAAATCCAGCGCTGTGCTCTTTGGCAAACGCAGTATTATCTTCCAGTGTATCTACACTGGCCATAAAATATGCAACGTCGAAGTTCTGTATTTCTCTGGCACTGTCACGCAGCGCTTTACATTGCATAGTTCAGCCACCGGTAAAGGCTTTTGGGAAAAAGGCAATAACTACAGGCTGCTCTCCCGTGAACTGAGACAGTTTGTAGGTCTGACCATCCGAAGCCTGCAGCGTGAAATCTGGCGCTTTATCACCCACTTCAAGCGCTGAGGCCATCTGGGTTCCCAAGGCCACCACGACGAACATCGCCATGAATAGAACCTCGGTTAACCGCTTGGCAAATTGAGACATAATCTCCTCCAGCTATTATTCAGAGCCAACCACCCTAAGGCAGGTTGCTGACCAAGCCTTTTTACCTAAAGTAGACAGAAATTTCCACTAAAACCGGTGTAAAAGTCCATTTTCATTATAATTGCAAGGTTAGAATAAACGTGTGCGGCTTGCAGACCTTAGTAATTGCTCAGATTCAGAAGCGAGTTCCACAATCCGGATCTCTAGTTGCTGGCGTTCACCGTTGGTTAGCCCGCTGTTGTTATCCATTATGTAATGAAGTCGTTCAATCGAACGGGTAATCTCTCCGTTATACCGTTTGAGTATTATTCGCTTCGCGTCACGCTGAGACAGGCGGTAGCGGGGGTTTTCAACCTGCACGGTGAAGCAATTCCTCACAGCCTGCCCCTGAGAATTGCGCGCGGTCTGGCAACGGGTCTGAGGAACATAACGGCTCGCGGTTCCTTCGAAAGAGCTATAGGGCGTTGCTGCAATGGAACGTGCCAACGTAAGGTCCGTCTCTGTCTTTCCATAAACCATTTTTAGCAGTCTCTCGGGTTTGATATCCACCTGCTGTTCTGCGGATTCTATTACCATTTTATAAAACTCGCTCAAATCTTCCGCCGTACCGAGCAATCTTCGGCCATTCAGATCTAAAAGATTCTCCCGGACCACGCGCAGTTTCCAACCACCGAAATCTTCCACTGCGGTCAAATATTCCGAATCTGAAAAATCATACAAACGACTAGAGATGTGATAGTTGAGTTGGTGTAAGTCATCAACCTCAGGCCATTCTTCTAGTTTGCCGTTGTTATCGATTAACGCTTCAATGATAGGAAGTTGTTGTTCGCTGTAAAGACCAGTGTTTATACGTGAAATCTGCAGCGCCTGATTATATAAATACACCGCGTTCGAATAATCCTCTAGTTCCATGTAGAAGCCAGCGAAATCGGAATAGGCTTCAATGAGGCCTGCGTCGTACACTCCTAGCACGCCTTGCATATTCTCAATGTCTCTTTGCCGCGCTGTGACTTCCCGACTGATCTCCAAAGCCGTAGACTCCGCAGCGCCATTGCTCAACACTACACTAGGTTCCTGCGCGTGAAGAAAGTTCACCGCAATGATGTTCAGCAGGAACAAGCAAAATTTAATAATTTTTGCGTAATTGAATTTTCTGAGCATGTTAACCATGACTACGACGTATCTTGATATTTTGATTCTCGCACAGCACCACTAGAATGCATCAAGTTTTGGGCTATATATATTTGTATTTACCTGAATCAATACTGAATAAATCCACTTAATTTGAAATTTCCTAGTGCCCTTACAGTGGCACAAATATTAATGTTACACAAAGAACACCGAAAAGCAGGTGCATATATCCCCGCTTTTATTCAAACGTGACCTGCTACACCCTGCTACATATTGACGGCATGACAAAAAGGATCAGCTGCGTTACTCTCAGGGCAATATCTGAAACATTATTAACACATTCAGCAACTACGACGTGCCCATCAAAAGCGAAGAGAGGTGCCTACAATGATAAAAAATAATTCGTCCAGTCGCACCCGGTCTCACCGGCCCAAGTTACTTAAGACAGTCCTGTTAGCTTTTTTAGTTCCGTTTGGCTGGTCCGCGTCCGCACAAAACACGGTTGAGTGGACCACCCTAGGTAGTGATTTCGCGCATACACGTTCCACGAAGGCAGATCAGATTACCCCAGAAAATTTTTCCAATTTGGAAGTTGCATGGGTCTGGGATGGTGCTAGCTTTGAAGCCCAGAGTGGCCGTTCTACCCCCAGCTACATCAACGGTCGACTTTACACCGTGGCCGGGGCACGTCGCCATGTCGTAGCAATAGATCCTACATCAGGTGCAACCATCTGGTCTTACAGAGAGCCTGATACACCCCGCTGGGATTACTCAATGCGAGCAGATTATGGAAAGGGCATTGGCTACGCCAATATCGATGGTCGCGACGTCATTTACATCATTTCTCCCGGTTTTTTTCTAACTGCACTGGACGCCGAAACCGGAAAGCCACTGCAGGGCTTCGGGGAAAAGGTATCAATCGAGGGCTTCCCGGAAACTGGTGTGGTCGACCTGCTGAAAGATTTAGGCCACCCCTATGATCCTTACGAGGGTTTGCCCTTAGAACGCGGCTATATCACCTCTTCTTCTCCGCCCATCGTCGTAAATGATGTGGTGGTTGTTGGTAACTCGGCCGAACAGGGCTATCACCAATCCCGTATCGAAAATGTGCCAGGCGATATCCTCGGCTACGACGCACGTTCCGGCAAATTCTTGTGGAAATTTAATGTACTCCCCCGACCCGGGGAGTATGGCCACGAGACTTGGGAAAACGATGCTTGGCAGTACACGGGAGATATTTCCTCCTGGGCTCCGATTTCCGCTGATCCTGAGTTAGGTCTCGTCTATATCCCCACCAACGGAGTCACGATAGATTATTATGGCGGCCATCACCCTGGCGACAATCTATATGGCACCAGCCTTATTTCGTTAAACGCGCGTACCGGCGAGCGTGCCTGGCATTTCCAAATGGTGCACCACGATATCTGGAACTTTGATACACCAACAGCTCCCATCCTTCTAGATGTAGAAACCGAATCCGGTCCCACGCGCATCGTGGCCCAGGCCACCAAACAGGGACTAGTCTACGTCTTTAACCGGGAAACGGGTGAGCCCATCTGGCCAATCGAAGAAGTTCCCATGCCGGCATCAACAGTGCCCGGTGAAAAACTATCGGAAACCCAACCGATTCCTACCAAGCCAGCTCCCTATGAATACCTGGGTTCAAGCGAAGATAACCTGGTTGATTTCACTCCTGAACTCAAGCGCCAAGCACTAGAAGCGGTAGCTGAATTTAATATGGGCCCACTATTCAACCCCCCCATACAAGCTAATCACCCTTCAGGCATGCTGGCATCCTTGATGTGTCCAGCAGGCGCTGTAAATATTACTCATCCGCCCGTAGCAGACCCCGAGTCCGGAGTGATGTATATCATGTCTCGATACGGCTGCGGTTCACGCCGCCTAGTTTCGGGTGAAGAAGCGGACACCTATTATGAAGCACCGACAGGAGCTACTTTGTCACGCTATGCAGCCGCTAGCGGAGGTCCAACACCACGCCATCCAGCCGGCATTCCGCTTTGGAAGCCACCCTATAGCCGCATCACAGCCATCGATATGAATAGTGGCAATCACTTATGGATGATACCGGCTGGTTACACTCCAGAGCGTATTCAAAATTTACCCGCATTACAGGGTATAGACATTGATAATACAGGTTCTGGTGCTGTTGGACAGATGGTTATAACACCAGACATGCTGATATACAGCAACGTCACAAGTGACGGTACCCCACACTTGTTCGCGCTGGACAAAACGACTGGTGAAGAGTTGACCAAAGTAGAAGTACCGGCGGCCACCCGCTACGGCATGAGTTCATGGATGCATGAAGGCAAGCAGTACATCATTCTGCAAACAGGTAGCTCGCTTACCACCATGACTTTACCTAATTAATTTTTAATTACAAAATCTGTAAATAAGAAACACTATTCAATAACAGTCTAGGAGTAAACCGATGAAGCGATCTTTATTATTAACTTCCGCTGCTTTGATAACCGCAGCAACAACGTTCATTTCAGTCAATTCACAAGATAACGAAATGAGCTTTTTTATCACTAGTGTGGGATCGGGTGATGGCGCTAATTTGGGCGGCCTAGCCGGTGCTGATGCCCACTGCCAAAGCCTCGCTGGAGCTGCCGGTTCCCGTGGTAAGACTTGGCAAGCTTATCTCAGCAGTCATTCTGCAGGCAGTTCGTCTGGAGCAGATGCTCGAAGCCGGATCGGCTTTGGACCCTGGCACAACACCAATGGTGTAGAGGTTGCTTCGAACTTAAACAACCTGCATAGCCCTAACAACAACCTGAACAAGCAAACTGCCTTAACCGAAAATGGGGATATGGTAAATGGTCGCGGCGACTCTCCTAACCAACACGACATCCTCACTGGCTCTACCTTGGATGGTCGTCTGATTGAGGACGGCAGCAATCATACCTGTAACAACTGGACCAGCAATGGTCAGGGCACTGCTCAGGTAGGTCACTTCGACCGCACCGGCGGTGGTCAGAATCCAACTTCCTGGAATAGTGCTCACGGATCACGTGGATGTTCCCAAGCTGACCTAGTTGGAACTGGAGGCAACGGCTACTTTTTCTGCTTCGCCATAGACTAAAATCGTTTACAAGAAATAATGCTAATGGTGTGACTGAAGTATTTCAGTCACACCATTTTTTTGACCCATGTGCTGCATTTGAAGAAGGGTACTTAGCTAGGCTTCTAGCTGGCTCCCTGAGGACTTGTAGATCAATCAAAAACGGCAGGATGCCCCCCCCCTCTAGTCCAGGTCGAGAAGCAGAATAGCTGGCCTCCAGACTAGGTACTCAGTACTATTCAACGACCCATGAGGTTCCCAAAAATTCTGAAAGCAGGATTTAGCCATGAAATTATACGGCATGCAGCAGTCACGCTCGTTTCGATGCCTCTGGGCATTGGAGGAAGCGGGCATCGAATATGAATATATTCCTGTTAAGCTCAAAACAGAACCGGAAGATCCGGACAGCGCAAAGAATCCCAAGTATCTTGCTCTTAACGTACAAGGCAAGGTTCCCACTCTTGTCAGCGACGATCTGGTTCTAACTGAATCTGTAGCCATCCTTAATTACATTGGTCGTTGTGCGCCAGATTCCGGTTTGTTACCAAACGCCAGTATGGCTATGTACGCGAAACTAGACGAGATGATAGCGTTCGTGTTGGCTGAACTTGAGCAACCTTTGTGGAGTAAAGGGAAACATATGTTTGCATTGCCCGAAGATCATCGTATCCCGCAAATGTTCGAAACCGCGAAATTTGAATTTGCCAAGGCGATAAATACTCTCGACCACCTATTAAACGAAGGTGAATTCGCAATAGCTAATAGCTTCACAATTGCCGACATTCTGCTAGCTCAAACCTTTAACTGGGCGATACGCTTTGAATTCGATTTGCCGCAAAAATATGTCGAATTACGAGACAGGCACTATGCTAGACCTGCTGCCAAGAGAGCCATGGCTGTTATCGAAGAGTAATGATTCGCTCCTATTTAATACTGCTTACGTTTTTTTGTGCATCACTTGCCAAGGCCCAGCCCTCTTCTATCCTTGGTGCTGATGATCTCGATTACTATTTATTTCAAGCATTTCAAGCAGCGGGGCCAAATAATCGCGTGCGACTTAATCACATAGGAGTGCAGGTTCAACGAACGGATAATGGCTTCCTGGTAACAGCCGCGATGGAAGATTACCCGGCGCACAGAGCGGGGATTAATCGGGGCGACATTATCGAGACAGCAGAGGGCCGGCCCTTTCATCCAGTTTATTCTTTTAATAATGCTGAGGATTTTAATAAAGGCTACTCTCCCGTCTCTAATAGTTACAACCTTGTTGTTCGCAGAAATCAGAATCGAATGAATCTAACTTTAAGGCCAGTGTTCGAGAATCTCTATGATAGTTATCGCACGGCTACTATTAACAGTATCCAAGAATTTAGCGCTGGTAATAAAGTCGTCGGCTATGTCCGTTTTTGGGCATTATCTCGCAACAGCAACGACCTGGTGACCTATAGAAATCTGATTAATGAACTAGACCACTGCGATGGCTTGATTATTGACCTGAGAAACGGCTATGGCTTTCTGGACCTGCAACATCTAGATAAGATCTTTCCCAGCCGTGATAGCTACTTCGATATCACTGGCTTCACTGACGCTCTTTCAAATTTGGCAAACCCCTCCAGCGCAGTCGGCACGAAACAGTACCGAAAACCTATTGCTGTGTTGATAAACAGTGAGACTCGTGGAGGTCCGGAACTATTTGCCTATCAATTGGGTAAACTGGGCCGGAGCATCATTCTGGGGAACCGCTCTCCTGGGAAACTGGGCACATATTTGGAAAGTGTGAGGGACGGGACTGAGATTCTGATCTACCAACCTGCCGAAAGTCTCCTAATCGATAACAATTCCATAGAAGGAACCGGGATCGAAACAGACCGCATTGTGGAATATCCTTTTGAACAAACTAGTCGCGGTGACCCGCAATATAATGCTGCGATGAACGCGTTGATGGGCATTATCTAGTTCTCGTCCGACTCGTTACCTCTCGACCATTTAAATTCTCGAAAATCGAATCCTTCCTCAACTGTTGGTTTTACCACTCTAAAGTACGGCGATAGATCAAAATCACGTGGCGTAAAATGTGTGAAGTGGCGCTTATAAAACTGAGGCACTTCACCGTCAATTCCTTTCCCGTCCTCTGTTCTGGGTAGAATAGGATAGTTAATTGATTGAAAGGATTCGGCGATCAGAGTCGAACAGATGGCCTTAGTAGGTTCACTGCTGCCGAGACTGATCATGGCTCGACGGTAGCGATGTGGTACCGCTGGTTTCTGAACAAGATAGCGAACCAGGTCAACAACATTCTGCAAATCATATTTGTGGCCTAGTTTGTATCGCGCGAATTCAACTAACTCCCTCGTGTCTTCTTCCTTCAGGCTTACCGGGCGACAAATACGCAAGTTAAATTCGGCATACTGGCTAAGGGGAACCAAGCGTACTCCCTCATTCAGGTCAGCTTCCAGCAAGCTGGGCTCCGAGTAATGCGCTCCCTGTTTGCCGACAAAAAGACAGGCATGGGACCAGGATGACTGAGTGAGATACTGAATAGCAATGCTAATGCGCGTATTACCTTCCACTAACAGAACGTCCCCGGTTTTGAGTGTTGAAGAGATAGTTTCGACGGAAACAGTGTCTAGTCGTTGATAACCAGACAACGGCTTTGTAAGAAATGAAGCTAGACGCGCGCCAACAGCTTGCTTAATTTTGGAAATCATTCCCTTTTTATACCTTAAAAAATGCTTCTCTGCATTTTAAAAAATGCTCAATAGCTATGTGTGCAAAGGCCAGCGCACTTGATCCTTTTTATTTTAAAGGTGAATTATAATTAATTTATTGGCTCACATTTACCACATAAATGAGCGGGGCATCTAGGTGCTGCGTCACAGTTTTTTCTATTTATGTCGCGGATTAAATCTCGGGTATACTAGCGAACCCTCGGGTTAATCGAATCGTATCAATAGGAGCAATAAAATGACTGCGGCTTATAACAAGTTTTTAATTAATGGTGAATGGATTGAGCCGGTAGGTCGAGAAACCCTCGACGTTATCAATCCCGCCACCGAAGAAGCCTTTGCCTCCATTAGCTTGGGGACAGCCGAAGACGTAGATGCCGCCGCCAAGGCTGCACACGCCGCATTTCCCGCCTGGTCGCAATCTACCATTGGGGACCGCAAGGAGGTCATTAGCAAAATCATTGAGGGCTTGAAAGCACGAGGCGATGATATGGCAACTGCGATTTCCAAAGAAATGGGAGCCCCGATGGGCCTTTCTAAAACTGCCCAACTTGGAAGCGGACTCGGTCACTTCATGAATATTCTAAGTGTGCTGGATAACTACAAATTTGAAGAAATACGAGGCACCACAAAAATCGTCAAGGAACCTGCCGGCGTCTGTGGGTTCATTACTCCCTGGAATTGGCCATTGAACCAGATAGCCTGCAAGGTCGCACCGGCCATAGCTGCAGGCTGCACCATGGTATTAAAGCCCAGTGAAGTCGCACCAGTTAGCGCTTATTTATTGGCTGAGATAATCGCTGAGTCGGGCCTTCCAGCTGGTGTATTCAACTTAGTTAACGGTGATGGCCCAACGGTTGGTGCGGCAATTTCCTCACATCCGGATATTGACTTGGTGTCATTTACTGGCTCAACCCGGGCTGGACGTGAGGTGGCGAAAGCAGCCGCAGAAGGCATTAAGCGTGTTACACAGGAGCTGGGGGGCAAGTCCGCCAACATAATACTTGATGATGCTCCAGATTTCGCAAAGGCCGTTGCTGGTGGGGTCGCGGGTTGTTTTGGCAACAGCGGCCAGTCTTGTAATGCTCCTACCCGCATGCTGGTACCCAAGGCACGTATGGCAGAAGCCATTGAAGTTGCCAAAGTCGCGGCTGCGAAAGCGACTACTGGCGATCCCACCGCAGAGACCACGAGATTGGGTCCCGTAGTAAATGAATTACAATTCAACAAGATCCAAGGGCTGATCGAAAAAGGCATTGAAGAAGGTGCTCAACTCGTAGCTGGTGGGCCTGGCAGACCAGAAGGACTAGAGAGAGGTTACTATGTGCAACCTACCGTTTTTGCCAACGTTAATAATGAAATGACTGTTGCTCGCGAAGAAATATTTGGCCCGGTACTGTCCATAATCGGTTATGAAAATGAAGAGGATGCAATCGCCATCGCCAACGACACTGACTATGGCTTGTCCGGTTACGTATCAGGTGCACCCGAACATGCCCAGCAGGTTGCGCGCCAGCTTCGCACCGGTAACATACACATAAATGGTGCTGGTCCGGACTTCTCTGCCCCCTTTGGTGGATACAAGCAATCGGGGAACGGACGCGAGTGGGGCGTCGAAGGGTTTGAGGAATTTCTTGAAACCAAGGCTATGATGGGCGCTGCGGTATAAAAAGCTGAACCAGGAGTATTGCCAAAATGAACATACAAAAAAACGCTATCGATATCGGGATTATCACCAAAGATATAGAGGCTATGTTGACGTTTTATCGCGACACACTAGAGCTCGAATTCGAAGCTGCCATCCCGATGCCAGGGGGAGGCACAATGAACCGATTCAAAGTCGGTGATAGTGTCATAAAAATCATAGAGCTCGATCCTAGCGCTCCTGTCGAAGCACCTCTCGGTGGCATACGTGGTGCAAGCGGATACCGCTACTGGACCATTCATGTGAACAACCTAGAAGAATGTGTAGCGACCATCGAAGCAGCCGGATACAAAGTCGTTGTGCCAGTAAAAAAGATTCGAGAAGGGATAGCCATTGCGATAGTGGAAGATCCAGACGCTAACTGGGTAGAATTATTGGAGAATAGTTAATAGAACAAGCGTAATACCACTACGCTGAGCGTTAAATCAACTTAGGAGGGAGAAGGTCAAAGCGGTATTTCCTATCTTAAATTTGAGAAACGCAGACGCGTTTTTTGGAGTAAAAAAAAGGATTCGAATGAATCCTTTTTTTTAAGCAGAAACTTTCCGGTAGGAATCAATTCCAGATATTGCGGGCTTTGAGTTCAATATCGAAACTGCCTCCACCATCTTGGCCAACATGGATGATAAATGTTTCACTATCTGGATGACTGTATCCCAGTGTTGGCATACCAAACCCGGAAACATTTACAAAACTGACACTATTTCCAGTAATCTCTGTTAATTCCATTTCCATTGCAGATTCTGTTCTAGGCACAAAGCCGGGGTCCCATTGCTGGATATGCAGCACTAGAGAACCCTCTGCTTCTTCTATGGTAATCATTTCGAACATACTAGTAGCATCACTACCAGTCATTCTCACGGCAGCCATGAGCGAGTTACCCTCACTGGCAATCCAATTTTCTTCCAACTGATTGGGGCCAAGGTTGCCGGCCCAATTACCTGTCATCCAGTCAAGTTGTTCTATAGAGGCTGCAGGACCGGCGGCAAGTGCGAAGCTACTCAGCAGGGATAATGTAAATATTACGATCAGTTTTTTCATTAGCTACTTACTCCATTGTCAGAATTTTTTTCATAATTTTAGCTATTTCACTTTCTCTAACCAGGGTTCCAGAGACTCCCAGTTCATGCGAAACATATGTGGTGCGCTATCGAGAATGGCTGCATCCAGATCGACACCGGCTTCGGTGAGCGCACTAACGGTCTCGTCGAAGCGATCGGCCCAACCAAGCTGATCGGCGCCACCAATCCGTAAATAAACAGGGAACCCGGACAGCGGTCGGTTATCAACAACCGATGTAGCAAGTGCGGGCACGGCTACCACTCCCTTGTATTTTCCCGGGTTACGGCGCGCAATTTCCAGCGCTGACATGCCCCCGTTGGAAATACCGGCAAGTAGAGCTCTCCCTCTCTCTACGTGGTCTCGTTTTTGTAACTCGACGATCAGCTGCTCAACCTTTGCATTGTTCTCACTCCCGCGGAATGCTCGGTTGTTTGGCGATACGGGAACTGCAACTATCCAGCCGCGCTCCGCAAATCCGCTGCCTAACCACATAGAAGTATCTCTTGAGATCGAGGCATTACCAGGGCCTCCTCCCATCAGAACTAACAGTGGCGCAGGAGAGCTTGTCGTTTCAGATGGCCTGACCATGAACACGGATAACACGGATTCATCAGCCAATGTAATTCGCTCCTGGGCATCAGTGATCGTTGGAAGGGAAAATACGAGTAGACCTAACAGCAGAATCGCATTTTTCATTATTTTCTCCTGCTGTTTCACCACAATCAATCCGAAGATATTTCGCGCTGCTTATACACTTTGGCAAATCTTTCGTGTAATCGGCGCATGCCTCCGAGCCAGCGATCATAATCATCCGTCTTGCGCCGCATGTAGGTTAGCACCTCCGGATGGGGCAATACTAGAAAACGCTCTTCGCTTAAAGTCTCAATAACCGTGTCTGCGAGCTGTTCTGGTTCCAGCATTCCATCAAGGCCCGCCACACCGCCGTCTCCACCGGCTGTCATGTTAGTCCGCACGGCCTGGGGACAAAGCACGGAGACTTTAATGCCGCGATTACCGTAAGTTATGGATAACCATTCGGCGAATCCGATAGCGGCATGTTTAGTCGTGGAATATGGCGCCGAACCGACCTGATTTAAAAGACCTGCGGCAGATGAGGTGTTCAGTAGATACCCCTGGCCCCTCTCGAGCATAGAAGGCAATACTGATCGCGCTGCAAAGACATGGGACATAACATTGATTTCCCAAATTCGTTGCCAATTATCCGTTGAAACGGTTTCACCACCAGCCGTAAAAATGCCAGCGTTGGAACAAAACAGATCAATATGTCCGAATTGTTCTAATGTATTATTGGCTAGGTTTTCGATTTCTTCTTCCTTTGCCACATCACATATAATGCCGACCGCAGTAGTTTTTGACGAAATATCTTTTACCGTAGCATCAATACCCGACTGATCAATATCGGAAACTATGACCGCGCCAGCTCCTTCTATGGCAAACCGTTCACAAAGTGCCTTACCAATGCCACTTGCTCCGCCCGTGACTACTACTACCTTGTCTTCTATCTGCATAAATTTTTTTCCTGGAAGATTTTAAGCGGATGCCATCTTTCCTAGACGCTTGTTTATAATCGCGTCCGCCTCTTCTACGATACGGGTAATTAATTCCTCGCAGCTGGGTATGTCATCAATAAGTCCGACAACCATTCCTGCCGACCAGATACCGTTATCAAGATCTCCGCTTTCGAAAAGTTCTCGACCTTTAACACCAGCCACTAGCGCCTGTATGTCCTCGAATTTTGTTGCACCGGGCTTCGCTTCTATCTCCAATACTTGATCTGCGACATTGTTTTTGAACACGCGCGCCGTATTGCTCAACGTTCTATAAATAAGCGAAGTGTCGAGCTCGGAAGCCTCCACCATTTTCTGTTTTACTTTATCGTGAATAGGCGCTTCCTTGGTCACCATAAACCGGGTACCCATATTCACGCCATCCGCCCCCATTGCCAGGGCAGCCGCTAAGCCGCGACCATCACCTAAACCACCAGAAGCAAGGAAAGGAATCTTCAGTCGACGAGCCGCTAATGGCAACAAAATCATATTGGTCACATCGTCTTCGCCGGGGTGACCGGCACACTCGAACCCATCAACACTCACCATATCACAACCGATACGCTCAGCCTTTAAGGAATGACGAATGGAAGTGCACTTATGGATAACAGTGATACCTGCTCCCTTGAATAATGGGAGAAACGGCTCCGGGTTGCGCCCAGCGGTCTCCACAATCTTAATACCCGAATCCACAATGGCCTGGGCGTACTCTTCATAAGGTACCGGTTTGATAGTAGGGAGTATCGTCAGGTTCACCGCGAAAGGTTTATCGGTCATCTCTCGGCAAAGCGCTATTTCCTTAACCAGGTCTTCCGGCGTCGGTTGAGTTAGACCAGTAATAATACCGAGCCCGCCAGCGTTGGACACAGCCGAAGCTAACCCAGCTAGGCCAACCCATTGCATGCCCCCCTGCACAACCGGGTGCTTGATACCTAGCATTTCAGTGATTCTAGTTTGCATACGCTAATACCTCTTCCATCCCTGCATTGATGCGTCTTGGGAATAAGTCTAACGGCCGACTTATATTAATGGCTCCAGGGAAATGGACGGCTAGTTTACGTTGTCTTCGACAAGGGTGCAAAGACGAGGATTTAGCGAGTTGTCTATGCTATATTTCATCGCTTTTGAATGGTTCGTCTCTAAAAAAACTCTAAAGAAACTGCCGTACAATAGAGATAATAGGACGAATTATCAGCCACTAAAGGCTCTATCTACCGACAAGAGCCTTACGGAAGCACTAAAATATGGAGCACCATGTTATGAAGGCGGAAGGACACATGTTACGCAAAATGCTTGTTTTTGGTATTACCTCAACAGTCGTATTGGCTGAATTGCCTGCTTTGGCGCAACAACAGAGCGGTCAGCAAGCCATAGAAGAGATAGAAATTTTTGCAAATAATCGCCGGGCTGAGGGGCTAACCGATGTAAATGCTGCTGTCAGCGTAATTAACGAAGAAGAACTCGATTTAATCGGGCATAGCCATTATCAGGAAGCGCTAACAAGGGTTCCTGGATTTAGTGGTAACAGGAATAATGGCCAGGAAAGCTTGATGGCTATTCGGTCACCCGTTCTTACCGGAGCTGGTGCATGCGGAGCTTTTTTGATAGCGGAGAATGGTATCCCAGTCCGGTCTGCAGGCTTCTGCAACGTTAACGAGATGTTTGATACTCATTCCGAATATGCACAAAGTATAGAGGTTATCAGAGGACCAGCCAGTGCGTTTTGGGGCTCTAATGCGTTACATGGCCTAGTAAACGTTCGACTACCAAATCCAGGCGAAGTCGGCGAGCTGTCTCTAGAACGAGGGCCAAGAGGCTCATATCGAACAAAGGCTGCCTTTGGAACAGACAGTGGCAACTTTAAACAGTCTCTTTATTTGACCGGAGTGAATGAAGAAGGCTATCGCGATGACAGTGGCGTCGACCAACAAAAAGCATCTTGGTTGTATGAATACACGCTAGGAAATGGCATAAAAATGGAGGGTGGCTTCACTTTCAACAATCTAAATCAGGAAACCGCCGGTTACGTCGCTGGAGCCAAAGCATACGAAGACAGTGATAAAAGAGACACAAACCCCAATCCCGAAGCCTACCGAGATAGCCAAAGTATTCGGGTATGGACAAGATTTACCATGGAATCTGGAGATTGGGAGATCACCGCGACACCTTATTTTCGTGAAGTAAACATGAACTTTGTTCAACACTATCTGCCTGGGCAACCTATTGAAGATACAGAACATCGGAGTCTAGGAATTCAGCTTGCTGCTTATCGTGAACTTAATAATGACTCAAGTTTTTCGTGGGGAATAGATGCCGAAAGCACTGATGGAAGCTTAAAAGAAATGCAACCAAACGCTACCACAGGTTCACTCTTCGTGCGAAAAACCATCCCTCAAGGTATGCACTATGACTACGAAGTCGAAGTAAGTCAGTTTGCATTGTTCGCCAATTATGACACTGCTTTGACAGATCGTCTGGATCTTTCCATCGGAGCCCGACTCGAACGAATAGACTATGAGTATGATAACCTAATGATAGATGGCCGTACTGATGCGCAAGGAGTCGCATGTGGTTTTGGTGGGTGCCGTTTTAGTAGACCAGCTGATCGCGATGATGATTTTAGCGATGTATCCCCAAAGATTGGATTAAGCTATGAATTAAATGAAAATCATAATCTTTTCATGAGAGCTCAACGCGGCATTCGTGCTCCGCAAGCTACTGAGCTCTATCGGTTACAAGGAAGTCAAACTGTCGCAGATCTAGACTCTGTGGAACTTGATAGCTATGAAGTGGCCTTACAAGGGGGCGGCAGCAACTGGGACTACTCTGCATCCCTTTATTGGATGGATAAGGAAAATGAGATTCTAAAAGACAGTGATCGTATGAACTTGAATGGAAGTCATACTAAGCACCAGGGTTTCGAGTTAGCTCTTGGATACGACCTGAGCGACACACTATCACTTCGTGGGGTTTTTAATCTGGCTGATCACACTTATGAAAATGATCTTGTATCTGGTGGAATAAATATTAACGGGAACGATATTGATACTTCTCCTAATCAATTTGGAAATCTTCGCTTAGTATATAGGCCTGCCAATAGCCTTCTGGCAGAATTAGAGCTGGTGCACATGGGTGATTACTATACTAACCCTGAAAACACGGCTTCTTATGACGGCCATGACCTCCTAAACCTTCGTGTACAGTATGATGTAAGTGACGACTTTATGGTCTATCTCAATGTCCTAAACCTGGCCGACGAAGAATATGCAGAACGCGCCGATTGGAGCGGTTGGGTTAAGGATCGATACTTCCCTGGCGAACCAATTCGAGCCTTCATCGGGTTTACTTGGAAATACCGATAGCAAATCAATCCCAGACTCAAAAAAATGCCGACACCAAGTCGGCATTTTTCCGAAGAGGATTGATCTAAGCATCTATTAAGCTATGCCTGATAACGCTGAAAAAATCGAATCACCAGACTACCAAGATCTACTGAACTATTTTTCTAAAAGCGATTCAGCGGCTCCCAAACCTATCTCCCATCCTGATAAAGAAGTAAACAGGATCGCAAAGGAAAGTGAACGCGAACTGCGCAAGGCAGCCGTGCTATTACCTGTAACCAGGCAGCATTCTGATACTGGGAGCAATCTCGTACTCACGGTTCGTTCAGAAAATCTCAAGAGTCATGCAGGACAAATTAGTTTGCCCGGCGGAACACAGGAAGATCATGATGTGGATGCAGTCGCTACTGCATTGCGTGAAAGCGAAGAAGAAATTGGATTACCGCCTCACCACGTCGAGATTATCGGAAAGCTGGGAGACCTGGCTCTACCTTCAGGATTTTTCGTTACCCCTATCGTGGGAATCATTGAGCCAAATCTTTCTTTCACTCCCTCCCCAGTTGAGGTGGCTGACATATTCCAAGTTCCGTTAGAGCTGGTACTGAATGTTGCTGCCTACACACATTCAACAATGGTCTTTAATGACAAGCCGCATGTAATACTTGAACTAAAATTCGAAGATTATCGTATCTGGGGAGCTACAGCGGCAATCCTCTACCATCTGGCTACTGAGGTGAGTAGTCAAATTAAGTGAATCTTTAAGCGTGGATAACAGCAGCCGTCTATATCCGGTAATTAAACAGTTATAGTGCTGCCCAGTCTGGGAAACCGCTCAGCACATCGAAAGCCAAATGGCCTAACGTATACACGAATACCGTTAGCAGAAATACGGATAAGATATCCAACCAAATTCCCGCAATAACCATTTTCATAATGGGTATCCTTCCTGATCCATAAACAATTGCATTGGGAGGAGTGGATACAGGCAACATGAAGGCACACGAGGCTGCTAACGTTGTAGGAATAAGCAATAAAAAAGGATGAGCTTCTATGGCCTGGGACAGGCTTGCCATCATGGGTAAGGACAAGGAAATCGTCGCCGTGTTAGAAGCGACCTCAGTCAATCCGGTGATAAATGTTACAGTACTAATTACGATAACCAGTGGGCTCGCGTCCCCGAGCAGCACTGCAAGTTGTGTAGCTACGTAATCTGATAATCCCGAGGTGGTGAAACCTTTGGCAATCGCCAGTCCCCCACCAAACAGCAACAATATTCCCCATGGTATTTTCTTTGCGTCATCCCAATCCATCAACCGACCACCTATTTGTTTGCTGGCCGGAATCATGAACAGGGTCAGAGCCACCCCGATAGAAACTGTACCATCATCAATCATGTAGCCCACTGGAGAAGATCCAATTGAGACTAACAAAGAATCCAGATAGTGGCTCCACCCAAAAATATCAATGTCTTCTCCGAGTAAACGTTCTTTCCGAGTCATCAACAAAATAGCAAACATACTAAACACTGTTGTTACACGTTTCTCTTCTGTACTCATCGGTCCCAGTTTCTTTATCTCATTATGAATAAAATCACGTCCACTGAACGGTGTTGATGGAGGTAATGGAAAAACTAGCCGAGTAAGTAGGAGCCACGCTAAAAGCATGTAGACCGCGCTCATAGGGAGAGCGAACAATAGCCAAGTGGAAAACGTGATTTCCGGCGCCTCCGGAAAAAGCGTGGGCAACTGTGCAATAAGCATAGCATTCGGAGGTGTCCCTATCAGTGTCGTAAAACCTCCAATAGAAGCTCCATAGGCGATGCCCAAAAGCAAGGTGAGCGAAAAATTGCTGGACCGGATATCGACTACTCCTCCACCCGTTTCAATTTTACGATTTAGCTCTTCATACAATAAAACCAGGGACATCCCCATTGGCATCATCATGATGGCTGTCGCCGTGTTGGACAACCACATAGAAAGAAATCCGGTAGCCACCATGAATCCTAATACAAGACGGTGGGGCTGGCCGCCAATGGCCCTCAGGACGTTCAAGGCTATGCGCCTATGTAGATTCCATTTTTCAACCACCACTGCAATCATGAAGCCGCCCATGAACAATAGGATGACCCAATCCATGTACTGATTCGCCACGTTAGGAAAAATAATGTCGAAATCACTTGCGGAAAATCCGTCGGCAAAAGTGGCAGTTTCGAGATCAATTTGCCTTGCTGCTGATAGTTCCCGACCACGCATGATTCCCATTAATGGAAAGAGCACAATGGGCAACAAAGCGGTGGCAGATAGCGGTATAGCTTCTGTAATCCACCAGATCGCCATAAGCAAAATAATCGCCGCCATGCGCGTGACTGCCGGATTGCCAGGATCCAAGTCTACAAACAAAAGCATGAACACAAATACCAGAGGCCCCAGCCAGAGACCTATCCTGCTTCGTGTAGGCACAACGGTAGAGTTCACTGTTACCGGTTCAGTAGCGCTCATCATAAAACCCTTTGGGAGACTTATTCCGTGTTTGCAGATGCTGTTAGAAAATTTCTTCGAAAAAATTCGCTAATGCCTGATAGGCCCGCCTTTCCGCCAACTCGCTGTAAACGGTTCCAAAGTCGGGATTATTAGCCGCTGGGTTGGTAAACGCGTGCATAGTGCCCCCATAGGCATGGATTTGCCAATCAACGCCAGCTTCAGTCATCTCCGTCTCGAAATCCAGCACCTGTTCTGGCGGTACCATCGGATCGTCGTGACCATGCAGACACAGCACCCTAGCGTTAATATCTTCGTTCGGCAGATCTCCGGCCGCTAAAATTCCATGAATGCTGGCCACTCCCAGCACCTCCGCCCCTGAGCGTGCCAGCTCCAGCACACACATACCTCCAAAACAGTAGCCCATAGCTGCTACCCGGGACGCATCAACTTGCGGGATGCTGCATCCTGCACTTAAGGCGGAGTTGACGCGTTGCCTGAGCTTGTCCCTGTCGGAAGCTAGCGGATTCATTAGAGAGGAATTCAACTCTGCATCTCCGTCAGCTCCAAACACCCCCTTTCCATACATGTCCAGGGCAAACCCTATGTAACCCATTTCAGCTATCCGTTCAGCCGCTCTGCAGGCAAATTCTCTTCTACCACTCCAGTCATGAGAGACCAATACCAACGGTTTCTGCGACTCAGATTCCTCATAAGCAATGTAGGCCTCAAGAATCGTATCGCTATCACCGTAATCCATATTTTGAGTAATCATTCCGCCTTCCTATATTTTCTTCTACTACTATCTAATCTATTCGAAATTAAGAGGGATACCTGCCCTCTTTTATTTATTTTCTTTTAAAACACCATCCCCGGTACAATATATTTCTGTAAGAAAAGTGCCCAGCTATAACAACTCAAGTATAGCCTCAGCTGAACTCACCTTGATCTCGCCGGGAGCCTCAATGGCCAAATGACTAACAGTGCCATTTTCAACGATCATACCGAATCGCGTTGCACGAGTGCCCATCCCAAATCCACTGGCATTGAGTTCCAAACCAAGTGCACTGGTGAATTCACCATTGCCATCAGCCAACATTAAAATCTCATCAGCATTTTGCGCCTTTCCCCAAGCGCCCATGACGAAAGCATCATTTACAGCCATACAGGCAATGGTATCAACACCTTTAGCTTTTATCGCATCCGAGTTAACGACAAATCCGGGTAAATGGGTTATGGAACAACCGGGGGTGAAGGCCCCTGGCACAGCAAAAAATACTACCTTCTTGCCACCAAAGACATCGTCACTACTAAGGTCTTGAGGGCCCTCTGCAGTCATCACCTTAAAATTTGCTTCTGGAACCTTGTCCCCAACTTGGATCGTCATGTTATTACTCCTATTAGTAAAATTTGTGTCTGGTGATGTTAGCAAAACCAACCATACATGATCATGATCTGGCTTCTCGCATCTTTCTTTCTAGAGTGCCAGCTTAGCGGTTAAAGGACAACTTGCCGCCAATAACCGATTCAATCCAGTCTAGATGTTGGGTAACCCGTTCGTAAATCGCTACAGAGCCATATTTACCCTGGGTTTCTTCAGAAAAATCCGAACCCTCGATCTCTCCAATAGCTATTCCAGCCAACCGGTATCCTGTCTCAGTTTCCAACAGTGCTGGTCCACCGCTGTCTCCGAGGCCTGGCAATCCTTCCAAGTCGACCGCCTGACCGGAGAGTTCCCGTGGATCATCAAAAACTATACGGAGACGGCGATTGGCAAGAGTTATGCGATTGCGCGCTCGACGCAAAGTGCCATCATCATACTGTCGTCCAGTGGTACCAAGACCGAAGAAACCCCAGCCCACTAAACTTATCTCTGCTCCGAGTTCGTCCTCGTCCATTTGCAGCAGGATCGGGCGAGGCACATTAGCCGGATTCTGGAACCGCACTAATGCAAGATCCACTTCAATACCCGGTGATTGCTTATAATCAGGGTGAATAATCAGGCTGTCGATCTCTCGAGTTCGTCCTCCGACTTGGACAGAGAATCGTTGCCCGTTCCCTATAGTTTCAGCGAGCGTAGTTTCTTCCGTGCAATGCGCCGCCGTGATAGCCCATTGCCGATGAATGACAGTGGCAACGCATACCTTGCGATTACCCCGTTGTTCGAGGAAAAAGACGGAGGGAAAATCACTGGGTCTGACCGTATAACGGTTAGGCGCCACATCATGGCGAATGATTATCGCCTGACTGCTGAAACTCAGAAGACCTGTAATTAACAGAATGAGGCCAGCCTTAATTTTCAACGCAGTTAATCCTTCGCGTGTCGGTGCTGAGCATGTCGTAAAGGCCGCAGATTTGGTTTATAGCGTGGTTTTTTTGACAAGCGGAAAAGCTTGACTACGCGATGCAGGATTAGCAAAGTAGCCATAATAATAAATCCCACGATCAGAGCAGCCAGCCATTGCTCGGCAGTCCAGCCCGATACATCAATTAAGCTTGATAACATGAATTTTGTCTTCTCGCCTTAATTAATGAGCCCCAGCAGGTCATTATGCGTCATTAGCAAGATCAGATACTAGCTGTTCGATACTCTGGATACGTTCCCAAGGATCATCTATTTCGAGTAGTTGCTGTTTCTGTTCAATTTCAATGGGAATAAGCTCGCTTAAGCGCCAACCCAAGTCCCATAAATTATTATAATCAATAATCAATTTTTTCTGCTCAACCAGAGGGTGGCTTTCCAGATTCTGCAGTAGATCCGCTAACGCGGTGTATTGATCATCCAAGGGAATTGTTTCCCTGCCAACATTGTCAGTTTCATTGAATTGAACATTCCCCTGTAGCACTCCAGAGTCACTCTGCCAGCAATCCTCGATACTGAACTTGGCTGAACCTTCGACTGTAATTCCCAGCAATCCATTCTCCAACTGATCCCAGTCGATAATATTGGAGTAGGTTCCCGTTCGGTGAATGGTTTGGTTTGTACCTTCCTGGATAACTTCTTCCCCCTCCTTCAACAAACAGATACCAAAGCCGCTACTAGTGCGCATGCAATGGGTGACGAGATCGATATATCGCCGTTCGAATATTTGCAGATTTAACCTGCCTCTGGGAAACATAACGACGCGAAGGGGGAAAAGGGGAATTTGTTGGGTTTCTGTCATTCCTAAGCATCAGTTAATTTTAAAAATAATCGATAACGGGCAGGAAACTGCTACTTACAAGGTCAGCAGTTACGGCCCATTTTGTAACGCTTGCTGCAGTTTTGTATGAATATCACCGAAACTGCCATTACTCATTATCACAATATGGTCGCCGGGCTGACAATTATCTTTCAGGAAAGCAATAATCTGATCTACCTGGGAAAATGCATGACCAGGCACTTTGCTGTCCCGAATCAACATATCGAAATCGATCTTTGCGTCTTTTGGTTTAAACCAAACCAGCATATCGGCGGCCTGGCAGGCAATATTGAGTTCATGCTGATGGGTTCCGAGCTTCATAGTGTTGGAACGTGGCTCGATTACGCCAATCAATCGAGACGGCCCCTCTTCGGATTCCAGTTTTGCTGCCATCCCCTGCAGGGTCATTTTAATAGCAGTGGGATGATGAGCAAAATCGTCGTAAACCTTAATTCCATTGACAACACCACACAATTCCATGCGACGTTTGACACCCTTGAATTCCATTAGAGCATGACATGCCGTGGCTATCTCAAGGCCTACATGATGAGCAGCTGCCAACGCTGTCATAGCATTCTTTACATTGTGAATACCAGTCAATTCCCAGCTCACGACAGTCCTGTTTGTAACTTCACCAGCGGAACCCTGGCCATACTTGATCAGCTCAAACTCACTACCTTGCTTGTCTTTTATCAATGCATTCCAAAAAACACCATCGGTCATAGCAAGTTTCTTACAGACCGCATCGGGAACTGCAATGCCAAATCGCTGATGAGGCGTCCAGCAACCCATCTGTAATAACGCTTCGATGGATGGATCATCATGAGGATAAATAATCAACCCGTTACCTGGTACAGTTCTTACCAGGTGATGAAACTGCTTTTTGATCGCGTCAAGATCTTCGAATATATCAGCATGGTCATACTCAAGGTTGTTGAGTATTGCAGTACGTGGGGCATAGTGTACAAACTTTGAGCGCTTGTCGAAAAAAGCGCTGTCATACTCATCAGCCTCCACAACAAAAAAGGGCGAATCTCCCATACTGGCAGACATGGGCAAGTTATTGGTCACTCCCCCGATCAAGTAGCCAGGCTTCATTTCGGCATAATCAAGCATCCAGGCGAGCATGGCACTTGTAGTAGTCTTACCATGGGTACCCGCCACGCCGAGAACCCATTTATCATTCAGAACAAACTGGGATAACCACTGTGGCCCGGAAGTATAATTCAGGCCTTCATTGAGTACGTATTCGACGGAAGGATTACCACGAGAGAGAGCATTTCCGATGATCACCAAATCGGGAGGCGGCTCCATGTGTTCCGGTTGGAACCCTTCCTGAAGAACAATTCCCTGTTGTTCCAGCTGGGTACTCATAGGCGGATACACGTTCGCGTCGCTACCACTGACACGGTATCCTAATTGTTTGGCCAGCACCGCCAGGCTACCCATAAAGGTGCCACAAATACCTAGAATATGAATGTGCATCTATACCTCAAATTCATGAACGACTGCCGGGTATGGTTACGTGTTTATAGCAAAAAAATTCGGTAGCATTAGCGGACGTTCTCATTCAGGTTTCTATTATGTCAAACCCTCCAACCGAATTCTGGGATTTTTCACTCAATTTGTATGCCAAGCCTGGAGTCTCTGAGGCTTGCTTACAGTTACAGAATTCTTTTGGACTGGATGTAAACCTTGTATTGTTCTGCCTCTGGTTCGGTCACAAAAACGGCAAGCTTAAAAAGGATATCTTACAAAAGGCATTAATGTTTTCTCAGCCCTGGAAAAAAGAAGTGGTGCAGCCACTTCGAGACACAAGAACCTGGATGAAAGCATCACATCAATATTTTTCAAAGACAAACGATTCACAATTCGACAAACTGCGGGAACGCATTAAGCTCGATGAACTTGCGGCAGAAAAATACCAGCAGCAAGTTCTGGAAGCATACGCTCTGGCGGACGAATTACCATCGGAGAAGATCGGTTTTAAAGCGGCCGAAGAAAACCTTAACCGTTACCTAGCAGCTATCGGGATACAAAGAGAAACATCTATGAATGCGTTGCTGCTCAAAATAAACCGTGCTTCCGATTCAATTTAAGACAACCGCACAGGCATTTCCACCTTGCAAAATAAATGAGAAGCTAATCGCTGGCTTATTCAGTGTCCTTTTAAGAGGTTATTGCTGAGCAGCTAGATCAATTACCACGTCCCAGTTAAACCGCACGAAACGATGGAGCTCACTGATGAGGATTCGCTCCTGGTCACTGTGCGCGCCGAAACCCAGTGCCGCATCTTCGCGATCAATGGCTGGCCCGATACCGTAACACTGGATGCCCCGATTACGAAGATAGGCCATATCGGTAGCCCCAGTGCTCATAGTAGGCAATGTTATAACCCCGTAGTGCTTGTTAATGCCTGCCTCAATAGCAGCAAAAGCTTCAGTGTTTAAGCTGGCTTGGCCTCGAGGCCTGGTATTCCTTCGGCCTAAACTCACTTCCACTACGGTATCTCCTACTATGCGCCGAATTTCTTCGAGGAACTGGGGAATGTCTTCATCGGGCAGCGCTCGAAAGTCGACGCTCGCGCGTGCTTCAGAAGGTATTACGTTAATCCGGTAACCTGCATCGAAAATATTGGGAGACAGCGAAGAACGTAACATCGACGCATGGCGTGGCTCATTTGCAAGGAAGTATTCATCTGATTCTACGGCTCGTCCTGGATCCAGCACATTAAGATAACGCTCGGCAGCATCGACCGGAGAAATCGAAGCCAGACGCTCAAAATAGGCAGCGGTAGTTTCGTTTAGGCGAATAGGTGACCGCCAGTCAGCAATGGCCGCAATAGCCCTGGCTAATCGTACAACTGAATTGGTTTGCAGAGGCACAGAGCCATGACCTGCAACACCTGTTGCCACCAGTTCTACTCGGTAAGGGATCTTCTCCACTGTTTGAATGCCAGCATATTGCACTTCCCGGTTCACTCTGGCGACTGAACCCCCTTCCGCCAGACAAAATTCGGCATCTATCTTGGCAAAATGCTCATTCACCATAAACTCAATACCATACTGGGTAGCACCCTCTTCGCCCGACTCCGCTAGAAAAATCACATCGCGTTCCAGTGGTATGTTTAACCGTTTTAACTCCAGCATCACCATCAGGGCAGAAGCGAGATTATCCTTGTCATCTACCGCGCCTCGCCCATACACGTATCCGTCATCGACTGTGGCACTGAAGGGAGGGAATATCCATTTCTCGGGATCAACATTAACCACGTCAGTATGAGCCATGATAAGCAATGGTTCCTTGTCTCCATTACCCTCTAGACGCGCTAGAATATTTGGTCGTTCCGGATCATTGTAAAGCGTCTCAACCGGTATTCCTGCCGCTTCCAGCACAGCACGCAAGTAGTCAGCTGCCGGTAACTCTCGTCCCGGTGGATCAGAAGTATCGAACTGCAGAAGCGCGCGAAAATGTTCCAGAGTCTCAACTTCCACTTCAGACCAGTTAGGTTCCCTGACCTGGGCAAAGGAAGAAGAAACAAAAAGGAATAGAAATGTGACAACCGTTCTGCGCATGTTTGTTCTCCATGCAAATAATTGACCAATAGATAGACGAAGGTGCGAGCGCAAGTTGTTCCCCACACTATTTTGTAAACTCTTCTTACACCATTTCAACCATGCGGTCTGTAATAGGAGGTTTATCAATCTGCCCGAAGACGGGTGTCTGGTGAAACGAACCATTTATTAATTTTCTCGAACGTACTTCACTAATTGACGAGGACCAACTTCAGCTCCGTAAACATTTCCATGCTTATCAGCTGCAACCCCTTCAGCGGCACTGGTCCCTCCCGGGCTTCTCGCCGGATCCGGAATAAAGCTAAACACATGGCCTGTAATAGCGCTTCCCACGCGAATACCACGACGCCAACCAGGATTAGAAGTAGCACTAGATTCCGAGTCCGCCGCATAGAGCACATCGTCGGCATCGATGTAAATACCGCTTAGCCGACCAAACTGATGCCACTCATCAATAAAATCACCTTCCTGGGTGAAGATCTGAATACGCACATTGCCACGATCGGCAACAAACAGCCGACCTTGAGAGTCAAAAGCCAAAGAGTGGGGAGTACGGAATTTCCCCGGTTCGGTTCCAATGGAACCCCAGGATTCGAGAAACCGACCATGACGATCGAACTTAGCGATCCGGGCAACAGTGGAGAGGTCAGCATTAGCTCCCTGACCACCATGACCGTCACCAACATAGATACTGCCATCAGGCCCTGTCACTACGTCATTAGGGGAATTAAGTAAAGGGCCAGAACCGTCACCGGCAACACCTGGTGTACCTAGAACCAGCAAAACTTCACCTTCAGAGCTAAACTTATAAACAGTGTGACCCTTACCAGCAGCATCTGGATTTTGTGCCAGCTCGGCCGGAGATGCGGCTCGCGCATCGGTTACCCATACGTTACCGTACCCATCTACATGAATGCCATGAGGCCAAATTATCATTCCACCACCAAATGAAGTCACAATGTTGCCATCTTTGTCATATTTGATGATCGGGTCCGCATCTGACAATGCACAACTATTGCTACTGCAGCGTTCTGCAACCCAGATAGACTCACCATCACTATCGATCTCCACGGCACTTGTGGATCCCCATTCACGATCTTCCGGGAGATCGAAAAAATCATTAATAGTGCGGTAGGGATTGGGGTGTTCGTTAGTGGGATTAGTTACCTTCTGGGCCAATAGTCCGCCGCTGTATATTAAAAACGTACTCAGTAGCGAAACGGTTACCCAGCTAGTTCGAGCTAAAGAAATCATAGCCTGCTCCTTTCATAATGCTATTTTTGTCGGGGGACCAGAGAGCATAAAAGCCCAATGCCGGAAAGTCTACCCGAAAGCGGGCTAAGCGTTAGCCAAGTAGCCCTATTTTCGGGGACCTTGCCAACGTTGCACCAACTCCGACTCGATATCGAAAAGATCGAGTATTCGTCCTACGTGGTGATCAACCAATTCCTCGACAGTCTTGGGTTTAATATAAAAAGCGGGCATGGGCGGGGCGATAATGCCCCCAATGCGACTGACTTTGGCCATTAGATCACAATGACCAGTATGCAATGGTGTTTCCCGAGGAACTAGTACAAGTCGCCTTCGTTCTTTTAATACCACGTCGGCTGCACGCACAATCAAATTATCCGCATAAGAATTTGCTACCGCGGAAAGAGTTTTCATACTACACGGCGCGATAACCATGCCAACCGTCTTAAACGAACCACTAGCAATATTCGCAGATATATCTTTGTCAGAATGCACATGATCTGCCAATGTCTTGACGTCACTGGCCGACCATTCTGTTTCCAACGCTATATTTAGCTTGGACGAATCAGATATCACTAGGTGCGTCTCGATATCTGGCGCTTGCTGCAATACCTCCAGCAGGCGAATACCGTAAATCACACCACTCGCACCCGACATCCCAATAATCAAACGCATATATTCTAGTCCAGCTCAGAAAAGTGAACGATTGTTGCATCAATCTCCAAGCACTGGCAAGGGATTGTGCCAGCTAGTAACATGACGTTTCCGAAGTAACATCGTCTCTCGCAGTTAACATGAGTAAAGCAAACCTCTTTTATGCTCAATCCGGTGGAGTTACCTCCGTCATCAATGCCAGTGCTTGCGGAGTTATTGAAACTGCGCGGCAACACAGAGATAAAATAGGCAAGATCTATGCGGGCCTTAACGGCATCCTGGGCGTACTGAATGAAGACCTAATCGACACCAGCAAAGAATCCAAAAAAACAATTGCCGCGTTACGTTGCACTCCAGCCGGGGCTTTTGGTTCTTGTCGCTACAAGTTGAAATCCTATTCAGACAACCAACGAGAATACGAACGGCTCATGGATGTTTTCCGGGCTCATAATATTCGTTACTTTCTTTACAATGGAGGTGGCGATTCGCAGGATACAGCCAACAAAGTTTCTCAACTTAGCCTAGAAAAAGGATTCCCAATTGCCTGCATCGGGATCCCAAAAACTGTAGACAATGACTTACCCATTACCGATAACTGCCCAGGCTTCGGATCTGTAGCTAAGTACGTAGCAGTATCAATTAGGGAAGCTGGGCTCGATGTAGCTTCTATGTGTGAAAGCTCCACCAAAGTATTCGTGATGGAGGTCATGGGTCGTCATGCGGGTTGGATCGCCGGCGCCTCGGGCCTGGCATCAGAAAAGGAAGGTGATGCACCCCATATCATACTGTTTCCCGAAATTGCCTTTAACAAGGAAAAGTTCCTAAGAAAAGTAAGGCGTTGCGTTGGCCGTTATGGCTATTGTGCGATCGTGGTATCGGAAGGCGTGCAATACAAAAACGGAAAGTTTCTTGCCGAGGCAGGCGGTAAAGATGCCTTCGGCCATGTCCAACTGGGTGGAATTGCACCCTTTGTAGCCAACATGATCAAAAGAGAGTTTGGTTACAAATATCATTGGGCCGTGGCAGATTATTTGCAACGCTCCGCACGCCACATCGCCTCCGCTACAGACGTGAAACAGGCTTATGCCGTTGGTAAGGCAGCTGTAGAGTTTGCCTTAAAAGGTAAAACCGCGGTCATGCCAATAATTATCAGAAGCAAGGGGAAAAAATACACCTGGCGTATAGGTGAAGCCCAACTATCTGATGTTGCTAACGCAGAAAAAATAATGCCTCGCAACTACATTACACGGGACGGTTTCCACATCACTGAAAAAGCCCGAGCCTATTTCGCCCCCTTGATCCAGGGAGAAGACTACCCAGTCTACAAGCATGGCATCCCTCGCTACGCAAGGCTCGCAAAGATTTTGGAGAAGAAAAAACTGAAGAAATGGAAATCAGCTTAAGGTGCCAGTCGTTCGATGTGCCAACCTCCATCAGACTGGAGAGTATACCTGAACCGATCGTGCAACCGATTCTCGCCTCCCTGCCAAAATTCAATCTCATGGGCTTTAACCCGATAGCCGCCCCAGAAATCGGGAAAGGGTACTTCGCCTGACTGGAACTTCTGCTTGAGCGACTCGAACTGGTTCAATAGGAATGTCCTTGAACTAAGAACGCTACTTTGTTCAGAAGCTAACGCTGCAATTTGGCTTTCGCGAGGCCGAGTGATGAAATACTTAAGCGACTCGGCTGCGGAGATCTTCTCGGCAACTCCGCAAATCTTTACCTGACGATCAGCATTGTGCCACGGAAAGTGCAAGCTGATACTGGAATTATGCCCCAACTCTTCAGCCTTGCGACTCCCGTAGTTCGTGTAGAACACAAACCCATTCTTATCGAAATATTTCAGGAGTACGATGCGCTGACTAGGTTGCCCGTCACGCGAAACAGTCGCAATGGTCATCGCCGTTGGATCCACAATTCCTAGCCCAAGGACCTGAGCCATCCATTGCTCAAACTGGCCGATAGGATCTTCTAACAGATCTTCTCTGCGCAGACCATCCTTCATGTATTCACGTCTTAACGATTCAAGATCCATTAAGGTTCCGATTTAACCTATACAGGTTTTAGATATAAAAATGTGTAGACTACTCTGAATATATAGACAACGCGTGATTGGGTGTGAGCCGTACTTTGACGACGCAACAGTTTCTACCTGATCAAATCACCGTATTCCCAATATTGTTGGCGTGCTGTACCTGTAACGTAGTAAAACGTCCCCTCACCATGCTTATCAGAGGCATAAAATCCACCAACATACTTTTGGCCATCCGGCCATCTATAGGTACCATATCCCTGATAGTGATCCTCGACAAAATCGCCCGTATAGTTCTCGTAGTTTTCCTTTAACCAGAACTCAGTATGCTCGTTCTCTCGCCACTCGGGAAGATTAAAAAAATAGGAACCCTGCCCATGACGCTTATTATTGCGCCACTCGCCTATGTAAAGTTTTCCTTTACCATTCCAGTGTGTGCCGCGACCTTCCCGGATACCTTCAATCCAATTGCCTGCATATACTTCTTCTTCAGTGAATGAAATCGGTACTTCTAGCCTGCCATAACCATGAAATTCGCCACTCTTGAAGATCCCCATATATTCGCCTTTACCCCATTGAGAAGTGAGCTTTAACGTACCACGTCCTTCTATACAATCTCCATATGTGCATTCCTCGTTCGTAATTCCAGCCAGGGTTTGGGATAAACTGTCTGCTCCCCAACATCCAAAAAACGCAGCCAAGCAAAGCAAACGTAGATCGAACACTGCATATGCTTTCATTTTAGACTCCTTATCCACTGCTCTGATAATTATAACTTTCTAGCGCCATGGGTCTACAGCACATGTTAAAGTCAATTTCGCTTTAATCCGACCGCTTATTAAACATAGACTGTAGAAATGACGAACCACATAGCAGTATGGTTGGCCGAGAATGGCTTCGGAAAGATCGTTCGCCGAGAATCAGTCGGTGGAGGATGTATTAATGATACCGAACGTCTCCACCTGGATGCTGGTAATTCTTTATTCCTAAAACAACACGCTCAAGCGCCAGAAGGCATGTTTCATTCCGAAGCAGTTGGTCTCCAAGCGCTAAGTAATAGTCAATTCTTGCGTGTTCCCACTGTCATTCACGTAGAAGATGATTTTATTCTACTTGAAGACCTCGGCCAAAGTTCACCCGGGGAGAGATTTTGGGCAGAACTGGGCAAAGGACTGGCCCAATTGCACTCCGAGGAATATCCGCATTTTGGGTTCAAAATCAACAACTATTGTGGCTCAACACCACAGCAAAATGATCCAATCAAAGATGGTCACGAATTCTTTGCCAATTACCGTATCCTGACGTTGGCTTCCCAGGCTTTTCATCAGAACTTACTGGACCGAACCGAACTCACGAAATTAGAGTATATCGCTGCAAACCTAGCCCGTTGGATCCCCAAACAACCTGCTGTTTTAATCCACGGTGATCTCTGGTCAGGCAATGTTCATTGTGATGAAGAGGGACACCCGGCACTGATTGATCCTGCTACTTATTGGGGCTGGGCAGAAGCCGAACTGGCCATGACAGAGTTGTTTGGTGGATTCGGTAGCGACTTCTATGCATGCTATGCTGAGCAAGCAATTCTGGACAGTGGCTGGCGCGATCGTGCACCGGTATACAATCTCTATCATCTGCTTAACCACTTATTGCTCTTTGGCAGAAGTTACCTGGGATCTATAAAGGCTATTACCCAGCGATTTGCGCACACCTAAACCTCCCGGCAAAATATACCGCCAACCCCCTAAAAAGGGATTGGGTGAATTTATCTCATCCTCTAGATTGTGCTTCTAAGCACGGCGAGTGGACTGGTTTGGACCACTCTTCGTGTTGAGTTGATGCCGAGACCGGCTATGATAAGCATGCCTAGTAATGGACCTGCTGCCCAGACCCAGTAATGGAGGGAAAACTCCTGTTGGAAAACCTGTTCCTGAAGATAGTAGAGACTGACTTCTGCTCCAATGGTAGCTATTAATCCAGCAACAAAGCCGATTGAGGCAAACTCGATTAAAAGGCTGGTAAGTATTAGTTTTTTACCAGCACCAAGAGTCCGAAGAATAGCGTTTTCATGAAATCTCTCGTCCAGGCTCGCGTTCACGCAGGAAAGCAGCACCAAACCACCGCATATCAAAACTAAGATCGAAATTAGTTCAACGGCTGAAGTCACCTGAGCAATTATTGTTTGAATTTGCTCGATTAGCGCATCAATTTCTATTATGACCATTGTAGGAAAAAGCCGTATTAGATCGTTCAGTAGAACCTTCTGCTCTCTTTCCATCAATGCGGTGGAAAGAAATGTAGCGCCAAGATGATCGATGGTGCCGGGTGAAAAGATTATAAAAAAGTTGGGTTGCATATTATCCCAACGCACACTGCGAAAGTTACTTACCTCTGCAGTAACAACCTGTCGGTTCACCTCGAACTCAATTCGGTCGCCTAATTCTAGATCCAACCAGTCAGCATACTCCTCTTCTATAGAAACATAGCCTGGCTGGGGGTCCACTCCCCACCAGGTACCGGAGGTTATAAGGTTGTCTTTCGGAAGCTCTTCGGACCAAGTCACCTGGCGTCGACTTAGCTGACCGCGTACACGTCTACCTCCACTGGACGTTTGCTGTTCGTTTTGCAGAGGCGGAGCATCGCTTTGTGGACTTTCGTTAAAACCAATTGCTTCATCCAGATCAGCATTGTCTAGTCGAGTGTTCTCCGTTAGCGTGCCCCCACCAAGAGAGTCTTCATCATTATTGCTTGGATTAGGCAGGTTTCCATTAACCCGGTTCACCCTGGCGCTGGTTAGCGAATAAAAGGCATTACTTTCAACTCCGTTCTCTGCGAAAAAGTTCTGGATGCCCGCAATCTGGCCCTGAGTAATATTCATCATGAAATGATTCGGCGTGTTCTGTGGCAGTTGTGCCTGCCATTCTTCTATAAGGTCGGTGCGAACCAGTGTCAGAATCAATAGCGACATAATGGTTACGGAAAATACCATTACCTGAAGCACGTTCTGTTTGCGCCGACGCCGTGCTGCAGTCATCGCTAGCAGCCAGGCGCTTCCCGCTTTCATGCCCACAGAACCACTGGAACGGAGAAAAAGGTAAGACACAATGGATAGAAATAGAGCGATGGCAGCAACTGCACTTATGAGTACTGAACTAAGGAACAGATCTTCGCTGTACCAGTAGATAAGAAAAATAGTGCCAAGCACCCCAAATAAATAGGGTACATAAGCGCTTATTTTTTGCTGGGTTATATCCTTGCGAAGCACTCGCAATGGGGAAGTCTCGCGCAACGCCAACAATGGCGGTAATGCGAAGGCAAGTAAGCATACAAAAGCAGTAAGTGAACCAATTACATAAGGCTGAAAGCCTGCAGGTGGCAACGTAAACAATAGGACTGACTGAAGTAACCGAAATATCCCCTGGTGAACTAGGTAACCAAGTATACATCCGACCACAACAGCGATTACCGCCAACATTAATTGAATCGCAAGATATATCAGCGAAATCTGTGCAGAAGTACATCCGAGCGTCTTCAGGATGGCTACATAGTCATAATGACGCTCACTGTACCGCTTAGCTGTCAAGGCGATGGCGACACCTGCCAGCAGAACAGCAAAGAGAGATCCCAACAGAAGAAAGCTTTCCGCGCGCTCAAGAGCTTCACTGACTTCCTCGCTCTCGTCTCTGATGTCTCGAATGTAATAACGTCCTCGCCATTCTTCCCGTGCCCTGAACCAACCTTCGAATTCATCAAGTAATTCCAGGTCATCGTGGGCGAATAGGTACCTATAGCTTATCCGGCTTCCAAGTTGCACCACGTTAGTAGTCTCTACATCATCCATGTGCAGCATTAGCCTGGGCCCAGCGTTATCGACCAGTCCGCCTCCCGACCGATCCGGTTCAGTAATGATTATCTTGCTGACATTCAGTTCTGCTTCGCCAACCGATACCGAGTCTCCAACTTCAATACCAAGCGCAGGTAAGGCTCGGGATTCTAACCAAACTTCTCCCTGTGGAGGTCCGCTCTGAATTGGCGAACCGCGGACGAAGGGCGCGTCGGCAATAATTACATCCCCACGTAAAGGGTAGTTGTCAGTCACTGCCTTGGCTGCAACCAATAGATTGCCGCTTTCGGAAAATGCCATGGAGGTAAACGACAGGGTTTCAGCCGTACGCAATCCCCGTGACTGGCCTTCCTCAAGCACTTCTACCGGGAGGGTACCCCGGCCACTGACGATACGATCTGCTGCAAGCATGTTGGCTGATTCCAGCAACAGAGCTTTTTCCAGCCGATCAGTAAATAAGGCGATGCCTGTAACCGAAGTTACTGACATCACCAAAGCAAGAGATAGCAGACGTAATTCGCCCCCATGCCAGTCCCGCTTAAGCAACCTCATGGCCAATCTCAACAGATTGCCTAGTGGCTTTTTATCGGATACAGGTACTGGATTTGCTTCAAGCACTGAAAGCCTCAATGTTCGGTTCATCACTCACGATTTCGCCAGCGACCAGCTTCACGATTCTGCCGCACCGTTTCGCTAAGCGCTCGTCGTGAGAAACAAGTACCAGTGTCGTCGAATATTCATGATTTAGATCAAACAAAAGATCGACCACCTTTACACCGGTAGCGGTATCTAGATTGCCAGTAGGTTCGTCTGCAAACAAAATTCGGGCTTTAGTTGCAAAAGCTCTCGCAATGGCAACACGTTGCTGTTCCCCGCCTGAAAGCTGGTTCGGGTAATGGTGCCAGCGTTCTCCCAGACCAACCCGTTCCAGTAACTGTTTAGCCTTGTTTTTTGCCTCAGGGTCTCCCTTGAGTTCGATTGGTAACATCACATTTTCCAGAGCTGTGAGGCTAGGCAGTAGTTGAAATGATTGAAACACGAAACCCACCAGTTGACCCCGTAATATAGCCCGCTGTTCTTCATCCATTTGCGTTAGATTGTGTCCATTGAGTATAACTTCTCCCGAAGTAGCGCCGTCCAATCCAGCCATGAGCCCTAATAAAGTTGACTTGCCAGAACCAGATGCACCAACAATGGCAACCGCTTCCCCTGGCTCAATGAGCAGACTCACTCTCTTGAGAATGGTCAGTACGCCTTCACTGGTCACAACAGCCTTGACCAAATTTTTCGTTTCTATCATCTTTACTCTTAACTCGCAGAAAAAAGGCAGCTCGCATTATAATCGAAATAGACACAGAAGGTTCTGCTCCCGCTCACCTGCCTGCATGGGCTCTGGTGTCATACGGGAAAGGAAGGGGCAATGTTTAACATATTCAACGATTGGGTTTGTAATTGATGCGATGAAATCCATATTAATCAGATTAGCCGCTTGTCTAATTTTTTCTCAGCATTTGTATTTAATTGAAGCTGAGGAAGAGCCTTATACATTGCTGGTGTTCGGAGATAGCCTAAGCGCCTCCTATGGCATGAATGAGGATGATGGTTGGGTGACTCTGCTTGCTAAAAGGCTGCAAACAGAAAATTGGCCCTACCAAGTTGTCAATGGCAGCATAAGCGGTGAGACAACGACCGGCGGTTTATCACGTCTGCCGGCAATGCTGGACGCCTATCATCCCGACTTGGTGATCCTGGAACTGGGAGGAAACGATGGTCTCCGCGGGCTACCTTTAGATACCCTGAAACAGAACCTGATCAGGATGATCGATATTATTGAAACTACTGGTGGCCAAGTATTGCTCACAGGTATCCAGATTCCTCCCAATTACGGGCCACGATACACCGTACCGTTTTTCCAATTGTATAAAGAAATTGCTGAAGAACGACAAATCCCTCTCGTTCCTTTCCTAATCGAAGGCATTCCACAACAACCAGAACTGATGCAGAATGATGGCATTCACCCCAAGGCAGAGGCACAATACTTGATACTTGATAATGTATGGCCTTTCCTGGAGCCCGGACTGGAACACAATTAAGAAGAAAATTCTACTGAAGCGTTAATACGTGAGATATGACGCGGCAGTTGTTAATTCTATCGCAAAGGCTAAACCACCCGAAAGGAATTGGACTAGGCCAGATCCTCAGCTGCCTCTGTGATCGCCGAATTTCCTGTAAAACTAAATAGCATTATCGCTGATGCGATATTACAAAGAGCGATAACCAGCAAAGCCAGGTTATAGTTACCAACCAAGTCATAGTAGTAAGGCACTAGCACAAGACCCAATGCAGACATTCCGAAGGTGAACGGCATGGCTGTAGACCTCACAGAACCCAAATAGCGTCTTCCAAAGAAGGAAGCCCAGATCACCTCCTGAAGCGGCAGTAGGCCTCCCCAACCAATGCCCATAAATAAAAATCCTGCATACACCAACAGGTCAATCTGCCTGTCCACACTGAACACTATAAATACTACAGAAACACCAGTAACAGCAGCCCCTAGGGCCGCAAGTTTTCGCGGGTTATATCTGTCAATCAATTCTCCCCAGAACGGTTTGCTGAGAAAAGCTGGTACAGAGGCAATGGAAATCATGGAAGAAGCTACTAAACGGGAATAACCGACGTCGGTCATGAACGGAATGGTCTGGGTCAACATGACAGTTATAGATATCTGAAACAACCCAAAAGCGAATACCAGAAAATAAAAACTTGAGGTCCGCATGGCCTGACCTCGCGTCATAGACTTATCAAAATCCGCTATTGCTGCAGCTCCGAGACCGGCCGCCACCTGTTTATCTGATTTTCCATCGGGATGAAGCTGATAGTCTTCTGGTCGCCGACGCACTATCAAAGCCATAGGTAATGACACCATCAGTGCCCCTATTCCAAGTAGTTGCCAAGAACTTCGCCAGCCAAATTCATCTACCATCCAGGTAGCGATCAGTGGCAGCACTATCCCGGCCAGAGAAATACCCATTCCAGCCAGGGCTACCGCCCGACCCCGACGCTCCACAAACCACTTCCCCAACGTGACATTGACCACTAGGTTACCGATCATAGCGGCACCCGCGGTAAGAATAAGACCGTTGAGAATCAGCCATTCAGATAGTGTATTGATACTGCCAAGACTAAAGATAGCTGTTGCCATTACTACAGACCCGGCCAAGATGAAGGGCCGTCCTCCAAATCTGTCGATATAAGAACCGATTACAAACCCAGTGCAGGCCATGACAATCTGCCCGATCGAACGTGATGCTGTGAACTCAGCGCGAGTCCAGCCAAATTCTTCGGTCATGGGAATCATGAAGGAGCCAACCACATAATTTGACATCCCCACGGCAACAAATTGGGTGATGAATCCGGCTAAGACAATCCAGTAACCATAATAAAATCGGTGTTCAGACGAAGGCAACAGTACTCCCTGTTTGAATTGTTAAAAACATTAAAAAAATACAATGGCCCCAACACGTTAGTTATAACGGGCAGTGCCTACTATTAGTCGTTCCGGTGTTTTTAAAACTATCGGCGGCCGCTATCAAACGAAAGCCCGCGGCGTATGTTTCGTGTTACGCCGCTACGACTATCTAAAGATCGAATACTGGACCTGTCAAAAATAACGCCCGACTGGTGACGGCTCTCATTTCGGTATTGCCGATCCAGCACTGAACTCCGATGATCGAAGTTAAGCCCCTGGGATGCGTTTATGCGATCGTTGTAGTGACGGTCTCGAACAGTACTGGACCGGCGGTAGGGTGAACGATTCGAGTATGTGTAACTTCGCCCGCTGAATACGGTAGGCAGCGCACGCCGCGAATTGATTGATGTGTCGCGGTGATAACCTGGGGAGATCGACTCCAGAGACTTCGTTGAGTAATACTCTCGATTCAAATTACCATGCAGCAAGCTTATCAGGCTTAACGAATGAGGCAGCAATGGATTGCGACTACTTAGATTGGCGCGCAGAAAAGCATTTTCGAGGCTTTGGTAACGACGGGAAATAGCGGTGAACTCGGATCTTAGGTGGGCATGGCCACGACCGTCTTGAATGACTTTCATAAGACGCGCTGTTTTCCGGCTTAAACGCTCGGCGTGGAACCTCACATTTCCTTGGCCCCGAGTATTGCGTAATTCGTCAGCGAGTTGGGTGCTGGCCGAATGTAACTCAGAGGCAAGGCGGACCAAATTAAATTCATCAGCTAAAAGCGCAACAGGAGAGATGCAAAAAACTGCCAGAATTACTGTAACAAGTCGCATGCTAATATTGCCCGTAGTTATTGCAATGACCCGAGCCATGACGACCCTCTCATTTCTAAATTCATTAACCAAGCTCGTTTTATAAAGAGCTTTACTGATTCTCTACTTAATAGCTTAGTAGTAATGAGATTCGCTCCTCTCGCCGGCGGCGATCGCCAAATACTGCCCAATCACTGGCTCCAAGCCCTGTAACAGGCACTCAACTATAAGCGCATGGCCAATAGATACCTCTAGAATATCAGGAATATCTAGGAAACGCCTCAGGTTGTCCAGATCCAGGTCATGTCCAGCATTTACACCAATTCCAAGGCTAGTCGCTGCCGCCGCGGTATCCGCATACTGTGC
>ERZ651768.191-NODE-191-length-44785-cov-12.578711_pt1 | contig 44785 bp, 36 predicted proteins | sample MGYA00514754_ERZ651768 | MGnify/ENA metagenome assembly ERZ651768
TATACCGCTACTGCAATACACCCCGCCAAAATCCCAATTGGTACTACTATTCGCTTCATGCAACTACTCCTAGATCTTCCCTTGTTGATGTTGAGCTACTGACGATTGGTTTTATATCCTTCCTGTTAACTTGCTTTTTCTGGTAACTGCCAAGTCTGACCTCAAGTTCTTCTACAACTGAGAACCGCAGCTCATCAAAATAGAGTTGTATGCCCGAAAAAAATAATACTGCATCCTTTTTTGACAGGCCCTGCCTCACCAATCCTAACACCTGATTTGCGTTTTGCTTCTTCCGGGCCGGCTTCAAATCAAGCGTAGCCATCTGTTCAACAAACTGCGCCTTGAGATCGTTGCTTATCAGACGAACCACTAGATTGTCGGCAACACTACCTAGATATTGGATAAATTCAATCCATTGAGCGTGAATGGAGTCCGAATCTCCATTGTATTTGCTAAGTGATACGACCATTTTTTTCATTCGGTTCAGTTGTTCGGGTGTAGCTTTCTCTAATGCTTCGCGCGCTGTCGTGGCAGCCAAAGCTCCGAAGGTGCGTAGAAACTGATCTACCAGTTTGGGATCGGGGGTGTCCTGAAGTGTCATGAGTGGACCAAGTATAGCGATGCTAGCTGATTCAATATCCCGTACTCGGGCTCCGCCGGGTTGAGTGTTGATTAGTCCTAATTGCTCGAGTTGTGACAGAGCCTCTCGCACAGCACCGCGACTGGTATCGAATCTAGCCGCCAGGTCGCGTTCAGAAGGCATACGTTCACCACTGCGATACTGTTGACGCAGTATTTCAGTACGCAAAATATCCGCGATCTCATGACTTTTAGTGTTGGTATTAGGCATATGAGCAACGAGTTAATTTGGTCAGACCATATTGGTCGGACCAAATATAAAGCCATAATTGAGAAGGTCAAGTAACCAGGCGCCGAACCGCAACTTTCAACCGACGAAGCGAATGGCTCTAGTGGTCTAACTGATGATTTGACCCCTAAGGTCAGCTGAGCAAACTGCATGGAATTTCAGAGAATTCCAATACTCACCTAAGGCCTCTAGCAAGTCTTAGGGAGGCTTATTTTCCAATAAAACATAAAACTCAGGGTCTAACGCGCATATACTTCTGCAACTTCCGGGGCCTAGGCTCGCCTCCGAACATGTTACCTGCCGCATCGGCTGCGACAAACTCGGCACCATTACCTGCCGGATCACGCGGGTCACCATAGGGTAGTTGCACAAAGTAGTTCACCCAGCCTAAGCGTGCATCGCCTATGCGTATTCCCATTTCCCACCCGGGGTTTTGCAGATCATCTGATTCCGAATCCGCTACATAAATGTTGTCATTCTCATCGAAGAAAATACCGCTAGGACGACCGAACTGAGTCCAGCTATTTATGTATTCACCATCCTGAGTAAATAGTTGAATTCGGTTGTTGGACCGATCACCCACAAAAAGTCGGCCGCGCTGATCGATAGCGATCGTATGTAGTACACGAAATTCACTTGGCGCATAGCCGGTCTTGCCCCAATTCATAATGAAATTACCGTTGCGGTCGAATTTTGCAACGCGGCTGTTACCATCGTCGTAGTGTCCATCTGCCACAAAAATATCGCCGTTGTCGCCTATCACAACATCAGCAGGTGAAGTGAAGTGATCCGGGCCTGGGCCTTGCTCTCCGGGAGTGCCTAGCACCATTAACACTTCCCCTGTTGGGGAAAACTTCACCACGATGTGACCACGTTGGTCACCGGCCGGAATATTATTCTGGTTTACCGCGTCAGTGACCCAGACATTGCCGTCCGAATCCACATCAATCCCGTGAGGCCATATGAACATCCCACCGCCAAAGCTCTCTACTAATTCTCCATTACCATTGAATTTAAGTACCGAGTCCAAATCAGAATCCACGCACTCATTACCGAAGCGGTTTGGTGCCGTCGCATCACAGCGCACAACTGCCCAGATGTGTTCACCGTCAGGGTCGATGTCCAGATCGCCAACTGCTCCCATCGTGCGCCCTCCAGCCATTTTGGCCCACGGTTCCATGGGCGTTGCATAGGGATTGACAAAACCTTGGGCAAAGACCGAGTTTGATAATACAAAACTAACAATTACCAGGGATAGAATAGAGAAATACAGTTGTAGGGAGCGCATGGCTTCTTCCTCCTTATTTTTATTATTAACCGGACCATTATTTTAGGTGCAGAGTAGCGATAATCACACCGCATTCCCCGTTTGGCAAGCCTAACAAAAGGTCAGTAATTGCGGGGAAAAGAAATCAGCAACAATTCAACGAATTCTTACAGCCGTAGACGCTAAAAATATTCATTCCTTTGCAAGAGGCTTATCTCGAACAGAATTCTTTCTGATTTAGATTAATTATCTAATAGATTCTGGCGGACCGCCTGCTGCAAGCGTTCAGAGGTCATGCCCCAACGAGTCCCTTCTGCAATGGCCGCGTCTATACTAGAACCTGATGCAAAGGCATTAACCGCGAATAAGCCACCCACGCGATTACCGGTCGCACAATGCACTAGTGCTGGTTCACCATCTAATGCTCCCAGAATTTCCTCTAGGGACTGAGCATTCGCTGCATTAATACCACCAGCGCCGGCCACTGGAATCGAGTAATACTCCATGCCGAGCGCTTCGACGACTGCCTGTTCCTCGAAATCAATCTCTTCCTGAGGTGTCCGTAAGTTGATGATGTGCTGTATTCCAGCGCTCGCCATCACTTTTAATTGAGTCTCGTTAGGCTGCCCACTCGACATTACGGTAGAAGCCGGTGTCCTAAAGTTGTTAATCTCAGCGGTACGCAGAACGTCGAGATCCAGCAGCGGCGCACTCGCACACGTAGCGAGCAACAGCACGGTTAAAACTCTTAATAGATGAGGGATAGGCTTTAATTTCTTCATAGTATTTCCTTACAACCCGAGATGGCTGGGTGAATTAGAGAGTCTTTTCTGTATTTTCACCAATATTACAGATTTAAGGCAAATAATAAATCTAACTTGTAGCAGCGAAAGGACCAGATTGGCCTATATTGCTACAATACTGATATTCACCTTCCCAGGAACATTCAATTAACGGTAATGAAAATATGTCTGGAAAACAATCGTTACGCTGGCAAATAGGCGAGGTATCTGTCACTCGTATTCTGGAATTACTGCTACCAGTTGAGTACTACGAAAAATACCCGTTCATGCGGGAAGCCCGACCCGAAGCATTACAAGAGATACCCTGGCTCTATCCCTATTTCGTTTCCGCCGAAGGCGAGCTTCTAGTCTCAATACATGCCTTGCTTGTACAAACAAGGGACTTTAATCTTTTAGTAGATACTTGTGTTGGGAATGACAAACCTCGCAAGATAACAGCCAACCAAGCGCTTAATACTGAATTTTTGCATGACCTTGCCGCCACCGGCTGTGACCGGGAAGCAATTAACTATGTAGTATGTACACATTTACATGTAGACCACGTAGGTTGGAATACCATGAAAGTTGGGGATACCTGGCAGCCAACCTTCCCAAATGCCCGTTACCTGCTGGGCCGGGAGGAATACCACTATTGGTCTAAGAGTGAATCTGAAGACCAGATATCAGTCATTGAGGATTCAGTAACACCGATATTCGAGGCAGGCCTTGTTGATCTGGTGGAGACGGATCACAGAATTTCAGACGAAGTGCAACTAATACCGACCGCAGGCCATACACCAGGTCACGTGAGTGTGGCGATCGAATCCAAAGGAGAGAAAGCGCTGATCACCGGCGACATGATGCATCACCCATGTCAAATCGCGCGGCCTCATTGGGCCGTGAGCTTCGATGAAGATCAGGAAGCCGCAATGCGCTGCCGCCAGAATGTACTCAAGGAGCTGGCCGATACACCAACACTGGTGATTGGGACTCACTTTGCCACACCCACTGCAGGCAAAGTGGTGAGCGACGAAGATAGCTACCGATTCGATTTCTAATTCTTCTGTTTGTGTTAGCGTATTGGCGACTCGTATTTGTAAACGTCGCTCCAAAATACCCCATAAACAAAAAGCGCTATAGAAATACACATTGCCGGAACCAAGGCGTTTAAGGTACCGAAGGACTCGATAATCCAACCTAGAATCAGAGCCCCAATCGGTGGGCTGCCTAATAGCCCAAGACTGTAAACCGAAAGTATACGAGCCCGATATTCTTCACTGGCGGATTCCTGCACGATTGTGCGAGCTAAAGTCGTAGTCACTCCCATATTAAGCCCCCAACCGATAGTAGCGAGAGCAAACAACCAGAAGCTCGGATTAATCCATATTATTCCCAAAATTAGCATTCTCGAAAACTGCGTAATAAGAAAGATCTTACCGGGGTGGGTCAGAGGCATTAACCGAATCATAATGAAATTCGACGCCGTAGCGCCTCCGTAAAAAATAATCATCATCATGGATAACAATAAGGCATCGCCGTCGTAGACGCGTTTGATAATGAACGGAAACACGGTCATGAATGTGCCTGCGTTAAAAATACTGGATACGAAGTTGATAGTAAGCACTTGCAGGATAACCTTGTGTCGGTAGACAGCTTTTAGGCCTGCCAGGATATTGTTCAGGGTTGAATCAGAACTAGTGCGAATCGGTACCTGAGGGTTGAGCCGCCTTACAGCGAAGGCTCCGAGAACGATACACAATGCTTGGAAACTCAGCACTGGCATAAGCCCGAGAGCATCCATGGTACCAGCAACACCCAACCCAAGCATCTGCACCATAAACCCAATCGCTGTAGCTGCCGACACCGCTTTCTGAACCGCACTGCTGGCAACGCGATTAAGTATGACTTGCTGTGCCGGACTTGAGTATGAGACTACTACACTCATCCCAAGCCCCCAGAGCAACACAGACAAAACTCCTAGTTGTTCGAAACTGATAATCGCTATCAGAAACAACGGCAATAGAGGAGCCAGCGAATAAACCTGTAAGAGGAGAATGCGAGGATCAACGCCATCGGCTCGGGCGCCTCCCAGCAACATTACGAAAATGCCTGGAATACCTACTGCCGCCTGAATAACACCGACCTGAGTAGCTGGTAACTCAAGTATGCCGATCAGTATCCAGGCGAGCAACAACTGCTGCATCGCGAAAGCGATACCGGAAAAGCCGGTCGAACCCAGGTACAACCGAAATTCTTGGTTACGCCATATAATGTCTGTTTGGTTCATATGGGTTAAGTCTGGCGTATCTCGACCTCGGAGCACAAACTAACTTCGCTAAAGCTTATTTTTAAAACATAGCGATAGGGTTCAATGGTGAACCCATACCCTTTTCAATACGCAAGGGTGAAGCTACAAACAAGAACTCATACCGGTTTAACTCCTTGGCTACTTCTGCCAAACGCGTGAAATCCAGATTGTCGAAAATAGAAACACCAAGGGACACTAATGCCAGACTATGCATCGGTAAGCGCACTCCGTCGATGCCGCTGGGCCCTACATCATTCCACATATCATGACCAATCATTGCTACATCGCGATCTTTCAGAAAATAGGCTACATTAGCGTGGTAGCCGGCCACGCCCTCCGATGTCGGCCAGGCACCAAGTGCTTCCCGCCGTTTCCATCGTCCTGTATGTAGAAAAATAATATCACCGGGTTGAACCTTGATATCCTGGATTTCCTCAAGGGCCAACAAGTCTTCGTAAGTGATGGGTGTACCAGGCTCCAGCCAGCCTTCCTCATTAGTATTGACTGGTAAAAGAGTCGCATCGAAAAGTATGCCGCGTGTAACTATTCCTTCTCGATGGGCATGAATGCTCCCGCGAGGACAACCGGCGGCAGCCTCTACCTCCTGGTAGGTAACCCCATTATAACCGCTGCCTTCATACATAATATGGCAATCCAATGAATCAAGATGACTGTGAATAGTGCCATGATAGCTACCACTGTACTGGTACATGTCAGAAGCGCCAGTTGGGCTGACTCTCAAGACCCGGCGGTTGAGTACCGCAGAAGTGTCAACTGCGTCTTCTGTCACAATATCGTGTGCCATTGAAACAGTTATTCCCTCAGTCACCAGAGCCACAGCCTCCAGTCTCTTCTCGGGAGTGATTAGATTAGCAGCGCCAAGCTCATCTTCTGCGCCCCAACGGCCCCAATTTGAAAGTTCTTCCATGGCGCGATGAAAGTCTTCCTCGGTTTCCATGGGCGGATGATTCTGCGCGAAAGTGGTAGCGCTGACAAAAGAAAGGATGATCATCAAAATATTACGGTGAATCATAGAAACTCCTTTATTATTATTTTTGCTCATTGCCCAAAACCATACAACAGAGTGCTAGAGATAGCGATTATAACTAAGAAAAATTCGTGCAGATAAGAACTAAGAGCGACCGACCTCAGGTTGCGCGAAAGCCGGGCTTATAATTAAATTCAATGGTTAATTTAGAAGCCCCTGTTCTTCCATCCTTGCGGCGCGCAACATCGAAGGAATAGAGTAGTTACCTTCGTGACAAGCGTACTCATAAAGCCTTTGTCCGGCAGCCATTCGGCGCAAAGGGATCTGAGCCGTGAACGGCTGACTATAGATATTTGCATCAGTAACAGTGTATTGAAAAAGAATTTCATCTTCGCCGGTTCGAGTGTAGTGCTCTTCTACGGCAAAAGCGTTTGACGAACGCATCGGTCCAATTGACTGCTCAGGCCTGAAGTATCGTGTATTTACAACCAACGAATCACCTTCATAGTATCCGACAGAATCTCCCATCCACTTTCTTCCTTGGCCAACCAAGTGATCCCCTTTTAGCCGAACGATCCGGACCAGACTAAAGTACTCTGCAAGAATGACTGCATAATCCTTGTTCTGGACGATCTGTATGTTACGCACTGGGTTATCACCAGCCGGATTGCCTTGCGGATGTCCCACTCCACCAAAGATGTACATCAGAGGCAGCTGCCCTCCAGGACTAAGGCAGCGATCAAGCGGTGTAAGCGCCTCCGGGCCATCGAATCGCCCTTTGCCCTCCGTTCTCCACTGCGCGTAGATGTCTCTCGCGGTAGAGAGACGAGGAATTCTTCCATTTTCCGGATCAATGACGAAAGAAGTGCGAATTTCACCATCAACTACCGCCAGTTCAGTTGGCATAGTCTCAAAATTGCCATCGGCCTGATTGTTGATCCTGTCGCCTGCTTGCGGAGCTGGTCTACCCGGATCTAGTGGCGCCATTCGTGCAGCATCCAGCTGAAGGGCATAACTAATCAGCTCCCGAGCTTCTTCTGGTGAGTAGGTCCGCTGCGTTCCAAGCTCAGCCGCCCTTTCCAGGGGTGTCTGATAAGGATTGGTCCAATTGCCTTGTAGGTCGGGATAACCATGCTCAGTGCGGGGAGCAACCCAGGAAGCTGTGCTTTGAGCCAACGCCAATTTAGATAATACAAGGGCGATCAATACCAGGGAGCTGGAACTGGCCGTTAAGTACTGACGGCGCATAGTCAGCTAATCATCTCGTTCAAAGTAATAGTATCGGAGTTGAAGATCCCGAATGCGCTTAGGCTTACCTTCAACGATCGATGGCCTGAAACGAATGTCTCGCAGCGCTCGAGTGGCACGACGCTCTACTAGCCGTTCGTCTGGATTCATGGACAGAACGTCAATATCAATAGACGAAGGTTTACCGCGCGTGCTAATGCGAAAACTAAGATCTGCCTGATAGTATGGCAATTCCACACGCAGCAGAGGATCAGTGCTAAGTGGTTTTATTATAGATTTGGCATCTTCATCCCAAGCTGTGAATTCTCCAACATAGAGCAAGTCTTCAGAAATATAATCCCTTTTGGCTATGTTGGCGGCTTGATACGCTTCCAAATCAGCAAACCGATCGAAGAAAATGGGTAGGGGTATCACCGTCGGGCGGTTAAACAAGGTTTCAATGCGCTGACTCTCTATGCCCACCTCTAGCAGTTGTTCGTGCATACGCCGGTAATTTCGCGAGGCACCCCGGTTTAGCAGGATGCGAAAATCAGCATAGTAAAGGTTCGCCATTGCCTCAGCTTCCTTATCATCCGCCTCTTCTGCTATATCCCGCATCTTTCCAATAAGCCTTAGACCGTCCCGCAGGTAAGCTTCCCCGAGCAAGAGATCAGCTCTTGTCAGAGATATTCGACGGGAGGGGCCCCAAATCAAGTCTATATTATTGTACGGAGAATACTGTTCGATCTTTATTAAACCATCGGCTCTGACCAGCTCATCGAAGGTATTCCCTGCTAGCCCTGTTTCTGCATTTAAAAGAGCGACCAGTTGCGCGAGATTATTAGCGCGTTTGTAGTACCAAGGGTATAACTCAGGGTTATTCTCACCAAACCGATCCTCGGCGAGGTCCTCTAGTTCCTTGTATAAATCACGCGCCCGCATAAAATTGCGGCCGGGCCGGGTGCTGCCGTCAATGGCTACCCGGGCCAAGTACCATTGAGCTTGATCCTCAACAGCTTTGAATAATTCATCTGAGTGAACCCCATGTATAGCAGCCTGCAGAGTGCGAAGCAGATCCAAATGATCGGCAATAGCTTGCCAGTCGCCCAAGCGCTTATCGGTGGCGATCATCGCTCGCACCATGCGCACAAGATCCGGATGCTCTAGACCCAGGTTAATACGCATCAATGCGAACTGTCGTCCCTGGATTTCCACCAATGCTTCGAAGTTACCCTGAGCTTCTAATAAGGCACTAATACTGCTCAGAGGCTCCAGTATCGTTTCACTAAGAGGGCCAAATTGAGATTCTAATTCTTCAATTTGTAGTTCGTATTTTTGCAATTCCTGCAGTAATTCATTACTGAGTGTAATGGATTGTTGGGACTGTGCCCCACCAGACAATAGAAGCAGTGAAGCAAATAGGCTGTAAATTACGTATCTCATAGTCTACAAAACCATGACTCGGGCACGGTTCTCACAATAACTTGATCTCTTTGGCTTGTCGATACAAACTAAGACCCTAAGCATCGCTGTTTGGCAAACTCTCAATCGCATGAAAGTAAAATTCGGATCCATCCTACTGCTGTTATTGGTTAATTCTATCAGTGGAATTGCTCAACAGGACAATCCTGATCTCTACGATATTGGAGGCGAATTTGCCTTTGTCAGGGTGCAATATGACAGCTATTACGACGGTGGATTTTACGGTGGCCCTTGGCTAACTGATTTTCCAGCCGCCGATGAAAACTTCCTTAGAGGTGTCGCACGACTTACTAACATACGCGTCATGAGCCAACCTGTCGTGCTGCGCTTTGATGATGAAAAAATCTTCGACTACCCCTTCCTTTATGCTCTTGAGATGGGTCGCAATGGTGGCTTGTCAATGTCCCTAAGAGAAATGGAAAACTTACGGGAATACCTGTTGCGAGGAGGCTTCCTACTAATAGATGACTTCTGGGGGGAAAGGCAATGGAATGCTTTCTACCAGGACTTTGCCCTGCTGTTTCCAGACCGGGAACTGGTGGAACTAAATGCTGACCATGAGATTTTCCACACCTTCTACGACATCGATGGGCCTCAAATGATCCCTGGTCGCGGAGGACGCCAAGGGTTTGGTCAAGCAGGGATCAACATGGCTAGTAATCACGCCATTCTGGATGATACCGGCCGGGTTATGGTTCTTATTAACTGGAATTCCGATATGGGAGACGGTTGGGAACACACCTATGACCAATGGTACCCTACGCAGTACGCTAATTCTGCTTATCAACTAGGGATAAATTATTTAATTTATTCTTTAACTCATTAACCGATTCCCTGCGCCTAATAACGGCAAGGATTTCGAAACCGCCTATAAAAAAGGGGCCAAATGCCCCTTTTTTATATCTATACAATTCTTTTATTTTTTAGCGTCCATTTCTTGCCGACGATAACCAGCCAATATTCCTGACAATCCATAGTTACCCTCGTGGCAAGCATACTCATAGAGCTTGGTATCGGTCGCATTGAAGGCGATCTCTCCCCCCCATTTTTGGATGTAGTAGAGAGGATCCTCCACTTCAAATTCATAGTGAATCTGATTGTCAGAGTAGCGGGTAAACCGTTCCGTTATTTTGCCTTCACCAGACAGCGATGCCATCGTTCGGGATTTTTGTTGTGGATGCAGGTTAACTGTTTCGACCACCAATGTGTCACCTTCCCACCAGCCAATGGAATCACCCATCCACTGCTCCCAAGCCTCAGGTCTGTGCTCTCCATTAATCGGGATAATGCGGGCATCATGTACCATCTCTACCAGGATAACTACATAGTCATCAGTCTGCACAATCTGGTACATATTGTTGTACAGCACACTGTTCATGGGAGGACCACTGGTGCTGCCAAATCCAATTAAGCAGCGTTCTGCGAGCTGAGCGCCTTCAGGACCACCGTATCCCGAAAACTGGGCATAGGCATCACGCCGCAACTTAGTTCCCTGTTCTGAATAAGGAATGCGGCCACTTTCTGGATAAGTTATCCAGGAGGAGCGGTATTCACCTCGAACGTTGCCAAACTGCGAGCCGGGATCAACCCAGAAAGCGTTGTACCCACGCCCACGCCCCAGATCGGTTCCATCAGGTAATTGGCCCTGCACTTGGTTATCGTCAGTTGCTTGACGCACATTCTGATGGTTGCCAGCGGTAAGTTCTTCCACCCGATTATCGGGAATGACCAGGCCGATTTCCTGGAGATTTCGCGCTCTCTGCATTGTAGTGATTGATGCGTTAGTCCAGTAGCCCTGTAGGTCGGGCTTGCCCGAGGCCGTGCGAGACGGCTCATAATCCTGAGCAAGTGCTGAGCTACAAAACGCAACAAGCGTTAGGGAGAGCATTCGCTTTAACGTAATCATGCTGCTATCTCTCTTTTGGAAAAGTCTAAGCCTGTCTATCTAATCTCGCGTGACAAGCAATTAATATGTTTCCGAAGCTAAACCACATGATGGTTTTAATCAAGGGCATTCACCAGCTTAAAATAATTGAAGCACTGCCCACAAATATTCGACAAGGCGAAATACTGAGAGATAAAACAACGGGAAATACCTGTAGTGCAAGTGAGCAACAGATAAGCCGACCGGTTATATACTCAGTTCGCTCTCAGCAAGGGAGACAAGTTTTCAATACAGTCTATTTATTGGCGAGGGTCCAAATGACACCCAGGTGCCTTGATATCTCGCCCCGCTAGCATCTCCACGTGACCAATCACACACCCCTTCCGGGAAAACCTGCTCGAGCTCGGCATATTCTTCAGCAGAAAATGTGACCGAGTAATCCAAAGGATCCAGTTCGCGCAGATGACAGCTCACAATATTATTAGCCAGCGGCGCCCCTGCTACATGACGAGGTGTCGGGTAAGCTGTGTATAGCTCGTTGCAGGCACTACTTCCGCGAAAAGTCTGTAGTTGTTCGTACTTGATTCGCTCTTCGCCACTGTAATCCCAACACGCATCTACCAAGGAAGCGGGCTTATTGTTTACAACCTTCTCGGAATATTCAATCGAGCTTTCATCCGTCTGGATTGCTATCAGCCAAACATCCATTTGTCTGAACAGTTCAGCAAGATCGGGCTGGTCCTCTGTAAAACCCCACAGACCACCGACTTGCATAACATGATTTTTGGCGTGGCCGTTTGCATTTAACAGCCGCTGCCGGGTGGAGTACTGATGCACAATCATATGAATATCGCCATTTTCGGCGTGATCAGTATAACTGCGGTAGTCAATAACTGGCGTTGTCGCCAGCCCAGCGCCACCGTATAGAATCCGACCAGACTCAATCGCGCGCTTGCCTGCCTCCGCGTCAGCTCGGTGACGCTCTGAAACATGATTCATATCACGATCAAAACCGCCGATGCCCCGGTTAAGAGCGATAAATTGTTGAGGTGCTATAACACCTTCGTTTAGTGCTGCCAGACCATACTGGACGCCGCTATTGTCCAGCGGCCGTTGAGCAATAAATGTATCGGGCACAGTGCCATAAACGTTTATAGTATGATCGTAAACGGTAGTTCTTACACCGTTGGGGTTACTAAAGCTGTAACGCTGGGATTCCAACTCAGGGATACTCACTTCACCTCCCTGCTCTTCCGCGGGAGCATCTAGCCGATAAGTGGGATCAAGTCGTGCTGCACTACGCGCAAGGCTCGGAATGGATGCCCAGGACCCATAGCCTGCCACGGCCCGCTGCTGCTCGGGAGAAAACAACTCTGGGTTTGTTTGACTAAAGTAGTAATTCAATAACCTAGAATCAGCAAGCGTGAATATAGTAGCGGAGGTCACGTCAGGAAAACTGGCCGCCACAATGATTCCGTCGAATACCCCAGGATAGTTATCTGCGGTCTGGTGAGATTGGTAGGACCCACCGGACGCGCCAGTGGCAATTGTATAAATAGGCATGCCATAAGTTTCAATAAACCTTTCCTTCGCCATGATGTGGGTTTCGGATGCCAGCAAATCATTGCAATTCTGGCCAAACACATTCAGCGAAGATGACATTACAGCATATCCCTGCTCGAACAGACCCTGTCGCATGACACCCCCAGTGCGGTTACCCTGTTGGTACCAGCCACTTCGACAACCCCCACCATGGGTATACACAAGCTTGCCGTTCCAGTTAATACTGCGATTCCATGGATCAACATCACCCTCGCTGGGGTTATGAAGCATGGCTATCTCATAAATGGCCCGATTCACAGTGCCGGTTTCCACACGCACAATGTAAGGTATAGTTTTACCTCGGTAATCAACAAGTTTCCCGATGTCCGCTGCGGGATTTTCTGTTTGTTCACCAGACTCAGCAACTATAAGTTCTGGAACTCCAGCGATAGCCTCATTTTCAAGCAGTAAACGACGCAGTTGATCCGTTAAAGGCTTAAAAGACGCCTCTCTGATAGACCAGTACACATAGTCCACGCGCGTTTCGATAGAGCAAGCACTGTCATTTATTCTACCTAGAGTTCCACCGCTCACTAACTCAAAGTCATTCGCCTGACAGTAGAACGGTGTTTCATGAGGGCCGGATATAATCGGGCCAGTGACGGGATAATTCGTCAAGATAAGGGAGTTGGATTCCTCGCTACCGGTTAGTGAAGCCTTTAGTTCGCTTTCCCCTAGCGGCAGCCCGGTAAGCAATGCCTGCATCTGCTCGGAGCCCACAGCAATAAATTCTTCAGTGACTTCCTCTTTGTTCACGGTAACCCGAAGTTGCGCCGCGCTCATCCCTGAAACCAAATTCACTTCAACCAAAACATCACCGCCGCTAACCAACCAAGGCATAGTAGATAGTACACGCACTTGAAGCCCGTTGGATTCTTCTGGAACCTCACTAACGCCGGCAGTTGAAACAGTTTCATCGGATGAGCAAGCAGTTGTTAACAGCGCAAAGAGTGTGCTGTAAAATAAGTCCGGCTTTATTTTCATAAAGTGCCTCTACCCCTAGTTGTAGACGAATAGCAAGCCCCATTGAGCAGAAGCGCTGGGGTGACTTAAAGTCTTTGCATACCGTAATAAATTCTTAACAGCGATGCAATAACATCGACTCTAACAAATAGATTTTCAACTTGTTACGTAAGCGGTGGTAGAATGAGAGGGCTTTGTTAGCCGGGTCGCCCAACTTAAATTTGCGGGAAGGGAGTATGAATGCAAGGGATAAGATAAAACTGCTGGAAAGTGAGAAAGCGGGTGAAATAAAAATCGATAAGAAATGCCGTAAGTGTAAAAAGTCAATTTGCTGCGTTTCCATAAATCAGAAAATCCCTACTCCCAAAACCAAAGAAGATTTCGACCACCTGCTTTGGCAAGTGTCCCACGAGAATATAAATATTTTCAAGGATGCTGACGGCTGGTTCCTTCACATAGACACACGTTGCAGTCATTTGCTCGATGGAGGAATTTGTAGTATTTATGATACTCGTCCCTGGGTTTGCCGGGACTACGACAATGATTTCTGCGAATTCGACGAATCAATCAAAAAAGCTAGCGAATTATGGTTCTCCTCCCACAAAAAACTGGAAAAGTATTGTCGCAAGCGGTTCAAAACATGGGACCGCCGCTTTGAAATCTATAAATAATCCCAAACTTTCTCCTACTTGTTGCCTGACAGCATTGATTTTAGCAGCCTACTTATGGCCCTTAGCAGCAATCAGCCAGGAGCCTAGTCTAGATAGCAGGGTCACAGCAGCTACAGCGGTATTGACCGAATTGGATAACAGGGCAGAAGGTTGCCTTGTTAGCCTCCAAACGACAACTCCGGTTAATTTGAATAAAGCTTGTGGAGCCTTTCTGGAAGCCATTGACGGGGAGATTCTCGCTAATTATCTCAACCATTGCGAGGCACTCAAGAGTTGGCGGGAAGAATTCATAACCAGCTCCGATATTACCGTTAATAATACCGAGGAGAAACTGCAACGTCTGGTCGGAATAGAATTAGCTTGTGGCGAAAACGCCTTGCAGAAACGGACACAGTATGTGTTTTCCGCATTTAACCAAATTCGGCAAAATGAAACAGCAATTCGATCTTCAAGTGTTTTGGGCAGGTCGATGTCGGAACTTGAGTTCGAGTCTAACTTGAATCAGTACCAAATGATGTTGCAAAACTCCATTCAGCAGCAGAGACGACGTCTGGATGCTGAAAATCAAAAACTTCAAAACGATATTGAAAAAGAGTTGATCCGGCAACAGATCAGTAATCCTTCCGGGGCTTTTCAGCACCGTTCAAATAATTAGTAGAGAACGAGAAAATCCCCGTTTGGCAGGCCAGCAGCCGCCGGAAAGCTGAAATTATCTATTTGTACCTCTTCCGAACCCCCGAAATCAGTGACAGTCCCTGCGTCATCAAAAACTCTCAGATTCAAACGTCCGCCCCGCGCATGACTAATTGCTTCTCCCCAGACTACAAGACGATGATTGTGTTTGTTAAAAGCAATAGCCGGGTTCTTTTGCCGCGTTTCAATAAAGGGTTCTCCAACTCGAGAAGGACTGCTGGGGTCCGAAAGATTTAACTGCTGAATACGGCCCTCTGTTTCAAACACCAACCAACGTTTATTGTTGGAATCGATCACGATGTCATTAGTGCTGAGCGGACAGAATGACGCCTCCCACTTTTGCAGCTCATGCATTGATCTATAAGAAGCATCGCTTAACTCTCCGTTGACGCCAGTAACTGTGAGCAGTTGCATGTGTCGACCTATGCCATTGATGGCTGAACGATAAGCCACCAGTATGTCGCTATCATCCATGTATTCCGCTGCCATCGAGCAGCAAGCACAGGCGCCCAGATCGGGATTACTGATCATAAATTCCTGCCCAAACGACGCCCCGGAGTCATGAGAGAACCTGGCAAACATAGTTCGTTCATATTCTCGCTGCAAACTGCCCGCTCCCCAGATAATCGCCACTTCAGATCCGCGGGCAGCCACTTCGCCGCCGGCGTCAATGCCTTCGGTATACTGGGATACTAAGGAGCGCAATGGTTCAAACTGAGTGCGCTGAAGATTGGAGCGTGTGTAATTGAATGCAGACTCCCTAGGCAAATACCACAATACATGGATGCGGCCATCTCCACCTACAGCCATCGTTGCCCTGGCGATGGAAAAAGTCTGAATGGCGAATGCTTGACTGGAGACTTTGACGGGAAGACTGAACTGATTCTCTTCGGAATCATATTGACGGTAGTAAAGGTTACCCTCACGCGCAGCAGGCCGGTTGAGTCGTTTCTTGAAGTAAAGAAGATGTATCGTGCCCTCAGCATCTTGAACCAAACGTGGCTGCAGACCGCCGTCCGGTGTTCGTTGTACGATCACTTCGGCCCAGGCAGCATTAAACAGCCCAGTTACTGGCAGAAAAACCAATATACCGAGGACCAGCCATAATTTAGTGTGAACCATAGTAATTGTTCTAATTCTGTTAAATACTGCCAATATCGGTAGCATGTCCTAGAAAAACCCCTTGAATTAGTGCTAAGTTTACGCCGACTTAAGGGCGACAATACAAGTTTCTACGCATGTTACCAGTTGCCACAAGGTGAACTGAAGCAGGAAACTGACAAATACGCCAAAAAGGCCTTTTAGTGGGAAAAGCTATGAACACTCCAGGAATAAAAGAATTACGTTTCGGTTGGATTGCGTTGGTAGTGGTATTGACCAATGCCTGCTCGTCACCGGACGAATCTGTTGCAACAGACGCTGCGGACGGCAATTACGACACAACTCTGAACGTGCAGGATATAATGACTCTGGTACTGGAACCCGCCTCAGACATTTTATGGGATTCAGGTGGTTGGATAGTGGATGCCTCAGGGTTCGAGGAGCTTTATCCAACTACCGATGACGGTTGGGAATATGTTCGTGCACAAGCTGCTGTTATTGTGGAGTCTGGCAATATGCTTGCGCTTCCCAACCGCGCTGAGGATAACGATGCTTGGATGATTTATTCAAAAGGGCTCAGCAGTGCCGGACTCATGGCAATGGAGGCGGCCGCCACTCAAAACAAGGAAGATTTTTTCCAGGCTGGCGCACAACTCTATAGCGTTTGCACAGCTTGCCACCAGGCCTACGACCCCGACATTAATAATCGCTTCGACGATAGCGAAGCCGACTGACTGCGATGGACCTTCCTATAATCTCGCCAAGGCGAGGTGTCGTTACTTTAATCGCAGCGTTTCTCGCGCTGTTTGTGACAAACCTATTCGGACACACGATCGAAGGGTCTGACGCAAACTTTGTGCAGGCCATTGATGGCCCGGCAGTTTTTCCGTTCATGTATTTGGGAGCCAAACACATGGTGACCGGCTATGATCACCTGCTGTTCCTTGTAGGTGTAATCTTCTTTTTGTATCGTCCAAAGCATGTAGTGCAATACGTCACCCTATTCGCTATCGGACATAGCATCACCCTATTGTTCGGTGTGCTGGCTGACCTCCAGGTAAATGCCTATATTATCGACACCATCATCGGCCTATCGATCGTATATAAAGCCTTTGAAAACATCGATGGGTTCAAGCGGTTGTTTAAATTCGAGCCTAATACAAAAATAGCGGTATTCGTGTTCGGCTTATTTCACGGACTTGGATTAGCTACCAAATTGCAAGAATTCACTATTTCAGATAACGGGTTAGTTACCAATATCATTAGCTTCAATGTGGGTGTCGAAATCGGACAAATACTCGCCTTGTCTGCTGTGTTTATCCTCCTAAGCATTTGGCGGACCAATGCCAGTTATTTGAGACACTCCTTCTTGACCAACACGGCCCTAATGACTGGCGGCTTCCTGTTAGCCGGCTACCAGATGAGCGCCTTCATGCTGGCACCCGCTTACTGATTGGAGAAAGATTGTGACCAAACCTGACAGTTCCACCTCCCAACCGCCCTCTCCGCGTAACATCCTATTTGCAACTGGAGTGGCATTGATGGTTGGTTTACTAGTGTTACTGACGACTATCCTACCGGCGGAGTTTGGTTCAGATCCTCTGGGCACCGGACGTCTGCTTGGCCTAACTGCTTTATCGGCGGAAGGGAATCCGTTCGAAGAACGGCTGGAAGTGCATCGTTCCGACTATGTGGAGTTCGAATTGGGACCCTTCCAATCAGTGGAATACAAGTACACTTTAGACCTAGATGCTCCAATAGTATTCAGTTGGATTGCTGACGGTGAGCTCTACTATGATATGCATGCAGAACCGGCCGGATTGGGAGCAGAATACGCTGAGAGCTTCGAACAAGGAAATGCGGAACGCCGCATGGGCTCGTTCCATGCTCCTTTCGCCGGGATTCACGGCTGGTTCTGGGAAAATCGCGGGTCTCGCTCTGTCCTAGTGCAACTGCATAGTTCCGGCTTCTACGTCAACTCTACTGTTTTTCGTGATGGCAGTGCCTATACAAAGGTAATTGACCCGATTGCAGACTGATTGCTTAGACATAGCGGATACAAGCACGAACAACTTTATCAAAGCTTTCTCGAACGAATGATAAATTTATCTAGGGAAAATTTGAACGTAAAAAACCCGACTGTTTTCCCAAACAGTCGGGTTTTTTAAGCAAGATTATTGAGGCTCTGTAGCATCTGTTCCGTCGCGTGGAGCACCGGTTCCGGAGGATCCCATAAACAACTTACGGCCATCCGGGAAAGTAATATCTCGGCCATTAGCACGACAAGTTGGCTCACATAGGCGATCTTTGCTTTGGTAACCAGTTACTACAATATCAGTTCCAAGCACTAGAGAGTTACGGTTAATCCCACGACGCAACAGTGTGTTTGGCGTACCACCCTCGACCATCCAAGGCCCTGGATCACGGGTAGCCTCCGGATCATTGTTTTCCAGATGGATCCAAGTGTGAGGGTTAATCCATTCTACACGCGTAATAGGACCACCCAGACGAACCGGCAAATTCGCATCAAATTCAGCGGAAAACGCATGGTGCGCAGTCACTGGAAGCTGGATCGCAACAACACCAGCCGCGGCTACTGCCAGTAAAGCCAGTAATTTAATCTTCATATGTTCTACCCCATGATTTACTTTTTTATTCAAAGTGTCCTTCGGCAAATTTTAGACCTTCCCCTTGCCCAGAACGCTCAAATTTCGGTTAAGCGGACATTATACAGTAATTTATAGCAAGGGCTCGCCTGATTTCCAAGTAGTAAATCGATAAAACGAGTCCTTTTTCGACACAAACCGGATTAGAAGCCGAGCTCTGCTTCGCGACCCTTTCGGTATCTGCCGTACATAAGTTCTTCCACGAATTCAACACACTTAAATTGTGGCAATTCGAAGCCCGCCTCTAATCGGCGATACAGCGGCATACGGATAGTCCAAGGTCTTTCGAAGGTCTGCGGATCCTCCATAGTGGCCTCGTACTCAATGACATTTTCGGAAACCATCGTCCAGCGCTCGGTGACCTTCAGCTCATAGCTGTGGAAGTTTCCGGCGCGATCAAACCAAGTACGATCGTCTTGTCCTGTGACCTCTACAACAAAGGTATCACCTTCCCAATATCCGTAGGACTGACCCATCCAGGAATCCAGCGGAGCTGGACCAGGATCTTCCAGGAATACATTCCGGACAGCGCCGGCAAAAGAGTAAGCCAAAAAGAAGGCTCCCTCACTCTGGAAAATCTGAAACGGATGCGGCATATAGTTGGCTCGCGGTACGCCAGGCATATAGCACTTGATCTCGGGATCGCCATTCAGCCAGTTTTCACGGTTTTCATTACGGCGAGCTAACATTTCTGGTTTGTAGGGGATCGAACCACCATCAACCACTCCAAAACTAGCGGGAACAGCCCCAGCTGCCCCAAAAGCCACTACCTCAGGCCCCGGTACCGGGACAAAATCACCGGGAACCAGGTGATAGGCAGCCTGCGGTGGTGCGGGCTCAAGATTGTCGTTGGCATTCATGAGAGCCTGCCAGATACCGTTAAAATCGGGCTTTCCACTTGGAGTACGAGGAATATCACTACCCATAGCTTCAGCCGCGTCAGCGACCTGGGCTGGTTGTTGAGTCTGGGTTGTTGACCCGTTATCAGCAGGCGAACAACCTACTATGAGGACGGCGAATGATAGTAGCAGCCATTGGATTTTCATAATTCTACCTTTTGCTTTAATTTGATTTTCTCCCCCAGAAGGACCACCGATATAACCATCTAGGTCTGGACCTGTCAAGCTAAAAGCACCGAATTATCAGGGCTTCAAAGCAATAACGACTATCCTTTACCATGGCCGAAGTCATCTCTGGATGGTATTGATCGCTACATAATTTGCTCCATTGTCAGGCTCAAAAAGTAGATGCCGGCAAGATTTCTCGATACATCACAAATCGTTAGGCCCTGAACCAGAATTGGCTCGCCCACATTGATTATCCCTTTATTGATCTGCCTTACGATAAAGCACTCTGCGTATTGGGGTCTCAACGAACCGGTATATAAGGTAGGACACGACCAACAGCGCTAACATGACCAGAACCGGTTGCATGAACTGGAAACTCATTCTTGGCAGCAAGTTGTAAAACCGAATGATCTCCATCAAAGGCCAGTGGAAACTGTATAGCACATAGCTGATACCGCCCAGAGTAGTGCAGTAGCGAACTATGTGGTTTGCTGGATGCCACTGAAGCCTCAGCAAAGCATAGATCATTATTGTTACGAAGGGGACTACCAAGAAAAACGAACTGTATTGGTAAGGTATGTTGTCATGCACATATATCACCACAATGACATAAAGCAACACAGTCAAGATTGTGGGTGTCCAGTTTGATCTCCCAACTATTTTCTGAAGATCCCAAAAAGTAAAAACCTTATAAAGCAACATACCAAATATAAACTCGATACCGCGAATGAAGGGATTGGTATACACCGGTACGTTAAGGTTGATTACATCGTAGGACTCCGCCTCGGGTAGGTTCACCTGTATCAGCAGTAACTGCAGCAAATAACCCATGATGAACGCCACTATAATCCTTGTCATCGTGTTAAGCGGTTTAATCATCAAAAGCAGTAAAGGAAAGGCAAGATAAAAATAAATCTCGAGCACAATTGACCAAAGGGGTCCATTGAATACGAGTTTAAATGTCTCAACGCTTCCAACAGACTGGGCAAAGACCAGGTGTCGCAGCGTCGCCAGTGTAAAAAATGCGGCTTCTTTCTGTTCCGGTAGATCGTGAATCAACTCGAAGGGTCGATTAACTTCACTGAAAAACTCATCACCTATGGCCAAGTAGTTAAGGGAGACAAATAGCGCAGAAACGACGACAGCCAGAAAATACACGGGATATATCCGAATTATTCTGTGGAGGTAGAAACGCCGGTAGTCCTGGAGGGAATCCAGACTCGGATAGGTATACGAGAGAATGAAGCCACTGACGATAAAGAACCAAGATACCGCTGTGGTGGCAAAGGTGCCATAGACGACGGATTCGCCAAAGATGACTTCGTAGTGAACTAGCACCACTAGCACGGAAGCAAAAAAACGAAAAGCATCTAGAACAGGGATTTTTTTATGACTCAATCCCATTTATGTCTGAACACCTGCTTCGAAAAAAGCTTAAAAAATTTTATTACAAACTAACCGACCACAGAGCGCCAGTTATTTGCCAGATAGTGCGCCGTACGCCAAGCCAGAGCTTGAACTGTAAGCGTTGGATTGTGTGCTCCGCTAGTACCCATAACAGAGGCGCCAAGTATCCCTAAATTGGGCACCTCGTGCGAAAACCCCCACTGGTTTACGACATTCGTTTCGTTGTTATTTCCCATCCGTGTACCTCCATACGCGTGGGTGGATGCACCCATAGTATTGCCGGGACCAGTCTTGATGACTTTAGTTGCTCCAGCTTCCAAATACCACTGCTCCATTTTATCGGCCGCAAACGCAGCGATGCGTTTTTCGTTCTCACGATAGCGGGCAGTAATGCGTGTTACCGGGAAGCCAAGCGGATCCTTCACCGTGGGATCAAGATCCAGGTAATTCCCTTCATATGGCAAAGTGGTTTTCTGAATATAAGAGGTATTGCTGCGATCAGCATTTTTCATAATGAAGGATTTCCACTCGGAACCCCAGTTACGGGCTTCCCCGAAAGTGCTCATCTTGGCAGCACCCATGGGTTTGCGATCAGTGTGCACCCATAAGTTAGCCCCCCCAATGAAATCCAAATCTCTGTGATCAAAATTATCGTCAGCCCAGTTATCAATAGCAACGCCCTGGGCGGGCAGCCCATACCAGTTATGGAGGTCTTTCGGATACAGAGCAAGCACTGGTGAACCTTGGTGATGACTCAGATAATGTTTGCCAACCTGCCCAGCATTGTTGGACAAACCATTAGGGAAAGCTCGCGACTTAGACAATTGCAGTAGGCGCACGTTCTCATAGGCATAACTGGCAATCAGCACCACGTCTGCAGGTTGAAAGAAGGTTTCGTTCCCCCTAATGTAATCAACTCCAGTAACCTTGCCATCGTTATCAGTAACAATGTTGATTACTCTGGCAAACGTGACAACGTTAAGATTACCGGAGTCAACCGCCTTGGGAATGGTAGTAAAAGCAGTGGAGCTCTTAGACTGAACATGGCAACCCCCCTTGTTACAGAAACCGTGATACTGGCAGGGTGGTCTTCCATCGTAAAGTTCACTGGTTATAGCCGCCGGCCCCTGGAAAGGGTTCCAATCGAGGCGGTATGCTGCCTCGCCCATCAAGTCAGTGAAAGGTGAGGAGCGCAGCGGCCGCATAGGGTATTCCCGCATTCGCTCGCCTTCAAAGATATTACCACCTGGATTAATTGAACCCTGCACATTCCCAGCCTGTCCGGAAATACCAACAGCGTATTCCACCTTATCATAATACGGTTCTAATTCTTCGTATCCAAAAGGCCAATCTTCTACCGTGGAGTCCATTGGTAGGCGGTGACTGCCATAACGCTGGCGCGTGGCGCTGACAACCTTGAAGTCCCAGGGATTGAGACGCCAGCTCTGCGCCCAGTAGTGCATAGTAGTACCGCCAACCGCATTCATCATCGGATGACCACCCTGCACTGCTATGTCATTGGAAGTTGCTCTCACGGTAGGCGCTTCCGTTGCAGCTTTCTGCACCGATTGCGGCCAATTACGAGCACCATTACGCAATTCGTCCGGGGCGAAATCACGCGGACTCAACCAACCTCCAGCTTCAATTCCAGTGACTTTGAACCCTGCATTGGTGAGGGGTAATGCAGCCACACCACCAGCCGCTCCCAAGCCTATGATCACAATGTCGGTTTTCGGTAGTTTTTTAGGCATTATCCCTACCTCCGCGGTTGCTCATACGCATGTTGTTAGCCATCTTGGTATAAGTCTCGTTATCGTAGGCTGACTGATGATTAGGCTCCAGCTCGGCGCCTTGGGCAACATCGGTTTCAGAGGCTGACAATCGGATACCGGGATACCGAATCATGTCCCAGCCCACGAAGTTCTGGTTGCCGCCGTAGTAGGGATCACAGAAAGTGCCATCGATAGTATGGTTTCGCAACATATTGAAGAAAGCACTGCCACTCGGTGCGCACCCTGGGACCTTGTTGGCTTGTACACCCAAGAGAATGGAGTCTTGGTGATCACGAATCAATTGGTAAAAGGGTGCGCCGCGAGTCTTGCGCGAATAATCATTAATAGCAGCCAGGCTAACCATATAGTTATGACGCGCATCCTTGTTATTACTGGCCAAGGATCTATCGATATAGTGCACCGCTCGCGCTTCCTTTGCTCCAGGACCATTCTCATCGGAGGGAATCAGACAATCACAAATCGATTCAAGTGTCTCTGCCTCTTCAGCGGTCAATGCTTCTAAAGCTTCCAAGGCGATAGGGCTGTTAGCCTGATAGAATTGCGGCGATTCCTGGGCAATAACCTGAGGGGCGGTGGTTGAACTCACCGCAGCGGCGCCAACTATACCGGCGCTCTTCAGCAAATCTCGCCGAGACAGGTTCTGGGGTCGGTCATCGGGCCGAGCGTTCTTTTCGTCTGAATTCGTTGCCATGTCACCCTCCCACAAATCAGAGTAACCGAGCGTAGCAAATATCAGATTTTGTGTATATGGAACGGAGAGGCACCTTTAACCGGTATACATCATCTCGTAGGTTATGCCGCCAGTTAGCCTGTTTCCGGTGATGCCACGTTGTGAAGAAAAGTAGAGACGCTGATAGGAAGGATCAAAGGCTTGTCCGCATACTTCAGATCGATCATGCCCGATGATTTTAAAGAGGGGGAATAATTCTCCTTCAGGTGTAATGGCCACCAATTGCATATCACCTCCATCTTCTGCAACCAGCACATCACCACCTGCCGTGATGTCAACATTGTCTACACCAGTCAAGATTGGATTATCGCTAGTCCTGGCATCGTAAATAATTTCGATCTCCTTGGATCCAGTGTCATAACTCCAGACGCGATTATCTCTCTTGGTGGCGAAATAAATATGGCCTTCATGGAAAACAATACCTTCACCCCCACGAAACGGTGTATAGCCTAACACTTGGTTTCTGGTCGGAGCATATCGTGCCAAGGGATCAGGCACTCGCAGCCAGTTTACTTCCTGTAATCCGTCTTTTTCTGTAACCGCTGCGATTTCAAGACGGCCTACGCTAAGGTTAGGCAGACCAGTGGTCGCAACAAATCTATAAAAGCCGCCATTGGGCTGGTCTTCCGTCAGGTAAACACAATCGTTATCCATATCGATGGCAGCGGCTTCATGTTTAAATGTACCCAAAGCCGGCTGTACTATTGCTGGATCATTTCCCATCGGGTCGCATTCGTAGATCTGCCCTCTTTCGAATTCCTCGGCGGAAAGCCAGGTGCCCCACGGGGTCGCACCACCTGCGCAATTGACAGAAGTGTTTTCGAGAATTGAATAGGCGTCGACTATTTCACCCCGAGAATCAAACCTCAAAGCGCCTACTCCGCCTTCCCGTCTGCCCAATTCGCTATTGGAAACGTAGACCCAACCACCATCAGTCGTGGGAAAGCACGCACCACCATCAGGAGAAGAGTGCCAGGTGTACCCTGATGTCCCTACCGGTACCTCCCCTGAGCGCGCGACCACCCGGCAACTAAAACCAGATGGCAACATAAAACCATTTTCATCAGGAGGCTGAAGTGGACCGATGTCTTTCAGTTTGTAAAAAGGAGCTGAAGATGCAGCCTGAGAATTACGCACTAGACCACCAGCTGCAAAAATACCGATACCAGTGGCTCCCATTTGGAGAAACTTACGACGATTGACGAGTGGAGAGCTCATGTATGTGGTTCACTTTAACCCATAAAGTAGAAATTTGACATTCGGCCACAACCTAGTCAATTACAACATTCCGTACTACAGCGTAATAATCACCTACCGCCCTTCTAAAGGCCTCCTCACCCACCTGCTCATCATTACCATGCACACCGGTATGTTCGCCACTGTTGGTTATAAGCGGATTGAAACCATAACTGACGATGCCCAAATCACGAGTGAAATGACTATCAGTAAAACCGGTGCTAACAGACGGTAGAACACGTGAACCGGGGTGCAATTCTTGCGTTACAGCTTCAATAGCGGCAAATAACCGGGTGCTAGTTTCAGAAATAGCTGGCGTGAACGCCATGATGGTTTCGACCTCGACACCGGTATCAACGATCATCGCTCCCAGCTCAGAGATAAATACCTCGGCCGGCTTGTCCGGTAGGATGCGGCAGTCCAGTTCAGCCCATGCTTCTGGTGGGATCACATTGATCTTGGAAGATCCACTAAGACGCGTCATTGAGCAAGTATCGCGCACCAGTGAGTTATGGCCAGGTCGAGCTTCATGCAGCTTCTGCACAAAATTGGGATCTCGAATAGCTTCGCTGATGTTAGCGTAGGCAGGTCCCCATTCTTCATCCATGTCCACCGACAACTCCCCAAAATACTCAGCGACAGGGCCAATGATCCGCGGAGGAAACGGGTTCTCAAGTAAGATATTCAAAGCCTGTACAATGCGTGTTACCGAACTTGTGGTACGTGGCGATGAACCGTGCCCAGGGGTATCAATCGCATTCAAGCGCAACCACACCGGTACCTTTTGCGTAACTTCTACGCCAAACACGACATTACCGTCTTCGCTGCGACTGCCACCACCTCCTTCGTTGAGCAGCACTCCAGCACCATCGAATATTTCCGAGCGGTTCTCAATCAACCAACCCACGCCAAAGTAACCACCAGCCTCTTCATCGGCTGTAGCCAGAAAGATGACATCTCTATTTAGCTCAACGCCAGAACGGTGCAAACTGAGAAAAGTCGCCAATTGGATAATACCCAGCCCTTTCATGTCACGGGTACCACGGCCCAGGATATAACCATCGCGGATTTCGCCAGATAACGGTTCTATAGTCCAGAATTCTTCCTCCGCCGGCACCACATCGGTATGTTGCAATAAAATTAATCCAGGTTCATCGCCCCCCTCTAGCCTTGCCCAGATATTCCCGCGGCCTTCCGCACTTTCTGCAGTGTGGTAATCAATACCTTCAGCCTCGAAAATGCGAGAGTAGAAATCGACTGCCCTGTATTCATTACCTGGAGGATTGATCGTATCTATACGAATGAGATTCTGTAACCATTCCACGGCTTCGTCTTCAAGCATTTGAGCGAAGGATTGAGCGGTCAGCAATGAAACGAAAAATGTTATTAGGACCTTGATACGCATGGGCCGTGACTCCAGACAGATGATCTTATAGATATCAGTGATTATTTGACATCCCAGGTATGACCGCTGTGTAGCAGAGCCCTGAGCGAACCTGACTTTGACCGGGCTTTCTTGCGCTGACGCTGCGACTCTTCAGTAAAAGAAGGTTTTTCTTCGCGGAATAATACACCAACAGCAGTAGGAAATTTCGGCCCGTCCATAGCTGACAGTAACTGTGCCTGAGACCTATTAGCCTCGTCATGAACGAGCACCTTGTCTTCATTACCAGCCGTTGAAATTATTTCGAGTGAAAGTTTCTCGCGGTTAAGGTGGATAGCCTTTTCGTTGTCTCGTCCAAACGTAATGGGCTGCCCATGCTCTACTTCGACGCGAAAATCCGGCGCCAGTTTCTTATCTTTAACCTGTTCAAAAATGCCATCATTGTAAATGGGGCAGTTCTGTAAAATTTCGATAAAGGCAGCACCCCTGTGAGCATGTGCTCTCTTTGCTGTTTCGGAAAGATGTCTGGCTTCAGTATCTATGGACCTAGCTATGAATGTGCCGCCCGAACCAAATGCGACAAAACAAGGTGATAGAGGTGAATCGATAGACCCTTCCGGCGAGGAGGGGGAGCGTGTACCAATTTGTGAAGTCGGTGAGTACTGGCCCTTGGTGAGACCGTAAGTTTGGTTGTTGAACACCAATATCTGCAGATCCACGTTCCGCCTGATAGCGTGCAACATGTGGTTACCGCCGATACTAAAACCATCGCCGTCACCGGTAATTACCCAAACATCGAGTTCGGGGTTGGCTAGCTTCACGCCAGTGGCAATTGCTGGTGCGCGCCCATGAATAGTGTGGAACCCATACGTGTTCATGTAATACGGGAATCGGGATGAGCAGCCAATGCCTGAAACAAACACTTGGCTTTCTCTCGGCCTATCTAGTTCCGGCATCAACTTCTGCATAGTTTTCAAAATCGCATAGTCGCCGCAGCCGGGACACCACCTTACCTCCTGGTCCGAGGCGAAGTCCTTCAGAGTTAGAGTGGGCAGGGGCTTGTTCATAATTTGTCCCCTAACTGGGCATATTTCTGATGAATCGCCGCCAAAATTTCACCAATCTTGAAGGGCTGGCCAGCCACTTTGTTTAAGCCAATGGCATCTATCAGGTATTCGGCACGAATGAGCCGTATGAACTGACCTGTGTTCATTTCCGGAATCAGCACCGTCTCAAATCTGTTTAATAAATCACCGAGGTTACGCGGCAACGGAGAGAGATACCTGACCTGGATATGGGACACCTCTAATCCTTCAGCCGAGGCTCTTTTTACTGCTTGGTGAATAGCGCCAAAAGTCGAACCCCAACCAACTACCGCTAGCTTGCCAGAGTCTTTCCCATAGCATACCTCTTGGAGCGGAATGTCGTCAGCAATCCCTGCTATCTTAGCTGCCCGTAAATCTGTCATCTTCTGATGATTTTTAGGGTCATAAGAAATATCACCGCTCTCATAGCTGCGCTCAATACCCCCAATACGGTGTTCCAATCCTGGTGTGCCGGGTTTCGCCCAAACTCGTGCCAATGTCTCTTTATCCCTTAGCGAAGGCTTAAATCCTTCCACTTCTATGTGATGCCGGACCGGAAAGGCTGTCAGGGAATCCGCGTCAGGAATTTGCCAAGGCTCGGAAGCATTGGCCAGATAACCATCAGACAAAATTATGACTGGTGTCATATACTTTGTTGCGATACGCACAGCTTCAATGGCCACTTCGAAACAATCAGCCGATGTCGCTGCTGCAATCACAGCGACAGGAGTGTCCCCGTGGCGTCCATAAAGGGCCATGTTGAAATCGGACTGCTCTGTTTTAGTAGGTAACCCGGTTGAAGGCCCTCCACGCTGAGTATCCACAACAACAAGGGGCAACTCTGATGCTGCCGCAAGAGCCATTCCTTCAGCTTTCAGAGTAATTCCCGGACCCGCACTGGACGTCACGCCGAGTGAGCCTGCAAAAGAAGCCCCTACTGCAGCGCAAACGGCGGATATCTCGTCTTCAGCCTGAAAGGTTTTAACGCGAAACTGCTTGCGGGTGACTAATTCGTGCAACACATTCGATGCCGGCGTAATCGGATAAGAAGCAAATAACAAATCTATTTCCGCCAGCTCGGAGCCAACAATCAATCCCCAAGCTATTGCGGTTGTGCCAGTTATATTTCTATAAGTGCCAGGTGCCACTTTCGCTTTCGGTACCTTGTACATATGAATGCCAGCTGGGAGCTCGGCAGTTTCACCATAGGCATGTCCCGCATTAAGTGCTGCAATATTAGCATTTGCTATTTCCGGTTTGTTTGCAAACTTGGTTCTCAAGTTTTCGATCGTTGGATTGCGGTCACGATCAAAGAGCCACATTACTAATCCCAGCGCCCACATGTTCTTGCAACGCAGTGCGGCTTTATGGCCAAGGTTAAAAGGTTCAACTGCGCTGAGAACCTGTTTGGAAATATCGATACTGAGCAACCTGAACCCATCCAGCGAGCCGTCTTCCAACGGACTCGTCTTGTACTTAGCCTTTTTCAGATTCTTGGCTTTAAAACTGCCACTGTCAGCAATGATTAGACCGCCATTAATTAGATTATCGATATTGGTGACCAGCGCAGCTGGATTCATTGCAACCAACACATCCAAAGCATCGCCGGCGGTAGTGATATCTTCTGCCCCGAAATAAATCTGGAAAGCTGAAACACCAAAAGTTGCTCCAGCAGGTGCACGAATCTCCGCCGGGAAATCAGGGAAAGTCGACAGGTCGTTTCCATAAAGCGCAGTCGTTTGAGCGAAATTAGTTCCCGTTAGTTGCATTCCGTCACCGGAATCTCCTGCAAAGCGCACGACCACATCGACAACTTCTTTCTCGTCAAGGTGGTGTTCATCCAGTTTTTCTTCGACTAGTTCCATATCAATATTTAACGCGCGTCACAAGTACCCCTACAATTTTCAGGTGTACTTGCTCACAATGGTAGAGGGGTTGCGATTCTATCAAATTAAGAGGGGCGGGGTTAATATAACCGAAGCCATGCGCTGGAGGAACTTTCGACGATATCGCCAGTAACTCCGGTTATAAAATCAGCCCGAATGAATTATTGCTTTATGAATTTGCGGATGATTCGGCCTTCACCACCCTGTCCACCGGTCACTTCACCAGTGTAAACATTCCCCTCGGCATCAACTACTATGCCTTCCGGTTCAGAGCCTTCGATAAACCCCGTTATCGTGCCGTCTTCCGCACTACCATAGGTAACCCGACGCAGTTTTTCGTAGTCTGCGACGTAGAGGACATCGTTCAGGTCGATAAACATGCCACTGGGTCGACCGAACTGATCCCACTCATCCAGGTATTCCCCATCTTGATTAAAGATCTGGATGCGTTCATTGGAGCGGTCACCAACTAGCACTCTTCCCCTGCGGTCAATAACGATGGTATGAGGCACATTGAGGTCACCTTGCCCAGAACCCTTTTTACCCCATTCCATTACATATCTTCCGTCCTTGTCGAACTTAACGATGCGATTGTTCCAGTGACCATCTGCAACGAAAAAACTTCCATCTGGAGCCTGAGCGACATCGGTCGGCCCATTAAAAGTGTTTGGCCCGGTGCCTATAAAACCCCGCGCACCCAAGCGCAACAAGATACGGCCATTAGTATCTATCTTAGTAATGGTGTGACCGGACTGGGGATTGTAATCGGTTGCCCAAATATCCCCATCTGGGGTAACCCGAAATCCGTGTGGAGTCGCTACCCAGTTGGTGCTGCCGAAGGAGTCCACTAGGTTCCCTTCCTTATCGAACTTTAACACCGGGGGATCGGAACGATGGAAAGCGTATATATACCCATCCTCATCAATGGTGACGTTAGGAACCTGGCCCCATTCAATTCCTTCAGGTAATGGTTTGGGCCAGCTTGGATCCATGACATATTCCTGCCCAAAACCCTGAGCAGAAAACAAAAAGCCAACAACAATTAACGCCGCTAGCCCTTCGGTGAATCTTTTCCTTCGGTTAATCATGTGCAACACTCCTTAAATAGGCCTGACATGCTTACATGGAACAGGGAGTGAATCAACCAATACCCCCTTGCTTCAACAACCTTAAATATAGGTCTAAGATGGCGACGGGAAACGCCACCTTTTGCGTATAACCTAACAAATAACTTGATGTGCAGGAGAAATAACATGCAGAAATTAATTTGTGTAGTTGGACTGGTATTACTGGTTTCTTCAACAACACTTTTGGCAGCCGAAGAGAAAAGAGCCAGTCGCGGCGCAGTAGAGCAATTGGATATAAACGGTGATGGAGTTATCAGCTTTGTTGAATTCCAGGAGAGTGACCGGGACGGAATGTCTCGACTCGATACTGATGGCAATGGAGTATTGACTATTGATGAGTTTTTGAATGCTCGTCCGTCCTTTGGGCCCAGGAACAGAACTCGTAGAGGTCAGCAAAGCGCGCAGCAGAATGATAGACCGGATCCAAGTGAGCTTGACGAACGCCGTGCCCAAATGCGCGAAAGGATGACCGCCCGCGCCGAGGAACGCTTTCATGAAATGGACATTAACGGTGACGAAATGGTCACGCTCGCCGAGTTCCAGGAAGCCAACTTCGACACTATGGATCGAGATGGCGACGGCGTTTTAACTGGAAGTGAATTCCGTAGACAGCGTGGGGCTGGTGGTTCTCGTGAATCGGGAAGTCGTCGTGGGTCAGACAAACGAGGTAGACCCCGTGGGAATAGTGGAGGACAATCTTAACAGTTATAGTATTGTCATTTATGTAAGGGGCTTGTTAAAAGCGTAATGACAGATGAAGAATTGATGCTAGCAATAAGTAATGGCGATCAGTCCGCATACCAGATCATCGTCAAACAGCATCTAAAATCCGTTAGTTATTATGCTTACCGAATGCTTGGTAATCAAAAGGATACCGAGGACATTGCGCAGGAGGCCTTTCTCAAGCTATGGGTAAATGCCGGGAAATGGCAAGCCGATAAATCAAAATTGTCCACCTGGTTGCATCGCATAACTCGTAACTTGTGTATCGATTTTCTGAGACGGCATAAAAGAATTGAATTACAGTCTGAGATCCAAGATGAGGTCGAAGCGAATCAGGAACGTCGTGAGAATCCTAGCGATGGAAGCGAAGCGTTCCAACGGGCAATACAATTAGAACTGGCTATTAAAGGACTTCCGGAAAACCAGCGCAGCGCCTTGACTCTGTGTCATTACTCCGGATTCTCCAACAAAGAAGCTGCTGTTATCATGAATATGACAATCAAGGCACTGGAGTCGGCAATCGCAAGGGCGAAACGCAGTCTTAGAAAGGCACTGAGTGAAACAAGCATCGAACACCAAGGAATAGACGATATTTAAAATGATTACATTTGACGAATTTTCCCGCTTAATCGTAGTCCATGGTGCAAATTTAGCAGCATGGCCATCTGGCCTTCAGCGCGCTGGTGAGGATTTCATAGCAGGCAGTGAAGAAGCACGAGCACTGATGAACGACTACCTGGAGCTAGAACAACAACTGGATTTGCTTCCTGTTCCAGCCTTTACGGACCTCGAAACCAGGATACTGGGTCAGCCTCTTCCTCCGCGCACTGTTTCACCCTTGGATCAATTATTGGACTGGTTATTTCCTAACAGTGGATTCGTTTCACGATTGTGGCAGCCAGTCGCGGCAGCCTGTTTGCCGTTAGTATTCGGTATTATTCTTGGCAATTTTTACAGTTTCGGTGTGACATTCGAGTCTGACGAAATAGAATACTGGGAGGATGAGCTCAACATGCTCTCGTTAAACAACTACTCGGAGAACGATTTTTAATGAAGGATAGAAACAAATTAATCCTGATAGCCCTGGTCGCCTCTCTAGCAGTCAATCTGGTTCTTATTGGTGGCATTGGATACCGAACCTCCAACATTCGCGAATTTGGACCAAGACCTTTTCCACCTAATGTTGGTTGGGTAGTACGAGATTTAAGCGAAGAACGGCGAATGGAACTTGTTCCTCTATTGGAACAGAGCTATAGCGAGATTCGGCCCATTCGCCGTGAGATGGGGCAGGCACAACGTCTCGTAAATGAATTAATGGCTTCAGATACTTTTGATGCACAGGCGCTGAGCCAAGCCTTTGCCGTATTGCGTGAAGCCAACGAGCGCTACCAATCTCTTTCTCATCAACAAACTATCACCCTGCTTAACGAGCTTTCCGAAGAAGAACGTCAAATAGCTCAAGAGTTTGTGCAGAGACGAGGACCTCGCGAGGGAGCAGACAGATCACGGGGAAGAAATGGTAGGCCCGGATTCAGACCTGGGCGCCCCGATGGCCCTCCGGATGGACCTGGACAATCTCCTTTCAGGCCAGACAGGCCAGAACCCACTCCCCCTCTCGGGAATCCCGATCAGTAGCCGATACCTAGTAGTTCAGTTATTGTTTCTATCGCATGTTTATTAAAATTAAAATCGAGGCGACCATGTCTGTTCGTGTTTTAGTCCTATTAATCCTTACCGCGGCCCTAGTTTCCTGTAATGAGGAAACCATACAAACCCCCACACAACAGACTCTATCAATTGAATCCGATGGGTCAGCAATGGCCGAGATAGAAGTGATCCTGCATAAGCACACGGCAATACTTGCCTCCGATGAGTTCGAAGGTCGGGCTCCGGCAACCCCAGGAGAAGATAAAACTATTAATTATCTAAGAGATCAGTTCCAGAGTTTGGGAATCGGCCCAGGTAACGGAAATTCTTACTTTCAATCTGTCGCTGTAACAGAACTCACTACTTCCAGCAATGCCTCCATCTACATGCAAGGCAGTGACTACGAAGCTACTTTTAATTATGGTGACCAGGTAATGGTAGGCACCCAACAACAGATTCCGTATGTAACAGTTCAGGGTAGTGACATGGTGTTTGTCGGATATGGAATTGTGGCACCAGAACGCAACTGGAATGATTATGCGGGGATTGATGTTACTGACAAGACAGTGATCATCTTGGTGAATGACCCAGGATATGCCACTCAGAACCCTGATCTATTTAACGGCAATGCTATGACTTACTACGGTCGCTGGACTTATAAGTTTGAAGAAGCAGCACGTCAAGGTGCGGCAGCAGCGCTGATAGTGCACGAAACCGGCCCCGCCGGATATGGCTGGGAAGTAGTCAATAACAGCTGGTCAGGTCCACAAATTGGATTGGAGGCTGAGAACCTGAATGGCGATCGGGCTGAAATAGAAGGTTGGCTGACCTTGGATTCTGCGGAAGCATTGTTTGATGGCGCGGGACTTGTCTATGACGAGCTCAAAGCCGCTGCCTCGGAGCCTGGTTTTACCGCAGTTCCCATGGCGGACATAAAAGCTAGCATAAGCATCGAAAATTCAGTACGTACGTCTGAATCCCAAAATGTCATCGCCACCATACCGGGCACTACGCGCCCGGATGAAACCATTATATACACTGCCCATTGGGATCACCTCGGTGTGAATCCGGCGGTGGAAGGCGACAATATCTGGAATGGCGCGGCGGACAATGCTACAGGCACGGCTGGATTGTTGGCGTTGGCTCATCTTCATGCCCAGGTCGCCCCTCCTGCACGGACGGTGATATTCCTTGCGGTCACAGCCGAAGAATCCGGTTTACTTGGCTCTCAATGGTATGCCGAGAATCCCATCTACCCTATTCCCAAAACTGTGGCTAACATCAACATGGACAATATGAACACAATTGGCCGCACTCGGGACGTGATAGTAGTCGGAGCGCGCAGCAGTGAACTGGAAAACTATCTGGAGGCGACAGCTTCAGCTCAGGGTCGCTACCTATCCGCCGAGCCCAATCCGGAGCGCGGCCTCTATTACCGGTCAGATCATTTCAATTTCGCTAAAGTGGGAGTCCCGGCACTCTTTGCTGAATCTGGGAAAGATAATATTGAATTCGGGCAAGAATATGGTGCAGCTCAATCGCAGGATTACACTGATAACCGTTATCATGCCCCGTCGGATGAGTACGACCCTAATTGGGATCTAAGTGGCGCCGCCGAGGACATAATGATGTACTTCGACATCGGACAGAGACTTACTCAGGAAACCAGCTTCCCTGAGTGGTTCCCCGGGAACGAGTTTAAACGAATTCGTGATGCCAGCTCTTCAGAAAGATGAATCCTAATTGTTCCTAAGCCCTCGTGCCGTTCTATCCTCCAGGGGCGGAGCTGGTGTCATGCGCGGCGAGGCTTCGTCTATTAACTTGAGCACTTCCTCCACGACACGTTCAATCTGAGGATCGCCTCCTTCGGCTAGTATCGACGGATCATCCCACACTTCGATATCTGGACTTACTCCTTCGCCTTCCCAGAACCAATGGCCGTCATTATCATACAAACGAGCGCCCGGAACAGTAATTCCACCACCATCAATCAAGGTATGCCCAGTCGCTGGACCTACCAAGATACCCATTGTGTTTTCACCAACAATGGGCCCTGCTTCCAGTTCCTGGAAAGCCCAGGGTAAGCCATCACCGCCAGAAGCTGCCCAGCCATTAATTAACATACCCATCGGCCCTGGATTGGTCTTGATTGGCTGTGTCTGATCGCGTCCATGGCGCCAGTGTAAATTGTAAACTATGGGCCTTTGCATCAGTTCCAAGAACCGATCCGCCAACTGGCCTCCACCATTAAAACGCTCATCAATAATAAAACCTTCCTTGTCTAACTGCCCATAGAACATGCGTACAAGTTCCAACTGCCCGCGATCCGCAGTGTTACTCATGTAAATGTACCCCAGCCTACCCCCAGACAGTTCATCCACCATCTTTCGATTGTTTTCAATCCATTCGAGATTCCGTAGTGCGTTTTCCTGGTTCTGGGTGAGCGCCTGTAGGGTAACGGATTGGGCATCCTCTAGTTCACCTGTTGAGCTTACCAAGAGGGAAATTGTGTCAGCTGACAGTCCTTCAAAAGCTGCATATGGATCCTTATTGGTATCGAGGTAAACACCATTTACGGCTAGGATATAATCACCTTGCTGCACGTCCACGCCAGTCAAGTCGAAAGGTGAACGTACTTCGGTATCCCACGATGCCGGTCGCACAATTCTACCAATCAAGTACAGGTTGTCATTCTGCGCCCAATCAATCCCGAGGAAACCGGTCTCTCGACGTTCGGCACGCTCCACATCGCCATCGCGCACGTAGGTATGTCCAGCACTGGTTTCACCCAGGAGATGAAACTGGATATTCTGCACATCCCAACGAGTGCGTGCATCGACCAGTAGTGCACCGTATTGTTCTCGCATCGCAGCCCAATCTATCCCATGCATGTTTGGATCGTAGAAGAAATCCCTGTAACGGCGCCAGGTATCATCAAATATCTGCTCCCACTCTTCACGAGGCACTAGATCCATGACCAACCCATCGGTAGGAATCGACTCTTCCAGTTTCTGATCTGGCGCCACTTCAACAATGCCGTAGCGGTTGTTACTGGCAATCAGCATGGTCTTGCCATCAGCGGCCTGAACGGCACGGTCAACATCTCCGAACACAGTTTGTTCCTGACGCTCTTCAAAATCGTAAAACATCAGGGAAGAATTTTCCTCGGTAGATCCGCTATTGGGCCGGCGGAGATAAGCTAGCTTGTCCTGGAAAGGAAATAGCTGCCCTATATTGCCAGCCTCTGGCGGTAACAACACCAAACGCGATTCAATGTCGCTGAAATCTATATCCACAGCCAACTCCGCTTGCGCATCTTCGTTTGACATTTCGCCCAAGTCTTCATCGACCTCCACTTCTAGTTCAATTTCATCATTTTTCACGGGCAGCAGTGTTGCCGTGTCTGGCAACAGGCTAATTGCAGCAATCTGGGCTGAATTCGGATAGATCCAGGTCGCATCAAGGTCGGAATACACCGCCTCCATGTTTCGATTGGTGAGGAAAAATAAGTAATTGCCGTCGACGCTGAAGACCGGCGACGTATCCTGGTAATAACCGCTTGTCACCTGATGCGATTCGTCTTCGGCTGCATCATAAATAAAAATGGCGTCATTAGCATTGTCCTGGCCCCGGGCAAATGCCAGCCAGCGGGAATCTGGTGACCAGGCTATGGAGTAAGCGAAGCGGCCTCCATGCCCGATGTTCCAGCTATAGTTGCCGGCAACGGCCATTTCTCCTGACTCCACACTAACTAGAAAGATAGTGTTGGTCTCATCTATGAAAGCGAGCTTGCTGCTGTCTGGCGACCAAAACAAATCGTATCCAAACCCCTTCCCTCGGCGGGTAAGTTGCCTTGCGCTGCTATTAGCATCAGTTGTCTGCAAATGAATCTCGTATTCACCTGTCTTGTCGCTCCAATACGCTAGTAACTCGCCGTCCGGCGACCAAGCGGGATTGTGATCAAAGGCGCCACTGCTCTGGGTCATGTTGACGCTATAACCCTCCTTCACAGGCACATTAAAAAGCTCCCCACGAGCTTCGAACACGATGCGTTTTCCTCCGGGAGACGCAGTCATGTTAGCAATGCGACGACTGACATCTTCGGCTCCAGGTATCTCAGCAGAAAGATCACTCACCACGTTCACCGGAACAGCTTGAACCTCCATATTGTCGATATTCATCTGGAAGAGCTCACCTCCGGCCTCGAATACGAGGTCGTTGCTACCCGCACCAAGATACGAGATGTCAAAATCTTCAAATTCCGTTATCTGGGTAGTGGATCCTTCTCGGATATCATAGGAATAAATATTAAGGCGCATGTTGGCGCCTTGGTCGGAGATAAAGAAGATCTTGTTCCCTACCCAGGCCGGCTTAGCATCGATGGCGTTACTGTCCGTGATATTAATTGCCGTATCATTTTCCAGATCATACAAATAAATATCAGAGGAGTAGCCACCGCGATAGCGTTTAAAAGGACGATCTTCTGCGAGCCGTGTCACATAGGCCAACTGAGATCCATCGGGTGAGAAACTGGCTAGCTCACCATAGGGTACATTTAAAAGCTCTGGTAATCCGCCTTCCTTACTAACCAGGAAAAACTTTCGCACTCGCTGGATACCGCTAGCGCGCGAAGAAGCAAACAAAATATGCTCTCCATCGGGGTGCCACTCTACCATGCGGTCTGCATGGGACTGGTAAGTAACGCGCGTGGGTATACCTCCAGTAGCCGGCACAATAAATACATCTTCGTTACCGTTATAGCTCGCCGTATAGGCCACTTCCGAACCATCAGGAGAGAATCTGGGATAACTTTCCTCATCAGGCGAGTTAGTAAGTTGTATGGCGGTTCCACCCTGCTTGGCCACCAACCACACGTCACCGCCGTAGACGAAAACAATCTGATTATCAGACACATCCATGTAACGCATAAGCTTGGCGTTGATTTGTCCGTACGAAAGATTAGTGACAAGTAACGCAGTCAACACCAACAGATGCTTTTTCACGACAGCTCCTTTCAAATGTTTTAGTATTTTTCGCTCAGGCTATCTTGCGTTTTAGCCAATCTATAATCACACGGTTCACTTCACTGGGTTTTTCCTGCTGGGTCCAGTGACCACTATCCAGCACCGTATACTTCTCCAAGTCACCGATGAAGTCTTCCATCCCGTCTGCGGATGATGGTGGCAGGATTACATCGTTTTCGGCTCCAATATAAAGGCTGGGGACTTCGATACGACTTGGCGCATTCGCCAGTATGGCGCCAAGTCGCACACTGGCACGATACCAATTCAACCCCCCTGTGAACCCGGTGGCTGCATATGTTTCAGTAAAATAAGTCATGACTTCTTCCGACATAAAAGGCTCACCTGGAGGATCTTCACGTTGCAGCATAGCCAGTAAGTTCATTTGCCGTTCATCACTATCCTCGGGCAATTGGGCAAAGGCTTCCTTATCCCATATACCGCCTCTCGAGAGGAAAAAATCAAACGTCTTCCTTATATCCGCTTCCAGGACCGGTTCGGCCTGACCCTGAGGAATGAAAGTGGCAAAGTAATAATTAGGCGTCATTACAATTAATGAAGGTTCACTGTTTTCGACAGGAGGTAGGTTAGCCGGTCGACTAGCGGAAGTATTTAACCCGATAATACCGAGACAACGATCAGGATGCAGGAGAGGCATTGCCCAGACAACAGCACCCCCCCAGTCGTGGCCCACAAATACTGCTTTGTCTATACCCTTAGCGTCCAGTATACCGATCAAGTCATCACAGAAATAATCAATACCGTATTGCGCCGGATCTTCAGGCCCGCCTGTTAATCCGTATCCTCGTTGATCTGGCGCAATAGCATGATAGCCCGCCGCCGCTACTGCATCGAGTTGGCTACGCCAGCTAAAAGCTAGTTCGGGAAAGCCATGACTGAATACAACTGCGGGCCCCGATCCTTTCTCATACACCGCCATTCGAATACCGTTGGTATTTACAAAGCTTGGAGCTGGCATCATCGGAGCCGGAAGAAGACTGCTAGTTTGGGCCGTTGAAGTCATGGGGTATGAAACAGCACCGAGGCCGGTCATTGAAGCAATTTTCATAAAAATACGGCGATTTAAAGACATGATTCCTTTCCTGTAGCTTCGCAATTAGGGAATGCAGAACTTATTATAAAGCACCAACAAATTAAAGAACCAACTAAACAGCTAGAAAGAGAGCAGCCCGGCAATTGTTCCTGTCATGCAAGTGGCTAGGGTTCCAGAAATCAGGGACTTGGGTGCTAGCGCAACAATTTCGCGGGTGCGCTCCGAACACATTCCTGTGAGACCCGCAATCATAATGCCGAGGCTACCAAAATTGGCGAAGCCACATAGTGCATAAGTCATAATGATTGTAGATTTGTCGGACAGTGACTCTGCCGGCAGATCGACCAGAGCAAGAAACGCCAGCAACTCATTTAATGCAGTCTTGATGCCCATCAATGTGCCTGCCAATTGTGCTTCCTGCCAAGGAATACCCATCAACCAAACCAGGGGAGCAAACATCCATCCGAGTATTGTTTGCAGAGTGAGCGGGTCGTTACTGGAATAAGGCACCAGTAGCAGTGCACTATTGAACAGAGCTACCAAGGCAATAAACACCAACAACATTGCGCCCACGTTGACCATGAGTTTCAGTCCATCGCTGGTTCCTCTCACGATGGCATCCATAACGTTATGGTAGTCGGTGCTAATATCGACTGCATCACCACCAGCAATTTTTTCTGAATCTTTTGGGGTCGCGGGCACCATGATCAGCGCAAGCATGATGGCCGCGGGCGCACTGATGACTGACGCCGTCAGAATATGCCCTAGAGCATTATCAATCACCTCTCCCAGAATCACTGAATAAAGCACCATGACTGTGCCGGCAATAGTAGCCATACCACAAGACATCACCACGAACAATTCACTACGAGTGAGTCCTTTTATATACGGTCGAATGAGGGCTGGCGATTCCACCATACCAATAAAGATATTGGCAGCCGCACTAAACCCTACTGCACCACTGACACCCATGGCCCGGCGTAACACAACTGAGAAACCACGCACGATCAAGGGAAGAATTCGGAAATGCCATAGAATGGCAGATAGGACGGTAAAGATAAGTATCAAAGGTAGAATGCGAAACGCCAGGATCACCGTTGCTTCTGGGTTATCGATAGAAAATGGGTAGGCAACATTAGAAGGATCTCCACCGAGGTACCCAAAGAGGAACAGACTACCCGTCTCGGTCGCATCGGCAATTGCTACCACCACCTGGTTTAGCGCATTAAGTAATGCTTGTAGCAATTCGAAGCGGAACATCACAAAAGCAACCAGGAACTGTAGGCCAAGCCCGGCAGCTAATAGTTGCCAATTTAGCATTCGACGTTGCTCGCTAAAAAGGACAGCGATTCCAATAAAAACCACTAAGCCAAAAAGGGCTTGAAGTGTTACCACGAATGTGGTCTCCCGTTTCTCTAAACGCTATAGATAGTTTCACGATCGCTCGTTACTTTGCAAGCACAGGTCTTGCCTAACCAATATCAAATTAGAGTTAGTCCTTGATCATAGCTATACTTCGCCCTCAATTCAGGGAGCGAGTAGCATTTTTAATTCAGTCGCAGATTCGGAACACGACAGTTCCGGCGCATATAGCGTATTTTCAATCGTTCAATTTCGCTGGTTATTCTTCGGTAACGTCGCTTTTTTCTTTGCTATGCAAGGCCAGATGCTGACTCGTACCCTGTTGGCCTGGGAACTGACTGGACAGGCCACGTCACTAGCCTACATCAACCTAGTAGTGGCTATACCACTGATATTCGCTTCGTTGCTAGGTGGAGCGATTACAGACAGGGTTGAACGGCGCAGGCTTGTTGTCATTGGCCAGTCTCTTATTGTCGCCAACGAGATCTTCATCTTGATATTGCTGCTCCTCGGTCGTCTCGAGTTCTGGCATATGCTATGCACTGCGTTCGTCGCGGGATGTGCCTTTCCATTTATCATGCCAGCCCGTATGGCCATAACTATGAAGGTGGTTGGTCCTCAGTCTCTACAAAGCGCAATGGCATTTCAAAGTGGGGCTATGAATCTAAATCGCGTGTTGGGACCTGCCGTCATGGGAGTAATTATCGCCCAATCTTCCTTTGTCGCAGCCTACGTGCTGGCGTCTATTCTCTACGGTTGCGCCATAATATGCATGTTTGGCATAGACAAGAGCCGTTCGTCGGAATCTCATAACAATAAGAAGCCTCTGCTGGCAGATATTACTCACGGCTTCGGCTATATAGTCAGGAACCGCCCAGTGCTCATTTGTCTCGGGTTTGGCCTGCTCCCGATGTTCCTAGCCATGCCCTTCCAGAACATACTTGTGATGCTAGCGGAACAGGCCTGGCAAGGGGGGGAGAGCAGGGTCGGAATTCTCATGGCAACAGGCGGCATAGGGGGAGTGATCGGCGCTATCTGGATAGTTCGACGAGGTGATAATGCCAGCCGCTTAAACCTGATGCTCGGCAGCACTATCGCGTTCGGTGTCTTTCTCGGTTTATTCAGTCAGATCGGCAATTTCTATGTCGCTCTCGTGCCCTTGTTGATAGCCAATGTCTGTGCCAGTGCAAGCCAGACCGTGAACAATACAGCAATCCAGTTATTGGTAGATGATAATGTGCGCGGGCGGGTGAGCAGTTTTATGATGCTTAGCTTCGGATTGACACCGATCGGTGTATTCCCGATGGCGATTGCCGCTGATAATATCGGTGCCGCCAATGCCATTCTTGGCGCTTCGATAATCTTGGTCGTACTTGTGGCAATATTTTATGGATTAAGTGTCACGCTTAGAAATCTGGATCGGTCAGTCCAGGAAGCTATGACCTGATCGACATCATCTAATATTATCTCGACACCCAGTAGCCGCTAACTGCTCACTGTATTTCTACAAACTCTTTCCTGTTACCAGTTTTAGTTATCAACCAACTGCTGCAGGAAATAAACGATCTGCATGGCGTCAGTGATGGCTAATTGGTTTAAGTTGGCTCCGCCTCCATGACCCCCTTCGGTATTCTCAAAATAGATTATGTCATGGCCTTGCTCAAGCATGCGGGCAGCCATTTTGCGGGCATGTCCCGGATGGACCCGATCATCCTTTGGATTGGTCCATAGGAAGATTTCCGGGTACTTAACTTCGGGTGAAACCAATTGGTAGGGCGAATACCCTGAAATGAAAGCGTGATGGTCGGGGAGATCCGGATTGCCGTATTCTGCCATCCAGCTCGCCCCTGCCAGCAGTTTGTGATAACGCAACATGTCAATAAGAGGTACCGCACTGATAATGGCCCTGAACAATTCCGGGCGTTGCACCATCACGGCAGTCACCAATAAACCTCCATTACTTCCACCGCGAATACCCAAATGTTCCGAACTGGTCAGTCCCGAACCGATAATGTCTTCGGCAACGGCAATGAAATCATCGAACACCCGCTGTCGGTTTTCCAGTAAAGCTGACTGATGCCAAGTCGGACCATATTCGCCACCACCGCGAATGTTGGCGAGTACATACGCACCTCCTCTTTCTAGCCATGCCTGGTCAAGTGCTCCCATGTAAGCAGGTGTGCGGGAAATTTCAAACCCGCCGTAAGCTGTCATCTCAGTGGGAATAGTACCGTCCATAACAACATCTATAGGGCGTACCACAAAGTAGGGTATGCGCGTACCATCAATACTTGTGGCGAAGTGCTGCTCTGTTACGTAATTACTGATATCGAAGTGCGGTTGAAGTGCTTTGATCGGCTCAGGGGCCGCCTCTCCTTCGATCAAATATAGCGTGTCCGGAATTAGAAAGCTCTCATAGTTAACCAGCAAGGTATCAGTGTAATCATCTGTAGAGATAATCCGTATATCGCCGTTCTCGGGTAGCTCAATCCGGGTGACCTCCCAGCCATCTTCATCAGGCCGAACGCGCAACAACATCCCTGCTACATCTTTCAGCGCCGTTATGTAAACCGAGTCACCAGTGATACCGACTCCACTTATAGCATCAAGTTGATCATCAGTTCGCGGGTTAAGAACAGTACTAATCCCCACCGGAGCCTGGGCCGTGATACTTCCAGCCAAATCTAATGACACCAGACTTCCGGCGGCATACGTTTCACCATCATCCAAAGTCCAGTCAGACCGCAACAACACCAACACACGCTGACCAAGAACACCCTGGAAATTCGCATCTATTTGCAAGGGTAATTTTGCGATTATGCCTTGTTCCGTCATTAACCAGGTTTCCTCAGTGAAGAAATCGGGTCGGCGCACAATGAAGCTGAAATCTGAGTCCTCTCCCATGACAGTGAAGGTCCCGACAGACATATCCTCTACACCGACCTCGATGATTTGCTCAGCATTTTCCAGAGCTGTCCCCCGTCTCCACAATCTTAATGTTCGCGCGTAACCGGATGTTGTGAGTGATCCATCCCCAAAATCCGAACCCACAAGCAGTGTGTTAGCATCCACCCAATCGATATTAGTTTTTGCCTCGCCCACAAAGAAACCGCCGTCAATGAAATTAGCTAGATCGAGATCGAACTCACGTATAGACACTGCGTCCTTACCACCGTCACTTAAGTGAATTAGGCAGCGACTGGGATTACTGGGAAGACAGGTGCGGCCTTTGTACACCCAATTGGCACTTTCTATGGTCGCCAATTCATCGATGTCGAGAACAGTTTCCCACTGTGTGCTGTCGCCCGCATAGCTCTCCAGGCTGGTGCGTCGCAAAATACCTCGAATGTGATCATTGTCCTGCCAAAAATTGTAAACATTACCGTTGACCAGCGAACCCGACGGGATACGATCTTCGGAAGTTAGTACAGCTTCTATCTCAGAGCGAATCGTTTCAAATCGGGGGTCGCCCTGTAATTTTGGAATAGACAATGCATTCTGTTCCGCCGCCCAAGCCAGAGCATCGTCGCTTTCAACTTCCTCCAACCAGATAAAAGGATCATCCAAGATTTGCACACCTACCACTTCTTCCCGCATAGCAATGCCAGCCGTTATTTCGCTCGATTCCAAGCTTTCTTCTGGCGCACCACAGGCAGACATGAGAAATAGAACAAACATCGCAGAGTAGCGTAAAATGGAAAGTGCTCGCATGAAGCTCTCAATACAATTTCTTAGTCAGATTGAATTTTACAGCCGATAAAATTTTGAACATGGCAATTCCAGGCGTTTATTCTATTGGAGATTAGAGTCAGCCTACTATTTATTAGTGCAAACGCAAATAAATTCGAGAAAGGTGTCTAGTTATCTGCAACAAATCCCTTCCACGAACTTAGATACTCTATAAATTTTTCGGATACCCCTTCTTTCTCTAGGTGCTCTCTTGGTACTGGCAGAGTTATTGGTGAGAAGTTAGGGTTTTTTTGTTGTTGCGCTGGAAAATCATGGTGAAGGATTGCTGCCCTCCCCAGCATGATCCAGTCCACACCTCCGGCAAGCGCCCTTTCTGCCTCTTCCGGCGTGCGAATTTTGCCCGCTATGCCTAGACGCACATTTTGACGATCAAGATCGGTGAAATATGACAATAAGGTTCGCCCTTGCTTCTCTTCTTCATTCGGTTCCTTGAAAACATCCCAAAGAGACATATCAAGAAAGTCAATTTTGTCTTCATTAAAAAGCTGTTGTGCAATTTGTGTGACTTCATCAAGGCTCATCCCAAAACGCTCAGGAGACAACCGCACACCCAACATAAAATCATCACGACAAGATTCACGCACTCCATCAATAATTTCGAACAGGATACGGTAGCGATTCGCAAGACTGCCACCATAGTCGTCTTCCCGATCATTGATGGTGCTCGCGAAGAACTGACAAAGCACGTATCCATGGGCACCGTGTATCTCAACCCCATCAAATCCAGCTTCCTCAGCTCGCGTTGCCGCAGTGATAAAATCATCTCTGAGCTGCACGACTTCCTCATAACTTAGTGACCGGGCACCTGTTTTCTCATTGTAAGACGGGCATACAGGCTTTTCACCGATTAGGTCTTCCGGTGATCGCATCCCAGCATGGTGAAGTTGGCAGATTGCTATACTGTCCTGTCCTTTTATCGCCTTAGCTAGTCGTGTTAATCCTTCAACGTGATTGTTGTTGAAAACACCTAACTGCCCTGGAAATCCCTGCCCGATTCTCTGCACATGTGC